>Ga0224722_1000158_pt1 | contig 38429 bp, 35 predicted proteins | sample Balambano_FR1_Me_FD_161646 | JGI IMG/M metagenome (GOLD analysis project Ga0224722, IMG submission 161646) | Freshwater sediment microbial communities from Lake Towuti, South Sulawesi, Indonesia - Balambano_FR1_MetaG | ecosystem: Environmental > Aquatic > Freshwater > Lake > Sediment | place...
CCCACCTCCCAGAGCCCCCACTCCTGGCGCAACAATCGCTTCGACACAGCAGATGAGTGTACCTGCTCCTGGCGCTCAAACCATGGTAAATCCAGCAGCGGGTGGTGCTACGGTAGCATCACCTCAGACAGTGGTGGCTAGTCCAACGATGGTTTCTCCACCTACTGCTGTCGGTGCTTCCCCTAGTACCCGCAGCGCCCCTCCGCCTGCTGCGACTGCGCGCCGATCGCCCACCAATGGTTCTCCTACCCTGGCAGAAATTGTACGTATTGCCTACGATAAGGGTTTCTCAGACGTACATTTGGGTGTGGGGGAAGTGCCTCGTTACCGTAACCGAGGTGAAATTGAGCTGACCGACTGGCCAGAAACCGATCGGGAAACCTTCCTTAGCTGGATGCAGGAAATCCTTACCGATGATGAAATCCATCGGTTTGAGGAACACCTTGAATTCGACGGCGCAACTCAGTACGAGTTTGCCAGGGTTCGGATCAATATCTTTGATGCGATGCGTGGCCCCGGCATGGTGTTGCGTCTAATTCCACTCAAGATCTTGACGATCGAACAACTCAATCTGCCGCCTGTATTCAAAGATATTTGCCATTACCACAAAGGGCTAATTCTAATTACTGGGCCAACGGGTTCTGGTAAGTCCACTACCCTAGCTGCCATGATCGATTACATGAATAAGGAAATGCCTAAGCACATTGTAACGATCGAGGATCCGATCGAATTTGTGCACAAGAGCCAAAAAGCCCTCATCCGTCACCGCGAGGTTGGAATCAACACACGCAAGTTTGATAATGCGTTGAAAGCGTCGTTGCGGGAAGATCCGGATGTAATTCTGGTGGGGGAAATGCGGGACAAGGAAACCGTTAACACTGCTCTCAAAGCGGCTCAAACTGGCCACTTGGTGATGGGAACATTGCACACTAACAGTGCCGTGAAAACGATCGAACGGATTTTGCAACTCTACGAGCCCGATCAGCAAGCACCTATGCGAGTTTCAATAGCAGAATCGCTGGTTGCAGTAATTGCCCAGGGTCTATGCCGGACAACGGATGGCAAACGTGCTGCCTTTCACGACATCTTAATTAACACAGATGCTATTAAGGACTATATTCGTCGAGGTGATATGGACGAAGTAGAACAACTGATTCCCCGTTGTACCTTTGATGGCATGTGCACGATGAACCAGTCTCTGTACAAGCTTTACGAAGCTGGACGGATCACTGAAGAAACTGCGTTAGAGATGTCGCCTAAAACCAACGAAATGGCTCAAATGCTACGAGGACGGGTTTAAAGCAGACTATGGCTAGAGGCAGGCAGATCAGGATAGGGGGCTTGGGTAGGCCAATTGGTTTGGAACGATCGCACCAAGCCAGCGGAGTCGCCAATGGTTAACCTAAAGCCTAGCCCACCTGCCTCAGCTTTGTTTAAGGGTATTGCTCTATTTACACCCGGTGGTGACGTGGTGTATTGCCTTGACCCCCACAAACAACAGCACTGGCATGCCCATCTCTGTGGCGTCTTGCAGCAGGCTTTAGGATTGCTAGAGCTACCCCACTTTTTGATGCCTTGCTACACGGCTACAGTCGATCGCTGGTTCGATGCTCAGTCTCAGCAGGTTCAGACGATCGCCGAAGCGGCGGCTCCAGTTTTGCGCTACCAGGGCTTGCTTAACGCTATTTTTGGGACACACTCACTAGTGTGGCAGCGTATGCCTATCCGCCAAGACGTTTGCGATCCGGCAGTGCTTGCTACGTATCGTCAGCAATTTCCTCAGCTTTGGGAGCATCATGATCTCATCTTGCAATACACATTGCCCACTCCGACCAAAGTAGCTATTGCCGCCAATCCCCTTTCTAGCCAACTATCCGATAGCTCTGGAAATGCTCACCAACCTGCAATAGTCCGAGGCTATGTGTTGCATTTATTTGTGTCGGGAAGCAGTGGCTCGACTGAAAATACCCTAAAGCGGCTGCATCGCCTTCTGGAAGAATCTCTGGGTCAGCCCTACACTTTGAAAGTGATTGATGTATCTCAACATCCTGATTTGGCCGAGCAACATCATGTGACGGCAACACCAACCCTGGTGCGAGTCTATCCCCAGCCCATACGCCGTATCGTGGGTAATTTGGATTCTGTAGACCAGCTTCTCGGTTTTGCTGTGTCGTCTGAAGATTGGGTGTAGGCATCGTCGTGGGTTGAATTTGGCGAGATCGCCTTTAGTCACGTCAAAATAGAGCATGTTTCCTAATGCAAGTGAGGAAATTCATGCGTATTGATCAAATTTTGCAGCGAGCAGAAGTTGGGAACGACCTGTCAGTAGACGATGGGTTAACACTACTACAGGCACCACCAGACGCGATCGCCGCCATCCACTACGCAGCCGATCGTCTGCGTCAGCAGCAAGTTGGGGATACAGTAACCTATGTAATTAACCGCAACATCAACTTTACAAATATCTGCGAGCAGCATTGTAGCTTCTGTGCTTTTCGTCGAGATGAAGGCGAAGCGGGAGCCTTCTGGCTGGATTTAGAGCAAATTTTGGCTAAGGCGGCAGAGGCAGTACAGCACCATGCCACGGAGATTTGTATGCAGGGTGGCCTGAATCGCAAAGCCAAACGCAGGGGTTCCTCTCTGGCCTATTATCAAGCGCTGATTACTGACATTAAGCAGCATTTTCCTGGATTGCATGTGCATGCCTTTTCGCCGCAGGAGGTAGAATTCATTGCCAGAGAGGATGGGCTGAGCTATGCGGAAGTAATTGTGGCATTGCAGGCAGCCGGGGTTGACTCAATGCCAGGAACAGCGGCTGAAGTGTTGGATGATGCTGTGCGGCGCGTACTTTGCCCAGAAAAAATTGACACAGCCACTTGGATGGAAATTGTTGGGACAGCTCACCGCTTGGGCATGCCGACCACCAGTACGATGCTGTCTGGGCACATTGAAACTCCTCTGCAACAGATGCAGCACTTACAACACCTGCGATCGCTGCAACAAACGGCACTACACCGTAACTACCCAGCTCACATCACAGAATTTATTCTGTTGCCTTTTGTTGGCCAAACTGCTCCCAAACCACTGCGCCGTCGGGTAGGGCGCGATCAGCCCGTGCTAGCAGATGCTTTGTTACTCACAGCCGTGGCTCGTTTATTTTTGGGCAATTGGATTCCTAATCACCAGCCTAGTTGGGTCAAGCTAGGATTAACGGGCGCTACAGAAGCGCTTACCTGGGGGTGTAATGACCTTGGCGGCACCTTAATGGAAGAGCACATTACAACAATGGCTGGTGCTCAAGGTGGCACCTCTATGAGTGTTAAGGCATTGCAAGAGGCAATAGCATCGTTAGGACGCCCTTTTCAGCAGCGTGATACGTTGTATTGCCACCTCCCTAAAAAGCTAGACAAAGTTCTCGCCTAACAGTTTGGTGTAGCTCCTGGTGACTCTGGTAACCGGTAGGATGAGGCGAGGATCCGTTGGTCTAAAAACTTTGATCGGTTCAAGTTTATCTAAGCTATGACTATTCGTGCTGAGACATCGGCTGACATAACTGCAATTCGTCGGGTCAATATTGCTGCCTTCGGTCGTGAAGACGAAGCTAACTTAGTCGATCGCCTGCGAGGTCAGGCTCATACATTTTCCTTTGTTGCTGTAGAGGCAGAAGCAATTGTTGGTCATAGTTTCTTCAGCCCAGTGACGATCGCAGGTAACTGTGCGGATGAATTATTAATCCTGGGATTAGCGCCAATGGCTGTGTTGCCCAACTATCAGCGACAAGGCATTGGCACCTTGCTAATCCAACATGGATTAATGACGTGTGCCCAGGCAGGTTGCCATGCGATCGTCGTGCTGGGTCATCCGACCTACTATCCACGGTTTGGGTTTGTCCCGGCTAAGCAAAAAGGATTGCAGTGTGAATACACCGTCCCAGAGGAGGCATTTATGGTGCTGGAGTTGCAAGTAGGAGCATTGGCAACCTGTGCTGGCACGGTTATCTACTCCCCAGAGTTCAAGCAGCTTGAGTAGCGATCGCTCCTAACTTATTGCTGAACTCAAGCCAAGTAAATTAGCTTATTCCTTGATTGGAACGCTGGGCGCTATCGGAGTAAACCAGGAGCTTGATAGAATAAAGTTCCACTTCATTTACAAAGCGATTATGAGTCGGGGAACATTGTTCGACAAAGTTTGGGATGCCCACACAGTCGGCATCTTGCCGTCGGGACAAACGCAACTGTTTATCGGGCTACACCTGATCCATGAGGTGACTAGCCCGCAAGCCTTTGCAATGTTGCGGGAGCGAGGATTGAAGGTGCTGTTTCCCGATCGCACGGTGGCTACGGTTGATCATATTGTTCCAACTGATACTCGCCAGCGTCCCCTAGCTGACTCCCTGGCAGAGGAAATGATGCAGGCTCTGGAGAAAAACTGTCAGGAGAATGGCATTACTTTTTACAATGTGGGTTCTGGTAACCAGGGCATCGTGCACGTTATTGCACCAGAACAGGGGTTGACCCAACCGGGCATGACCATTGCCTGTGGGGATAGCCATACCTCGACCCACGGAGCCTTTGGAGCGATCGCCTTTGGCATTGGTACCAGCCAAGTTCGCGATGTGTTGGCGTCCCAAACCCTGGCGCTGTCAAAGTTGAAAGTACGTCGGGTTGAGGTAAATGGTAATTTGCGTCCCGGAGTGTATGCCAAAGATGTGATTTTGCACATCATTCGCAAACTAGGGGTTAAAGGGGGCGTAGGCTATGCCTACGAGTTTGCTGGTACGACCTTTGAGCAAATGAGCATGGAAGAGCGGATGACCGTTTGTAACATGGCGATCGAAGGGGGTGCTCGCTGCGGCTATGTTAACCCTGACCAAGTTACGTTTGACTATCTGTACGGGCGGCAATTTGCTCCTAAAGAGGCCGATTGGCAGCAGGCTGTAGCATGGTGGCAAAGTATTGCTAGCGATCCTGATGCAGTTTATGACGATGTAGTGGTGTTTGATGCAGTAGAAATTGCTCCCACCGTGACTTGGGGGATTACACCGGGTCAAGGTATTGCAGTGGATGAAAGGGTTCCTTTGCCCGACACCATGCCTGCTGATGAACGTGCGATCGCCCAAGAAGCTTATCAGTATATGGATCTGCAACCGGGTAGCCCCATCCAAGGCACTAAGGTGGATGTTTGTTTCATTGGTAGCTGTACTAATGGTCGGATAAGCGATTTACGAGAAGCTGCCAAACTGGTGCAAGGTCGGCATGTAGCCGAAGGTGTCAAAGCTTTTGTGGTACCAGGTTCTGAGCGGGTAAAACAACAGGCTGAAACGGAAGGCTTGCATACAATTTTTACTGCGGCTGGATTTGAATGGCGGGAAGCAGGTTGCTCGATGTGTTTGGCTATGAACCCGGACAAGCTTCAAGGTCGTCAACTCAGCGCATCCTCGTCTAATCGCAACTTCAAAGGGCGGCAAGGTTCCGCTTCGGGACGCACGCTGCTGATGAGTCCAGCAATGGTAGTGGCAGCCGCAGTGACCGGTCAAGTAACCGATGTGCGAATGTTGCTAGCTGAGTCAATGGAATCTAATGCGGCGAATTAACCTTAATGCTGATAGTCGATAACGACCATTCAACCAAGTTACGGAAGTGGGAGACGCCAATGGTTAGTGAAGTGAAAGTAATAGCAGGACGCGGTTTGCCGCTGCAAGGCAATGATATTGATACCGATCGCATCATTCCAGCACGATTCCTGCGCTGTGTTACCTTTGACGGGTTGGGACAGCATGCCTTTGAGGACGATCGTGCCCAATTGCAGAACCAACACCCCTTTGATCTCCCCCAGTATCGGGGAGCCGAAATTTTGGTAGTGAATGCCAACTTTGGTTGTGGTTCCTCCCGCGAACATGCGCCCCAAGCGATCGCCAAGTGGGGTATTAAAGCACTGATTGGTGAAAGCTTTGCCGAAATCTTTTTTGGCAATTGCGTGGCGCTAGGCATTCCCTGTGTAACGGCAAATCCTGCTGATGTGCAACGGCTACAGACTCATCTAGCCGCAAACCCATCTGCCTCTATTACCCTAAACCTGGAAACGATGCAAGTTGAGTGTGAGAACACTACAATCTCTGTGCAGATGGGCGATGGTGCGCGGCAAATGTTTGTGGGGGGGACTTGGGATGCCTGTGGCCAACTGGTAGCACAAGCTGAGCAAATTCGAGCGGTAGCTGGCCAACTTCCCTACATTTCCTGGACGCGATCGGCCTAAGCCATTGCTTCAGAACCTATGAATTGGCTTTAGTGGTGCTTGTTTCTACCGTAATCCCTGGTCTTTCAAATGCTGTTGGAGTTGCCCTATCAACTGCTTGGGGACAATCTGAGCTGGGGTAATGCCCTCCGGTGCTTGTTTCACGAGCCACCCAGCAGTGGCTCCAGCAGCAGCACCAATACTCCACTCGCCATAGTGGATACGAGTAGACGCATTAGCAATGTGGGTAACTGCAATGCCTTTGCCGCCAATCAACAAATTTTCAACTCCTTGAGGAATCAGGCTTTCGATCGGAATCTCTGTAGGGCGAATGTTATGTTCCTCCGTGGCGGCGCTGGTTGCTTCGCCAGTGATACTGCCGTAGTGAGAACGACACCCGTGAATATCAATGGCATAGTGGGTTTTGGCGATCGCTGTCGGACTAAAACTGCGCTGGGGTTTGCTGTCAATTCTCAGATCAGCTTCTGCCAGCAAAAACGTTTGCTGGCCATAGGCAGGTCGCCCCAAAATGCGTCGTCCTTCTCGGATGTAAGGCGTCATGCTCAGACCCGACAGAGTGCCCAGAGGCGCGTCTGCTCCCGTTAAAAGCATCAACGGTAAATCTGAGGATTTGCGTTTCTCCAATAGCCACTCGGCAAATAGCAGTGCATGGGCTTCGCCGTGTTGTAAAGCAGTTACGGACATTCCCCCCAACCAATTTTGGTACTGTCCAGTCGCTTGCAACTGTTCCTCAGTCAACAACAACGGCGGTTCCATAAAGCCCCAATCGTTGCCACGGTTCCAGTTCACCAGGGTGATATCTCCCAACGCGGGCGAGGCAGCGCTGGGATGACTCATGGTGGTGCTGAGAATGCGCCGATAATTAAATAAGCTGCGCCCGTTAAATAACGGAAACCCCTGTAGGTCAAAATCTTGCCGATGTTCTTGGCGGGAGTAGCTGGACTGCACCTGAGACAAGGCGGCTTTGCTAGCTCCGCGATCGTCGTGAATCGCCAAAGCAAAGGGGTAGGTAAAAGCTTGGGTACAATTGGGATTGTCATAGGCACTGGCACGGGTTTCACCTGTAGTTCGCTGCGATTCTGCCCCCAGCCGATGTGGGATCTTTGCCCAAGCGACTAGTTCGCCAGTGTCTGTTGCGTCAATTACTAGTAACTGCTTACCTGCCGGAGCCTGCAACCGCACTGGCACCTTATCAAAGTCATCATCGCTATCCCAGCCATACCATTTCAGCAACTCTTCAGAAAAACGACCCTGGGGTTTATGGGTAGAGTCTCTGGGAATGCGATGTACAGCATAAATAGCTGTAATCTCTTGGCCAGTGGTATCAAACTCGGCTCCCTTAAAGGCCGTAGACGTTTGCCAGCGACTACCACTGGCTTTACTAACAGATTGCTGTAACCACTGTTCTGCGGCGATCGCTCCAACTTGAGGTAAAAAGCACAATTGCCCAACCCAACAGCTATTAACTTCAGCAACCTGCTTACCAACAACCTGAGGACTCCACGGCAAAGATGGCACAGGTTGGCGACGAATTAGCTCTTTGAAGTCCATCCAACTCTTGGAAAAACTTTGATCGGCTTGCATAGCTTGCGATTCATCTAAAGCCGAGACACCCTGAGCACTGATTTGCCCACCTAGCCAGGGAGCTACTTCAATAAGACAAGTAACCGCGCCCGATCGCATCGCGTGAGCAGCGGCAGCAACCCCACCAAGAGAACCACCAACCACAGCGACCTCACATTCCCAGGTTTCTCTAGGGGCAGGCAGGGGAGAAAGTTGTGGACGCGAAGTGGCTATTGAGGCGGTTGTGTCTGTGGTCGCAGTGGTGCTGGTGGTGGGGCGATAGGAGGTTTGAACCGATGGGCTGGCACTACGCGCCTGAAAATTAGCTAACAAAGCTCCCACGCTATGCCCAGCCAGTAAACTGAGGCCAGAGGCCAGAATTGAAGCAAAACTAAGCGATCGCCAGACAGAGCGAACCCGGCGACGTTGGGAACGCGATCGCCTCGATTTATGTCCAGGTTGGGGGCGAGCCTGTGGTGGAATTGGACGCAGTATAGGAGAGCGCTGTCGCCGTTGCCGACGTCGAACCGGGGGGGTAGCTAATAGGTTCGATCGCACAACAGCCAAATGGCGCTGTGGACGATGCGGCTGGCGTGCCGATGGCAATTGCTTCACGTCTCACACTCAATGAATCCTCGGCCATCGTTGTACCACAAGCAATGCGCAATGGTGCAATTATTCTGGGGCGTAATTATTCTGGGTTTAATCCCAGTTCTCTATGAAGCTGTACCAAACAACAGGTTTGGCCACTTCTGCCAAGTCAAACTCTGCATAGTTTTACAAGAAACTAGCCTGAGGTTTCATCTACCAAACTTTTAGAAAAAACTTCTATGGAGGAGGTGCTAGTAATAAAGAATTTAAATACAGAAAGAGCGCCGACGACTGTCCGTGTTTCGTCTCGGCGCTCTCGCTGGTTCGCTCCTCACACATCTGTAACTATAGCCGATCAGTCTAACTTTGTCACTACTTTGTATGGATTAGTAAACAATATAGATCAATTGGTCTACACTTATCATCCCACCATTGTAGAATATAAGACTCTGGACATGAGTAAGATTGAGAGTATGCTTAACGAGTTAAATACCCTGATTAGAGAGGCGTTTTCTTAGTCTAGAGCTTAAAGGCTACCCCAATCTATTGGCAATGAGGATGGGGTTGGCCCATCTTCTCGACTTCCTGGATAGGTTTCTGTGTCAAGGGCGCGAATGAGTCGTTGATAGATTTCCTCGGCTTGTTGGGGAGAATTGCCAATGCTGGTTAGTCCCAGTTTGCCAAATTCGGATAGGCATCCCATGAGATGGAAAACCATGCCAGTTTCTGTGGCGGTATCAAAGTGCAGATGATGGTGGGCGATGATGTCCATTAGGTCATTGGGCAATAGGCCGCGATACTGGTCTTTTTGTAGGTTATCGGTGGCAATGTAGTACTTAGGGCGTCCTTGTTGGCTGTAAAAAGCACCACTGGATAGGTCATAGCGGCCATTGGTGAGAAACTTTAGGGTCATAAAGGGATGGGTGGTGCCACCCTTGCGCAAGTTGATTTCGATCGCTTGCACATCCCATTCGGGTTTGCCTGGTTGGTCAGGCTGGTGCACCGCGACAAAATCAACTCCAAAACGTTCGATCGCTCCTTTTTCTGCCAGATTTTTGCCAATTCGCAACCCTAATTCCTGTAGCGACAAGCGGTAGGATTCATCCGCAGGAAAACGGCACCCTAGATAGATTTGGCCGTTGGGTCCACCCAAAATTTGGTCATGGGTGGAGAGAATTTCGACCTCGCCCGTGGGGTTAATGTGTCCTTGTACACTGGGCGATCGTTTGGTTGCACCTTCAATAAATTCTTCAACGATCGCCCCCAACTCTGGAATGCGGCGGCTGTAGCTTTCCCAGGTTTCACTTTTGGCTTCAAAGTGCAGGCAAACCAGATAGTCGCGCAGCGTATTAACCCGTTGCTGGTGGGAAACGTTGCCAGGGGCAAAGTCCTGAATTGGGCGCAAGTCTAGCAAGGCGTTACCTTCACCAGAAAAGCCTTCGTTTAGCTTAACGACCATGCGCTTGAGTTGGGGTTTGCGTTCCCACAAATCAGCGGCGGCCTCAGCCAGATCCTCTACTGACCAGAGACAACCGCTGCCATCGGGATGGGGAATGCCAGCTTCGGCAAAAATTTGACGACTACCGCCTTTGGTGCCCCACTTGAGCAAGGCTGGGTCGAGGGCATAGAGGGGCACCTCTAGCTGAACTGCGAGTGCTCGTTCGGCGGTTGTGGAGTTGTAGCACACCATGTAGGTGCGATCGTGGCGGACAGCTTGACGAACTCGTTCCAGCAGCCGAGGTCGATCTAGCACCTTTTGGCTGAGGGCGTTGAGTGATCCATCGTAGGCCGACAGCAGCAACAGGCGATCGCGGGCATGGGAGAACGGAATTCCTGGTAGCAGTTGCAGGTAATAGTCGATGACGCTGGGATGAAGGGGTTGCGAGGTAACGTACACCAAGCGTGTGCGAGGATTGCGCAGTCGAATCAGGGAGAATAAAAGCCGCTCTTCATAATGATGCACACCTTGAATCTTACGGAGTTCCTGCTGATCCATACTCAGCGAGGGAATCACCACGATATCGGCATCACCGGAGTCAAATACGCCTGGTTTTTGCCAGCGATCGCGCAATTGTTGTTGCAGTTGCTGGAACCGCTCTACTTCAGCCCCTACAGTTGGTAGATTGTCCATAGAAGCCCAGGTTCCTGCCGATCAGAAATTACCCCTAAAATGCGTAACTCATCAGTTGAATCATTGTGTTGGTCTTTGGAAGGCTGTCTTTTGTCAGCGACAAAGCATCCCCACCTCGACGGATGGGTACACCTTCCATCAAACTCAAAAATTGATCCACCGGCACCAAATCGCAACGATCTTTATCTTTGTCAGCTGCTTTGGTGCGGTAGTGGGTTGGGATGACCATGCGAGGATTCAAGACTTGCACTGCTTGTTTAGCTTCTTCCGGTGTGTAGGACTTGGGTCCGCCTCCAACGGGCAGGAAGAGCAAATCAGGTTGACCCATGAGAATTTTCTGTTCGATTGAAATTGGAGCGGCGGCACCTCCCAAATGCAGAATGTTAATGCCACCTTGAGTCCATTTCCAGGCGACGTTGGTGCCAAAGCGTTTGCCACCTACGCGATCGTGATCCATGCGGATACCCTCAATGCGTAGAGTTTGATTAATTGGATAGACACCTGGTTCGTAGAGATAGAGCGGGCTAGGGTTGCTAGGAAGAATATCAACCGCTCCCTCATCCAGCAGTTGACTACTAATCATCACTAGATCGGCTGCAACTTTTGGCAACCGGTAGCCTGCTGTGCATCCCAGTGTCCGAAAAGGATTTACCAAAATGCGCCGACCATTGCCTGTGAATAGAAAACAGGTATGTCCCAACCACTGTACCCGCAAAGATGGGCTGGCTTGAGCCTGGACTAGTTGGGGCAGGAAACCCAATCCCAATGCTGCCAGAGCACTGCCGCCTGCGTATTGAACCAATTCTCGCCGTTTCATGTGCGCCTCACTATTTCGTCACTCATTTAAGCATCAATAGGGGCTCTGAGGGAGCAATCGCCCACGAGCTAGGATTGCGCTACCCCAACTGCTAGCTACTCTTGACCACCAATAGACTTCAAAAAGTTCCGCAGCAAAGCCTTGCCCGATCCCGTCAATACGCTTTCTGGGTGGAACTGAACCCCTTGAATGTGGGGATACTGGCGGTGGCGCAGCCCCATGATAGTACCATCGTCTACCCAAGCAGTGACCTCCAGGATGTCAGGTAGCTTCTCATTATCGACAACTAGACTGTGGTAGCGGGTAGCTGTTAGAGGTGATTCTAGACCTGCAAACACGCCTGCGCCGTTGTGGTGAATAGAGGAGACTTTGCCATGCATTAGCACTGGAGCCGACACTACCTGACCGCCAAAGACTTGACCAATGCTTTGGTGACCCAGGCAAACGCCCAAAATGGGTGTGGTGGCTCCCAATTCCTGGATTAATTGCAATGACACGCCCGCATCATCTGGGCGGCCAGGCCCTGGGGAAATGACTATAGCATCGGGTTGGAGTTGACGAACTTGCTCTAGGGTAATTTGATCGTTGCGATAGACTTGGATATCGGCAGCGATCGCCAGTTCCGCGCCCAATTCGCCTAAATATTGCACCAAGTTGTAGGTAAAACTGTCGTAGTTATCAATCACCAGAATCAAAGCGTTGCTCCTGATTGCGTGCGCTAACAATCACCTTTCTAAGTCACCCCAAGAAGTGCCTTTAAACCCTAGTGAAGAACAGGCTGTAGCAAAAACCAGATATGCGTCCACAGCTTAGGTATGATTAGCCCGCCTGCAATACCCACAGCCGCCAGCGATGAGACCAAAACTGCAGCGGCAGCACAATCTTTGGCGATTTTGGCAAGCTCGTGATAGGTCTGCTTGACGGTTAAATCCACAACGGATTCCAGAGCGGTGTTGAGTAACTCCATGGCCAGCACAGCTCCGATCGTTAAGCCAATGATTGCCATTTCCACCACACTCAGCTTGAGGTAAATACTCAGGGCAATTGCCAAAAATCCCACAAATACGTGAATCCGAAAGTTACGCTGGGTAACAAAGGCATAGGTCACACCTGCCCAAGCGTAACGGAAACTCACTAATAGGCTAGAAGCAACTTGCCAGGATAAATCCCGATTGGGTTTCATGCTGTGAATAAGCTTCTTATCGGTGGATTCAGAATTTGGGGTAGGAATTTCAGAGGTCATAGACCAGATTTTCGTAGACGCAGTTGCCTGCAGTGGACAATCGGCAATACATACTGACCTAGCTTAAACCTAGAGTCAAAGGATCTAAGCACTGATCCCTCAATATAGAACTCGGTCTGCCAGACTCCCACGATACTAGCTTCCTACAGGCAAAAAGACACTAGCTTTATACGGGCAGAAAGACAGTTTTTGCTACAGCAAAATCGAACCGAACTCAGATTTGTAAGGCATCAAGAAGCCACTGTTAAAGATTCTATTGCTCTCTGTTCAAAACGCCAACGGCAACTAGAAGGGAGCGTTGTTGATCTAGCATCTCGGTCAAAGCTAATTCATCAGGATGATCCCACCCCAGCAAATGCAAAAGGCCGTGGGTTGCTAGCCATGCTAACTCTGTTGCTAGTGAGTGCCCCTGCTCGATCGCTTGTCGCTGGGCAGTTTCTACCGAGATTACAATGTCGCCTAAGTAGATGGGCAGGGTTTGGATAGACAGGTGGGCAGGGGGTGGAGCGTCAAGAGTGGCGAAGGCTAAGACATCGGTGGGGTTGTCTTGGTGACGATACTGCTGGTTGAGAGTGTGGATGTCGCGATCGTCTGTCAGCCGCAAGCTTAGCTCGTACTCTCCCGTTGATGAGAAATTGGGTTGGAGCGCAACCAGCCATTGGTGAAACCATGCTTCCCATATTTCCGATGCAATTGGGCACAGATTCTCGGCCAAGGCGGCAGCCGTTTGAATACAGACTTCGACTTGCAGGCTGACACCATTTAATGCCATAAGATTACCGCGATAGGTAAGACAGCCCAATCAAGACCGCCAACAGCCCGATCGTCGTGAGGGCAAAGTGTTTAAGTGAGGTGCCCCGTTTGCGCACCATATTTCGCATAGCGAGCTTGACATAGCTCGGCTTGGCCTCTGCAGCAGACTCTAGCGTTGAACTAGCAGTCGAAGGAGCTTCAGAGGTTTGAGCCGGAGTAGGATTGGGTGTATCCATCACGCTTACTGGAATCATCCACGACATCACTAACTACCAATGTGAACTACTTGAGAGGGAAAGGCAACGGGTAAATGCGAGTAATTTCAAAGGTCAAAGTGGTGGTTTGCTGATGCCAGGTCAATTGATGAATTGTGACATCTGCATGGGCTAGCCAATCGCCATCTACTAACTGTATCGGCACATCTAACGGGAAAATTCGATATCCCTGTTTTGTGACTTGGTAGGACTGATTCAAATGGAGTGGATTGGGAAAGTCTTGTGATTGTGCCAATCGCAAAATACTGTTAACTTCACAAGGCATTCCCATAGCGGTTATGTGCTGATGCTGACAGGGCAATTCTGAGCTTATTTCAGGATAATTACTCTGATAAGAGTGTAAAAGTAGATATTCCGCAAGAGAGCAATTTGGGGGCTTGAATGCTTAAGCAGGTTGAAGTAGCTATCACAGCTTGAGTTTGTAGTTCATATTACGATCGCGTCAAGCCTAAATTACTATCACTACGGTAATTAGTGGTTGGCTTTTTCGGTACAGGACTGATTGCGATCGCTGACATTAGCTCACAATAAAAGCGGGGAATTGTTTTTGCAAAGCTAGCAGGATCGGGCAAGGTAATTGGCGATCGTCCAGACTATCGGGTTTGTTCCAAGTAAAAGGGGCGCGGTGAGAGGCCGCCATCCACAACAGTTGTTTGGCACGGGTCATTGCCACATACAGTAGGCGATATTCCTCAGCTAGTTTCAGTGCTTTTGCTCGCTCCCATGCCTGCCCAACATCAGTTAAGGGCATTTGGTGATGCAGACTAGCGCGGATTTGGGCGCGGGCTACTTCTGCCAGGGTAAATTCGCCTAGAAAATTGCTTTGGGGCGGCACTCGGAGGCTTCCTGGCAGCACGTTTTCCTGAAGGAAGGGAATGAACACATAGTCCCAGTCCAAGCCTTTTGCTTTGTGCATGGTGATGATGGTGAGTTGACCGGGCTGGGTGTAGGCCACTTCGTTGTCGGCTAGGTCAACGGCGGTGAAGCGTTCGCTGCTAACCAGGGTTTGCAGTTCTTGGACGATCGCCGCAAGGCTGCCATTGCCCTGGGTTTGTTGGTTCAGTCGCTCTGCCAGTTTATCGGCAGTGGCCAATTCAGTCTGGTCATAGTCGAGGCTGTAGGCCAAAAAGGAAATGAGTTGGTAGGCTGGCAGCTCTAACCGGGCGCGTAGGAGGCTGGTGCAATAGCGACGGGCACGGGCGATCGCTTCGGTGGACTCGGGATGCAGCGGCCCTGGGTAGAGAAACTGCTCTGGACTGATTACCAGTGCGTTTAAGTCCTGGGTGGGAATGCGTTGGCGATCGACAAGGGTCGTCAGGGCTGCTTTCAAGTAATCAGGCGAGTGGGGCCGATCCAGAAATTGCAGCAGGGTCAGCATATCTTTGGGCACGTGGGATTGGCGATCGCGTTGGCCTACTTCATAAACCACGAGGCGATCGCCGTACCAGCGCTGCAATTCTTGAGCAACAAATTGTCCCTGTTTGTTTTCCCGCACCAGCACAGCGGCATTAGCCTGTGGGTTTTGCTGAAACAACTGCACGGTTCGCTGGCCAATCTGCTCAACAGTTTGGAAAATGTCTGCGTGCATTGCCAACTCCAAACCGTTGCCAACGGGAGTGGGGTTAGGCTGGGGGTCGTCGGGGGGCACTGGTTGAATCGCTTGTTCTCGGAAAGGTGCTTCTACCAGCAGGTCTGGTTCCGCATCTTGCGATTGCCCGTAGGTGCGGTTCACCCAACCCACTACAAAATTGGCGGCATCAATGATGGGTTGGGCACTGCGTCCGGCTTGGGTCATGGTGGCGAGGCGCTGGTGGCGATCGCACTCAGCACAAAACTCGCGAAAGAAGATGGGGTCAGCAGGGGTAAAGGTGGAGTTAATTGCCTGGTTGGGGTCACCAACCCGCACTAAATGGCGCTGCTGAGGGGAATCGGGGTCAGTTGCCAATAGTTCTAGCAACCGGGTTTGCAACGGACTGGAATCTTGAGCTTCATCCTCAAACACAGCAAACACCTGTGCTTGCCAGAGATGGCGCACCGTGGGATTGGCCAGTACCCGCAGTGCTGCCAGCATCATTTCGTCATAGTCAATGAGGCCACGGCGTTGCAGTTGCTGTTGGTAAAGCTCATAGAGGTCAGCGGCGATCGCCAGTGTCGAATAAGGATCGTCAATGGGAAGGCTTTGCTGACGTAAATCATCCGGTTGGAGGCCAGAACTTTTGGCTTCGTGGATGACAGTTGCCGCCAGTTCTGGCAAGACTTCTGTGCGTAGCACCGATTGCCGCCGCAAGCGCTCAGTTTCTTCCCCATCAAAGTGTCGTCCTTCAATTAGAGCCTGGTAGCCACGGGGATTGGCGCTGATCCATTGCTCCACAGCCGTGCGAATGAGCCGATGGTTATGACTGGGAGTAATTAGCACACTGTCGAGGGGAATTCCGGCTAGTTCTGGTTGGCTACGGGCGATCGCCCAGGCCAATCCATGCAGGGTATAGACTGAGAAGCCTGTTGCTGGTAGACCCAGTTCTTTTAGATAGGCGCGAATTTTGGCTTTGATGCTGGCTGCTGCCGATCGGGTAAACGTGACAACAATGAGTTGATGACGTAGGGTCAACTGGTGATGGGCAATAGCGATCGCAGCGGCTACAGCCATGCCAGTCGATTTGCCTGCTCCTGGTACGGCAGATACGGCCAATGCCCCACCCTGCCAATCGGCCAATTCTCGTTGTCCGGGGCGCAGGCGTTGGCGGAGTCGATCGATCGGGTCAGTTTGGGGCAGGGAAGCGGTGCGATCGCGCGGCATAGGCATAGTTAGAGTGCCCATAGTTCGTTTGTACTTTACCCTAGCACAGCGGAATCTGCCATGACTGAGGAGCGGCTACAGGGAAATTTCAGGGTAAAAGTAGTTCCTACGCTTACCTGGCTGGCTACCTGAATGGTGCCGCCGTGTAGATCAACAAACTGTTTTACAATGTTCAAGCCTAAGCCCGTACCAGGAATATTGCTGACATTCTTGCCGCGATGAAACGGCTCAAAAATTCGGGGTATATCCTCTGTGGGAATCCCAATGCCCTGATCACTGATCTGGAATACCACCTGGCTACCCTGTTGAGATAGCTTGAGCCGAATCACGCCATGATAACGCTCTGCGTGACAAAGTTTCTCGCCAGAGTAGCGAATTGAATTGGACAGGATATTGAGCAGAATTGAGCGTAGTAGGGTTTGATCTAATTCTGCTTCTAAACTGCGGTGACGACTGATAAACACCAGTTGATGCTGAGGCGCGGTGAGTTGCACTTCGGCTACCAGCGCACGGCAAAAGGATATTAAGTCGAGCATGACGGGTTGCAATGCCAACTTACGCGCTTCAATTCGGCCAATCACCAAAATGTCGTCAATCATCTGAGTCATGCGATCGACATCCAGCTTGATGCCGTTCAGGTAGTCTTGCCGCTGTTTTGCAGCTAGCTGAGCGTCGTACCGTTCTAGCGATGAGGCCGATAGCAAAATGTTGTTCAATGGGTTACGAAATTCGTGGCAGACCATGGCCACAAACCGTGACTTGACTTCGCTCAATTCCTGTAGACGATCGTTGGCTTGTTGTAGTGCAGCCGTACGTTCCTGCACCTTCAGTTCCAGGTCTTCCTTTGTTTGCTGTAAAACGGCCTCGGCCCACTTGCGCTGGGTAATGTCCTGAAAAGCTACCACAGTACCTACTAGATTACCCAACTCATCGTGCATGGGTGTGCTGATATATTCCACTGGGAAACTAGTGCCGTCCTTGCGCCAAAATACCTCACTGTTGGCACGATGCACTCGCCCATCCCGAAATGCTTCGTAGATAGGGCATTCATGCACAGGATACGGGCTGCCATCCGGGTGAGAATGGTGCAAAACGCGATGCATCGATTGGCCGATTAGGTCGGCAACTTCCCAGCCAATCATAGTGGCGGCGGCTGGGTTAACGAAGGTAACATTGCCTTCGACATCAAGGCCATAGACGCCTTCTCCAACAGAGTTGAGAATAAGCTCGTGTTGACGGCGCAGGGCTTGCAGGTCTGCTTCAGAGGGAGCCGTGGCGATCGCAGTGCTAGGAGCGCAAGGAGGAGATGAAGAAAGCCAGTAATACTGCCGCATGGTGTTTCGAACTCATAACAAAAGCTAAACCAGAGTGCAACTTTGTAGCTTGGTACACTACCTGGGGGATTTGCCAGCCACTACAAACAAGGGTTAAGGACTACGTTACATTACTCGACCTTGTTTGTGAATTCAGCCATCGGTGGGTCAGAGCGCGATGACAAAAATTTTAATTATTGAGGATGAGGCGCAAACTCGCGATATTTTCGTGAAATGTCTGACGTTGGAAGGATTTTTTGCGATCGCTGCGGAAAATGGAGCGATCGGCATTCAGTTAGCCCAAACCCATTGCCCTGACCTGATTGTGTGCGACATTATGATGCCTGACCTGGATGGCTATCAGGTGCTTGCGGCCATTCGCCAACATCCTGCAATCATGGCCACCCCACTTATTTTTCTAACGGCCAAAGTGACGATGCTTGATCTGCGTTGTGGCATGGATGTGGGTGCGGATGACTACCTGACCAAACCTTGCACGGTAGAGCAGTTTTTAGTGGCCATTACTACTCGGTTAGAACGACAAGCTGCGTTGAAGCGATGTTTCAGTGCCGGTGTTGAGGTTCCAGCACTGCCCATGGTTGAAGCACCTAAGTCTCTAGCACCCGATCGCAGCGTTTTTCCTCACTCTCCCAAACTGGTGCCTACGTTCCAATTCATTGAAGCAAACTACGCCCAGCCGATCGGTCTGCGGGAGGTTGCCGATGCTGTGGGTTATTCTCCTGCTTATTTGACCACCCTGGCGCAAACCTTGACTGGCTACAGCATTAAACAGTGGATTACTGAGCGGCGTATGGTGCAAGCTCGGAAACTGCTGCAAACAACTGATCAACCTGTGCGGCAAATTGCTGATGCCGTAGGCTACTCCGATGTTGGCTATTTCACCCGTCAGTTTCGCCAACTCCATGGGGCTCCGCCACAGCATTGGCGTACCTCTACTCGCCTGCGATCGGCCTAGAAAAGAAACCGTTGCAAAGAGCGAAAGAAAATCCCATTGTGTCAAAACTTAGTCCAATGTCAGGCTGGCTCTAACCCTGATACCGTGCAATACATGAAGCGTGTATGACGTTGCCCGGATTTAGGAGTCAATGGCCTATGGTATCAGCGAGTGGGTTACGGCTGGATGATGCTGTGTTGAGTCGATGTCCCTGTGGTGGATCCCATTTGCCTCAGGATCACTGGCAAGCAGCAGAAGGGATGCCAATCGATCCAGCGGAACTGATGGATGATTTGATCAAAATGGGGCTATACCAGCCTGAAGCACTGAAGTTGGCTAGGACGTTGACTGAAGTGGAGATGAAAGAAGCGTTGCTGTTGCACCAAATTGGCAAGGGCAGTCCGGAGCGCGAACAGTTTTGCCGTGAGTTGATTCGGGAAGCAGGTGGTCTGGATCAGATAATGGCAGCGGCTTTTGGCGTGCACGCAGCAGAATTTTTTAGCACGGTAATTCAGCAGGGTGACTTCAGCCGACGGGAATTTCTCAAGCGAGTGGCTGTGGCAGGAGCGTTGATTGCTGCGGCTAGCTGTGGCCAACCCCAGTCCAGCCAACCCCCCACTGAATCGTCTCCTGCCGCTAGTGCAAGCCCTAGTAAGTTGGAGAAAACAGATCTGACGATCGGCTTCATTCCGATTACCTGTGCTACCCCAATCGTTATGTCAGATCCGCTTGGCTTCTACAAGAAATATGGCCTGAATGTAACCGTGAAGAAGATGCCAAACTGGGCGGCTGTGCGGGACTCTGCCATTGCTGGTGAGTTGGATGCCTATCATATGTTGTCGCCCATGCCGATCGCTATCACAATGGGGTTGGGTTCCGCCGCATTTCCCATCAAACTGGCCAGCATCGAAAACATCAACGGCCAAGCCATCACGGTTGCACTCAAGCACAAGGACACAGTGAAGGAAGCGAAGGACTTTAAAGGCTTCAAAATTGGCGTGCCCTTCCCCTTCTCCATGCACAACCTGCTGATTCGCTACTACTTAGCCGCGGGTGGCCTTGATCCTGACAAGGACGTGCAGATTAGCCCGGTGCCCCCGCCCGATAGCGTCGCCAAAATGACTGCTGGAGAGCTGGATGCGATGTTGATGCCAGATCCGTTTAACCAACGTGCCGTCTTTGAGAAGGTGGGCTACATCCACATGCTCAGCAAAGACCTATGGCCGGGACATCCCTGCTGCGCTTTTGCGGCCAGCCAAGCCTGGATTGACACTAACCCCAACACCTTCAAAGCTGTAAATAAAGCGATTATTGATGCAGCAGCCTATGCCAGCGTTCCGAGCAATCGTGGTGAAATTGCCAAAGCACTGATTGAACGGAAGTACCTGAACCAGCCTTTGCCGGTGGTGGAAGCGGTGCTGACTGGCAAGTACGAGGATGGACTGGGAAAAACTTTCGATGTGCCCGATCGCATCGGCTTTGATCCCTATCCCTGGAAGAGCTTTGCCAAATGGATTTCGTCCCAACTGGTGCGGTGGGATCTAATGCCCAAAGACAAAGCTGACTATGAGAAGATTTCTGGAGACATTTTTCTGACAGAGGTGGCCTCAGAACTTCAGAAGGAATTGGGACAAACCCCTGCTGCTGAGGCAGAGCGGGTTGAAAAGCTGAAGTACGATGCGTTTGACCCCAAGAACCCTACGGCCTACGTAGACGAGCAAATCAAAAAGTTCAAGGTTTAGTAGAGTAGTCGGAGCCGATTAGGGCGGGCGATCGCCACTATGCCTTGACCAATGCCGACTTGACCCAGTGCAACAGTTAGGAGGTACTCATGGCTCCCGATACAGTGCGGCCTGCCGCGACCCAACGCCGGCAACTCGCCTTGACCGTGGATCAGAAAGCATTGATTCTATTTTTGGTGATTTTGGCGGCTTTTCTTGGCTTTTGGGAACTGGGCGCAAATCTAAAGCTGTTCTTGCCCATCATGCCGTCTGCCAGCCAGACCATCAAAGACTTTTGGTTTTGGATATCCAACCCATTTTTTGACTATGGCCCCAACGACATGGGCATTGGCTGGTTGCTGCTGACCAGCCTACGGCGAGTGCTGACTGGGTTTGCGATCGGTTCTGCGATCGCCATTCCCCTCGGCATTTTAATTGGCCTTTCTCCAATTGTTTCCAAAGCAGTTGATCCCTTTATTCAGGTACTACGCCCGGTATCGCCCCTTGCCTGGTTACCCCTGGGACTAGCGCTAATGAAGGATTCAGAGCGTACGGCACTGTTTGTGATTGCGATTACCAGCATTTGGCCAACCCTGAGCAACACCATTTTTGGTGTCAAAAATGTGGATCCAGCCTATCTCAATGTGGCTCGCACGTTGGGTGCCTCTCGCTGGCGTACGATCCGACAAGTAATTCTGCCTGCTGCGGCTCCTAATATTGTGGCTGGGTTGCGGGTGAGCTTGGGCATTGCCTGGTTAGTTATTGTGGCAGCAGAAATTTTGCTCAGCGGCGGTATCGGCTACTTTGTTTGGAATGAATGGAACAACTTGAAGATTACCAGCATCATCACCGCCATTTTGATTGTGGGCTTGGTGGGTCTGCTGCTCGATCGTCTGTTTGGTTTGCTGCAAGCACGAGTATCCTTTGGACAGAGGTCATAACATGCGCTCTTATCTAACTCCTTCTGTAACCTACGGTTCCGATACGGCTGCCGCACATCTATCGATTCAGGCCGTGTCAAAGGTGTATCGTGGTCGGCAAGCTTGGACAGACAAGTTGTTGCGGCAAACCTCTGACGATTTTGTGGCGATCGCCGACATCACCCTCGACATTGAGCCCAACACCTTTGTCTCCATCATTGGCCCCTCTGGTTGTGGCAAGTCTACTCTGTTGAATATTCTGGCTGGGCTGTCGCGTCCCTCATCGGGCAGCATTTTGTTGAACGGGAAGCCGATTCAGGGGCCGGGCCCTGACCGTGGTGTGGTGTTTCAGAACTACGCGCTCATGCCCTGGATGACGGTGGCTGAAAACCTGCGGTTCGCGATCGACACGGTTTACCCTGCCATGCCAGCAGCCCAGCAAAAAACTATAGTGCAGGAATACATCGACTTGGTAGGGTTGCGGGGAGCGGAACACAAGCACCCCCACGAACTATCTGGTGGTATGAAGCAGCGGGTTGGCATTGCCCGTGCCCTGGCGATCAACCCCCAAATCTTGCTAATGGATGAACCGTTTGGGGCATTGGACGCACTGACCCGTGGTTTTTTGCAGGATGAGGTGGAGCGAATTTGGGAGCAACAGCGCAAAACCGTAGTACTGATTACCCACAGTATTGAGGAGGCATTGCTGCTGTCCGATCGCATTGTCATGATGACACGGGGTCCCGCCGCAGGTATAGCTGATGTCCTGGATGTGCCGTTTCCCCGTCCTCGCAAACGAGAAGAACTGGATCAACACCCGGCTTATCACGCCCTCAAAGCCGAGATGGAACACCACCTTTCGCGGGAAACTCGCGCTGTGGAAGCAGCCCGAATTGGGCGATCGTAATTTTCACCACTAAGAACGTTTTTACCTACCAGAGGAGTCTTTATGCCAGACGTTGAAATTCCCGCTATTACTCAAAAGTTGCTGATGGCCAAGCAAGCTAAAGGCGTCACCTTCACCGATTTGGAACAAAAGCTAGGCCAGGATGAAGTGTGGATTGCAGCGGTGTTCTACCGGCAAGCCAGCGCTTCTCCAGAGCAAGCCACACAAATTTTGGAAGTGTTGGGTTTGCCCACTGACTTAGCGCCAGAATTATCGGCTTATCCAGTCAAGGGGTTGGGGCCGATAGTTCCTACGGATCCGCTGATCTACCGCTTTTATGAAATCATGCAGGTTTACGGCATGCCCATGAAGGAAATCATTCATGAAAAGTTTGGAGATGGGATTATGAGCGCGATCGACTTCACTCTAGATATCGATAAAGTGGAAGATCCCAAGGGCGATCGGGTCAAGGTCACCATGAATGGCAAATTCCTGCCTTACAAGAAGTGGTAGGTGCATGCTATGACGCAACCTCGTCAACCCATGAATTCAACTCAATGGCTGCCTTTCATCACCAAAGTGCTTGCTTTTATTGGGCTGTGGCAGGTCGTTTCCAATAGCCTGACTTGGCTCAACCACTGGTTTTGAGGTTTGAGGTGTTTGGATAGGTAAAAGGTGTTTCATCAACAGCTTCTGTCTATAACGCTTGCTAGCAGTACAACCTGCGACACCTCGGCTGCCAGGAATAGGGAAGACCTATTCCTGGCTTCCTTCTTATGTAGCTCGATTAGCCTGATTGTGATCACGGGATGAGCAACCTGAGAGAACTTGAAGCGGTTACTCTGTCAGATGGAAGGGTTACAGGGCAACCATTGCTTTGACCTAGATGAATTGTAACGGGGGGGATTGGGCAGGCTCATACTTGGAATAAGTCAAGCGGCAGATGACCAAAGGTTTCGTTGATGTCATCATCATAGGCTGACTGGCAGGAAACCAGTACACCCCGGTGGGAACCAACGTAGCCATCGACCCAGTGGCGCTGGGTGTTGGGGTTGTACTTGAGGTAAACCGTGCCGGGACGATCGCCCCAAACTACTACAGGAGCTTCATAGCCTAAGGCAACTAAGTATTGCTCAAGCGACGCTATCCCTTGCACGAGGTTGTCAGCACAGAGGCCAAAAATTTGATAGTCTGATCGAGCAGCTACGGCTTGGAGTGCCTCCCGAATGGCTGGGTAATCGGTGCTGGAAACAGCACTGGCACCAAGAGCATTCGTAAACTGGCGCAGCAACTGTTGGGCAGCTTCCAGGCTAGTGAAACTGGGGGACATAATTAATCACGGTAGAAAATGCCCTGAGTATGGCAAATTTGCCTGTTGCAAATCAAATCGACTTATTGAAAATAGTATGCAATTGCACTGTTTTGATTTATGGTAGAAGAAGGTACTAATTGCTTTGCTATCTCAACTGAGAAATTCTGGTTTCAGTGGCTGTCGTTTTGGCTTGGCCACTGTGATCGCCCCTCACTCGATAGTTAAAGGTTTGATAATGCGTCAACGTTGACCGAGTGAGTGTTACTGATGCTGGGCAAACTACTCTGTAATATCCAAGTCTGGGTATTGCTGCTGGGGTGAATCCGCACTGTTGCGATTTTTCTCCAACTTTGGGTGGGCTAGATTGGGTTAATCAGAGAGCTACTCCAAGAATTGTTGTCATTTAGGTTTTCTAAAGATCTTACATGAATGCTGATTCCGTAGCCCAAAGTGTGACGATCGCCCGCTGCGATCGCTGGCAACTGCACCAACGTCTTTCAGAATTGGATATTTCCTGCACCTGTACCTCGGAAGGTGGCCTACAAGTTGACATCAATTACCCAATTGAACTGGTGCAATTGCAAAGTGTAATCCAGCAATTAACCGCTTCCAGAATAAACTTAATAGTGTGGTTGGAACGCTGCTGGGCAGCAGATTTTCATCACTAATCAATTACTTTTCACTCCTCTACCGGGATATCCCTATGGGCAAACACCACAAGCAAGTGTCCGCATTTAACCTAGAAGGAAATTTTTCTGGCTTTGAAATTGAAGATGGTTACAAAATTAAGCGCTTGCGTCTAGAAACAGCCGAGGGTGAGTTTACGATTAAACTGACCAAAGAAGCACGGGTTTCTATTGGACGCTTGCTAGCAGTGGGCGATCGCCTGCATGTGTTTGGTAAGCAAACCATGGATTTGGAAACTGGTGAGGTAAAGCTGAAAGCTTATCTGGTTTTGCCTATACGCCCCACGGTAGCAGCAACGCCAATACCTCTGTTTGCCCCAGCAGGGTTGACCTTTCCTGCTCAGCCGAAGTCGCCTGCAACGCCCCCGACTACCAAAACCAACAGAGCAACTATCTTGGTTTGTCAAAAATCTGATTGCATGAAGCGAGGTGGACGAGCGGTGTGTGCTGCGCTGGAGCAAGGATTGCGCGATCGCAATTTGACTGGGCAAGTTACGATTAAAGGCACTGGTTGCATGAAAGAATGTAAGATGGGTCCCAACCTGGTAGTAATGCCAGGAAAGGTTCGCTACAGCCGCATCGATGCGAGAGAAGTTTCGACCTTACTCAATCGCCACTTTCCCACAACAGATGCCCAAGATGAACAAGAGACTAACCCAGCAGAAGTTCCCTTCCTGGGCTAGCCCCTGAAACAATTTCAGTTCATAAACAAAATTGCAACACCAGGCTAACTTTTTGGGAAGCCTTTGCCACCGATAATCTGGTCTTTGAGTGCTTGCACTTCACCGGACAGTTCTTGGCGGTTTGATGCTTTCAGCAAATAGCGGTAGATGAACCAAACAGTGTACGCAAAACCAATCAGCTCGAAGGTAGGAGCTAAAAGGGGCACATCGTCTAGGGCATCGAGCAAGGCTAGCGTCAGCTTGACAGCCAGCAGTGCACCCAGAATCAGCAATACAGTAACTACCGGCTGACGGTATTCACCAAAAAAGCCGGATAGGTAGTCGGGTAAACCACCCAAAATTTTGGCGAAGCGATCGGATACCTGCTTGAATTGCTGGTTCAGCTCATCCCCCACAGCCTCAGCCGAGGTTTCTAGAGATTCCAGTGTAGATGGCTCAGAATTGGCTGCCTCTTGTGTTCCCAGAACGTTACCATCTAAAACGCTTACCTTGGCTGGCTCCGTTGGGCTAGGAGCCGTGTAGTTTGACTCTTCCATTTCAGAACTCATATGCACAACCCTTTGAGTAACAACTTAAACACCATTAGTGATATCGAATTAGCCGTCGCTAAGGATGCCCTTATTCTGGCGTTCACTTTTTCTAAATCGGCCTAAATGATAGATCGGATAGTCAGATAGATAATGCCGCGATCGCCGTACTGTTGTAAATCAATAAGATAACAATCTCCAATAGTCAGGATAGGGGCTAGTCGTTCAGGTTAGTTTAGGTTGGCAGAATTGTAGCCCTTGTCTCAAAATTATCCAAGTCAGTGGAAAACATCTGAAACGGGCGGATGACATTAAAATGGATCGAGATCGGTTTACCCTGGAAGCATTCAACTGTTTTGGATAGTCTTAGATGTCTTCAATAGCACTTGAACTTTTGTTGATCCTGCTGTTAATCCTTGCCAACGGGATCTTTGCAACATCAGAGATTGCTGTAGTCTCTGCCCGCAAAGTTCGGTTAGAGCAGCTAGCAGAACGGGGTAACCATAAAGCGCGAGTGGCGCTGAAGCTGGCAAATAATCCAAATAACTTTCTCTCAACAATACAAATCGGGATCACGCTAATCGGCATTCTTAGCGGTGCGGTGGGTGGAGCGACCATTGCCCAACGCCTGAAACCTTCATTTGATGCTATTCCAGCACTACAACCCTACAGCGAAGGTATCAGCGTGGCGATCGTGGTCAGCATCATCACCTATCTCTCACTGATCATTGGTGAACTGGTGCCTAAACGGATTGCTCTTAACGATCCTGAACAAATTGCCTGCAATGTTGCTCAACCCATGCAGTTTCTTTCTCGGATAACAGCTCCCGTAGTTCACATTTTGGGATCCTCAACAGAAGCACTGCTTAAATTGCTGGGAATTCGTGCATCCAATGAGCCTGACATTACCGAAGAGGAAATCAAAGTATTAATTCGGCAGGCAGCAGAATCTGGAATGTTTGAGGAATCAGAACATGAGATGGTGGAGCGGGTTTTTCGCTTGGGTGACCGTCCAATCAAAGCTATCATGACGCCTCGCACTGACATTGACTGGTTAGATGTGGAATCCACGGTAGAGGAAAACCTCCAAGAGGTGATGCAGAGCAGTCACTCTCGGTTTCCGGTAGGCCGAGGCAGTTTGGATAATTGCATTGGTGTAATTCGCGGCAGCACCTTTCTAAAGGAGCGATTGTCTGGTCAATCCTTTGATTTGCAGCCCCTTTTGCAACCACCCCTCTATGTATCAGAAAATACCCGCGCCCTGAATGTATTGGAACAATTCAAACAAACTGGAATTCACATTGCTTTAGTGACAGATGAGTATGGCGGACTTGAAGGCTTGGTCACATTGAACGACTTGATGGAGGCGATCGTTGGTGACCTGCCTTCTGTAGAGAACCCGGAGGATCCACTGGTCATTCAACGAGAGGATGGTTCTTGGCTGGTGGATGGATTATTAGACATCAATGATTTGAAGGATTTAGTTGAACAACCCTCCTTACCTGATGAAGTGATGGGCAATTTCCATACGCTGGGTGGTTTTGTCATGCACTATCTGAAGCATGTTCCTCATGCGGGTGAACATTTTGAGTGGAATGGCATACGCTTCGAGGTAATGGATATGGATGGTATACGGGTTGATAAGGTTTTGATCAGCAAGAAGGAGGCGGGACAAGCAACGGATGTGTTGTGATGGCGGTCGCCCATGTAGAGCTTCCAACTGGTTGAATAGCTGCACTATTTTGATGACGTTACGTTAGAGCAGGTGGCTGTCCCCGTTATCGGTATTGGATACGCGGGTCGATCGCCCGGTACAGCAAATCCGTCAGCAAGTTCACAATCACAAATAAACCTGCCACAAACACGACGCCGCCTTGCACAACGGGGTAGTCTCTAGCCAGGATGCCGTCATAGATCCAAGACCCCAGCCCCGGCCATGCAAAGATTGTTTCTGTCAAAACAGCTCCACTCAGCAGCGTGCCAAACTGCAGCCCTGCGATCGTGGTAATGGGCAACAATGCATTCTTGAGCCCATGACGAATAATCACCCACCTTTCTGCTACACCCTTAGCACGAGCTGTGCGGATGTAATCTTGGGACAGCACTTCTAGCATGGCAGTACGGGTAATTCGCGCCAAAATTGCCAGAGGAATAGTGCCCAGAGTCAGTGCAGGCAACACCAAATGCTGTAGAGCATCGAGTAGAACGGCTGCATTTCCCTGTAGTAAGCTATCCAGCAGATACAGCCCTAGCAGTGGTTCCTCCGTTCTGGCAATGCTGATACGACCACTGGCAGGCAGCCACTGGAGATAAACAGCAAACAGATAAATCAGCAGCAAGCCCAACCAGTAGACCGGTAGGGAAACGCCCAGAAGCGAACCCGTCATAGTCAGGTGATCGAGCCAATGGTTCTTGCGGGTAGCAGCCACAACTCCGGCAGGAATACCCAGCACTAGAGCAACTAGCATGGCCGCCAGAGTAAGTTCTAACGTGGCAGGGAAGCGACTGCGTAGTTCTTCGGCAATAGGGATGCCGCTGATGATGCTGGTGCCAAAGTCAAACTGCAATAGATTCCCAATAAAGGTGATGTATTGCACCCACAGTGGTTTGGTCAGGCCAAGCTGCGATCGCAATGCTGCCAGTTGCTCTGGGGTGGCACGTTCTCCTAACAAAATCACGGCTGGGTCGCCCGGAATCAGGTGTAACAAACCAAAAACCAACAGGGTAATGCCCAAAAAGACAGGCACTAAACCTAGCAAACGTTTGGCAATGTAGACTCCCATGGGGCTGTTGTAATTTCTGAATGGGCTTATCTTAGTCTGCTGGTATCGAGTTGCCAGTCTAGGTGTTATACGGTTCCCACTCGAATGAAGTACACACATATCCCTTGACTCCCTTGACTTGGGGGTGTACCAACTCAGTTGAGAATTGCTATGGTTCACTGACCACTAGTTAAACCTCTTGAAACCGTAATCCACCTGTGCAAGGTAGCGCCTGACTATCAGGAAAGTATTTTTGCAGAAAACGCACCAAATTCCGAATTGTAGAAAACCGCCACTGCGCCCGATAAACAAGCTGACCAGATTGCCCCATTTGGCAAATTTGAAGTTGATACTTACCACCAGGAGCGTCGGTGCCACAGAACTGAATTCGATGCAGATACCCTTGAGAAGCCATAAGTTTGTCTGAACGCTACATCCTAATCATCGCCAATTTGGCTAAGTAGCTAAGTGAGCTCAACCCCTTTATAGAATTGATTTTCAACGCCCTACTTGGGTGAGGAGACACCACCTCGCCTAGTGAGAAAAACCGAGCTAAACCCTGATTGAAGTCACAAAGCACGTCTCATAAGCCACCAGCGCGACCTTTGGCGTAACCCATCTATCTAACATGCACCTGTGAAAAATTCCAAAAACTACCAGAACAAACCCAGCAACGCTAGTTGGACTGGCAAGATGATCAGCCCGATCGCCCCACTAGGATCCCAAACGGTCATCGATAGGCTAGCCTCTATTGCCCATCGCCTCAGCACCGTTTGCAAGGCCGATCGCATCCTCTTCCTAGAAAAAGGCACTGTTCTTGAATCAGGCACTCACGATCAGCTGATTCGTCATGGCCAGCGCTACGCTCAGTTTTACGCTCAACAATTCAAACTTTAACCTCACGCTAATGCCCTCCCAAGTTCAATTAACAAAGGCAAGGGGGGTTACACAGCCTTAGCGTAGGCAACCAAAGAAGCGCCCAAAATGACTAAAACTACCCCAGCAATACGGGTTGGGTTTGCTGGATAGCTTGTTAGCCCGATCGCCCCGTAATGATCCAAAAACAGGGCTGCTATCATTTGGCCGGCGATTGTCAGCGCCAAAGCTAGCGCCGCACCAATTCTGGGTGTAGCAAAAATAGTTGACCAAACATAAAACGTACCCAAGCATCCACCAATCCACATCCACCAGGATGTTTGAGTCAGAGCCCCCAGTACTGGTAATGGATAGCGTGCTCCCAAGCAAACAGTTAATGACGCCAGCGTCCCCACCAAATACGAAATAAAGGTCACCTGCATTGGCTCTCCTACATAGCGCCGTAGCAACGTATTCAGCGCAACTTGCACTGGCAAGACGGCTCCACCCGCTAAAACTGCCAGCAGGTAAATTGTTCGACCATTCATTGCAATTCCTCGCATGTCATATATCTTGATATAAAGATACTTTGTGTCGAGATATATGGCAACTAGTTTGATGTCAAGATATTTGGCGTTGAGACATGTAGGTTGGGGTTGGCAGTATGGAACCAGATCCCGTCGATAAGATTTTGTTGCAGTGGCAGCACGAGCGCCCTGACTTGGATGTTTGGCCGATGGGTATTGTTGGTCGCATCACCCGCTTGGCCAAGCATCTGGAGCAGGCTATCCAAGAAACGTTTTCTGACTTTGGTCTGACTGTGGGCGAGTTTGATGTGTTGGCGACCTTGCGCCGATCGGGCCAGCCTTACCAACTGTCACCAACGGAACTGTTTAATACACTGATGGTTTCATCAGGCACAATGACCCACCGTATCGATCGCCTAGAACACGCCAATTTGGTGCAGCGGCTTCCTGACCCTAGCGATCGCCGTGGCACACTAATCATGCTCACTGACAAAGGCTTTGATGTAATTGAGCTAGCAGTGACAGCCCATGTCGCCAATGAGCATCGCATTCTCAGTGCTTTAGACGCATCAGACCGCGAAATGCTGATTCATGGACTACGAAAATTACTCAGTGCTTTTGAACCGTGACACGGCTGCCTGTTTTTCCTACACATACAAAAGCCCCCTTCACAGGAAGAGGGCATAGGAAGACGTTGATGGAGAAAAACCTATCTATCTACTGAGCACAAATGTCTTGACTGCAAATGTCTAGGCATTAGGCAGCAGTTGGCTTGAGTAACCATCTACCTCAAAGGCAGGTGTGCGAGTGCCGTAGTCAATACTTTTACCAGTAACGGACTCAGCCAATTTCTCAAAAGATTCTGAGCGCCAGTTGCGCGCGTGGATGGGCTTGGACTGCTCTCCAAGAAAGTAGGCTTGGGTGCCCAGGGTTACAGCAGCAAGCCAGCCAATAACAAATAGAGCAATCAGGATAGCCATAGAAACCTCCAAGCAAAGTTTTGTTTCAATCTGTAAATAAATGTAACGCATCCTTGTGGAAACAGCAAATTTACCTCCTGGTGAGATAGCCGTACTCAGTTGACCGGTTATGACTTAATGGCGGTGGTTTCAAATCCCTTAGCCAAAATCTTTTATCCAGATCCTTTAAGTTAGTAGGAACTTAAATGGGTACCCATCCGTCCAACGCAATTAACCAGTCTGCAACAGTACCTATCGATTCTGTTACTCTCTATAAAGTGAATCAGTGCTTGGTTAATTAGCTCTGGTTGCGATCTAATCCTTTGTGAGGCGGGTCAATTGCCTATGTTTTCTAACTCTGTTAAGCGACGTATTCTGTCGGGTGTGGCGATCGCTGGTTGCTTGGTCGCTGGGCTTCCGCTTGTTTCTCTGGCGCAAGGGTTGCCAGGTCTCACTATCTTTGGTGGTGTAAAAGGCGAGGACAACCTCAGCTACCGTCTGGACTTTGGTGGGAGTGCTGGTGCCTGGGGAGAACGCTATCGACTACGAATCCCAGCTAAGAAAATGAAATTGGCAGTCGCTCAGTTTGCGATTTCCTATCCAGATTATTACAAGGGCGAGTTTGATCCCAAAAGTATTGAATTACGAGTCAAAGATAAGTCCGTAAAGATTCAAGAAGTGAAGTGGAACAAAGAGAATTTCGTTTTGGAAATTTTCCCTGAGGAACCCGTCCCAGCCGGTAGCCCCGTTGAAATTTGGCTAGAGAATGTACGCAATCCCAGATTTGGCGGTATGTTCTATTTCAACTGCCAGGTTATTTCCCCTGGAGATGCTCCTTTGCTACGCTATCTTGGCACCTGGGTGATTCAAATTACCTAGCTTAATCACAAGCATGGATTGGCTCTGCGGTATTTCAGCATTACCAGGGCATTAGTTTTAGTAGTTGACTAGATGCGATCGCTGGGGAGATTCACTTCCTAGCGATTTTTGCTGAAATTCAGTTGTTATGATCAAATTGATCGCTACCCTTCAAAACCCAGCAACCGGATAGCTACGACGCTTATCTGTTTCAATAGCTTGCATAACTGCTGTTTGATAAGTGCTAATTCTGTGGTTCCGAATGATGTCTCCTGTATTTGCCAGAAACGACCACATCTGCCCGATATGGGAGTACTGGCTTCCATAAACCTCGAATGGGGGAGTAAGTGGGACTGTATCTGCTAGATTTACCACTCGGTAGCAATTGGGCAGTAGTTGACTGTGTTTTGTTGCAAAATCACGATTTCCGACTCTAGGCGAGGCATAGGTGTAAAGCTGAATGCGGCTTCTGAGTTTAGGAAATTTCAACGCTAAATCGAGTGCTGCCAGAGTTGCCAGTGCTCCTCCCAGACTATGGCCTGTAACATAGCAAGGAAGTGTTGGATTAAAGGTTTTTGCGGCCTCCTGCACTTGCTGTGCTAAGGATTGATAGAGGTCTAAAAAACCGTCATGAATTTTGCCATAGCCAGTAGTGGGATAGTCAGTTTGGAGAACGATCGCATCTGTAATCATCTCTGCTAAACGATTGGTACCTCGAAATGCAATGATGTTATGGCTAGGAGAGGTGAACACGTAACCCAGATAGACAGGAATTTTCCGGGATAGATTGACTGCTTCCTTAAGTCGTTGATTCAAATTGAATCCTGCATCACGTAGCAATCGTTGCGTTGAGTTTGAAATGTTTGATGACGTATTTAATGGAACATCAACTTCAACAGTATCGTCCACTGTGTCATCTTCGATTCCACGCAGAGTAGCAATTTGGGTATACCCAGTGAGAAGTTTGGGGAATGTGGGTAAGGTTTTGATTTCCCCAGTGTATGTTTCATCCAATTTGCCTAGCACGTACTGATGAGTCGTCAGGGCACAACAGATGACTAGCGTTTTGGAAATTTCACGACTATAAGGCAGCTTTGGTGATGTGAGTTTAGCAGGCTCAGGCTCGATTTCAACACGTTCTTTTGTGTGTTGAGCATCGCTACCAAATAACTCTTTTAATTTTTCACGTGGATCTTTTTTGGATAGTTCTGCTCTCGCCAACGTTTCTAGTGCCAGTTTGCGTTTACGCTCCTGTTCCAATTGATAGTTCTTGTAAGATCCAGTAGCGATCGCGCCTATACCAAATCCACCCAGTAGCAATTGTCGTCGTGTTAATTTCTGCATAGGCATTGCTGGCTTCAATCAATATCTGCTGATAAGGATGATTCCTGTGCAGGTAGATGTTTAGTTTGTTTGGGAAACCCATTGGCAAAAAAGTGATGAATGGTTTGCCCCAAAGCCCAGGTAAAAGTGAACAGCACTGCCGATACAGTAAAGGCAGATAGCAGAGGAAGTAGTTGCCCTAGCAGTAGCATCACCAGAAAAACTATGATGCCAAAAGCAATAGAACCAACGACACCAAACAACAACCCCAGGAATGCTGTGAAATCGTAAACGTTTGGAAATCCCCACTTTTTGCCCACATCGCGGCTCATTTTAACCAACAGCACGATCGCAATCATTAGAGTCAGCCAAAACGTGTTGGGAATTGGATTTAGCCCAACAATTGCTGTGCCCAATGCGTAGTCAAAAATTAACCCACGAATTGATCGGTTACGCCGCACAAATGCCGCATGGTGAGCAAACTCAAAGGAGTCGTGAAAATACGCTTTTTGGTTGGACATTGAATCGATCGCTCTAATGCCAGCATCATACGACCATGTCTATTTTTAAGCTATAGGATTGGTTGAGATAATGGAGGCTTTCTAATGTAGTGAAGGCTTTCTAATATTGAGGGGCAGGTGAGGCGTCGTGGCAGGGATCGGGCTGGGGCAATTTGCTGCTGGGTAACCCAGTGGCTAGCATAATGCGACCATCTGCCAATTTGACAAGTCCTTCGGCTTCTTGGATAGGTTGCCCTGGTTGCCAGCCGATCGCAGGGGTTGGGGTGTTGCTGCGGGGCTTCTCTTGGGTTGGGGCAGGAATAGGTTCTACCTCTAACAGTTCGTAGGGACTATTAATCCTAGCATCGTAGGGGGTACGAGCCAGCCCTCCCTGGCCTGTGACAACAAAACTGCCACTCTGGGTATTGCGCCGACTGATGCAACTACCCGCCACAATCTGATCTGGGCTAACGAAGTTGCTAGCCAAGGATGAAAGGGAATTTTGCAGAAAGCTGAAGTCAGGAATGCTGACTACGCCGCTAACCCCAAACTCTGAAGAGGCTGAAATATCGACGCGTCCGTTACCTCGGAAGCGGGAGAACTCTGCCCCTGGATTTTGCCCGACTCTGGCAAATAGGTCGGCTAGAAAGACAGGAGAGTTGATAGTGATGCGGCCACCATCGCCAAACCGAGCATTGGCTAGGATATCGCTGTCCTCTAGGGCAATGAACAGATTGGAGGTGATACTAATGCTGCCACCACCACCATTGCCATCAAAGACGCTGCTAAGGATAGGGCTGCTGTTGCGCAGGAAGATGGCTCTGGCTGTAATCCCGATTTGTCCGCCTCCTGCTTGTTCTGCGCTGGCAGAAATTTCGCCTGCATTGGCTGAAAGAATACCCAATTGCAAGTCGATTACACCTGCATTGCCCGTGCCGGTACTGAGGCTGGTAATTTTGCTGCCCTGTTGCAAGGTCAGACGATCGGCTCGTATCCCCAAATTACCTGCATCGCCCGCCCCAGATGTAGAGGTAGAGATCTCAGCACCGGTTGCGAGTCGGATGCGATCGGCCACCAACGTCAACGCACCCGCATTCCCACTACTGGTTGCCTGCGCCAGCAATTTGGCATCATTAGTCAAATTTACAGAACCGGAGGCATTTACGGCTAGTGTGCCACCCTGTCCAGCGCCAGAGGTACTGGCCACCACCTGAGCATTATTTATGTCTAAATTGGCCACGTTGAGTGCAATTCTTCCGGCATTCCCACTGCCAGACGTAGACGTTGAGACTTCTGCACCTGTGCTAAGGGTGAGGTTTCTGACCGACAAGGTCAAACCTCCTGCGTTGCCCGTGCTGGATGTTTGAGCCAGTAGTTGAGATCCATTGGTCAAGACAGCCGAGTTGGTAGCGGTTACTGCCAGTGTGCCACCCTGTCCAGCACCAGAGGTACTGGCCACCACCTGAGCATTGGCAACTTCTAGATTGGATACGTTAATGCTGACACTGCCTGCATTGCCTTGCCCAGCAGTAGTGGCGGCTAGTTGAGCTTGGTTGGTGATGCTCAGCGATTGTCCTTGCACCGTGATATTTCCACCTGCTCCGCCTGGGAGTACCTGCTGGGGGGCGCCAGCTAATCCTGTTAGGGTGATGGTGTAGAAGCCGCCGCTGGTAATGTTGTTGTCAGTCCAGCCAGTAAGAGGTGCACTGCCGCCGGGGCCAGAGGCATCCACTAGATAGAATCCGTCTGCAAAGATGGGGCCTGCGGTACTAACAGGGTCATTATCCCAGGCAGAAATTGCTAGGTAGTAGGTGCCCGCAGTGATCGGCGTCAAAGAATTATTGGCTGGTAATGTCGCTTGGGTTGCACCGCCACTTTCATCATCGGCGTAGATGCCGCGCCCGCTACCATCAAATAGGAATAACTGGGTGTCAAAATCAGTGTCCCCTGAGGTTGTGGCTGAGAAGGTTTGGTTGCCATCTAGGGTAATTTTGTAAATGTCAACGTCGGTGTCAACAATAGTGCCCGTGATTTCGCTAATGAAGCGACCGGGCGGGGCGATCGCAGCATCTTGAGCTGTGTCTAGCGATCGTCCAGCGTCTCCGGCTTCAGCAATGGTGATACCAGCCGGATCTGCCGAATAATCGCGTGTAGTGGCAAAGAAGCCAGTGTTTGCTCCAGACAGGCTGACGCGATCGCTGACGCGCACCTGAATATCGCCTGCTTTGCCTTGCCCAGTAGTATTGGCCACTACTTGAGCCCCCCCAGCCATGCTCAGATTGCGTGCCGACAGAGTAATCACACTGCCATCGCCAGTGGCGGCTTCTTCCACTGTGCCACGAATTTGAGCATTGCTGTCTAGGTTGATGTCTCCCGTAGCATTGACGGTGATGGTGCCAGCATCGCCGAGTCCACCGGTGCTAGCGCTGAGTTGCGCCTCGTTGGTAGCAGTAAAGGAACCAGTGGTGACGCTGAGGTCACCCCCATCTCCGGAGGCGGTTTGGGTTGCGTTGACGAACAAGCCGCTGTCAGTACCATCCAGCGCTACCTGGCTAGCATTGACCGTGATGCTGCCAGCCGTTCCTGCGCCTGAGGCTGTGGTTAGAATTTGGCCGCCTGAATTTACGGCTACTGTACTTGCGCCGATCGCAATACTCCCTCCTAAGCCAGCATACGTTGTTTGGGCATTAATTTGCCCTTCTGTGGCTACAGTCAGCGTGCCAATATTGTCCAGAGTGATTTGCCCACCAGCCCCAGCATTTTGGGTGCGCGTGTCAATCACAGCCCGATCGCGCACGGTCACCGCATCAGCATTGACGATCGTAATTGTGCCACCATCACCAATTGAGCTTGCATCGGTACTGGCATAGATGCCGCTGAGACGCTCTACGGTTTCAGCCGCATTAGTTCCCGATCCTGCTAGCTCAACCCGATCGGCATCCACCAAAACACTGCCCCCAGTTCCCACAATGCCATTGTTGGAGACTTTAATCGAAGCACCGTCTAGGAGGCTGAGCGATCGGGCTTGTATATCCACAATGCCACCACGCCCAAAGCCGTTGTTAGCTACATCGCTACTAATGGTGGTTTCATTCCCTGAGGTACTCCGCACTCCCGTCAGCAGCACATCACCCTGGGGAGCCCGCACGGTGATATTCCCCGCATCCCCCTCGCCAAAGGTAACCGACAAAATCTCGGAGCCCTCACTCAACCGCAGGGAGCCATTGGTAGTTGTGACGGAAATATCCCCTGCTTGCCCCACCGCATTAGCATCCACCAGACTAAAGATAGAACTGGGGACGCCATTGCCTCCATCAAGTCCTAAGCCTCGAAAGACAATGTCGCCTGTAGTAGTGACAGTTACGTCTCCAGCATTGCCAAATCCACGGGTGGAACTGTCTAGCTGTCCCCCATCAAGTAATGCCAAGCTTTGTGCCGTGAGATTGATGCCGCCTGCATTGCCCTGCCCATCACTGGTGACATCGCTACGGATGAAACTGCGGTTTTCTAGGGTGACACTGCTGCTAGCGGCGATCGTCACAGTGCCTGCATCCCCTATCCCACTGGTATTAGAGATGATTTCAGAATTGTTCTGGACAACAAGCGTACCGCTAGTAACTTGAATGTTGCCCGCATTGCCAAACCCTCCAATATCCACATTGCTGCGAACTCGACTGGCACCATCCAGCAAAATGCTGCCTGTCGGTACGTCGAACACAATATTGCCCGCGTTGCCCTCACCAGACGTGGTGGTAAAGACATCAGCACTGTTCTGTAAAACGATAAAATCTGACGCGGTAATGCGTACCTGACCGGAATTACCAAAAGCATCAGGGTCAATATTGCTGCGAATAGTGGAGCCATCGACAAAAACTTGACCCGCATCAATTTTGATATTGCTGGCATCTCCGAAGCCCCGCTCGTACACTGTGGTTGAAATGGTAGAACCATTGAACATGAAGAGTGCTTGGGTGGTAATGTCCACCGTATCCAAGCTTTCTCCTGGCAAACGAAAACTAAAGGAACCACTGCCAATGTCACTAGCAATGCGGCTGTCAGCCCCAGTGGTTGGTGATACCCCATCCAGATAAACTAGGTTGGTGTTAATGCGGATGGTACCAATGATGCCGTCACCCGGAGGCCCCAAAATATCGCCGCGAAGAATAGCCTGTATCTGGGCACCATTGGTCATGTAGAGGCCGTTGCTGGTGATGCTGACTGTACCGCCACGGGCAAACCCGCCGTTCTCCACATTGCTAGAAACAATAACATCGCCATCGAAGAAAACTTCACCAGCATTAATTACCAAATCACCAGCATCAACTGTGGAGTAAGTGTTAGCACCTAAAGCAGCAAATCCACCAGCAGAAGCTCCGACATAGAGATAGTTAGGGGCATTAACACGGATGTCGCCGCCGCCATCTTGGGTAACGATCGCATCAAAAATTTCAACGATCGGAGCTGTCAGGGTCAGGTTATTGGGACTATTCGCCTGAACATCAGCTCCAACAAAGATGCCATTAGTGGCTTCCAGGGTTACCGAGGTGCTGTTCAGCAAAGTGACGATCGCATCAGCTCCAATGAGCTGGTCGCCCGGATCTTCCAGAGCACTCCAGATGCCGTCAGCGGCATTAGGTGGATTGGGTGTTGCTCCAGCTACCACAAAAATATTGGTTGGATCCAGCAACAAATTGCCTGTTAATCCTAAAGGGGCGGATGTATCCACCATTCCCTGAAAGGTCAGACGTTGAAGCCCACTCACCTCCACAAGGCCACCATTTCCTCCCCGTAGCCCGCCCTGCGCCTGCACTTGGCCATAGAAACCAGTTGCTTCCTGCGCCCAGACAACAACTGTGCCGCCGTTACCCTCGTTTGTAGCGTTGGCCTTGATCACCACATCCGACCCAACGTGGGTCAACCGCGCTGTGGGCACTGTGCCTTCCCCACGAAAGGCGCCACCAATTAAAACCGTGCCGCCGCCTGTGGGGCTGGAAACATCAATTTGAGCTTGGTCAATTAACCCAACGCGATCGCCCAACACCTGCACTGTGCCGCCCGGCGTGCTAAGGCGGCCACTGCTAACCACCGTGCCGCCAAACAGGGACAGAGTTTGACCAGCCCCCACTGCCAAATTTCCGGCATTGGTAATATCGCCGCGCTGACTGGCTAGAGCATTCAGGAACAGCGCATTGGGCTGTACAGCCAACAACATGCTGG
>Ga0224722_1000159_pt1 | contig 38410 bp, 29 predicted proteins | sample Balambano_FR1_Me_FD_161646 | JGI IMG/M metagenome (GOLD analysis project Ga0224722, IMG submission 161646) | Freshwater sediment microbial communities from Lake Towuti, South Sulawesi, Indonesia - Balambano_FR1_MetaG | ecosystem: Environmental > Aquatic > Freshwater > Lake > Sediment | place...
TTCAAAAAGTTCAAGGTTCAAAAATGTATTTCGTATGCAATTCAGACTGACTGATGTGGTTCGCAATTTGTTGATTTTGAATGTGTTGTTCTACATTGCCAATATTACGGTGAGCCGGGAAATCATTGGGATGCTGGCCTTGCACTATCCGGGTTCGGCAGATTTTCGTCCCTGGCAGTTGGTGACGTATTTTTTCATGCACTCCCGGGAGAATTTCAGTCACATTCTGTTCAATATGCTGGGGTTGGTTATGTTTGGCAGCGCATTGGAGGCGGTGTGGGGTGCCCGGCGGTTTTTGTTTTATTATATTGCCTGTGCGCTGGGTGCGGCAGCGTTGCATATTTTAATTGTCTATTTGGAATTGCAGCCGATGCAGCAGGCGCTGGCGGCTTTTCAGGCGGCACCGACTTATGACGCGTATTGGAATTTTTTTAAAAATGTTGCTCTGGACGAATTTGGTTCGGAAATCAAGGAATACGCAATTAACTTGGGTAAAAACGTTTACCAGGATGCCGCACAATACGCCCCGACGGCGGTAGATATGATGCAACAGTTTATCAACCGGCAGGTCAATGTACCGATGGTGGGTGCTTCGGGTGCAATCTTCGGGCTGTTGTTGGCGTTTGGTATCAAGTTTCCGGAAAACGAACTGATTATTTTTCCGATTCCGGTGCCAATCAAAGCCAAGTATTTTATTCCATTTTTAATTTTAATCGAATTCTTTTTCGGGGTACAACGGGTGGCTGGTGATAACGTGGCGCATTTTGCCCACCTGGGCGGTGCGGCAACGGGCTTGTTACTGATTCTATTCGGCCGCTACATCGGCAAGTCTTTTTAAAAAACGGGCGAACCAGTCGTTCCCTGCTTTTGTTTGTGAAAGGGTAGCATCCATGTCTTAAAATTTTACGAATGTGAGATCGTGCATGGTATTTAGAGGTGGTATCGGCGCATTGGCAAATTAGCACATCAGCATATTTTCTCTTGACAATTCGGGTGGAAGGTGCTATTTTTGAAAGAAATTTGTAATACAATACAAGCAATGTTGCAGTCTATTTGGGAAGATGTAAAGCGGGAATTTAGCTATGGCAATATGGTGACGCGGATTATCATTATCAATGTCATAATATTTACCCTTCTCATTATCACCAATTTAATACTAAAAGTAAGCGATGGCTGGGCGGCTTCCCCGGTGTTTGCCAACCTGGTCAACGCCCTCAGTATGTCGTCCGACGGGTGGTTTGTACTCACGCATCCCTGGGTGATTTTTACCCATATGTTTTTGCACGTAGATTTTTGGCACATCCTGTGGAATATGTTGTACCTGTACTTTTTTGGGCGCATTGTGGGCGATTTTATCGGCAACCAGCGGGTACTACCCATTTATCTGTTGGGTGGTTTGGCAGGGGCGCTGTTGTTTTTTCTAAGTGCCAATTTTCTACCGTATTCTACCGGCACCGTTTCGGCATTGGGTGCTTCGGGGGCAGTGATGGCAATGGTGGTGGCGGCGGGTGCCATCTCACCGGATTATATTGTGCGGCTGCTTTTTCTTGGAGATATTAAATTGAAATATATTGTATTTGTACTGGTGTTGCTGGATTTGATTGCCCTGGCGGGCAACATCAATACCGGTGGGCACTTTGCGCACCTGGGCGGGGCGGCAATGGGCTGGCTGTTTGTGCGTCAGCTCCGGGATGGGCGCGACTGGGCACTGCCGGTAAACAACCTGTTTGATGTGATATATCGCCCTTTTCGGAGGCAATCCCGACCGGTACGCCGCCCGCAAATGGCGTACAAAAATCCCAATCGCACCCGCAGCAGCGCGTCGTCAGGCAATCAAAAATCAACCGCCCCCGGTAATGCCTCCGAAGGGCTGCCGTACCAGGAGCAACTCGATGCCATTTTGGATAAAATCAAGCAGCATGGCTACGAGAGCTTGTCGGAGCGGGAAAAAGATTTTCTGTTTAATGCGAGTAAGAAATGAGGATCAGGCTTTGCAGGATGTAAGTAGTCGAGCATATTTTTCGCGCAAAGACGCAAAGTTTTCTTTTAAAACTATCCTTTAATTTTGCTCGGTTACTTTGGCATTCACAACCATTTAAACGAGTTGTAAAAGATTCCGGTTTGCATCAATTTGGCACATTTTTAAAGTGTGTCAGATTCATTCTTATCATAAAGTAAGTAAATCACCTTGAAGACACGGTTTTGGTTGGCACGCTGGGCAAATGTGGCACTGATTTTGTGTACTTTTCTTTGCTATCTTGCTCCATATGTGAGTCCTTCGCAGTTTTGGCCCCTGGCGTTTTTCGGCTTGCTGTATCCCTGGTTGCTGCTGGGGCACGTGTTGTTTATTTTGTTTTGGCTAAGCATCCGGCATAAATATGCTTTACTGTCGCTTGCCTGCATTGTGTTGGGCTGGGAACATTTTCGCGGGCTGGTAGGTTTTCATTTTGGAAGTGCAAGCGATGCACCCCAAACCATTTCGATCCTTACCTTCAACGCTCACAGTATGCGCTACTTTCAGCACCGGCAGGCAGCAGTGGATGTAGCGGAACTGGCGCGTATTTTTAACAACAAAAAGACAGAAATCGTTTGTTTTCAGGAGTTTATGGGTTATCCTGACTGGAATCCGGCGTATTTGAATTTTTTGAAAAAAAAACAAAAACTTCCGAATCGGGTATGGGATGAAAATAATGAACTGGCAATCTTCACCAGCTTTCCCGTTCTGGCTTCCAAACAAAAAAATTTTAATTACACCAACGGCTATCAATACGCAGATTTGAATGTAAACGGCACGGTCATTCGGGTGTTCAATATACATTTGCAAAGCAATGCCATTTCTTCGATTGCCGACCGCATGGCAACCACCGAAGACATGGAGGAGGAAGAAGCCCTGTATGAAATGCGCACGATGCTGGGGCGCTTCAAACGCGCGGCACAAAAACGCGCGCACCAGGCTGCCGAAGTTGCTGCCGAAATTGCCAGGAGTCCTTACCCAGTGCTGGTGTGCGGTGATCTCAACGATATTCCGCAGTCGTACACCTATCGCACCCTTAGTGCGGGTTTGCAAGATGCCTTCAAAGAAAAAGGGGGCGGGCTGGGCATTACTTATGCCGGGCGTATTCCGGGTTTGCGCATTGACTATATTTTGGCTTCGCCCGATTTTCAAATACTCGATTATGAGAAACGCCGCTCGTCTTTTTCCGACCACCGACCGATGGCAAGTGTGGTGACGTTGCCTAATCTGATGACTCCAAAGTCACCAGATTAGGCAACGTCACCACGTAGAAAAACCTTCCTTTTGAAAATGTTTTTATTTTTGCGCCGCATTCAGCCCCAATCATCCAACATCCATCATCCCAATATGAATACCACATTGACCATTTACAACAGCCTCTCCCGCGCCAAAGAAATTTTTGAACCCCTGCATCCCGGCTACATCGGTATGTACGTGTGTGGTCCTACCGTGTACAACGACGTGCATCTGGGCAACTGCCGCACCTTTATCAGTTTTGACATCATTTTCCGATACTTGAAATACCTGGGTTACAAAGTGCGCTATGTGCGCAACATCACCGACGTGGGGCACCTCGAAGGCGACTCGGATACCGGCGAAGATAAAATTGCCAAAAAAGCCCGCCTCGAACAACTCGAACCGATGGAAGTGGTGCAACGCTACACCAACGGCTTCCACGATATGATGCGCATTTTTAACGTGTTGCCACCCAGCATCGAACCCCGTGCCACGCAGCACATCCTGGAGCAGATTGAAATGGTGCAGCAAATACTGGATGCAGGCTATGCCTACGAAAAAAACGGTTCGGTGTATTTTAATACCCTGAAATTTGAACAAGACAAAGGCGTGTACGGCAAACTATCTGGGCGAGTGATTGAAGAGTTGATTGCGGAATCCAGAGATAATCTTAAACACCAGGACGAAAAAAACCACCCGGCAGATTTTGCCATTTGGATGAAAGCCGCGCCGCAGCACCTCATGCGCTGGAATGCGCCCTGGTCGGAAGGCTTTCCCGGCTGGCACCTCGAATGCTCGGCGATGAGTACCAAATACCTGGGGCATACGTTTGATATTCACGGCGGTGGAAATGACCTGAAATTTCCACATCACGAAAATGAAATTGCCCAAAACTACGGGGCTTGTAACTGCGCCCCCGCCCGCTACTGGATGCACGCCAATATGCTGCTGCTCAACGGCAAAAAAATGTCGAAAAGCGACGGCAACACCGTGTCGCCTGCGCAGCTTTTTTCGGGCGATTCGCCCCACCTCAGCAAAGGCTACAGCCCCATGACGGTGCGCTTTTTCATCCTCCAATCGCATTACCGCAGCACCCTCGACCTCACCGACGAAGCCCTGCAAGCCGCCGAAAAAGGCTATCGCCGCCTGATGGAGGGGCATAAAACCTTGCAGGGATTGCAGACGGCTCCTCCATCCACGCCTGGCGTACTAGACCAAGAAATCAATGAGCTACTGGACGGCGCGTTTGCCGATATGAACGACGATTTCAACACGCCGCGTGCCATGGCGGGTTTGTTTGAACTGGTGAGTAAAATAAATGCCCTGAAAGGCGGGCAGTTAAGTATCGGCGAGGTGAGCGCGGAGACGCTGGGACGTTTGAAACAAATGTTTCACGCATTGATTTTTGATATTTTTGGTCTGCTAAGTGAAGAAATGATCAGCAGCAACGGTGTAACGGACGGTTTGATGCAACTCATCATCGAAATGCGCGCCGATGCCCGCACCCGCAAAGACTGGGCTACTTCCGACAAAATTCGCGATACGCTCAAAGCACTGGATATTCAATTGAAAGATGGCAAGGAAGGCACCACTTGGACAGTGGAAAAATAGATGCCGGATTAGAAAATGCCAGATACCAGACTTACGATGTTAACCTGCCGTTGTCGGGAGTTTGCAACTTCCGACAGTTTCAAAAAGTTCATTTTTAAACAAAACTTAACGCATATTTAAAATACAGTTCATACCCGCGCCATACCTTCACCACATCCTATACTGTAGCCTTATCTTATCATCAATGACCGGCTATGCACTTCCCTGCGCATAGCCCTTTTTGTATCAGGATGTACAGATCAAACACATTAAAGCTTACCCTGCCGAATAGGCAGGATAGCACACAGATTCATACAAATTGATACGGTTACACCCTGATTTTTGCCTTTCCTTGCACGCCCAACTCCGTAGCCGACGGGTAATCCGTCTGTTCTGCCGACGGCAGAACATCCGATTTAGACGGATGTAGGGTAAATAGAGAGAAGACATCTGTAAAAATCTGTTGCACCCGTGGAATCTGTGTGCTATTAAGCCGCTTTGGACGCATTTTAATGCGTTTAACCTGTCAGGATGTGTACAATTTTGAAATTTTTGCCGAAGGCATCACTATGTGACAAAATCACGGCACACGTGCGAGTGCATTCTGGTTATTCGGTAATGGGTCAAAAGGGTTGGTAGCCGGTTCAGATTCGAAATCACGTCCACCCTTTTGACCCACTACCCATAGTTTTGTAAATTCTGATTCAGACAATTTCTCAATTTCCTAATTGATCAGCACAATCTTTGCCACTGCGGCATCGGGTTTGCCGAAGCCCACATAGCGGGCATTCGTGGTGCTGAAAACCAGATACACCCCCGACTGCGCGCGTTGCCCGTTATAGTCGCGTCCGTCCCACACGGCTTGTCCGCCCAGAGCTTGCGTTTCATACACGAGTCTGCCGGTCACATCCGTGATTTTTACATTCGCATCGCGAGCTAAGCCGCGGATGGCAATCGGACCCACGTATTGCGGTCGCACCGGGTTGGGAAAAACCTCCACGTTGGCTTTGTTTACATTGTTGCCTTCAATCGCATCGCTTTGGTAGGAGATAATGCCTTTGTCTGTACCGATGAACACCTCGCCATTGTCAGGGTTGACTGCAATGTCGGTGATGTTATTATCAAAAAGCGGAGAATTTTCAGTGTTAAAATAAGCCAATTGCTCCTCGCCGGTGGGCGACAACAGGAACACGCCGTTTTTGGTACCCACCCACTTGCGGTTCGCACCATCCACCGCGATGGCTTGCACTTCTTCGTAGCGCAGCAAATACTCATTGAAATTGCCCAATTCGATAACGCGCCGGGTGCCTCTGCAATTGGCATCAAAGGCATTGCTGCCGCATTCAAAAATCACAATGCCCTGGGCTGTACCTACCCACACATCGCCATCCAGGTCTAAGGTGATGCAATTGGTGTTACTGATCGGAATTTCGCTGTTGGTTTGGGTGATGATTCGACATCGGTCGTCGCCGGGGTTCGCCGGGTCGCCTTCGTCAAACAACAGCACCCCTGAACTACTGCCCGTTGTGGCAAACCATTTGTACCCATTTTCATCTACCACTACCTGGTGCAGGTCGGTTTTGTTACAGTTGGGTTTGAAATTCTGCCAGCTGCTGTCTTTTTTCAACACAGAGATCGGACGGTCTGCCGCGTGGTTGGATACCCACAAGTTGCCGTCTTCATCAAATGCCAAGCCGCTCACGCGCGTGCGACCGGCGTCGCCTATGGCATTATTCAAACTGGAGTTCTTATCGTTGTATAATTTCATCGCTTTGCCGTCAAACTCAATCAGCCCTTCGATAAACGAACCGGCGTACACTTTTCCATTTTTCGGATGGATAGCAAGGGTGATAAAATCGTACAAATAATCATTCGGGTTGTTTGTCTCGCCGCGCAGTTCTACCCGGTTGCCGGGGTTATAAACCGTCCACTGCCCGTCAATGAGCGATGCAAAACCATGATCCAAAAACCGATAGCTGAACACCTGATTCACACCGCCCGAAGCCAGCCAGAGCTGATTGTTGGCAACGACCAAATCCTTGCTAAAATGCGAGTACGGCGAGTTGATCGTAATTTGGGTACAATTCGGATCGTTTACTTGATTCAACAGTCGGAAGTTTCGATTAAACGCATCTCCCAGCCACACGCGCCCCTGTTGGTCTTCCACCGCATAATTGGGCAAGCCCACACATTCTTCGTTCAGCACGCCTACCTGATTTTGCGCATTCAAATACAGGGTTTTGCCCCGGCAACCTGTGTTGCAGCGATAGCCCGCCAGCAGATGCGCGCCTTCTGCCGAGAGGTATTTTACATTAAACCCGGGTTCAAACCGGATTTTTTCCAGGCGATTATTTTGCCATTGAAACAGGGTATCATTCACACTCAAATACAGCCGATTTTGGTAAACTGCCAGTGCCGAACTGCGGTAAAAACCCGGAAAACCCTGCGCGGAATCCAAAAACTGCCAGGAAGTGAGATCAGCAATGACGGGGCTGTTAGCCGGGGTTCGGTAAACGCCTTCATCGGTAGCAATATAAAGTTGATTATCAAGCACTTGCGCTGCGCGAGTGTCCACATTGGTAAAGGTGGTGAAATTGAATTGATTGGAACGCACATTGAGTTTGGAAACGCCGTAATTACCCGCCAGATACACAATCGAATCGTTTTCTACGGAAATGTTGTAAATCACTTTTTCCCCCACGATACCCTGAAAATTGCGAATCTGATTCAACGTCACAATCCCGTTTTCTTTGACCAAATCCACGACGCTGTTGTTGTAAACAATGATTAACACCCTGCCGCCTTTGTTGTATTGAATGAGCCGGATGCCGGTGTTGCTCAAGCCCTGCACGGTACTCAAAAACTCGGTCGAACGCTCGGTTTTATCCAGTGCAAGCACCGACCACTCCGTGGCGTAATACACCGTCGAATCGCTCTGCGCCACCCATTGCCCGCTCACGTGCGGCAGGTGGGAGCGCCACTGCCCGATCTGAGCGAAAAGGAACGAATGAATGAATGAAAAATGAAAAAGTAGAAGTAGAACAACACGCATAAAGCCTTTTTTGCAGGAAAAACTGTGGAAACGGGATTCTTATTGTTTACTATTTTTTATTTGACGTTTCTTGTTTCACCTTTGGTCATTCAGGTTATTTCAAGGATTATAAAATAGCGGAATTGGTATCACCCCATCAACGTTTCAACCTATCAACCTCTGTACAAATTCGTATTCAATAAGTATTGATACACGGCATCCGGCACGAGGTACTGAATGGACTTGCCGGTTTTGATACAATTGCGAATGTAGGTGGCGGAAATTTCCATCATTGGCACCTGGTCGTAAAGGCGTACCCGGGCGTGTGTGGCGAGTTCGCCTTTGTGAGAACCGGGGCGGTCATAGACGTAAATTTGATAATTTTTCAATAACAATGCATAATTTTTCCATTGGTGCAGGGTGCCCAAATTATCGCCGCCCATGATCAGGGTAAATTCGTGGTGGGGATATTTTTCTTTTAAAACGGTCAAAGTGTCAATCGTGTACGAAGGTTTGGGCAGGCTAAATTCGACATCAGAGGCGCGTAGATTCGGATTATCACCAATGGCGAGTTGCACCAGATGTAGCCGGTCGTAGTCGCGCAGCAGGGTGTGCTTGGGTTTGAGCGGATTTTGGGGAGAAATGACAAACCACACCTGCTGCAAATCCGTCTGCGTTGCCATGAAATTGCCGATGATTAAATGCCCCACATGAATGGGATTGAACGAGCCGAAGAACAGACCAATTTTCATGCGGTAAGAGGTGAAACGTGAAGGGTGAGCGGTGAAACGGGAGAGGTGTATGTACCGTCTCCCCTTTCACCGCTTACCGCTCACTCTTTCAAGGTATCTTTTCTGATCAGGGCATCCATTTCCAGGCTATCCGGTTCCATAAATTCCTCCTCGATTTCCACTTCCTCTTCCGGGGCATCTACCAGCCACTGCCCGTTGATGCGCACCAGGCGGTATTCGGTGGTGTAGGGTTCTTCAATATCCTGCACTTCACAATTGCAAATAGCGGTATCTTTTTGTTCCTGGCAATTAATTTTTAAAAAAGTGGTAGTAAAAACGGTAGAATCCGCCGGTTCGCTCTCAATGATTTGGCGCAAATCTTCCAGGCGTGCCTGCTCGGCAGCGGTGCTGAGTTCTTTGGCTTGGTCAAATTGATTTTTGTCGTAATATGACTGGTACTGGAGCACCACCGTTTCGGGCGTGTTGGGCAGTTTGGGCTTCCATTGGCAGCCTGTCCAAAATAGCAACAGCGTACTATATAAGAAGTGTTTCATAAAAATAGGTCTTAATCAATTTGCCAATATGCTACTTTGCCAATGTGCCGATGCCCGTCTGGCGAGTACCGGCACATTGGCATATCGGCACATTAGCACATTAATTACTCAGCATTACCGGCATCACCAGCATCAAAATTTCCTCACCGTTGCGCTCTTCTACCGGCAGCAGAATGCCCGCGCGGGTCGGCGAAGACATTTCCACTTTGATTTCTTCGGTGTCGAGTACGCCGAGCATTTCTACCAAAAACTTAGCATTGAAACCAATGGTAAGCGGGCTGCCTTCGTAATTGCACGATAGTTGCTCCACCGCCTCGTTGGCAAAATCAAGGTCTTGTGCCGAAATGGTCAGGTTTTCGCCGTCCACTTTTAAAATCACCTGATTGGTCGTTTTGTTCGCATAGATGGCGATGCGTTTGAGCGAATTTTGAAAATCTCCGCGTGGCAGGGTCAGCACATTGGGGTTGTCCACCGGGATCACCGCGTTGTAATCCGGGTAGCGGGCATCAATGAGGCGGCACACCAGTTGGGTTTCGTTGAACGAGAAAAAAGCGTTTGCTTTGTTGAACGCCAGTTTCACCTCTGCACCGGTGGGCAGGGCACTTTTGAGCAGGTTCAGGGCTTTTTTGGGTACAATAAACGAAGTGGAAACGTCGCTGGTTACATCAGAAAAAGTATATTTTACCAGCTTGTGTGCATCGGTTGCCACGAACGTCAGTTTGTTAAAATCCACTTGAAAATACACCCCCGACATGGCGGGGCGCAGTTCATCATTGCTGGTAGCAAAAAGGGTGCGATTGATGCCCTGCAACAACACTGCACTTTGCAAAGTCACGGTATCTACTGTGTCCGGCTCGGGAATGCGCGGGAAGTCGGCTCCGTTTTCACCTGCCAGGCGGTATTTGCCGTAGGCGGAAGTGATTTCGATGCCAAAGTTATCGTCGTTGATAGAAAAGGTGATGGGCTGCTGGGGCAGGGCTTTGAGGGTTTCCAGCAAAATTTTGGCAGGCACCGCCACCGTGCCGTCCGAATCTGCCATTACTTCGATTTCGGTGGTGATGGAGGTTTCCAAATCCGTAGCTGCAATGAGGAGTCTGCCGCCGTTGATGGTAAATAAAAAATCTTCCAGAATGGGCAGCACCGGGTTGGAGGCAATCGCCCCGCCCGCCACTTGCAAGCGCTTGAGCAATTCGGAGGAAGACACGCTGAATTTCATAGTGTAAAGTATTTGGTACTTGGTATTTAGTAGTCAGACTTTAGCAGACCGGTTGAGCGGATTGCTAATGTGCAAAATTAGATTTTCTCCTCTATTTTTTTCAGAAGAATATTAACACCCTGTGGAAAAGTCAAGATGTGTTTTGGTGTTCAGGTGTTTTGGTGTTAATGTTAAGGATAGCAGATTTTAAATTTTTAAAAAAATCCCTCTACCCTCTTCCCTCTTCCCTCTACTCGCCTATCTTTGCCAGCTAATTTTCAATCATTTATGCTCGACAGAACCCAACCGCCCCTCCTGCACCCCATTCATCACCTGGTGCTGCCGCCTGTGCAAACCCTCACGCTGGACAACGGCATACCGGTACACGTGGTCAACATGGGCACGCAGGAAGTGCTAAAGGTGGAATTGATTTTCAACGCCGGTCGCCCGTTTGAAACCAAACAACTCGCCGCCCGCGCCACCGCTTCGATGCTCAAAGAAGGCACGAAAAACTATACCTCTGCACAGATTGCCGAACAATTCGATTTTTACGGCAGCAGCATCAGTACCCCGTTTCACATGGATACTTCGAATGTAATCCTGTACAGTCTGAATAAATACGTGGATCAGGTGCTGCCCGTGCTGGCGGAGATGCTCGCCGAACCTACTTTCCCGCAGCACGAACTCGATACCTTCATTCAGGTGAATCAGCAGAATCTGCAAATTGATCTCACCAAAAACGATACCCTGGCATACCGTACGGTCACAGAACTTATTTTCGGCAAAAACCATCCCTATGGCTACAACAGCTACCCGGAAACCTACGGCTTGCTGGAGCGCACCGACCTGTTGCAGCACTACGAACGCTGCTACACAGCGGGCAATTGCCAGATGGTGGTGAGCGGCAAAGTCACCGATGAGCTTTTAACTGCGCTGAACCGCCATTTGAGCCAGGCAATTCGCCCCGGCACACTCCTCACCGCCCAGCCGCAAGCCACCCCTTCTCCGGAGCGCAAAATGCGCATCCAAAACGACGAAACCGTACAAATGGCATTGCGCGTGGGCAGGTCACTGTTCAACCGGCAACACCCTGATTATCCGGGTTGGTATGTGCTCAACACCATCATTGGCGGCTACTTTGGCTCGCGCCTGATGGAAAATATCCGGGAGGAAAAAGGCTACACCTACAATATTTATTCGGTGCTGGACACGATGCACCACGACGGTTGTTTTTACATCGCAACTGAGGTGAGCAATGAATTTGTCAACCAAACGCTGGAGGAAATTTACAACGAATTGGACATATTACAACAGGAGCCGGTAGAAGAAGACGAACTGGAAATGGTGCGCAACTATGTGGCAGGCGGTTTTTTGAATATGCTCGACGGACCGTTCAACGTATCGGAAGTGGTCAAAACATTAGTCACAGAGGGTTTACCGCTCCGTTATTTTGAAACACTGGTCAACGCCGTGCAAGAAGTAACTGCCGAAGATTTGCTGGCACTGGCACAAAAATATTTAAATCCAGAAGATTTTTGGGAAGTAGTGGCAGGGGAGACGGGGAAAAAGGTTGTTGGTTAACGGTTAGTTGGCACTCATGGCTTACGCTGCTATTTTGGTTATTTGTTGATGAGGTTAAACGCATTAAAACAGATAATGCCAAAGGAAGGTGCCGCGCACCGTAAATTTTTGTAAAAAAAATCGAGCCGATAAGAGCTTTTTGGCAGGTGCCGGGCACTGGTAATATTGCGGTGCGCGGCAGCGCTCCCACGCCTTCGGGTTTATTTTTACGAAGATTGCGCGGTTCCGCCGTTTTGATGCGTTTGACCTGATTTGTTGATAGTTATCGGGCGATCCCGACTTAGACTTTTCGTTTGTTTGTACAGGAGCACTGTAAAATGAGCGACTTTGAATGAAGCGTCAATATGATACATGACAACTAACCAATAACAATTAACGTTTTGCTTCGTTTTTCCATAAAATTTTTCTTCTTTTGCGGCGGAAAAGAAACCCCTGCGGTAAAATAATGCTGAAAAGTACAAAAACCGATAGCAATTTGGTATCTTTCCCCCCGAATACACTTGACACATAACAATACTACACACCCAAAAATACAGGTAAAAGGTACATGAAACTGTTCAGCTTTTTCAAACAAGAACTTGCAATTGACCTCGGAACTGCCAATACGCTCATCATTCAAGACGGACAGGTGGTGATTGACGAACCGTCCATTGTAGCCATCAATCGTAAAAACGGTGAGACCATAGCCGTGGGGCGCAAGGCGATGCAAATGCACGAAAAAACCCACGAAGACATCAAAACCATCCGCCCGCTCAAGGACGGGGTGATCGCGGATTTTCAGGCGGCGGAGAGCATGATTGAGGGGTTTATCAATATGATCGGCAGCAGGCGGCGTTTGTTTTCCCATTTAAAAATGGTTATTTGTATTCCATCGGGTATCACCGAGGTGGAAAAACGAGCGGTCTTCGATTCGGCGGATCATGTGGATTCTAAAGAAACCTACCTGATTCACGAGCCTATGGCAGCGGCGTTGGGTATCGGGCTGGACGTGGAGGAACCTATTGGCAATATGATTATTGACATCGGCGGCGGCACAACGGAGATTGCGGTGATTGCACTGGCAGGAATCGTAGCAGACCAATCCATCCGCATTGCCGGGGACGAGCTCAACAACGACATTGTGAGCTACATGAAACGCCAGCACAATATCCTGATCGGCGAACGCACCGCAGAGCAAATTAAAATCCACGTCGGCTCTGCACAACACGAACTCGAAAGCCCGCCCGACGAATACGCCGTCAACGGGCGCGACTTGATGACGGGCATTCCCAAACAAATCAAGGTGAATTACAGCGAAATTGCGCACTGTCTGGATAAATCCATTTCTAAAATTGAAGATGCGGTACTAAAAGCTCTTGAAACCACCCCGCCGGAACTCGCCTCCGACATTTACCGCACGGGCTTGTACCTCACAGGCGGCGGCGCGCTGCTGCGGGGCTTGGACAAGCGCATTTCGCAGAAAACAAAGCTGCCGGTACACATTGCCGAAGACCCCCTGCGCGCAGTGGTACGCGGCACCGGCATTGCCCTGAAAAATACGCATCGGTTCTCGTTCCTGATTGATCGGAAAAGTGTTTGATTTTTTTGTTGTTCGTTTATTATTTGAAGTTTGACGTTTCTTACCTGAAGTTGACGATCTTTATTTTTTGTTGGAAATGAGCTGTTTTCATGTTTAAGAATAACTTCATACATCAGACACGAAACATCAGATAATAAATTTCAAATAACTCTGCGATGCGTGGTCTGCTTCTTTACCTTACCAATAATGGCAGTCTCTTCCTGTTTTTGCTGCTGGAAGCAGTCTGTTTCTACACAATGGTGCGCTTCAACGACACCCAGCAGCGGGTATGGCTCACCACCTCCAATGCTTTCGCCGGATATTTTAATAAAAAAGCGGACGACGTATATGATTATTTTGGCATGGGCAATCAAATGGCTGCCCTCCAGCGCGAAAATAAAATGTTGCGACAGCAACTCCAGTATATGGCGTATCTTCAGGGCGATTCACTGCTGCGCGACACGGCACTAAACGGCAATTTCAGTGAGCTACAACAAGCCACAAGCGGCAAAGACACTTTGTACCACCACTTTACCTATATTCCGGTGGAGGTAATTGACAATTCTATTCGCAGCTTAGACAATACACTGACCCTCAATCGAGGCAGGCGAGACGGTATCGAGCCCGATATGGGCGTGATCAACGGCGACGGTGTGGTGGGCATTGTGCGGCAGGTGTCGGAGCATTACAGCACGGTGATGTCGCTCCTGCACCGCCAAACGCGCATTTCGGCTTCGATCAAGCGTACAGGGGCGTTCGGGGTGCTGCGCTGGCACGGCGATGAGTTTGATTCCGAGCGCATTCGCCTGGAAGATATTCCGCAACACGAGATTGTGAACGTAGGAGATACAGTGGTCACTACGGGTTATCCCTTGTCCAATATTTTTCCGAAAGGCGTTTTTATAGGTTTAGTAGAAAAAGCGCAGAAAGACAAGGTGGGTAATTTTTATACTATTGATGTAAAATTAAATATTCGTATGAGCCGGGTACAACACGCCTACGTGGTGTCGTTGAATCGTCGGCAGGAGTTGTTGCAACTGGAATCGCAACCTTTGAAATGAATCGAGCGATTGTCATTCATATTATTCGTTTTTTAGTGGTGGTGCTGTTGCAGGTGTTGGTGTTGCGGCGGGCTACTTTGGCGTGGGATGATTTTCCGTATGTGCAGATTTTGATGTATCCGGTTTTTATTATGCTGCTACCCTTGCGGATGCAGCCAATCTATGTTATTTTGTGGGCGTTCGCTCTGGGTATGGCGGTGGATGTATTTTACAATTCACCGGGTGTACACGCCAGTGCAAGTCTTTTTACGGCGTTCATTCGCATGGGTATCCTTCGGCAGCTTGCACCGCGCGGCGGTTACACTGCCACGCACAATCCCAACAAAGCTGCCCTGGGCTGGGAATGGTTTCTGCGCTATGCAGCTATTCTGCTGACGTGTCACCTGTTTTTTTATTTTTCGGTAGAATATTTTACCTTCGTGTATATTTTGCAAATTTTGTTGAAAACCATTGGTAGCTTTATTGCATCCATGATTTTTATTATCATGTTTGTAGCTGTTTTTAATCCGAAAGAATAATGTGCCGATGTGCTAATGTGCCAATCTGCCAATGTACGCAGCAATCGGCACATCAGCACATCGGCAAATTGGCAAATTGACCATGGCATCAGATAGCAACCGCAATCGTCCTTTTACCATTCAGTTGGTGTTCGTATTAGCAGCCCTGCTGTTGATTCTGAAGGCATTGCAATTGCAGGTGCTTGATCCTACCTACCGTGACAACGGCGACGCAGCGGCAATTCAAAACCAGACCATCTACCCGGCGCGGGGTTTGATGTATGACCGGAATAGAAAATTGCTCATTTACAATACCCCGGCTTACGACATTATGTTGACTTACAACCAGGTAGATTGGACGAAATTTGATACCACCAAGTTTTGTAATCTCTTGGGCATCACGCGCAACTATTTTATACAAAATGCCGCCAAAGACTGGACCGACCAACGCTACTCCAAAAATGTACCGTTTGCGTTTATGAGCAAGGTCTCTCCCGATGTGTGTGTGCGGTTTCAGGAAAGTGCTTACGCCTTTCCGGGCTTTACCATCCAGTTGCGCCACGCACGGGGCTATCCGCACCGCAACGCCGCCCACCTGCTGGGCTACATTCGCGAGGTCAACCCAGGTGAAATTACTAAAAACAAAGCGGAAGGCGGGTACAAACCGGGCGACTACATCGGTGCCAGCGGTTTGGAAAAACAATACGAAAAAGAACTCAGTGGCGAAAAAGGCTTGCGCCGGGTACTGAAAGACAATCTGGGGCGCGACATGGGCAGCTATGAAGCGGGCGCATTTGATACCAAACCCAAGTCAGGCGCGAATCTTATCACCACTATTGACCTGGACCTGCAAGCCTACGGCGAATATCTGATGCAAAATAAAATCGGCGGCATCGTTGCTATCGAACCCAAAACCGGCGAGGTGCTGGCAATGATCAGTGCGCCTACTTATGATCCTAACTTACTGACACTGAATCAAAACCGAAGCAAGGAATTTGCTAAACTGCTATCGGATTCCAATAAAGTGTTCCTCGACCGCTCGGTGCAGGCGATGTATCCGCCGGGTTCACTGTTCAAACCCGCTGTTGCACTCGTAGCGTTGAAAGAAGGCGTCCTGCACGAAAATCGCACCATCGGCTGCCGCATGGGCTACTACGGGGGTGGTTTTCGCACTGCTTGCCACAGACACGTCACCTGTACCAACGTGGCACTGGGCATTCAACATTCTTGTAATGCGTATTTTGTGACCGTTTTTCGGGATATGGTGGATCGCTACGGTGCCGGTCAACCCAAGAAAGGGCTAAACAGCTTTACGCAATACCTGGAACGCTTTGGTTTAGGAGAAAAGCTGGGAATTGATTTTCCCAACGAAAAAGGCGGTTTCTATCCGGATTCTGATTATTATACCCGCGTCTATGAACGTCAACAAAAAGGGCAGGGCAACTTGTGGAATTCCAATTGGATTCGCTCGGTTGGCATCGGGCAGGGCGAACTGCTGATGACCACCCTGCAAATGGCAAATCTCGGCGCAATGATCGGCAATCGGGGCTTTTTTGTAAAACCGCACCTCATCAAACAGTTCGAAAAGGACAATACGCTCCTGGATATTGACGGGCAGTACACTAAGCGCAACCACGTGGGTATTGAGTGGAAGTATTTTGTACCGGTGATTGACGGGATGCGCGGGGCGGTGACGGGCGGTACGGCGCGTGTTGCCAACATCCCCGATATTGAAGTGTGCGGTAAAACCGGTACTGCCGAAAATCCACATGGCAAAGACCATTCCATTTTTTATGGTTTTGCACCCAAGGATAATCCTAAAATAGCCATTGCCGTGTATGTGGAAAACGCCGGTTTCGGGGCTACCTACGCAGCACCCATTGCCAGCCTGATGATTGAAAAATACATGAATGATACCATCCGGCACGAACGGAAATTCCTGGAGCAGCGCATCGTGAATGCCAATCTGCTATCGGGGAAAGAGCCGGTGAAAAAGAGACTTAGAGACTAAGAGACCGAGTGACTTTGCGTGCTGTGGTTTAAAAAACACGATGCGGATCCCAAGTGTGGTAAAAAATATCTTATGCGTTTTATTATAATAACCGTTCTACTTTGCAGTGGGATACAACCCAGTTGGTCACAAGACACCCTTCCGACCGCTCTTCAACAAATCAAACTCCTCTTCGTGGGCGACATTATGGGGCACAGCACCCAAATTCAAGCTGCCGCCCTCGGCAAAGGCAAATATGATTACACCCCGTGTTTTGAATACGTGGCACCCATTCTACAACAAGCCGACCTCGCCATCGGCAATCTCGAACTCACCCTGCCCGGCAAACCGCCGTATCAAGGTTATCCACAGTTTCGCAGCCCCGATGCCCTCGCGCCTGCCCTGCGCCAGGCGGGTTTTGATTTGCTGGTAACCGCCAACAATCACAGCAACGATGCAGGTTTAGAGGGCGTGGTGAATACCATAACAACCTTGGAAGAAAATGGTTTTTATCAAACCGGCACCTTCAAAAATCAGGAAATGCGCGATGCGTTTTATCCGCTGTTGATTTATAAAAACGGCTTTCGACTCGCTTTTTTGAATTACACCTACGGCACCAACAACATTCCCACCACAAAACCTTCCATTGTCAACGAAATCAAACTCGACCAAATCGAAGCCGATATGGCAATCGCCCGACAACTCGCCCCTGATGCCATCATCGTTATTCTGCACTGGGGCTTGGAGTACCAACTCACCGAAAGCAAAGCCCAGCGCACCCTCGCCCAACAACTCGCCGACTGGGGTGCTGACCTCCTCATCGGGGCGCATCCGCACGTGGTGCAGCCCATTCGGAGTCTGACGACTACGCTGCCCGATAGTTCACAAAAAATCGTGCCGGTGTTGTATTCGCTCGGCAATTTTGTTTCCGGGCAGGTGAAATTAAACACGGAAGGCGGTTTGATTGCCGAAGTTACTTTGCAGAAAGATTCCCTTTCCGGCAATACTCAAATTTTTCAACCCGAGTACATTCCGGTCTTTCGCTGGGTACAAAAGCACGCCAACGGTAAAAGAACCTACCGCGTGGTGCCAATTTCTCCTTTTGAAACCGATTCCACTTCCATCAAAATGAACGCCACCGACCGCACCGCCCTCCTGCGCTACGCCCGAGCCGTGCGCGCCAACCTGAAAACCTCCCAAGCCACCGAGCGAAAAATTACGTTGGATGAACTAAATGCGGTTTTGAACGATTCTTCTAATTAAAATGATACTGTAGATGCTCGCGAAGCTGATGCTATGGATACTCACAGCATCAACAGCATCCAAAGTATCAATAGTATCCACAGCATCCATAGCCTATGATCGTCTCCGCCATCGCTGCCGTTTCCCGCAACCGCGTCATCGGCAAAAACAACGACGTACCCTGGTACCTGCCCGCCGATTTGAAATTTTTTAAAAATACCACGCTGAACCACCACGTCATCATGGGGCGCAAAACGCTGGAATCCATTGTGAATCCCTTGCCCAAGCGCACCAATATTATCCTCACCCGCGACCCGTTTTTTGTAGCAACGAATTGTATCGTGGCACACACCATCGAAGAGGCTTTAGAAATTGCCGAAAACAATGGCGAACCGGAAGTTTTTGTGCTAGGCGGCGGCGAAATTTACAAACTGAGTATGCCATTTTTAGACAAACTCTACCTCACCGAAGTGAACGTAGAAATTCCCGACGGCGACGCGCATTTCCCAGAGGTGAACTGGTCGGAGTGGAAACTCGTTTCCGAAGACCCGCACGAAGCAGATGAGAAAAATGAATTTGCGTATAATTTTAAAATTTATGAGCGTAAGAGGTGAGAGGTGCTTGACACCCCCACCACCATCGCACTATAACACCATCGCACTATAACACGCTGTGAAAACCAATCGTCTCGCTGTTTCAATCTTCTTTTTCATCAATGGCTTTTTGTACGCCAACTGGATTTCGCGGCTGCCCGAAATTCAACAGTTTTACAATATTTCCAACTCCATGACCGGCACGCTGTTGCTGTGTTCTGCCGCGGGTGCGATACTCGCCATGCCGTTTTCGGGTTGGCTCACCGTGCGCTTTAGCAGTCGGTGGCTCACGGCAGCCACGGGCATCGTGTTTTGTATCGTGGTGCCGCTGCTGGCACTTTTCACCAATCTGTGGCTTATCGGTGGGTTGTTTTTCGGCATCGGCATCCTCACCGGCGCACTCGATGTGTCCATGAACGGGCAGGCGGTGTACGTGGAGCGATTGTATCAAAAGCCAATTATGTCGTCATTTCACGCCGTGTTCAGTGTGGGCATGGCATTGGGAGCGGGAGTAGGAGCAGGGTTTGCTAAGTTTCAGATCGGCTTGTTTCCGCATTTTCTCACCGGAGCGGTTTTTTGTTTGCTGCTGGCGTTGTGGGCATCGCTGCATTTATTAAATGAATCTGCCAACGAAGCCAACGCCGCCGCCAATGAAACCGGATTTCGCCTGCCCACCAAAGCCATTCTGCCGCTGGGCATTGTGGCGTTCTGCGCCATGACGGGCGAAGGCTCGATGGCAGACTGGTCGGCACTGTACATGAACCAGGTGGTGGGTAAAGACGAAGCATTTTCGGCACTGGCGTTTGGCGCGTTTTCCACGGCGATGACCCTGGGGCGCATTTTCGGCGATTATTTTACGCATCAATTGGGCAAAAAACGATTGCTTGAATCCAACTGTGCGGCGGCTATCACCGGACTGAGCGTGATGCTCCTGTTTCCAAAACCCTATGTAGTGCTGGCTGCATTATTTTTAATTGGATTGGGACTTGCTACCGTCGTACCCATCATCTACTCGGCGGCGGGCAACACCCCCGGCGTGGTGCCCAGCGTGGGCATTGCCATGGCGACGACCGTTGGCTACGCCGGTTTTTTTGTGGGTCCGCCCACCATTGGCTACCTGGCAGATGCGTTTTCGCTGCGCGTAGGGCTGGTGTTTAGTTTGGTGTTGTTTGGGGTGATGTGGGGACTGGTGAGAAGGGTGGGGATTTGAGAAAATGACGTTTTAAACTTTTGACTTGTTAGAAAATATGTATTACATTAGCTAATTCTTTAAAAGCAGACGAAATATGACGCTTGCAGAAAAAATAAAAGAAATCACCTCGGATATACAAACGCTCTATTTACAAGACAGTACACCTTGGATTTTGGGCTATTCAGGCGGTAAGGACTCGACTGCCGTTTTACAGTTGGTATTTTACGCTTTAGCAAAACTGCCCAAAGAGCAACTTACTAAAGAAATTCACGTATTGAGTAATGATACCCTAGTTGAGAATCCAGCAGTTGTCAATTACATTGACCAACAATTAGAGTTGATTGAAAAAGTAGGCAAAGAAAAAGTCTACAATCACCTACCGAATCATTTCTTTGTAACAAAGGTTGTACCGAAAATTGAAGACCGATTTTGGATTAATTTGATAGGTAAAGGTTATCCGGCTCCTAATCGTTGGTTTCGATGGTGTACAGAAAGAATGAAAATAAATCCAGCTAATGATTATATTCTAAAAACGGTTAGCAGGCATGGAAAAACAATGGTTGTTTTAGGAACCAGAAAAGCGGAGAGTAGCAACCGTGCTAAATCCATGGAAAAATATGACCTGAAAGAAATCACAGGAGGTAAAATCAGAAAGCATTCGTTACCCAATTCCTGGATGTATGCACCAATTATGGATTTGACCACAGACGAAGTATGGAAATATTTGATACAAGTTCCTAATTTTTGGGGCGGCGATAATAAAGTTTTAGTCTCCATGTACCGAAACGCCTCCGAAAATGCAGCAGAATGTCCCTTGGTGATTGATACCTCTACCTCCAGCTGTGGCAATTCTCGTTTCGGATGTTGGGTTTGTACGGTTGTGACTAGAGACAAAAGTATGGAAAATTTGATTGATAATGGAGAGGATTGGATGTTACCTTTATTAGAATTTAGAGATTATTTGAATGACTTGCGAGATGCCCCGGGAGCACGAATGCCCATTAATCGGCTGGGGCAAGATAAAATCGGACCGTTTGAATTTCATACTCGAGCAGAATTATTGAGGAGAGTGTTAACCATTGAAGAAGAAACCGGCTTAGAAGTTATTTCTCGTCCAGAGCTTGCTGCCATTCAATTACAGTGGAATTATGACGGTGGCTTTGAATATCGGGTTTCCGACATCTATTATCAAGTCAAGAAAAAACACATTGTTATGACTGATAATCAAAAACAATTACAGCGGGAAGAAGAAGAGTATGCTTTACTGAAGGAAGTCGCTCAAGAAAACGGTGTTGACCCCAATCATATCCGCGAATTGTTGGTGACTGAGAAAGAGTATGTTACTTATCTGCGCCGCCGCAATATTTATGACGATATTTTAAAAAAAGTAGAATATTTTGTCAAAAAAGCTGAAATCGAACAAAAAGAACCAGTTGTGTAATGAAAATACAAGGTATTCGGTGGAAGAATTTTAAAAGTTTTTATGGAGCGTACTCAATCGAGAATCTGGATCAAAACTTGACCCGAGATGAAAATGTTATTTTATTTGGAGGGGTGAATGGTGCCGGTAAAACAACGTTTTTGGAGTCCGTTTTTTTATGCCTATACGGTAGAAATGCTAAAAATTTATATCCTTCTCGAGGAGCTAAATATGAATCTTACATTTCTTTTATTCATTCACTTTTAAACTATAAAGTTCGGGAGTCAGGACTCAATGTGCAAGATATGTACGTGGAAGTTCTACTCAAAGAAGTTCCAATTGTCAGTAACGTTGGAAGAGATATATCCATTCGTAGGTATTGGAACTTTATAGTGGGTTCTAATGAAGAACCTAAAGAAGATTTAGAAATTTTAGAAAATGGAAAACTGATTGAAGAATTAGATAAGAGTGAATATCAAGACAGAATCCAAGCCATTTTACCATTTAATGTTTCTCAATTTTTCTTTTTTGATGGTGAAAAAATTCAAGATTTTGCTTCCGATTCTGATACAGAATTTGCAAGTTCATTAAAAGACGTGTTGGGAATTAACTTATATTCTAAATTAGCATCTGATATCAAAGAAGTACGAGGAAGAATTTTTAAAGATTATACTAAAGATGCAGAATCAAGGAAAGAAGTCTTGGAGCGAGAAGTGCAGAAAGAAAAATTGGAAAACGATATCAAGGAAAAATTACATGACATAACTTTATTTAAAGAGTCAATAGCATCCCTTGAAATATATACAGAACAGATAGATAATGAAACCAAGCGAATTACATTTATAAGTGCGGACAGCAGAGAAGAGTATATGTTCGAAAAGCAAATGAAAGAGAAAGAAAAAGAGAATTTAGAAGATGATTACATTAACATAGCTAAAAACCATCTTCCATTTATACTTGCGGGTGAAATTTATGAAGACTTAGAGAAACAGTTAGAAACAGAAAAACAGATTCAGCAAATACGAGCCGCTCAAGCAGAAGTAGAACCTAAAATCACTCAAATCATAGAAGAAGTTTTTAACAACCAACCCGCACCTTCTTTTCCTGTAACACCCGGAATTCGTCGCTACTACGAAGCCAAAATTGATACTGCACTTCGAGATTTGTTCGGAGGAGTTGCAAAAGAAAAAATGGATGTGCCGGTAATTCACAATTTACATTCTGACGATGCCAATAAAATAAAACTCTTTTTTAGTGCAAAACAGGGAGTTATCAATATTTTAAATCAGAAAGCTGAAAAATTAAAACAAATTAGCATATTTGTAGAGCGTATTCGTAATACAGAAGTAAGGTCAGGAAGTAATAGTGATGCTATTCAAAAACTTTACGACGAGAAAAAGTTACTACTAGAAGAGATTGGTGGCAAAAAAGAGCGTATTCGCTTCTGGGAGCAAACCATTCAAGAAAACAAGCGAAAAATTGAAACACTAAATAGAGAGATTACAAATTGGAAGTCACGAGCCGAACTCAAAGAGGTGCATCAAAAGCAATACGAATATTGCGACAAGATACACAATACTATCAAAGAATTTCAAAATCGCTTTCAAATATCCAAAACAAGTCAATTAGAGCAAGAGATTTTATTTATGTGGGGACAATTGACGCACAAACCAGATTTAATACATCATATAAAAATTTTACCGGAGTCAAATTTTGAAGTCAAATTGTATAATGCTCAAAGTACCGAAGTAGATAAAACAAAGTTGTCTGCCGGTGAAAAAGAGATTTATGCTATTGCACTACTATGGGCATTAATACAGGTATCTGGCAAAAAACTACCAATTATCATTGATACACCTTTTGGAAGATTGGACAGTATTCATCGGCGAAACCTCACTAAAAATTATTTTCCGAAAGCCAGCCATCAAGTCATACTTTTGTCTCAAGATGAAGAAGTGGTGGGCGAATATTACCAAATACTTAAACCTTGCATAGCTCAAGAATTGACTATCAAAAATGAAAATGGAGTGAGCTCAATTTCTTCGGGCTATCCTTTTACAAATGGATTATGAAAAGCAAAATACATATCTCCGACCTTGCATCTTACTATTTACAAAATGTAAAACGTAGGCTTAATTTAACGGGTCAGCCCAACTACATCCCTATGCGAATAGCTTTCGGACGTTCTTTGCAGGTAGATAGAGAGCCGATTTTTGAGGAGGCTAACAAAGAAATACTTGAAAAAGCCAGGGGAGTACGTGGCAATGAACAACCCGCAGTAAGTACATTTGAGCAGGATGAGGGGCTGATTTTTCAAGCGTTACTCTCTCAAAAATATCAGCGAAAAATAGAAGACGATGAATACGTGGATAAAATAACTGCTCATGTAGAGCATGGACTTTACTTAATCTATCACGAAACTGAAAAATTACAAGGGTATGATTATTTAGCAGCTATCGCATCTAAATCAGAAACGGCTATTAAAAATAAGAGCAAAGATGAAAATAACAATATTGATTTTACGGATAAGCCTCATGCTGATATATTATCTGTGCGGATTGGTATAGACAAAGAAACACAACAACCCATACAATACCAAATAAACACGGCTAATAATCCTCATTTTGGACTAATGGGTGGTTCCGGGTCCGGTAAAACCTACTTTTTAAAACACTTGCTTCGCCAGATTCGCCAACAAAGTCATTATGATACACACTTCGTTTTTTTTGATTATGCAAAAGGTGATATTGCAGGCGATACCGATTTTTTAAGAGATACACAGGCACAATTGATAGATGTAAAAAAACGCCCTCTGCCACTCAACATCTTTGCAGATGCTGCTCCAGACGAACGCGAGCAAAAAGCAACTGCCGAAAGAATTGTAGGCGTATTCAAAAACGTGGAAGCCAGTTTTGGCAAGGTTCAGGAAGAATCTTTATATAATGCCATTGTGAGCAGTTATCAAAATTATACGCCCTATCCTGATTTTGAAAACATTCGTGAGGAAGTTCAAAAAAATCTTAAAAAAGCAGATACTTTAACGTCTATTCTACGTCCATTAGTAGAGCAGCATTATTTTGCAGCGGCAGATGAAATGATTTGGGGTACCTGGACGAACAAAACCTTAGTAATAGATATTCACCAGATAGAGCGTAAAGATTTAGTGTGTTTTTTGATTCTTGACCGTATTTTTAGTGAACTCAAAAAACTGGGAGATGCTCCGTTCAATAAAGAACTAAATGCCCGCAAAATTCGCACGGTTGTCGTTATTGACGAAGCACATAATTTTCTGAGTGTACCCAAACGTGCGCAAATACTGGAGCGGATGATACGGGAAGTACGCTCCATGGGAGGCATGGTCATCCTCGCCTCACAGTCGCCAGATGATTATGATACTTCCAACTTTGATTTTTTGGAACTTTTGGAATTTCCCGTCGTATTAAAATCTACACCCAAGTCACATAAATTTTTGGAGCAAAAATTTAGTTTATCGGCGGGCGAGGCGAAGGAGTTGTTGAAGGAAGTGGGGAAGTTAGAACAAGGGGAAAGTTACTTGCTTTTCAACAAAAATTTAAACTTAGTTAAGTTATGTAAATAGTATTCCTTTCGTAACACTGATATTCTCGTTCATGGAATTTATCAGAAACATTAATGCCACACCAAGTAAAAGGATATATTGGGCTGTCATAGCAGATTATGACTTAAAGTTATCCATTTGCGAACTTATAGACAATGCAATTGACAATTGGCACCGAATGGGGGAACAAGTAGATTTAGTGGTGAAAATTGATTTTGATGACCGTCAAAAAAATATTCGAGTACAAGATAATGCTGGTGGAATAAAAGAATCAGATCTTAAAGTTATTATAAGTCCAGGAGATGCCAAATCTACCTCTGACGAAGAAACTATAGGTATTTTTGGTGTGGGTTCCAAAAGAGCGGCGGTGGCATTATCACAAGACATAAAAATCACTTCAAGATATGAAAATGAAAATACATTCATGGTCTGCTATGATGATGCATGGCTTGAAAAAGCGGATGACTGGGATGTACCTGTTTTTAAGGTAAATAATATTAACGCTGGCTCTACAATTATAGAACTTCAGAAATTAAGACACGATTTTTATAAAAAAGATTTTGCTTTATTACAATCTCAACTATCTTATATATATGCAAAGATTTTGCATAATCGTAAAATTGCCATAAGAATAAATGGAAGACCATTGAATCCCAAAAACTATGAACATTGGTCTTTTCCACCTTCACATGAGCCAACTGTGTACAAAGGTGGTGTATTGATGGAAAATGAACGGGTAGATTATGAAATACTCTGCGGCTTAACGAAATCATTGAAAGAGCAAGTAGCAGATGAATATGAAGAATATGGCGTCTATTTTTACTGCAACGACAGATTAATAGAAAGAGCTGTCAAAACTTTTGATGTCGGCTTTGGAAAAAGTATGGCAGGAAAATTGCATACTAGCCACCAAATTGTTCGTGTTATAGTTAGTTTAAAAGGTAAGTCAAAATTGATGCCATGGAATAGCAGTAAATCAAAAATCAATATTAATCACCCTATTTTTAAAAAAATACAGACTGACATAGTAGAAGCTACAACTAGATATAGCAAAATATCAAAATCTTTTTCCAATAATAAAGACAGTTTTGTATTCAAATATAAAGAAGGAGAAATAAAAGAAGTAAGGGTAGAGGATAAAAAAGTTTTAAAATCTTATCTTCCCCCTTTGCCAAAAATTCAAAAGACTAGATACGATGAGGTCGTTAGAGAAAATAATAAAGATATTGCTAAAGATAAGCCATGGACAGTTGGTTTGTATGAAGTAATAATAGCTGTGAATGTTATTTCAAAATTAAACCTTAAACAAAAAAACAGAATAATACTGTTATTATTGGATAGCACTTTGGAAATCGCGTTTAAAGATTATTTAGCAAATGAAGTAGGTGGCTATTCAGACGAACGGCTCAACAAAATTTTTAAAAATAGGCACGATGTACATAATGAAGTGAAAAATAATCCGAACTGTTTTTTTTCAGCAGAACAATGGAAAAGAATAGAATATTTTTATAAACTACGGTGTGATTTAGTACATAAAAAGTCATCAGCTAATATCTCGGATGACGATGTTGAAAATTTCAAAACTTTAGTTGAGGAAGTGTTGAAAAAACTATTTGACATAAGTCTTTGAATTGTGACTTTTCCCCTTCTCCCACGTCTAAACACAAAAGCTCTCATTTACACATGAAAGAAGAACTCCTCCACTACCTTTGGCGCACCAAACGCTTCGATGCCAGCCACTTACACACCACGCAGGGCGAACCGATTCAAATTGTAAGCACCGGCGAGTACAACACCCACAGCGGTCCGGATTTCACCAACGCCCGCCTCCGCATCGGCGATACCACCTGGGCGGGCAATGTGGAGATGCACCTATGCGCCTCCGAGTGGCTGCGGCACGGGCACGCGACGGACAAGGCGTATGACAATGCAATTCTACACGTTGTTTTAGAAGAAGATGTGCCAATTTTGCGAAACAACGGCGAGCGCATTCCCTGCCTGGAAATGAAAACGCGCATTCCGGCGAAACTGGCTTCGCAATATTTGGAACTCCTGCACAGCGAGCAGTGGATTCCCTGTCAAAATCAGTTTGCCAAAGTTTCCGACATGACGCGCACGCTGTGGCTGGAACGCCTCCTGGTGGAGCGCTTGGAACAAAAAACAGATGCGATTGCACAAATATTACAACACAATAATCAAAACTGGGAAGAGACCTTTTATCAGGTTTTAGCCCGAAATTTCGGGGTACAAATCAACACCGAGCCGTTTGAACTATTAGCCAAATCCACGCCGCTGCTGCTGCTGAGCAAACACAAAAACAGCCTGATGCAGATGGAAGCCTTGTTGTTTGGGCAGGCAGGGCTGTTAGAGCGCGATTTTGAAGACAGCTACCCGAATCAATTGAAAAAAGAATACGATTTCTTGCAAAAAAAGTATGATTTAAAACCCATCCGCGGCGAGAGTTGGAAGTTTCTGCGGCTGCGACCGGCGAGTTTTCCTACGATTCGGATTGCACAACTGGCAATGTTGTTGTTTCAAACCAACCATTTGTTCAGCAAAATGCTGGCGGCTGCCAACGTGGAAGAATTAGAAAATATGCTGGAACTGAAACTCTCCAACTACTGGCTCACGCATTACACGTTCGACAAGGAATCCAAAAAAAATGCGAAAACACTGGGCAAAAGCACCGTGCATTCTATGCTCATCAACACCGTCGTGCCCTTTCTCTTTTTGTACGGTAAATGGAAAAATGACGATCGCTACCAAGACCACGCTTTCGCCCTGCTCGAACAACTCCCGCCGGAACACAATCACATCATCGAAAACTGGCAATCGTTGGGTGTGGAACTCACTTCCGCCTACCGAACCCAGGCTTTGTTGCAATTGAAAAAGCAATACTGTGATGCGAAAAAGTGCCTGCAATGTGCCATTGGCAATGCGATTATATCTGAACTGTGATTTTTGTGATGGATATGATAGCCCGTAGCACTCCGTGAACTTCTTGCCGATTAGGCAAGTATAAACTTCACATGAGAAAAAATCTCTGTGCGACTCCGTGCCTCTGTGGTTGAAAAAAATGTGGTACGAGCATATCACAACAATCAACTGAATAAAGTGCTGACAACTCTTTACTTTTGCGCAGCGTTTTCACTGCATACTGCCCACTGAATCATGCTGCAAAACGTCCTCGTCAAAATCCTGCTTTTCCCCTTCTCGCTGCTCTACGGCTTGGGCGTGAGCGGGCGCGACTTATTCTACCGCACCGGAATGCTCAAAAGTGTAAAATTCAACCTGCCTATTCTTTCCGTCGGCAATTTGTCGGTAGGTGGGGCGGGCAAAACGCCGCACATCGAGTACCTGATTCGCTTGTTGAAAGATTACGTAAATGTGGCAACGCTGAGCCGCGGCTACGGGCGCAAAACGCAGGGCTACCTGCAGGTACAACCCGATGCCACCGCCGAGCAGGTGGGCGACGAACCCTTGCAATTCAAACGAAAATTTCCCGAACTCACCGTTACCGTTGCCGAAAGCCGGGCGTTTGGCATTCCCCAGTTGTTGTCAGAAGCCCCGGAAACACAGGTCATTTTATTGGATGATGCCTTTCAGCACCGCGCCGTCACGCCGGGTTTGAATATTTTATTAACCGAATTCAGCCACCCGTTTACCAAAGACTGGCTCCTGCCTGCGGGTCGCTTGCGCGAATGGCGCTCGGCGTACCAACGGGCGGATGTGATTGTGGTAACGAAATGTCCAACAATTTTAGAACAAAAAGAACGCGAGCGTTTCGTCCAACAAATCAAGCCCTTTCCGCATCAGCGCGTTTTCTTTTCGTATTATAATTATGGCAAGCCGTATTTTATTTTTAATCCGAATTTAGTGGCAACATTGGAATCTGATTGGCAGGTATTACTCATTTGTGCCATTGCCCGAACGGATTATTTAGTCAGTTATTTACAAGAAAAAGTAGAATCACTTATTTTATTAGAATTTGCGGATCATCATTATTTCAAAGAAGCGGATCTGTTAGAATTGAAACGGTCTTTTGAGCGATTGGACGGCACAAAAAAAATCATTTTAACCACCGAAAAAGATGCGATGCGCCTGGAGTTGCATCATGCTTTTCTAAAAGAACACAAATTGCCGGTCTTTGCGCTGCCCGTGGAAGTACAGTTTCATTTTGAAGAAGGAAAAGTATTTGATGCAACGATTAAAGATTTTTTGCTAAACTTTCAAATATAGCTGTCCGAAGTTTGCAACTTCGGACAATTATTCACATCAAAAGTTGCTAACTTTCGACAGCTCAGAATTATGCGTGTCATTTACGAAATTTTAAAATTTATTGTCAAAATTGCCATTTTAATTTACTACCGCAAAGTAACGGTGGTAAATCGCAAGCAGCTGCGCTTCCGTGGTCCGGCGATTGTGGTATCGAATCACCCGTGTACCCTCATGGATCCGCTCAATGCAGGCGTGTGGGCGCGCGAGCAGTTTTATTTTTTAGCAAATGCGGGCTTGTTTAAATCCAAATTCGGCAACTGGTTTTTCAACACCTTTTACTGCATTCCCATTTCAAGAATGCAGGACACGGGCGGCAAACCCGTCAACAACGCCGCAAACTTCGCACGGGCAGACGCACACCTCGCGCGGGGCGGCACCCTCTTCATCGCACCGGAAGGCGACAGTTGGATGCGGCGGCGCGTGAGCAAGCTCAAAACCGGCACAGTGCGCATTGCTTTCAATTCGGAATCGCAACATAATTATGATTTAGATTTAAAAATTGTCCCCGTCGGCTTGACTTATAGCGACCCCACGGCGTTTCGCGGCGAGGTGCTGGTGAATGTGGGCGAATATTTGTACGTGCGAGATTTTAAAAACCAATACGAACAAGACCCCGTTGAGGCGACAAAATTGGTAACGCAAGTGCTGGAAGATCGCCTGAAAACACAGACCGTTGACACCCTGGATGACGAAGAAGATGCGTTTGTAAAAAAATTGGAAATTTTATTACAAAATAATCAGCCCTTGCAACCCGAAGCTGCATTTCATCGCACCAAAAATCTGATTGTTGCTTTGCGCGACCGGCAATCGAAAGACAAAGTTGATTTTACCAATTTTAAACAACAGGTAAATGATTATTTTACAATTTTACAAAAACATAAAATTTCCGACGATGTCATTGCACATTCCAATCGTGGATTTTTGTTGCACATTTTAATTTTGCTCATCGGTTTACCCATTTTTTTGTACGGTGCCGTCAATCACCTTTTCGCGGCAGGCATTCCGTATTTGGCAGCGTGGATTTTGGTAAAACGAATGAAATTGTACATTGGCTACACCTCGACCATTAAATATGCGGTGGGCGTTTTGACCGTGCCGCTGTTTTATTGGCTACAAAGTGAGTGGATTCAGAAGTGGTTTTCAACAGAAATGTCGTGGTGGTATTTATTGAGTTTGCCGGTAGCGGGGTTGTTGGCATGGGAATATTTTGTGTTGGCGAGAAAGATTTTAAAAAAAACACAATTGTTATTTTTGAAAGAGAAACGAATATTGCAATTCACTCGAAACGGCATTATTAACAAGATTGTTGCCGTAAGATCAGTTGTTCAAATACCAACCAAATAATTCTCTAACAAAGATTTCAACACTTTTGTCAAACATTGTGTATAACTTTTAAAACAAGAAGTTGTATTATTGTTCAATTTTATCGAACTTGCATACTAAAAGGCTTTGAACATGGTAAACTACTCAACTGTAAAGAAAAAATTACAAATTGAAGTGGACAGAGCAGTTGGCAATGGAATGGCACACCTTACGCATTACTTTCAAAACCACATCAACGGTGTTTCTCAATATTACAAGCAATCTGCAAATGATTACTTCTATCAATTGTCTCAAGAATTAGATTTGGCGGAAGAGCCTCAGCTACAACTTTTATTACCTATTGCATTTGATGTGCCTTTTCCGCCACCAGAGGTGTACGATTTTACTTTCATTGATTTATTTGCAGGCATTGGTGGGTTCAGAATTCCTCTGCAAGAATCACAAGGTAAATGTGTTTTTACATCTGAATTTAATTATCACGCGCAACGTACCTACGAACTTAATTTTGGAGAAATTCCTTTTGGGGACATCACAAAGTTAGATTTAAATATCGTACCGCCACATGACGTGCTGACTGCCGGATTTCCCTGTCAGCCATTTAGTATTTCTGGGAAGTTGAAGGGGTTTGAAGATACGAGAGGAACACTTATTTATAATGTGTTTCAGATAATTGAGATGCGCCAACCAAAGGTGGTTTTTTTAGAAAATGTTAAACACTTGATGCATCATGATAAAGGCAATACATTGAAAGTAATTCTAAAAAACCTGGAAATACTTGGTTATAAAGCATCTTGGAAATTATTAAATGCCTCGGACTTTGGAGTTCCGCAGAACAGAGAGCGGGTTATTATAATTGGGCATAAAAGTATTCAATTTAACTTTAATAAATTAGAAACACAGCCTAAGCGTACTCTAAAAGAATTTTTAGATAAGGAAGCAGAATTCGAATATTTGACCGAGCCTTACACTATTCTTGAAAATTATAAAATACAAGAATCAGGACTAATTTTTATTGGGTATCGGAATAAAGCCATTAGGAAAGCAGGTGTAAGACCGGGTACAGAAAATTTGTCACGTGTTCATAAACAACCGAACAGAATTTATTCTGCTGAAGGACTGCATCCAGCCTTGCCCTCTCAGGAATCCTCAGGGCGTTTTTGGATCTACCACGAAGGTAAAGTAAGAAAATTGACGATTAATGAATGTTATAGAATTATGGGATTTCCAAAAAAATTTATTAAAATTAATACTACATCAGAACTCTACAGACAGATTGGTAATTCAGTTTGTATTCCAATGGTAAAAGAAATCATTACACAAATCAAAGCTCAACTTTTATAAATGTCAATATCAACAGCTGAGTTTTTGGAAACACAATATCAGAATGCTATAAGTACGATCGGCTCTAAGGAGACTATTACTACCAATCTTAACACCTTAGAGCAAGCATATCTGAATACAATCCTGCAATATTCCGAGTCTGCAAAGGGTGTTTTAACGGTTTTTATTACAAGTGTTGTTTACAAAATTTTAAATCCGGATCAAGACATAAGAAAACATCAAGATGGTATTTCTGGCGGGTATTCAGGTAGAACTTTTGATACTAAATATATTACACCATTTTTGAAAAAACATCAGTTTCCGGCAATGGCAGAGAGCGGTTGGCTAACCCGGTCACTAGAACAAAAAGTGCCTTACGATTTTAATTATCCAGGTGCCATCAGACCTGACCATTTAAAAGCCGCTTTTTTAACGCTGGTGGATAATATTCAGAAAGGCGCAGATTGTATAGGATATTTAAGCTACGTTTTTCAAGGACTTATTATTAAACGAAATCAACAAGTTATTGATTTAACAAAACCTACTGCGCTTTCTATTCATACTATTCTTCAAGTTTTGGAACAACATTTTAATGCTGCATACCAAGCAGAAGGTGCTTCACGCTTGCCGGTTTTAGCTTTTTATGCTATTTACGAATGTTTATTACAAGAAGTAAGACGATTTCATAATAAACAACTTCTTCCTTTAGAAAGTCATACCTCTGCGGATCGTCGAAGTGGCAGAATCGGCGATATAGATATTATTGATGAGAACGAACGTGCCTTCGAAGCAGTCGAAGTAAAGCATAGAATTTCAATATCTTTACAACTTGTACAAGACGCATATGCAAAATTTAGAACTACTCCAGTCAGCCGCTATTACATCCTTTCCACCGCGCCACCACCCGATGACGATGAATGGAATAAAATTCAATCAGAAGTGAAACGCATCAAAAACGCACATGGGTGCCAGGTTATTGTAAATGGCGTAATGCCTTCTTTGAACTACTATTTACGCTTATTGAATAACACTTTTGAATTTATAGACAAGTATGTAAATCTCTTAGAAAATGATACCGCTTTAAAATTTGAACATAAATTGAAATGGAATCAACTCACCAGTGAAATAGCCTAGATGGAAGTTGCATTCCTCCTCTTCCTCGCCGCCACTGCCATACAACTCTTCTACTGGCTTGTCGTTTTTTCCAAACTGGCATTTTACAAACCTAAAAAATCCAGTGATAATAACTTTCCACCGGTCTCCATTATTCTTTGCGCCTGCAACGAAGCCGAAAATCTGCAACAAAACCTGCCCTATTTTCTAAACCAAACCTACCCCAAATTTGAAGTGCTGGTGGTGGATGATTTTTCTACCGATAAAAGTGCGGAAATTGTTTGGTCGTTTCAAAAAAGTTTTGCTAACTTGCAGCTTATTCAGCGAGCAGGCGTAAAAAAGAAGCCGGGCAAAAAAGAAGCCCTGGCTCTTGGAATTGAAAACGCCCGCTACGACATCGTCGCCCTGAGCGATGCCGATTGCCAGCCCGCGAGCGCGGATTGGCTGCGGCAAATGCAAAGTGCCTTGCGCGGCGAGGTGCAAATCGGGCTTGGCTACAGTCCGTATCGAATTGATAGAGGCTTCCTGAATCTTTTTATCCGCTTTGAGACTACCTTTTCAGCTATCCAGTACCTTTCTTTTGCGTTGATCGGCTCGCCGTACATGGGCGTGGGTCGAAATCTGATTTACAAAAAAAGTCTTTTTTACCAAACGAGCGGCTTTCAAACACACACCGATATTGCTTCCGGCGATGATGATTTGTTTATCAACGAAGCAGCACAATTAGCTAAAAGTCAGATTATTATACATCCGAGTTCCTTCGTGTTTTCCGAACCGAAGCGCACTTGGAAGAGCTACTACCGCCAAAAATCCCGACATCTGAGCACTGCTACCCGCTACCGGCTACGGCACAAGGTTCTGCTCGGCGCACTCTCCGTGAGTCATGCCCTGCATTACCTGCTGGCTGTCAGTCTGTTAGCAAGCAGCGCGTTTATAATCCCAACATTCACACTGGTGCTGGTGAGAACGGCGGTAGTCTCATGGACCTATTACAACATCTTGCACAAACAATTGAAGGACACCACTTTAGTCAGGTGGGTTCCGCTTTTGGATGCCGTGTATGTCCTGTTCTACTTCGTCCTCGCCCCGGCACTGCTAATCGGTAGAAAAGACGTATGGAAGCAGTAACCCCTCGGGCATTTTGCCTCACGCACCGCGCTTATGAAGACTATGAGCTGGTGCAACAAGCCGTACGCGGCAACCAACGCGCGTATGCTTCGCTGCTCGACCGCTATCAACAATCGGTCTATCACACCATGTTCAGAATGGTGCGCAACTCGGAAGATGCCACCGACCTGACGATGGAAGCCTTTGGCAAGGCGTTTTGCAACCTGGTGAGCTACGTGCCGCGCCACGCTTTCAGTACCTGGTTGTTTAAAATTGCCATCAACAACTGCATTGATCACATTCGGCGCAAGCGGCTGAGTTTTTCCTCCCTGGATGATTCTAACGAAGCCGAAGTGGAAAACGAATTTGGCGACCGCCTGCGCGACCGCACCCGCAACCCGGAGGAGCAGATCATTCGCCAGCAGCGCCTTGCCTCCATGCGCCAGGCACTTTTGCAACTCGATGGCAAGTACCGCCTCATGATTGAAATGCGCTATTTTGAAGAACTGAGCTACGACGAAATTGCCGCCGAAATGAACCTGCCGCTCGGCACCGTGAAAGCCCAGCTTTTTCGAGCCAAAGAACTCTTGTACGAACTGCTACAAAAACCCGGATATAGCCACTATCTCGATTCGACAAAAAGGAAAGCGAAAAAAGAAAGTTTAGCGTAGAAAACTTTACATGTTGTGTTAATTAATTGCAAAGCCGCACGTTCTGTGTTTGGACAGAATCGTGCGGTATTTTTTGTTACCTGCTCTTTTAATTAGTAGCCCGCCGTTTTTAGTATGTTTGCGCTGCAAATCGTCCAACGACTATGAGAAATCATACCCAAAAACTGCGCGCTCTTTTCCTTTTTTCCGTGTTCCTCTTCACCAACTGCCGACCTGACCCACCTCCCCAAACTTACGATTTATTGATTCATAACGCCCTGATTTACAACGGCTCCGGCGAAAAACCATTCCGAGGCGATCTTGCCATCAACGCTGATACCATTGCTGCCATTGGCAATCTGGAGCGCGACACCGGCAGGCACGAACTCGATGCGCGCGGCATGGGACTCAGTCCGGGTTTTGTCAATATGCTCAGTTGGGCCGTGAACCTACTCGACGACGGGCGCGGTATGAGCGACCTCAAACAGGGCGTGACCCTCGAAGTGCTGGGCGAAGGCACTTCATTGGGTCCGTTTATACTGCCGCTGGTAAAAAATACCGCCGTGCCGCTGACCAGTTTTGGCGATCATTTCAACTATCTGGAACGCAAAGGTATTGCTGTGAATGTGGCATCGTTTGTGGGTGCGGCAACGATTCGGGCGTATGAACTCGGTTTTGACGATGTAGATCCTACCCCGGAACAGTTGGAACGCATGAAAAATCAGGTCAGAAAAGCCATGCGCGAAGGCGCACTCGGCATCGGCGCGGCACTCATTTACACGCCGGGAGTCTATGCAGAAACGGAGGAGTTGATCGAAATTTGTAAAGCGGCAGCGGAATACGATGGAATGTACATTTCGCATATGCGGAGTGAAGGCAATCAACTGCTGGAAGCGGTGGACGAGGTGATTCGCATTGCCAAAACAGCAAAAATTGACGCGGAAATTTACCATTTGAAAGCCGCCGGTCGGGAAAACTGGTGGAAACTCGACCCCGTTATTGCCAAAATCAACCGTGCCAGAAAAGAAGGTATCCATCTTGCTGCGAATATGTACACCTACACGGCAGGTTCTACCGGCTTGGACGCTGCCATGCCGCCCTGGGTGCAGGAGGGTGGCTACCCGCAGTGGGTGGCGCGTTTGCGCGATCCGCACATTCGTCGGCGCGTGATAGATGAAATGCGCAGCGGACAACAAACCTGGGAAAACCTCGCCCGCCTTGCCGGTGCGGAGGGAACGTTGCTGGTGGGTTTTAGAAAGAAAAACCTGCGCGACCAATATGCCGGAAAAACCCTGGCAGAAGTGGCTCGCCTTCGCAATCAATCGCCCGAAGATGCCGCCATTGACCTGGTTATTCAAGATGGCAGTCGGGTGGAGGTGGTGTATTTTTTAATGTCGGAAGAGAATTTGAAGAAACAGATAAAGCTGCCCTACATGAGTTTCTGTTCGGATGCCAACGCGCCCGCTATTGAGCATTCCGGTCGGGGAGCCAGCACCCATCCGCGCAAATACGGCAATTTTGCCCGATTACTCGGCAAGTACGTCCGCGATGAAAAAGTTATTCCCCTGGAAGATGCCATTTACAAACTCACTCACTTATCTGTCCAAAAATTAAAAATTCAAAAAAGAGGCTTACTAAAGCCCGGATATTATGCAGATGTTGTACTTTTCAATCCAGCAATCATTCAAGACCATGCCACTTACGAAAACCCCCACCAATACGCCACCGGCGTAGAACACGTTTGGGTCAACGGCGTACAGGTGTTGAAAAACGGCAAATACACCGGAGCAATGCCGGGCAGGTTTGTGAAAGGACCGGGTTTTAGGGAGACCAAGTGACCAAGAGAAAGAGTGACTTTGCGGCTTTGCATGAAAAAATCTGCGGGTTCTGCGCGAGAAAAAATCCGTGCAAATCCGCTCAATCCGCGTCATCCGCGTTCCATCCTGTTAGGCAGGCTGTCAGAGGCGCAAGTTGCGTGAGTTCTGTGAGAGATAAATTCTAACGTAAGTTCAATTAATTTTTAAAAATGAAAAAAATACTGTTTGTTTTTACAATATTGATAATCAGTTTCTTATCACAATCAAAAACCCTCGCCCAGGCTAGCCCGGCTGCTATTCAGAAACTGGACACTTACATCGAACAAGCCCGACAGCAATGGGAAGTACCTGGCATGGCGGTGGCGGTGGTAAAGGACGGTAAAGTGCTGTTTGCAAAAGGCTACGGCGTGCGCCAACTCGGTAAACCGGAAAAAGTGGACGGGCAAACCATTTTCGCCATTTGCTCCACGACCAAAGCCATTACCGCCGCCGCCATGGGCATCCTGGTGGACGAAGGCAAGGTAAAATGGGACGACAAAGTCATTCAACATCTGCCCGATTTTCAATTGTACGATTCCTACGTGACCCGCGAGCTGCGCATCCGCGACCTCTTCACCCACAACGCCGGCTTGGGCAACGCCGACTTCCTCTGGGGTAACACGGATTTAAATTCGGATTCCATTCTGAAACAAATGCGCCTGCTGCCGCCGAGCTACCCATTTCGGGGCGGCTACACGTACCAAAACATCATGTACCTCGTTGCCGGAAAGGTGATTGCCAAAGTGAGCGGACAGCCGTGGGAAGATTTTGTAGAACAACGCATTTTCCAACCGCTGGGCATGACCAATTCGTATGCTAATCAACAACGTTCGTTGAAACAAGCCAGCCGCTCCATTCCGCATTACAAAATGAACAACACAATTATCCCCATTACCGACTCCAATGCAGATGCCATTGCACCGGCGGGTTCCATCTGGTCGAGCATTGAAGACATGGCAAAATGGACGCAGTGTGTACTGGACAGTACAAAAGTGAATACCAAGCGTTTGCTAAAACCCGAAACCTACGCCGAGTGGCTCAAGCCGCAAACGATGGTAAGCGATGCCGGTTTTTATCCCACTCAACAATTGACCAAACCGCACTGGAAAACCTATGCGCTGGGCTGGTTTCAGCATGATTACAACGGTCGGGCGGTGAGTTTCCACACCGGCAGTCTGGCGGGTACGATTGCGATTTTAGGCATCATTTCGGACGAAAAACTGGGCGTGTATGTGTTTGGCAATCTGGATCATGCCGAGGTGCGCCACGCCATCATGTACAAGGTGTTTGACATGCTGGGCGGGCAGGAAAACGGGCGCGACTGGAGTACCGATTTTAAAAAACTGTACGATGGCATTGCCCAACAAGCAAAAGAAAAGGAGCAAAAAGAATTGGCTAAACGGGTGGCTAATACCAAACCTTCCCTCGCGCTCGACCATTACACCGGCACCTACGCGCACCCCTTGTACGGTGAGGCAGTCGTAGAATTAAAAAATGGAAAACTGGTAGCGCGTACCAGTTCAAAAGCGGTGATGACGCTGGAACACTGGCATTTCGACACGTTTCAGGGCAGTTGGAACAAAGCCTGGGAGGGTAAGTCTTTTGTAACCTTTCACCTTGATGCAGCGGGCGAACCGCGGCGGATGGAAGTGGGAAGTGTGATGCTGATGAGAAAAGGGGGATAGGGGAATGGGGGGATAG
>Ga0224722_1000161_pt1 | contig 38346 bp, 35 predicted proteins | sample Balambano_FR1_Me_FD_161646 | JGI IMG/M metagenome (GOLD analysis project Ga0224722, IMG submission 161646) | Freshwater sediment microbial communities from Lake Towuti, South Sulawesi, Indonesia - Balambano_FR1_MetaG | ecosystem: Environmental > Aquatic > Freshwater > Lake > Sediment | place...
GGGGTGGCGGGCATGGCTTTGCACTAGGCGCCAGCGGCGCTAGAGCGCAAGCGATGACCGAACAGATCGTCCCCGACAGCGAGCATCGCGCGCTGATCGCGCGGCTGCCGCAGCGGCTGCGCGATCTGGCGCAGCTTGCGCGCTTCGACCGCCCGATCGGGTGGTGGCTGTTGTTCTGGCCCTGTGTGTTCGGGGTGTGGCTGGCGGGGGCGGGGTGGCAACCGGTGCTGCTGGGCTGGCTGCTCGTCGGCAGCATCGCGATGCGCGGGGCGGGGTGTGTGTATAACGACATCGTCGATGCCGATCTCGACGCGCAGGTCGCGCGCACCGCCGCGCGCCCGGTGGCGAGCGGGCGGGTGTCGAAGAAGCTGGCATGGGGCTGGCTGATCGGCTTGGCGCTGATCGGGCTCGCCGTGCTGCTGCAACTGAGGTGGCAGGCGCAGCTGGTGGCGCTCGGCAGTCTCGCGCTGGTCGCCGCCTATCCGTTCATGAAGCGCATCACCTGGTGGCCGCAGGCGTGGCTGGGAATGGTGTTCACCTGGGGGCTGCTGGTCGGCTGGACGCAGCTGCGCTGGGACAACTGGGATGCGCTGGCGGCGGTCTATGCCGGTTCGATCTTATGGGTGATCGGATACGACACGATCTATGCGCTGCAGGACCGCGAGGATGACGCGATGGTCGGCATCCGCTCCTCGGCGCTGGCGCTGGGGGCGCAGGTCAAGGCCGGCATCGCAGGCTTTTATGCGGGCGCGCTGGGCCTGTGGGCGCTGGGTTTCTGGCTTTACCGCCCCGATCCGCTGGCGCTTGCCGCGCTGCTGCCGGTCGCCGGGCACCTGGCGTGGCAGGCGGCGAGCCTCGACGCTGACGATCCGGCCAACCCGCTCGCGCGGTTCCGGTCGAACCGCTCGGCGGGCGCGCTGATGGCGGCGGCGTGCTTCGTGGTCGGGAATGCCTGATGTGCAACCTCTATCGCATGACCAGAGCCGCAGGCGAAGTCGCCGCATGGTTCGCTGCCGATCAGAGCGCCGCCGCCGCCAATTTTGCCGCAGAGGTCTATCCCGGCTACACCGGGCTGGTGGTGGCGAGCGGTGCGGTGCGGGCGATGACCTGGGGATTTCCGCTGGTGCTGAAGGGTCGGCAAGGCCAACCGTTGAAGCCCAAGCCGGTCAACAACGCGCGGGCCGACAAGCTCTCGAGCTTTTTCTGGCGCCCATCCTTTGCCGCGCGCCGCTGCCTCATTCCCCTGACAGGATGGGCCGAGGCGCAAGGGGCCAAGGGCCGGATGACCCGCACATGGCTGAGCCTGCCCGATGCCCCGCTGTTTGCGGCTGCGGGGGTGTGGCAGGCTTGCGACGCATGGGGCGATTGCTATGCGATGGTGATGACCGACAGCGCCGGGAGCGATGCGGCGGGCGTGCATGAACGCATGCCGGTGCTGCTCGCGCCGCACGATCACGCCCGCTGGCTGAGCGCGCCGCCCGATGACGCCCTGACGCTGTGCCGACCGTGGACCGGAACGCTGAGGATCGATCGCACCGACGTGCCATGGGCAAACCCCGCCGCGCGGCAACCGGGCCTGATCTAGGCGTAACTCGCCACCTCGATCCCGATCCCGCCGCAGTCGAACAGAAGCACAGCAAATCGGGCGCGTATTCGGCGTGGTTGAACGCGGTGATGCCGGTCTGATCGACTAGTCGGTTGGCCCCAGCGCCGGGTCGAGATCGCGGGGCCGGGTGAAGTGCACCAGCTCGGCGCAATAGCGTTTGAGATTGCTCCAATGGTCAATCTCGCATTCGAGCACGGCGTAGGCCGCGGTCGGGAACTTGATCACCGCCTCCTTGAACAGCGCGTTTTCCTTGCCCGGCGCGACCAGCTCCAGCAGCGTGTCCTGCAATCCGGGGTTGTGCCCGGAAATCAGGATCGCACCGGCTTCGTCCGCGCCGGTCCCTGCGTGCGCCTCGATGGTCTCGAGGATGGTGTCGAAGCTGGCGAGGTAAAGCCGCTTGTCGTAGATCGGTTCGATCTCGGGCAGCGCGCCCTCAAGCGTCAGCCGGACCCGCACCGCCGGGCTGGCGATCAGCCGGTCCCAGCGGACCCCGTGGTCGCGGATATGCTGCCCGATCAGCACCGCACCCTTGCGCCCGCGCGAGTTCAGCCCGCGGTCGAAATCGCGCATGGCGGGATCGTCCCAGTCCGATTTCGCATGGCGCAGGAGACCAAGGATCTTCATGGCAACAGGGCTCCGTGCGAGGGCGATGTCCGTTCGCCCCCAACACCAGCGGCGAGGCGTTGTAAAGCCTCATCGAGCGTGACGCGCAGCACCGGGGTGTTATCGGGAAAGGCGCATAGCAGGCGGCTCGGGAAGGCGGGCGAGAGCACCACGAAGTGCCCGGCATCCTCCCTGGTCCGGATCAGCCGCCCGAACGCCTGCGCCAGCCGCGCGCGGATGATCCGGTCGTCATGGGCACTGCCGCCGCCACCGCTCTGTTCGGCTGCCGCCCGGCGCGCCTTGTGGAGGATGTCGGGGCGTGGCCAGGGCACCTGTTCGAGCACCACGCAGCGCAGTGACTGGCCGGGCACGTCCACGCCGTCGCGCAGGGCATCGGTGCCGAGCAGGCTGGCGCGCGGATCGTCGCGGAAGATATCGACCAGCGTGCCGGTGTCGATCGGATCGACGTGCTGGGCATAGACCGGCAGGCCGCCCCGCGCGAGCCGGTCGGCGATCCGACCATAGACCGCACGCAGCCGCCGGATTGCGGTGAACAGCCCCAGCACCCCGCCCCCCGACGCCTCGATGATCCGCGCATAGGCCCCGGCGAGCGCGGGCAGATCGCCCTTCTTGATATCGGTGACGACCAGCACCTCGGCGCGGCTCGCATAATCGAACGGGCTGTCGGCCTCCGAAAGCAGCGGCGCGATATCAAGATGCGCGGCGCCCGAGCGTGCGATCGCGCTGGCCCAGCGGTGGTGATCGGGGGTGCGGTCGGTCAGCGTCGCGCTGGTCAGCAAGACGCCGTGCGCGGGTTCCAGCACCACCCGCGCGAACGGCTTCATCGGATCGAGCCAGCGGCGGTGGATGGCGACATCGAACTCGCGCGCGTCGGAGCGGTCGACCGCGAGCCAGTCGACGAATTCGGGGTCCGCCGGGCCGCCGAGCCGGTCGAGCAGGGCCTCCCATGCGGCGATGAGGTCGATCCGCCAGGTAAGCGCGAAGCGTGCGCCTTCGATCCGCGCTCTGCCTTGCGCGTCGAGCCAGTCGGGTGGATCGGCGAGGATCGCCTCGAGCCTGCCACCCAACCGGATCAGCGGCACGCGGATGCCGACGAGCGCCTCGGCGGCTACCGCGGCGGCCTCGATCACCTCGCCGGGCAGGCCCGCCGCCTCGGTCTCGATGCCGTAGCCTGCCTCCAGCCCGCCGCTTTCGTCGCGGGCATAGGTGGCGGTGCGCACTGCGGCGAGCAGGGCTTCTAGCGGGCCGAGGGGTGCGCCTTCGACGAGGCGCTGGAGCCAGCCTTCGGATGGCAGCGCCTGGCCCGCCCGGCAGGCAGCGGCAATCGCTTCGCTGCCGGCGTCATCGTAGCTGGCAATATCGGCGAGCCGCGCGGAGAGGCCGCGGCGGCGCCCGCGCGCCTCGCGTTCGGGGCCGATGATCCAGCGCCTGAGCTCGATCGTCTCCTGCCCCGAAAGCGTCGCCGCAAAGGTCGAATCAGCGGCGTCGAACACGTGGTGACCTTCATCGAAGATCAGCCGCGTCGGGCGCTGCGCCGGATCGCGGGCGCCCCCTGAACCGGAACGCGCGGCATTGACCATCATCAGCGCGTGGTTGGCGATCACCAGATCGGCCTGCGCACTGTCACGCGCGGCGCGTTCGATGAAGCATTTGCGGTAATGGGGGCACCCGGCATAGATGCACTCGCCGCGGCTGTCGGTGAGCGCGGCGATCCCGCGTTTCCTGAACAGCGTGCCCAGCCAGCCGGGCAGATCACCCCCGATCATGTCGCCGTCGCGCGTAAAAGCACCCCATCGCGCAACCAGCTGCGCAAGGATCGCCGCGCGCCCCGCAAACCCGCCTTGCAAGGCATCTTCCAGATTGAGGAGGCAGAGATAATTCTCGCGGCCCTTGCGCACCACCACCGGAGGGGAGCCGTCGGCGCGCTTGACCGGCCAGGCGCGGCGGCTTTCGGCGCGCAATTGCCGTTGCAGGTTCTTGGTGAAGGTCGAAACCCAAACCGTCCCCCCGCTCGCCGCCGTCCAAAGCGAGGCGGGGGCGAGATAGCCCAGCGTCTTGCCGATCCCCGTGCCCGCCTGCGCCAGCGCCAGATGCGGGCGGCCGGGGGCGGAGCGCGGGGCGAAGATGCGGGCGACGTCTTGCGCATAAGCGCGCTGGCCCTCGCGCTGTTCGGCGCCCTCTCCGGTGAGGCGCGCCAGTTGCGCCTGAACAGCTTCCGCCGACAGTTCCACCTGCCGCGGGGCAGGGCGTTCGCCCGTCTCTTCCCATTCGGGCAGGCGTACGAACAGCCAGCGTTCGGCGCGCTCGGGCTTGGCGATGTGCGGGCGCAGCACCTGCGCCCACGGCCAGCGCAGGCGTTCGAGCGATTGCACCGCGCTCCACGCCCCCTCGCGCTCAAGCCACTCGGGCCCGTTACAGGCCGCGATCAGTGCCCCTGCCGCCTGCTGGAGCAGTGCGGGCACGTGCTCGTCCCCGTCGGGCAGCGCCAGCCCCAGCGCCTCGGCCAGCCCGCGCGGGGTCGGTACGCAGAAGCGCGCCGGGTGGACGAAGGCGAAGGCTTCGAGCAGGTCGAGCCCGGACAGGTCGGGATAACCGAGCCGGCTCGCCACCAAAGGCGCATTGAGCAGCAGCACCGGGGTATCGGCGGCGGCCATGATCGCATCGCCCTTCGACACCGCCCCGGTAGGGCCGCCCGCCGCGCGCAGCCAGTTGCCGCCATGGCTGGCGTGAAGCGCGGGGAGGGTGAGCGGGGCGAGCGGCAAGGTCACCGTCAAGCGATGCGACGCTGCTCATGCAAAGTAAACGATTAGCGGGCACTATCCGGCAACTTCGTGGTGCATCTGTAGGCAGCAGGAGAGTGATGCGGCCATGAGTTTCGGCAAGAAGGGGGTCGTCCATGGCGCACAACCCGGGCCTGTCGCCGGGCGTTCCGGCCCGCGTCCCGCCACGCCTGCGCGCCCTGCGACGCCGGTCGATCCCTGTGGCGCACAACGCGAGGCCTTCCTTACCGCCGAGCGCGCCCGCGCGCGCCAGAATGGCGAAGTCGGTTACGAATACAACGAGCGTGTCGAAGCCATGATGAGCGCGCATACCCGCAGCAGCGGAAGCAGCGGCGGCGGCTACGTGTTTGGCGATCCGGCCAAGCGCACTCTCATGCTGGCCTATGTATTCTGGTTCATCGCTGGCCAGGTGTCGCTGCATCGGTTCTACTGCGGCCAGAAAGACACCGCCCTCATGCAGATCGGCCTGCTGATCGGCAGTGTCGTGACTGCAATGGTCTTCGCGCCGCTCGGCGTTATCGGCCTTGTCGCATGGGTTGTATGGGTGTTTGTCGACCTCTTCCTGATGCCGCGCATGATGCGCCGCTTCAAGGCCGAGCATCGCGCCGACTATCGTGGGGTGTTCGCCTGATGGCATGAGCCCCGCGTCCTGCGGTTGCGCTTGCAACATGCCTGCGGTTCCATAATAGCCGCCGGACTATGACTATCACCGCCGAAGTTCTCGCAACCGCTGCCTCCAATTCCAAGGCCTGGCCGTTTCAGGAAGCCCAGCGGCTCGCCAAGCGGCTGCCTGAGGGCAAGCCCGGCGGGGTGCTGTTCGAAACCGGCTATGGCCCTTCGGGCCTGCCGCATATCGGCACCTTTCAGGAAGTGCTGCGCACCACGCTGGTGCGGCGCGCCTATGAAACGCTGACCGGCGGGGCGGCAACGCGGCTGGTGGCGTTCTCCGACGATCTCGACGGTTTGCGCAAGGTGCCCGACAACGTGCCGAACCGCGCGATGCTGACCGAACATCTCGGCAAGCCGCTCTCGCGCATCCCCGATCCGTTCGGCAAGTTCGAAAGCTTCGCCGCGCACAACAACGCGATGCTGCGCGAATTTCTCGACCGCTTCGGGTTCGCGTATGAATTCGTCAGTTCCTCGGACTGCTACAATGGCGGTCGGTTCGACGAGGCGCTCAAAGTCGTGCTCGCCAATTTCGGCGCGATCATGGACATCATGCTGCCGACGCTGGGCGAGGAGCGCCGCCGCACCTATTCCCCGGTCATGCCGATTTCGCCCACCAGCGGCGCGGTGTTGCAGGTGCCGATCGACGTTGTGGACGCCGCCGCCGGGATCATCCGCTTCACCGACGAGGACGGCGCGCTGGTTGAGCAATCGGCGCTGGGCGGCATGGCCAAGTGCCAGTGGAAGGTCGACTGGGCGATGCGCTGGGTGGCGCTCGGCGTCGACTATGAGATGTATGGCAAGGACCTGACCGACAGCGGCATCCAGTCGGGCAAGATCGCGCGCGTGCTCGGCGGTCACAAGCCCGAGGGGCTAATCTACGAGCTGTTCCTCGATGCCAGGGGCGAGAAGATCTCCAAGTCGAAAGGCAATGGCCTGTCGATCGAGGAATGGCTGCAATATGGCAGCGAGGAGAGCCTCGGTTTCTACATCTTCGCCAATCCCAAGAGCGCCAAGCAGTTGCACGCGGGCGTCATCCCCAAGGCGGTGGACGATTACTGGCAATTCCGCGCCGCCCTGCCGACGCAGGAAGTGGACAAGCAGCTCGGCAATCCGGTCTGGCACCTGCTTCAGCTGCGAGCTCCCGCGCAGGCGGGAGCCTCAGACGATAGTGCACCGCCGCACGAGGTCCCCGCCTACGCGGGGACTCACGGGGTGGTTGAAATGCCCCAGGGCGCGGGCGAGGCGCTGCCGGTGCCGTTCAGCCTGCTCTTGAACCTCGTGGGCGTGCTCGGTGCGGGTGCGACGCGCGCGGCGGTGTGGTCCTATCTCGGCAATTATGTCGCCGATGCCGATCCGGAGGCGCACCCGGCGCTTGATGCGCTGGTGGACAGGGCGCTCGCCTACAACCGCGATTTTGTTGCCCCGACGCTCCACAAGCGCGCACCTGCGGGCAGCGAGGTGGCGGCCCTGCGGGCGCTCGATACCGCGCTCGCCGCTGCCGATCCGACCACTGGTGCCGAGGATTTGCAGACCATCGTCTACGAGATCGGCAAGCAGGAAGCGTTCGGGTTCGATTCCTTGCGCGACTGGTTCAAGGCGCTCTACGAAACCCTGCTCGGATCGGAGCAAGGCCCGCGCATGGGCAGCTTCATCGCGCTCTACGGCATCGCCCCCACCCGCCAACTGATCGCAGAGGCATTGGCGCGGGCGTGATCGCTAGCGCCACTGGCGGGTGCGATACCACTTGGTGATGACGTATTTTGCGCCTCTCAGCACCGGAAGCCCGGCGTGCATCGTAGCCTCGTTGGGGCGGCCATCGATCAGCGCGTTGTTCCAGACCAGGAGCACGCCGGGCTTGGGTTCGATCTGGAGACCGAGTTCGGTGAACAGCGTTTCGCCCCCGGCATCGACGGTGTTGAGATAGGCCATGGTGGTCCAGCTGCGCTGCCCGCCGCGTGCCTGTTCGAGCTGCCAATATTGTTCGGAGGTATAGAACCAGTCATTGTGCGGCTGAAACTGCTGGCCGGGAAGGTAACGCTGGCCCTGCACCGCCTCGCCGATCACGCTGTCGAGCCCCACCAGATCGTCGATCCGGCGCGAAATGCCGCGCACGAAGCTGTCTTGCGGATCAAGATCGCCGGAATAGGAAGTGCGGAAACCGGCGGCGTAATCGAGTTCGTGGAGCGAGGAGGGGCGCGCCACCTCATCGATCATCGCGCATAGTTTGTGGCATTCGGCAAGGCTGAGGAAATCGCCGACCGCGAACAATTCGACCTTGTCATTATCGACCCGGTACACTCCCGGGTCGGCGGCAAGCCGCGCCCGCACGCTCGCCCCGACCCGGACGAGGGCCTGCTGATCGGGGACAGAATCGGCAAAGTCCATCTCCCGTTTCCTAATAATCAGCGCGCGCGGCGCAAGCAGGTCAGGCCCGGCTTGCCAACCCGGCGTGAGATGATAGCTTGGCACAAGTCAGGTCAGAGGAGCAACGCCGATGGGTCTCGCCGCGAACAGCAAATATTCCGGGGTTGCGATGGCCTTCCACTGGCTGGTGGGGATCGCGGTGATCGCCAGCTGGCTCATCACCCAGGCCGCCGAAGACGCACCCAACCGCGACGCGCGCAGCGAGATCATGGCCAATCACTTCGCGCTCGGCGTGGTGATCTTCGTGCTGGTGGCCGCGCGGCTGATCTGGCGCCTCGCCAGTCCCCCGCCCGCGCCGAGCCCGCATCACGCCGGGTGGGAACGCGCGCTCGCACGGATCACCCATTTCGCCATGTATGCCCTGCTGCTGGTGATGCCGCTGGCGGCATGGTTCGCGATGTCGAGCTATGGGTCGCCGATCAGCCTGTGGGGCCTGTTCGACGTGCCGGTGTTGCCGGTCGCCGAGAACCCCGATGTTGCCAAGCAGATTTTCGGGATCCATGCGCTCGCCGGAACCACCTTGCTGGTGCTGATCGCGCTGCATGTGGCGGCGGCGTTCAAGCACACGCTGGTGGACAGGGACGGCACGATTTTCAAAATGCTGCCCTTCGGCACCGTCCGCAATTGAGGACGCAATTGCGGACGCAATTGAGGACTTGGGCAAGAACCCTGCCGGTTGGGTCCGACAGGGTTCCTGAAACTTCAAAAGCTTACCAGAAGAAATTGTGGATCACGTCGACCACCTGACCGGTGTAGATATCGACCAGCAACACGTCGTCGTAATAGCGCACCCACTGGTAGGGGCCATAGACCGGCGGCAGGCGATACGACCATGGATCGTTGATGAAGAAGCGCGGCTGGAAGAACAGGCTGTCGAGATGGAAACCAATGTTCAGCCGACTATAGCGGTGTGCGCGGAACGGTGCGTAATAGGGGCCGGGGCGGAAGTGGAAATGGTTGGCCCGCCGGAAATCGACCCAGTTGTAATGGCGGCTTGAACGCCATCCGCGATCCCAGTGGCGGTGATCGCGCCGGTCCCAGCCATCGCGGCCGCGCCAGTTCCACCGCCAGTCATCGCGCTTCCAGCCGCGCCGGTCATCACGCCAGTCGTCGCGCCGGTCTCCGCGCCAGTCGTCGCGCCGGTCTCCGCGCCAGCCGTCCCGGCGCGTCACTACGCCCGCCGCACGGCGGTCCCCGCGATCCTCGATCCGGTCGGCTCGAAAATCGCCGCGTCGCTCGACCTGAACCGCCCGGACATCGCCGCGGCGCTCGATCTGGGCGGCGCGGACATCGCCGCGCCGTTCGACCTGATCGGCCCGGGACTCCGAACGCCGATCGACCCGCTGCGCGGCACTGTCGCGCCCGCGCTGGTCAAGTTCGAACGCGCGCCCGTCGCCGCGTCGTTCGATCTGGTCGGCGCGGCGCTCGCTGCGGCGATCGACATAGGCAGCGCGCGATTCGCTGCGCCGATCAATATCACCGGCGCGCACCTCGCTGCGCCGGTCGACGCGCTCGGCCCGCACTTCGCTGCGGCGGTCGATCCGTGCGGGGCGGTCGGGGCGATCGACGCGTTCGGCACGGCGCACCGTATCTGCTCCGAAACCACGCGGTGCGCGCGCCTCCGCGCGCGGTTCGGCGCGCACCCGCTGGGGCCGCTCGACCCGGGCTGCGGCCCGCCCGCCGCGCGATTCGCTGCGCATCTGCGGGCGTTCGGACCGCATCTCGGCCCGCGCACCGGCGCGACCCTCGGCATTTTGTGCCGCAGCGGGAGCGAGGGGAAGGGCAAGGGCGAGCGCAAGGGCAAGAGCCGCCAGCGATCCGCCCTTCTTGTAAAGGGTGATCATCGTGTGTGCCTCCAGTGTCGCCGGCCCACCACAAGCGGCTTGTTGAGATATCGCGCAATAGGCGATGCAGACTGTCGCAGGGATGAACCGGATCGCCGATGTTCAGAAAAAATCGTATTTCGATGAACGGCGGGTTCCGCGGCTTGACGAGCAGGCCGCCCGGCCCATAGGCGCTGGCGCGATGCTGGAGCGGCTCGACGATGTCCTGCGCGATTGCGCCACCCGCCTGATCCGGGCCGCGCGCGACCGCAAGTCGCCGATGCACACCCCGGTAATCGTGACCGGCGATATCGATGCCCGGGTGATGGTGCTGCGCGCCTTTGACGCGACGCAGTGGCGCCTGCGCCTGCACACCGATATGCGCGCGCCCAAGGTTGCCGCGATCGCTGCCGATCCGCGCGTGGCCGCTCTGTTTTACGACAAGGGCGCGAAGGTTCAGTTGCGCGTGCGCGGCTGTGCCCGGATCGAAAGCAAGGGTCCGCTGGTCGACGCGGCCTGGGCTGCGAGCACCAATTTCGCCCGGCGCTGCTATCTCGGCGACGCGCCGGGCGCGTCCTCGCCCCTTCCCACCTCAGGCCTTCCGCCCGAGTTCGAGGGGGTGGAGCCCGACGTGGCGCAGCTTGTCCCCGCGCGGGAAAACTTCGCGGTGCTGCTGGTCGATCTCACCGCGATCGACTGGCTCTACCTCGCGCACACCGGACATGTCCGCGCGCAGTTCGCAAAGGCGGGAGAAAGCTGGCAGGGTCGCTGGGCGGCACCGTAGAAGGCCGCATGAGCGTCCAATGCGCTCAGGCGGCCGAGGCCGAGCCTTGCGCCCGCCCCGAAGGTGCAGGCGCGGGAAGGTAGATCACCTCTTCGATCTCGCTCGCTGCGACGATATGATCCTCGCCGCGGCGCATCGCCGCCTCGAGCGCCTGCTGGGCCCTGCGAACCAGTACGTCGCCGCTGATCTCGCTGCGGTCGCCCGCGACCCCGAAACTGGCGAACAGGCGGGCCTCGCCGCCGGGCAGAACGATCTGCAGGCGTTCGAGCGAACGGCGCAGGCGTGCAGCAACCCGGGTCGCGGCGCGCTCGTCGGCGCCGGGAATGATGATGGTGAAGCCATCGCCATCAAGCCGGGCGATGCTGTCATCGCGGCGCAATCCGGCGCGCATCACCGCCGCCACATGATCGAGCGCATCTTCGCGGTCATCGGGATCCCACATCGCGCGCAGCCGCGCCAGCGGCCCGATCCGTCCACGCAGCACCGCATGCGATTGCCGCCGGACGGCATCGCGCCGCGCTGCAAGGTCGACCGCCTGCCCGAGCGCGGCAGGGCGCATCAGTGCTGCGAGCGGATCGGCGGACGGTCGCGGCGAAGGCGCGGCGTTGCGGCGTCCGCCAAGTGCGCCCACTGCAATGCCCGCCAAGGCAAGCAGCAGCGCCAGCTCCAACGGAATGTCAATGCCCGTGATCACGCCCCTGTATCCCCATGCGACCCTTGCCCCCGATAGGCAGAATGCCGCAGCCTTGGTTAAGGTAGGGTAAAGGAAAGCAAGCTGTGCGACCAGCCGCAGGGCGCGCGAATCTGTGGATCGTCAGCGGGTCAGTTTCTTGTAGGCAAGCCGCGTCGGCCGGTCCGCCGCATCGCCAAGGCGCCGCCGCTTGTCTTCCTCGTAGGCTTCGAAATTGCCTTCGAACCATTCGACGTGGCTGTTGCCTTCGAAAGCGAGGATGTGGGTGGCGAGGCGGTCGAGGAAGAAGCGGTCGTGGCTGATCACCACCGCGCAGCCCGCAAAGTTCTCGATCGCGTCTTCGAGCGCGGCCAGGGTTTCGACATCGAGATCGTTGGTCGGCTCGTCAAGCAGCAGCACATTTCCGCCTGCTTTCAGCATCTTGGCCATGTGCACCCGGTTGCGCTCACCGCCTGACAGCTTGCCGACGTTCTTCTGCTGGTCCGGCCCCTTAAAGTTGAACGCGCCCACGTAAGCGCGGGTCGACATGTCCTGTCCGTTGACCTTCATGTAATCGAGCCCGTCGGAGATTTCCTCCCACACGTTCTTCGTCGGGTCGAGGTGATCGCGGCTCTGGTCGACGAAGCCGAGGCGCACGGTCGATCCGATCTCGACCGTGCCGCTGTCAGGGGTTTCCTTGCCGGTGAGGATCTTGAACAGCGTCGACTTGCCAGCCCCGTTGGGCCCGATCACGCCGACGATCCCGCCCGGCGGAAGCATGAAGGACAGGTTTTCGAACAAAAGCTTGTCGCCGTAAGCCTTGGTCAGCCCCTTGGCTTCGATCACCTTACCGCCGAGGCGCTCGGGCACCTGGATGACGATCTGCGCCTTGCCGACGGCGCGGTTGTCCTGACTGTTCTGGAGTTCCTCGAACTTGCGGATGCGCGCCTTGGACTTGGTCTGGCGCGCGGCCGGGGTCTGGCGAATCCATTCGAGTTCGCGGGCCAGCGCCTTCTGCTTGCCGCTTTCCTCGCGGCTTTCCTGCTCCATCCGCTTGGCCTTCTTCTCGAGATAGGTCGAGTAGTTGCCTTCGTAGGGATAGTACGAGCCGCGATCGAGTTCGAGGATCCATTCGACCACATTGTCGAGGAAATAGCGGTCGTGGGTGATCATCAGCACCGCGCCGGCATATTCCTTGAGGTGGTTTTCCAGCCACAGCACGCTTTCGGCATCCAAGTGGTTGGTCGGCTCGTCGAGCAGCAGGATCGAGGGCTTCTGGATCAACAGGCGGGTGAGCGCGACGCGGCGCTTTTCGCCGCCCGACAGGTCCGTGACCGGCCAGTCGCCCGGCGGGCAGCGCAGGGCTTCCATCGCCACTTCGAGCTGGTTGTCGAGCGTCCAGCCGTCGACGGCGTCGATCTTGTCCTGCAGCTCGCCCATCTCGGCGCCAAGCGCGTCGAAATCGGCATCGGGCTCGCACATCAGCGCGCTGACCTCGTTAAAGCGCGCGACGAGGTCGGCGGTTTCCTTGGCGCCCTCGCGCACGTTTTCGAGCACGGTTTTGGTCGGATCGAGTTCCGGCTCCTGTTCGAGATAGCCGATGGAGATGTTCTCGCCCGGCCAGGCCTCACCGGTGAAATCGGTGTCGATCCCCGCCATGATCTTGATCAGCGTCGACTTGCCCGCGCCGTTGGGGCCGACAATGCCGATCTTCGCGCCCTGGTAGAACTGGAGCGAGATGTTGTTCAGCACCGGCTTGGGGGCACCTGGGAAAGTCTTGGTCATGCCTTTCATGACGAAGGCGTATTGCGCGGCCATGGGATCAGTCCTTCGCGTCGATCGGGAGAAATGCCCCGCGCAAATAGGCAAGGGCAGGGACAAGGGCAAGCGGCTAGACTTGCCCCCCGGGCGGGGATAGCAGTGCCTTTCATGAACCGATTTATTTGCGCGCTCGCCGCGCTCGCCGCGCTCGCCGCGCTCTCGCTTGCCGCACCTGCCGGAGCCAATGTGCCGCCGCCATCGCTCGATGCGCAGGCCGATGCCGCCCGCAGCGCCGATATGCTCGCATGGGATTTCGTCGAGGGCCTCACCACCGAAGTCGGTCCGCGGCAGGCCGGGACCGAGGCCGAGGCGCGGGCGCGCGAATGGGCGGCGGCGTGGCTGCGCCAGCACGGTTTCGCCAATGTCGCGATCGAGCCGTTCGCGATGGACACCTGGGTGCCCGGAGACATCGCCCGCGCCCGCGTGACCGCGCCCTTCGCACAGGATTTGGCGGTGCTGCCGCTCGGCAATTCGGCTGCCACACCGGTGGGCGGGATCGAGGCCGAGATGGTGTTCTTCCGCACGCTCGACGAATTGCGCGCCGCGCCCGATGGCAGCCTCAGGGGCAAGATCGCCTATATCAGCCACCAGATGCGCCCCTCGCAGGATGGCTCGCACTATGGCTTTGCCGGGCCGGTGCGCTGGGTCGGCCCGGGCGTCGCGGCGGGCAAGGGGGCGATCGGCGCTGTCATCAAGTCGGTCGGCACCGATTATCACCGCAACCCGCACACCGGCGGCACCAGCTTTCCCGAAGGCGTGGCCGCAATCCCGGCAGGCGCACTGAGCCTGCCCGATGCCGAGAACCTCGAACGCATGTTCGCGCGGGCGGGCGGGCGCGCGGTCACGCTGAGGCTCGAGCTCAACCCGCGTCTCATCGGCCAGACCCAAAGCGGCAATGTCGTGGGTGAGATCCTCGGCAGCAATCCGATGCTGCCCCCGGTGCTGCTCGCCTGCCACATCGACAGCTGGTGGAATGCGTCGGGCGCTTTCGACGATGCGGCCGGCTGCGGGATCATTGCCGCTGCAATGTTTCACGTGAAACATTCAGGCCAGCCGCTCAGGACCATCCGGGTGCTGATGGCCGGGGCCGAGGAAACCGGGCTGTGGGGCAGCAAGGCCTATAGCGCGGCGCATCTCTCCGAGCCGATCGCGGTCGGCCTCGAAAGCGATTTCGGTGCCGACCGCATCTGGCGCTTTGACAGCAATTTCCGCCAGAGCAATCCGGCGCTGCACCAGCGCATCGCCGCAGCAGTTGCGCGTTTTGGCGTGTCCAGCGGGAGCGAGGTCGCCACTGGCGGCGCGGATCTCAACGTCGTGCGCGATCAGCAGGGCGCGCTCGTCGATCTGCAGCAGGATGGCCTCAGATATTTTGATCTGCACCACACCCCCGACGATACGCTCGACAAGATCGACATCGCCCAACTGCGCCAGAATGTCGCGGTCTGGACCATGGTGGTCGGCATCCTCGCCAACGAGCCCACGGCGATCCTGACCGGCACGCCGATCCCGTCCGCGCCGGCGATCATGCAGACGCGCTAAGCGCGCTGGGCTTTTGTCAGAAATGACATAATTTGTTGAATATAACGATAGCAAAGCGCCATGAAAGTGACGCCAAATTGTCCCTGAGACGACATGCTTGGCGGGCAAAGGGACGCGAAGGGCCCTCGCGTGCCGGAGCCTGCCGTGCGCGCTTGGCTCATGGCGGCTGGCCGGTGCTCTGGGCCCGCTCAGCGGAGCCTTTTGCATGTCGGAAAACCTACTCGTCTGCGATCTGACGCAGAGCTGGTCGCCCACGGGTGGCGGCGGCATATCCACCTACCTCAAGGAAAAGCGCAAGTTTTTCCAGAACAACACCGAACATCGCCTGCTCCAGATCGTGCCCGGCCCGGAAGATCGCATCACCGTGGAAGGGCGCACCATCCTTGCCGAAGTCGGATCGGGGCAGGTGTGGGGCAGCCCCAATTACCGCTGGATCAGCCGCAACGATGCGGTGTTTGCGCTGCTGCGTGAATACCAGCCTGATCTGATTGAAAGCCTGTGCCCCTGGGTGCTGCCGTGGATCGCGATCCGCCACCGCCGGCGTTTTCCTCACACCGCGCTGGTGGCCGGATACCGCACCGATTTTCCCAATTCGCAGGTCTACCGGGTGATGCGCGACCTGTCGGGCCACTACCCGGCGGCGTTCTTCCGCGACATTGCCTATTTCTACGCGTGGATGACCTACCACCGCTTCGACCGGGTCTATACCCTCAATGAAAGCGCGCGCGGGATGCTTGGCAGGCTCGGCTATCGCAATACCGGTGTGCTCGGGCTGGGGGTGGATATCGACTGCTTCTCGCCCGCGCACCGCGATCCCGATTTCCGCCGCTCGCTCGGCCTGCCCGAGACCGATGGGCCGCTGCTGATCTATGCCGGACGCCTCGACAACGAAAAGCGTGCCTATGTGCTGGTCGAGATGTTCAAGCAGCTGCCGCGCGCAATGGGCGCAACGATGGTGCTGATGGGCGACGGCAAGCTGCGCGACGTGCTGATGGAGGAAGCGCGCGGCCTGCCGATCGCCTTCCCCGGCTACGAGACCGATCGCGCCGCGCTCGCCCGCGCGCTCGCATCGAGCGACATCTACGTCAGCGGGATGGCGGATGAAACCTTCGGCATATCTGTGCTCGAGGCGCAGGCTTCGGGGCTGCCGGTGGTCGGGGTGCAAAGCGGTGCCATGCCCGAACGCGTGCCCGAGAGCACCGGCTATCTCGGTCCGGTCGACGATCCGGTCGCGATGGCGCGGGGAGTGGTCGCAGTGTGGCAGAATGACTACGCCGGGTTGCGCGCGCGCAGCCTGCAGCTGGCTGCCCGGCATAATCGCTGGCAGCAAACCTTCGAACAGCTTATCGAGGTGGAATATGCCGAGGCCCTGCGGGCGCGCGATGCGCGATTGAAGGCGTCGTTCACCGGCACCCTGAAGCGAGCCATGAACGTCTCTTGAAGCCGGAACTTCCACCTGATCAAGCGCTTGCACCGTGGCACCGCCTGCCGCGGCGAACCGTCGCGATCGCGCTGTCGGTGCTGCCGATGGTGGCGCTTGCCAATGTCGGCGTGCTGGTGTGGTCGCTCGGCCGGGTTGATCTTTCGGGGACGCTGGTTGCCCCTGCCATGCTGGTGCTTGCGGCGGTGCTGGCCTTCGTGCCGATGCTCGCCAATTCGCTGCGGCTGACCATCTGGAGCCGGTTTCTGGGGATCGACCTTGGGTTTCGCAAGGCGATGAAGATCGTCACCGGGACGATGGTGACCAATTCGATCACCCCTTCGGCAGCGGGCGGGGTGCCAATCAAGCTGTTGTTCCTGATCGGCGAGGGCGTGACCTCGCGCCGTGCCGCAACGCTGCTGTCGTTCCAGACCGCGGAGGACGCGCTGGTGCTGTTCTCGCTGCTCGCGCTCAGCCTTGCGGTGAGCGGCTTTCAGCTCGTTGATTTCCTTGCCGACCAACCCGGGCTGCTGCTGCGCATCGAGGCCAGTCTGGCGCTCGCGGGGTGGATCGTGCTGGGGCTGGTCGCGGTGCTCGCGCTGATCGGTGCGGCTCTGGCGGCGGGGCTGCTGGGCACAGGCCTGCGTGCCCGCGCAGCGGCGCTTGCCGGACGGGCCGGGCAGTTCGGCGGCCATGTGCTGAGCGATTGGCTCGGGGTGATGCGGCGCGGCAAGGGCGTGGCGCTCGCCAATATCGCGATTGCTCTGGCGCAGTGGCTGGTGCGCTTTTCGATGGCGGGTCTGGTGCTGGTTGCCTTTGGCGAGACGTGGCATCCGGCGCTCTACTGGCTGCTGCAATACCTGGTGCAGTCGATCAGTTCAGTGGTGCCGACCCCGGGCGGTGCGGGCGGCGCGGAAGCCGGGTTCCTGCTGCTGTTCGCCCCGTTTGTGGCGGTGGCGGTGCTGGTCCCGGCGATGAGCACCTGGCGGCTGTTGTTCTTCTACCTGCCGCTTGGCGGGGCGGCGCTGGTGTTCTTCCTGCTCCACCGCAGCGCCGCGCGCCCCGCGGCGCGCGCCCCGCAACTCGCCTCCGCCACGCCGCCGCCGCCGCGCGACCCGCTCGCCCACCCGGCCGAATAGCCCCGTTCCCACGCGACTGATATGCGGGCGGCGATGCGCGGGAAAATGGTCGGGGAGACAGGATTCGAACCTGCGACCCTCTGCTCCCAAAGCAGATGCGCTACCAGACTGCGCTACTCCCCGACGCGTGGTTGCGGCGGCTCCGACTTTCGCCCCCGCCCCGGTGGGCCCGGCAGGATTCGAACCCGCGACCTAGCCGTTATGAGCGGCCAGCTCTAACCGCTGAGCTACAGGCCCGGTGAAAAGATCGGTTCCGGGGGCTGGGCGAGCCCCGCCTCTAATGCGCGGCGGCGTCCGAGACAAGCGGTGACAGACTTGAGCTGCGCGCTTACCCCCCGCTTGCGGCGATCACCTCGGCAACCGTGGCGCTGCGCACCCCGCGCGCGGCGAGCTCGGCATAGATCGCGGCGAACCAGCCATAGAGCCGTTCGACCTCGGCCTCGGTGCGGGCGTAGGGGGTGTGGCCAGGGGCGAGCGAGGGGCTGTGGAACGACAGCACCACCACCGGCAGACCTTCGTCAAGCACCACTTCAAGTCCGCGCAGCGCCTCTTGGGCAGTCACGCCTTCGGGGGTGAGGGCGATGCGTTCCAGCAGGCCGAACCGCGAGAACCCTCCAAAGAAGGTCGGGAGGTGGACTTGCGCGCGGTGCAGCCATGGTCCGAACCGGCGCAGCGGCCCGCAATAGGTGCTGGTCACGGGAAGTTCGAGCAGGCGCTTTTCGGCATCGACCCAATAGGGCGCAAGCGGATGATGCGAATAGTCGGGCCCGCCCTGCGCACGGTAATCGAACAGTGCACGCACCGAGGTGTCGATCCGGATCCCGGCGCGCGCCAGCAGCCCGGCGGTGTGGTGGCCAAGCCCGTACCGCCCGGCCCGGTAGATCAGCGGCGCGCTGCCGAAAGCCTGTTCGATGCGGTCGCGCAGCGCCATGAACTTGGCCGCTTCGAGCGCCGGGGGCAGGTTCCCGGCGTAGGAATTGCGGTCGGTCACGAGCTCCTCGAACGGCGGGTTGACCCACGGGTGAAGCTGCACGCCCACCTCAGCGGTGCCGCGGCGCAGCGCATCGCCGATGATCTCGACCGCGCGCGGGTCGGTCGCGATCGGCCAGTCGACCAGATAGACCGGATGCGCGCCGATGCTCTCGCAGCACGCCTGAAAGCGCGGAAGCGCGGCGACATGGGCAAGCCCGTGGCCGTCGCGCCGGAACGGGCCGGACCAATCGAACTCTTCCTCGGTATCGACGGTCAGCAGCACCCGCTGTCCGAAGCCCGGGGCAAAGCGCGCCGCGCTCCCCGCCGCGGGCGGCTCCAGCATCGAAACGCGCGTCATGATGTGCCCCGCCCCAAGCCCGGTCTCAGCCTGCCGCGCCGCCGATCCGCGCCGGTTCGGCGCCGGTGACGAGCGGCAGGCTGAGCGTGAGGACGCCGTCCCCGCGCACCAGCGATCCGCCCGCTGCGGCAGCTTCCGCGCGCGCGAGGCGCAGGGCAAAGCCGGTGCCGAACAGCCCGGCATTGATCGCGCTTTCAGGCCCGCGTGCGGTGGCCGCGAACAGGTTGTACTCCTGCGCCAGCCGCGTCGGAAGGCCGATGGTAAGCCGTGCGAGCGCCGCCGCCCCGCCGATCACCGGATCGATCCGGCCTGTGATGCGCTCGCCCTCGTCGCAGGCCGCGCCGATGCTGGCGAGCACCCGCCACACCAGCGCTTCGGCATCATCGGGATCGAGCGCGATCAGCACGGCGGTATCGGCCCCCAGATCGAAGCCCATCGCCGCGCCGCGCGCGCTGAGCACCGGGGCCAGCTGGTCCGCGATCTGCCGCGCCAGCGCCGCCAGATCGGCCACCCCCGGCTCGATTGCGAGCACACCAGTCTCGATCCGCGCGAGCCGGTCGAGTTCGTCGAAACCGGCGAGAATGCGCGCCGCATCGGCAGCAATCGCGGCGGCCAGCGCGCGGTATTCATTGGGGGCAGGGCCGAACAACTGCTGCTGGATGACCTCGGCATAGCCTTGCACCGCGGTCACCGGGGTACGCAGTTCGTGCAGCAGCTGGCGAATGCGATCGGCTTCGCGGGCATCGCCGACCATGGCGGGGGCAGGGTTTGCCGGGAGCCGCCGGAAGCGCCCGAAATAGCCGGTGAAATGGCCTTCGGTGCTGAAGTGGGGCTGGGCATCGACGATCCAGTCCCCGGCAATCGCGGGGGCGCCTTCAAGGCTGGTCTCGGCCGCGACAATCGGCTGACGCCGCACGAAGGCGCGGGCGATCATATCGCTCTCGCCCGCAGCACTGTCGAACCCGGCCGCGACCGCCAGCCGGGTGCCGATCACCATCGCGGCGGCCTCGCTGCTGGCCCAGACGATCCGACCGGCGGCGTCGGTGGCAAACCCGAAGCTGGCGATGCTGCGCTCGGCCTGCTCTGGCAATTCGCCCAGCGGCAGGCGCGGCGATCGCTCGATTTCGGCAAGGGTTTCGGAGCGTTCGCGCCGGAACTGGGCGATACGTTCGACCAGCGCGGAGATTTCGGTGCGGCCGGTATCGTCGCGGTCGCGCCCGCGCGCGGTCGGCGAGATCACCGCGAAGCGGGCGCTTAAGACCGGTTCTTCGTTCAGTGACCGAACCGGGTCGGGCGCGTCGTCTGCTGCGGGAGGCGGTGTGGCAGCGGCATCGGTCGGCGGGGCGGGAAGGCCGCGATCATGGATCCCCAGCCGCGCCAGCAGCGCCTCGGCATCGACCGGCAGATCGCGCCGCAGCCGCAGAAATCCGCGCGCCCGCACCGGCAGCCGCGGGATCAGCGCCGACCAGTCCTCGCCCGACAATTGCGCCCGCCCGAGCGCGGCGGCGGCAACCTCGGGTTCGTGTTCAGCAAGATGCGCGGCAAGATCGGGGCTGCGAAACCGCCAGCCCGGCTCGCGAATCATCCGCGCGCGTTCGGCTGCGGGAATGGCCTCGGCGAGCGCATCCATGCGCAGCCAAGCGGCTGCGACCAGACTGTGATCATGACCGTGCAGTCGGCTGAGCCGGGCATTGCCGAGGAGGTCGAGCAATTGCCGGAACTGCGTGCGCAGCCCCGTCTCGCCGGTCACGCGCTGGCGCAGCACAGTGGCAAGGCGGTCGTCGAAAAACAATCACTTCTCCCGGGCGCGGGGGCGCGCACGAATCGCTTCAGGCGCAAATCGCCCGGCATCGGTAACCCCAGATGACACGCCCGCGCACGAGTTTCTATCAGGTCGCAAAAATTGTCACACTGCGCCGCGCAAGCCGCGTTGCAAAGCGGGACAATTGCTGGCAGACATAATAAAATTAGCGAAGCGGGCCATCCGGCACGCATCTTCTTGCCTTGGGACCATATCGCGCAAGGCGTTGCCGCCCGGTGAACGGCGACCGATGCCGGTTTTCGGGATCGCAGCGGGCGGGCGCAAAGGAGCACAAGCCACGTGGCCAATCTGGACGATATCGACCGCCGCCTGCTGGCCGAGCTTCAAGCCGAAGGGCGCGTCACCAATGTCGAACTCGCGCAGCGCGTGGGCCTCACCGCGCCGCCGTGCCTGCGCCGGGTGCGGGGGCTGGAGGAAGACGGGGTGATCCGCGGCTACCATGCCGATCTCGATCCCTCGAAGCTCGGCTTTGCGATCACAGTGTTCGCGATGGTCAGTCTCAAGAGCCAGGCCGAGGCGTCGCTGCGCGAATTCGAGGAGCACATGCGCGCACTGCCCGAAGTGCGCGAATGCCACATGCTCAACGGCGAGATTGACTTCATTCTCAAGATCGTGAGCAAGGATCTTCAGAGCTTTCAGGAATTCCTTACCGGCAAGCTGACGCCCGCACCCAACGTCGAAAGCGTCAAGACCTCGCTCACCATCCGGACCGCCAAGCAGGAACCCGGCGTTCCGCTCTAATGCAGCTTGAGCTTGGGTCGGACGATGCGGTTGACGCGGCCCACCGCCATCAGGAAGCTCGCCTTGACCCAGCCGTGGATGCCAATCAGATGCAAGCGGTAGAGCGAGGTGTAGATGAACCGCGCAAGTCGCCCCTCGATCGCCATGCTCCCTCCGATAAGGTTGCCCATCAGGCTGCCCACGGTCGAGAAGCGGCTCAATGATACCAGCGAGCCCTTGTCGCGGTAGACGAAGCGCCTCATCGGCTTGCCGAGCTGCAGGCGCACGATATTGGCGAACACCACCTCGGCCATCTGGTGCGCGGCCTGCGCGCGCGGGGGCACGGGGCGGTCTTCGCCTGGCGGGGTGAAACTGGCACAGTCGCCGAGCGCGAAAATATGAGGATCGCGGGTCGATTGCAGACTGTCGGTGACGATGATCTGATTGCGCGAGTTGGTTTCGAGGCCGAGCCCGGCGAGGAACTCCGCGCCCTTCACGCCTGCTGCCCAGACCATCAGATCGGCCTCGATCACCTCGTCGGCTTTCGTGACCAGCTGGCGCGGGCGGGCCTCGGTCACCTGCACCCCGGGGCGCACCGCCACGCCGAGCACTTCCAATTCATGCTTGGCGGCCGCCGCCAGCTTTTCAGGCAGGGCCGGCAGGATGCGCGGGCCCGCTTCGAGCAGCGTGACATGCATCCGGCTCTCGTCGAACACTTCAAGGCCGTAGTGCCGCAGCGCCCCGGCAGCATTGTAAAGCTCGGCGGCAAGTTCCACCCCGGTCGCGCCGCCGCCGACGATCGCGACACGAACCCGTTCATCCGCGGTCGGATCGTTCATCATCGCCCGGCTGACGCGCAGGCAATGGTTGAGCAGGCGGGTCCGGAACCGGTCGGCCTGCGCGCGGCTGTCGAGGTAGAGGCAATGTTCGCGCACCCCCGGCACGCCGAAGTCGTTCGAGACCGACCCAAGCGCCAGCGCGAGGATATCGTAGCGGATGGTGTGCCCCGCGATCAGCTCGCTGCCGTCCTCGTCCTTGACGGGGGCCAAGCTGATGGTCTTGGCGTCGCGGTCGATCCCGTCGAGGCTGCCCTGAAAGAAGCGGTAGCCCCAGCGGTAGCAGTGCCCGCGGTAGCCGACCTCGTCGAGATTGGCGTCGAGCGACCCGGCGGCGACCTCGTGCAGCAGCGGCTTCCAGATGTGGCTGAGGTTCTTGTCGACAAGGATGATGTCGTGCCGCTTGCGCCCGTATTTCGCGCCGAGGCGACGCACCAGTTCCAGCCCGCCCGCGCCCCCGCCGACGACGACAATCTGGGTTTTGCGCGGACCCGACGCGGGTGCAGCCGGGGCGCCGCGCTCCGCCTCGGGACGGATCGCGGCGCCGACCGGGCTGGCCGGTTCGCGAAGGAGCGAGGCGTGTTTCACTCCCGGGCAACGCATCACCGCAGGATTTGTGCCGCGTGGTGATCGCAGCGCGTGCATGCCGCGCACGATCGTCCCGGCCACGCGGCCCGATAAAGCCTGAACCTCGATGAGGTCACATGTCGCCATGGCCGCGCGGGTGCGGCCAGTTGCCGGCTCAATCCGAGCGCATCTCCAGCCACTGTTCCAGCCACTTGATCGAATAATCGCCGTTTAGCACATCGTCCTGCCGCAGCAGTTCCTGATGCAGCGGGATGTTGGTCTTGACGCCTTCGACCACCATTTCCTCAAGCGCGCGCCGCAGCCGCATGATGCAGCCCTCGCGGTTGCGGCCATAGACGATCACCTTGGCGATCATCGAATCGTAATAGGGCGGGATCTTGTACCCGGCGTAAAGTCCTGAATCGACACGCACATGCATCCCGCCCGCCGGGTGATAATAGGTCACAAGGCCAGGCGAGGGCGCGAAGGTGAAGGGGTCTTCGGCGTTGATCCGGCACTCGATCGCGTGGCCGATGAACTCCAGCTCGTCCTGCGTGACCGAGAGCGGCTTGCCCTCGGCAATGCGAATCTGTTCGCGCACCAGATCGACCCCGGTGATCGCTTCGGTGACAGGGTGTTCGACTTGCAGGCGGGTGTTCATCTCGATGAAATAGAACGCGCCGTTTTCCCACAGGAACTCGATCGTGCCCGCGCCGCGATAGCCCATGTCGCGCATCGCCTGCGCGCACACTTCGCCCATCCGGGTGCGTTCTTCGGGCGAGATGACCGGCGAGGGCGCTTCTTCGAGCACCTTCTGGTGGCGGCGCTGGAGCGAACAATCGCGTTCGCCCAGATGGATGGCGTTGCCCTGTCCGTCACCGAATACCTGAAACTCGATATGGCGCGGATTGCCGAGGTACTTCTCTATGTACACCGTGGCGTCGCCGAACGCGGCCTTGGCCTCGCTGCCGGCCTGCTGGATCAGCGTTTCGAGCTGGTCGGGGCCGTTGCACACCTTCATGCCGCGCCCGCCGCCGCCCGATGCGGCCTTGATGATGACCGGATAGCCAGCCGCTTCGGCAATCGCCTTGGCCTCGGCAATGTCGGACACCGCGCCGTCCGAGCCCGGCACCAGCGGCAGGCCCAATGCGCCCGCGGTGCGCTTCGCCTCGATCTTGTCGCCCATGGTGCGGATATGTTCGGGCTTGGGGCCGATCCAGATGATGTCGTGGGCTTCGACGATGTCGGCAAACTTGGCGTTTTCCGACAGAAAGCCGTAGCCGGGGTGGATCGCATCGCACTGCGCGATTTCGGCGGCCGAAATGATGTTGGCGATGTTGAGATAGCTTTCCGCGGACGGCGGCGGGCCGATGCATACCGCCGCATCGGCGAGCCGGACATGCATCGCGTCGGCATCGGCGGTGGAGTGCACCGCGACCGTCTCGATCCCCATTTCATGCGCGGCGCGGTGGATGCGCAGCGCGATCTCGCCGCGATTGGCGATCAGGATGCGTTTGATGCCCATCGGTCTTACGCGATCACGACGAGCGGCTGATCGAATTCGACCGGCTGGGCATTGTCGACGAGGATCGCGGTGACGGAGCCGGATCGGGGCGCGGCGATCGGGTTCATGACTTTCATTGCCTCGATGATCAGCAGCGTGTCGCCCTCCTTGACCGGCTGGCCCACCGCGATGAACGGGGTCGCACCTGGTTCGGGGGTGAGATAGCAGGTGCCCACCATCGGCGATTTGACTGCGTCCTTGAGATCGGGGCCAGCGGGTGCCGCAATCTCGCCCGGCACGGGCGCCGCAGGCGCCGCTGCGGGCACGGGTGCGCTGGCCGGGGTGGTCGCGGCAGGCGCGGCAACCGGGACGGCGGCGGTGGCAATCGCGCGCGCGACCCTGATCTTGCGGTCGTCATCCTCGACCTCGATCTCAGTGAGCCCGGTTTCATTGAGCAGTTCGGCCAGTTCGCGCACCAGCGCGGTATCGATGTTCATGCCGGGCTTGCGCCCGCCCGATTTGCTGGCTTGTCCCTCGTCGTTCGCCATGAAGACCCCTAGTTGTTGTGTGACGACCGTGTGAAGCGCGAGGGACTATTGATGCCAATTGCGGCTGGCAAGTGGCAATGGCGGCTGGCGCGCGGAAATCAGACCTTGCCCGCCGCCACGGCTTCAAGCGCGATGCGGTAGGAGGCGGCGCCATGCCCCTCGACGGTCATCGCGGCGGCCATGCCCACGTATGAGCGGTGGCGGAAGCTCTCGCGGGTCTTGGGATCGGACAGATGCACCTCGATCACCGGGGTCCAGATCGCCTTGATCGCGTCGAGCAGCGCCACCGAGGTATGGGTGTAGGCCGCCGCATTGAGCAGCACCGCCCGCGCGCTTGTCGCCTGCGCTTCATGCAGCCAGTCGACCAGCATTCCTTCGTGATTGGTCTGCCGCATGTCGATTTCGAGGCCCAGTTCGCGGGCGCGGTCTTCGAGCATCCCGGCGATATCATCGAGCGTGGTGGTGCCGTAAATCTCCGGCTCGCGCGTGCCGAGCAGATTGAGGTTGGGGCCGTTGAGGACGTAGACGAGGTTGGTCATGGTTTTGGCCACAAGACTTCCCGGGTAAAGTCTGCATGGGTCATTAGCTCACCAGAAGGTGAGCGTTTTGGGAATGTTACTAAAACAATTTGGATTCCGTTGATTCTGGCGAGTTTCATTGCAGGAACGCAGTCAGTGTCACCACTCACAAGAATCAGGCGGTCGACAAGTCGGGACGAAGAGTATGTGGCAACGTCGAGGCCGATCCGCATGTCGACCCCCTTCTGCTCGAAGTTGGGCGAAAAATCTTTATCGGTGAGTGCGTTCGGCGGAACGGGGATTTTTTTCGTGTTCCAACCTCGAAACTTGAGTACGCCGCGTCGTATCGCAAAAAGGTCTTTTCGAGCGAGCTCGTGTAGCCAGGCGTCTGGCTTATCAAACACGTGTTCATTTCCTGACACGGGCAATTTCACGGTGCCCTTGTAGGGAGCGCAATCATAGTAGAGAAAACGAAGAGCCGTCTCGTCGTCCTCAACGCATGCCTTCGCGACTTTCTCGATGTAATCAGGATTGTGCGGCAAGCGCTCCTTTTGCGCGAGGGCTCGAGTGTAGCCCCCGTCAATAAGCACAGCGACCTTGGCCTTCGACATCAAAAACCCCCCGGAGTGTCGCCACTTCGGGGGGTCTGGATAGTGCCCGCCTACGGGCGTAGCGGATTCGCTGAACGCCGATTATGCCGCAGTGTTATATTCGTCAATGATTACGTAGAAATTGACGCGCTAAAAAATCTCAACGATCGACGCCCTTGACCTTCCCCCACTGGCGCGCGGCGGTGTAGCCGAGGTAGCCAGTGCCGAACAGCGCATAGAGCGGCTCGGGCAGGCCGGCGAGATAGGCATTCATCCCGGCCGCAATCTCCTGCGCGGCGTGCGGATTGAAGGCTGAGAGCACCCCCATCGGCAGCGAGGCGAGCAGCAGGATGTACATCACGTAGAGAAAGCTCGGGCGCGCGCGGCTGGTCCACGGATCGTTCGAATTGGCCTCGGCGACGATCGCTTTCAGCTGCGTCTCGAGCATCTGCATTTCCTGCGTGCCCTGCAATGCGATCAGTTCGAACTTGGCCTTCGCCTGCGCTTCCTTGTCGGGAATGATCTTGTCGATGATCGAGGAAATCGGGCCGATCAGCACGTCGAGAATGGCCATTTTCTGCGCTCCTTCACGTTGATTCGCACAAAAAATGTCCAATTGCATCAATGTAGGAAAATCATTTAACCTATTTGGTGATTTCATCCGCCTCGGCGATCAGCCTTTGTGCCAGCGCGAGATGCGGGCGGTCGAGCATCGCCCCGTCGAGCGCGACCACGCCAGCACCGGGATGGTCGGCAAAGGCCTGCACCACCGCGCGGGCGTGCGCAAGTTCCTCGGCGCTGGGCGTGAAAGCGGCGTTGATCGGATCGACCTGCGAAGGGTGGATCGCCAGCATCCCGCGGAACCCCTGCGCCCGCACAGCCGCGGCGCGCCGTTCCAGCGCCTCCAGATCGCGGAAGTCGGGATGCACCGTCTCGATCGCCGCCACCCCCGCCGCGGCCGCACCGATCAGGCACAGGCTGCGAGCCATATCGTAGGTATGCGCATATTCGCCGTCCGGCCCCCGCTGCGCGCTTGCGCCGAGCGCGGATGACAGATCCTCCGCCCCCCAGCTCATCGCCGCCAGCCGTTCGCGCCCGGGATATTCACCGGCATATTCGCCGGTCCTGAACATCGCCGCAGCGGTCTCGGTCACCAGCGCGGCGATCAGGGTGCGGCCCTGCGGAATGCCGTTCGCCGCTTCGAGCGCGGTGAGATAGTGATGCAGCTGGGTGATGTCGGCGGCGCCTTCGGCCTTGGGCAGGAACACCCCGCCGGGCCGCGCCGGGATGATCGCCGCAAGATCGGCGATGCAGTCTGGCCCGCCGACCGGATTGATACGCACCCACAAACGCCCACGCGCGACAGCGGCGCCGATCTCCTGAGCCACCAGCATGCGCGCCGCCGCCTTGTTTTCCGGCGCAACCGAATCCTCAAGATCGAACAGCGCGATGTCGGCCGCGCTGGCGGCGGCCTTGGCCATTTTTTTGGGATTGTCGCCGGGGGCGAACAGCCAGGATCGCATCCGCGGGCGGGCATTGCTGGTGGGGCGGGCGGACGCGGTGTGAACCATGGAACGGTGCTCTCCTCACCAGCGGCTTACGAACCGCGCCCGCGAAGGACAAGCCCGCAGCACGCGCCTGCGGGCGATGCGTCAAGGGGACATCCTGCCACTTGGCCCGGCCGCGCCCGGCGCGCTTGGCGATCCGAACGGGTCTTTTCATTGGTCCGATGCCAATCAAGTTGCTATAACGAACCCAATCACACCAACAGGGGACAAGGCCGTGACAATCGCATTTTCGGTCAATGGCAAGGATGTGAACATTGCGGCCGAGGCCGATACGCCGCTCTTGTGGGTTTTGCGCGACGATCTCGGCATGACCGGGACCAAGTTCGGATGCGGGATCGCGGCCTGCGGAGCGTGTTCGGTGCATGTCGATGGCGCGCTGATGCGCTCGTGCAGCGTGCCGGTCAGCGAGATCGCAGGCAAGGCGGTGACCACGATCGAAGGGCTCAAGCGCGCGGACGGCACGCTCAACCGGGTGCAGCAGGCGTGGATCGACGCGCAGGTGCCGCAATGCGGCTATTGCCAATCGGGCCAGATCATGGCGGCCGTCGCTCTGATCGAACAGGTCGGCACGCCCACCGACGCGCAGATCGACGATGCGATGACCAATATCTGCCGCTGCGGCACCTATCCGCGCATCCGTACCGCAATCCTTGCCGCGACACAGGGCGCGGGCGCGGTTGCGCTCGCCGCCGACCAGGGAGAGGCATGATGGCCGACAACCCCAATCCCGATCTCGACGTTCCTGGAATCAAGGGGCCCGAAACCGCCGACCCTGTGCAAAAGCCCAAGAAAAAGGGTTTCAAGCGCCGCATTTTCCTGATCGGCAGCGCGCTGCTGGTAGGCGGCGGGGTGTTCGGAGTGTGGTGGACCGACAGTTCGGCCAAGTCGCGCGCCAAGTCGCTGGCAAGCGATGAGGGCGAACATCTGTTCAACACCTGGGTAAAGATCGCCGAAGACGATACGGTCACGGTGTTCTCGCCGCACATCGATTTCGGACAGGGCTCGCACACCGCGCTCGGCCAGATGCTCGCCGACGAGCTTGACGCGGCGTGGGACAAGGTCAGGATCGAACAGGCGCCGGCCGATCTCGCCTTCGCCAATGTCGCGCTCGGCAAGGGTTTTCTGCCGTCCATGATTGGCGAAACGCTGGCGGGCCTGCTGCCCGATGCGGTGGTCGGCATTCTTGCGCGGTCGATGCCGCTCCAGATTACCGGCGGCTCCTCGGCGGTGCGGTTCACCGGCGAGGTCGGGATGCGCAATGTCGGCGCGGCGGTGCGCATGGCGCTGATCGCGGAAGCGGCGGACCGGCTCGGCGTCCCCGCGAGCGAGCTGACCGCGGCCGACAGCAAGGTGACCCATGCCGCGACCGGCCGCAGCCTGCGTTACGGCGAACTCGCCGCAGGTGCTGCTGGACGGTCGCTGAGCGGTGACCCGGTGCTTAAAACCCGCGAACAGTGGACGCTGATCGGCAAGCCTATCGCGCGCCGCGACATTCCCGCGAAAGTTGATGGCAGCGCGGTCTACGGGATCGACTTTGCCCTGCCCGATATGCGCGTCGCCACGATCGCCGCAGCCCCGGTGCGCGGCGGCAAGCTGGAAGCGGTCGACGGTTCCCCGGCGCTTGCGGTCAAAGGGGTTGAAAAGGTCGTCAAGCTCGATGACGCGGTGATCGTGGTTGCCAAGGGATATTGGCCCGCCGCAAAAGGCCTTGCCGCGCTCAGCCCGCAATTCTCCGACGGCGGGCACAGCGCGATGTCGACCCCGGCGATCTACGCCGCGCAGGACAAGCTGCGCAGTGGCGGCAAGCCCGACAATGAAGGCGGCGAGGGCGATGTCGATGCCGCGTTCAAGGCGGGCGGAGCCAAGCTGATCAAGGCGCAGTACCGCGTCCCCTTCCTCCACCACGCGATGATGGAACCGTTTGCGCTGACCGCCCATTTCAAAGACGGCACGCTGACCATCTGGGGCGGTCTGCAAGACCCGCTCTCCGCCCGCGCCAAGGCTGCCAAGGCCGCCGGGATCGATGTAGACAAGGTGGTGTTCAACCCGATGATCATGGGCGGCGGCTTCGGTCGGCGCTTCCCCGACATCGTCCAGATCATCGACCAGGTCGCGGTGCTGGCCAAGCAGGTGCCCTATCCGGTCAAGCTGGTCTGGAGCCGCGAGGAGGAACTGCGCCACGGCACCTATCGCCCGCAATCCTCGGCGGCGCTTTCGGCATCGCTGGTGGACGGCAAGATCACCGGCTGGCGCACCGATTACGTCCAGAGCGGCAATGCCGAGGGCGAGGTTCCGTTCATCTACGCCATCCCCGCCACATCGCGCCGCCACTTCGCCTACCAGTCGAACCAGATCGACGGACCGTGGCGCTCGGTCAACGCGACCCAGATCGGGTTCTACACCGAAAGCTTCATGGATGAACTGGCGGCGGCGGCAGGCGCGGACCCCTACCAGTTCCGGCGCAAGCACCTTCCCGAAGGTTCACGCCATCTGGCCGCGCTCGACATGGTCGCCAAGCGCGCCGGATGGGGCACGCCCTTGCCGCAAGGCACCGGCCGCGGGATCGCGATTGTCGAGAGTTTCGGGACGATCGTCGCCGAAGTGATCGAAGCGGGCGTCAAGGAGGATGGCAGCCCGCGGGTGCTCAAGGCCTTCGCGGTGGTCGATTGCGGCACCACGGTGAACCCGCTGAACGCCGAGGCGCAGATTGCCGGGGGACTGATCATGGGGCTTTCCTCGGCCATCGGCGAGCAGGTAACGCTCGACCAGGGCGCGGTGGTGGAAAGCAATTTCGCCGATTACCCGATCCTCAAGCTCGCTGACGCGCCGCCGGTTGTGGACGTGCATTTCATCGAAAGCGGGGCCAAGACCGGCGGGATCGGCGAGCCCGGCCTGCCGCCCGCCTCACCCGCGCTCGCCAATGCGCTCGCCGCGGCGATGGGCAGGCGCATCCGCACGCTGCCGGTGCTGACCCAGGCGAAGGCCTAGGCTTGTACGGCTGGGCGGCGCTGATCCTTGCCGGAGGGGCGGGGCGGCGTTTCGGCGGAGTGAAGCTGCTCGCACCGCTGGCAGGGGTGCCGGTGATCCGGCGGGTAGCGGAAGCGGTCTTGACAGCGGGTTTTGCCGACACCGTGCTGGTCACCGGATCGGATGATTTAGGCGTGCGCGCCGCGCTGTCCGACCTGCCGGTGCGCATTATCCACGCCCCCGATTGGGGCGAAGGCATGGCTGGCACGCTGCGCACCGGTATCGCTGTGCTGGCGCCCACTGCCCGCGGGGCCTGCGTGTTCCTTGGCGATATGCCGCTGGTGCCGGTCGGACTTTGCGGCGAATTGACCGCGCTTGCCGAGCACGCAGGCTATGCCGCGCGCCCGCGGTGCGAAGGCAAGCCGGGGCACCCGGTCGCTTTCACCCGCGCTGCCTTTGCCGATCTGGAGGCGCTGACCGGCGATCATGGCGCAACCGCTTTGCTGCGCGCGCACCCCGACGGGTTGGCCTATCTCGAAACCGCGGACATTGGCGCACTGCTCGATGTCGACACGCCCAGCGATCTCGCGGCGGCCGAGCACGCGTGGAATGCCTGCGCGACCTCGGCCACCAGCGCCAGCGCGATCTCGCGCGGGGCTTTGCCGAAGCCATAAAGCCCGATGGGGGCGCGCAACCGCGCGATCAGCGGCTCGCCTAGGCCGTGTTCGCGCAGCCGCGCCAGCCGGCTGTCGAGCCGCGCCCGCGCGCCGATTGCGCCGACGTAGAACGCCGCGCTCGCAAGCGCCGCAGCAAGCCCGCCTTCATCATCCTCGCGATCGTGGGAAAGCACCGCGATTGCGGTCCATCGGTCGATGCCGATCTCCGCCAGCGCGCCCGCCGGTTCGCCGTTGTGATAGTCCAGACCGGAGACAGGCGGTGCCTCAGGCCCGCCGGGGGCGATCAGCACCACCTGCCAGCCGATCGCGCACGCCAGTTCGATGGCAGGTAGCACCGCGCCGTCTGTGCCGATCAGCACCAGCCGCAGCGGGGGCAGGAACAGCTTGGCATAATGCGCACCATCCCGGCTGTCGGCGGGTTGCGCTTCGCCGGCCCTGGCGCTGCGCGTCACCCCGTCGCTCGACCACGCCACCGGTTGGCGCCGGGTCCAGGCGCCCAGCCAGGTCGAGACCGCCGCCTCGTCGGCGGCGACCGGTTCGACCAGCACATCGATCCCCGATCCGCAGGCAAGCCTGATATCGATCCACGGGCTGCCTTCGCCATAGCGCAAAAGGCGCGGTTCGCCCGCGGCAATGGCTTCGCGGCCGTGGCGGGCGACATCGTCCTCGATGCAGCCGCCCGACAGGAACCCCCAGTATTGGTCCGCGGTAATCAGCATCTGCGCGCCCGGATCGCGCGGGGCCGAGCCCGACACCGAAATCAGCGTGGCGATCGCGAAGCGCTGCGGGATCGCGCGCAGCGCCACCAGCGCCTCGCGGATATCGTCCACAGGAGCGGCAAGACGCCAGCGGGTCATCGGGGTAGGGCGGCTTTCGTGGCGGGCATGGAGTCCCCAGCCTAGCCCGCGCATGCGCGCCGCGCAAATGCGGGTGGGCAGAGCGGCGAAACAAGCGGAAGGAGAAGTCCACTGGTCGGGACGAGAGGATTCGAACCTCCGACCCCCACACCCCCAGTGTGATGCGCTACCAGGCTGCGCTACGTCCCGTCACCAGTGGAGCGGGGCCTATAGGGCGCAGGCCCAGGGCTGGCAAGCGTCCTTGTTTGCGATCGCGCCGATGCGCGGTGCAGACCGCCTGCTCCGCGCCAGCGTGCAGTGGCCCATGCATTGCGGGGCGCTTGCATTGCTGCTAGGCGCGCCCACTTGGACCGACAGGCAGCCCTGCGCGCCGCGCCAGCGCGCGACGCGGCTGGTTGCCTGGCGCGCTTATACAACCCGATCCCGACAGGCAAAAACCGATGACCATTGACCTTCTCGCTGCCGCCGGAGCAGGTGCCGCCGCAGCCCCACCCGCCTGGATCAACTTCCTGCCGATCATCGGCATGGTGCTGATCTTCTGGTTCCTGATCATCCGTCCGCAGATGAAGCGGCAGAAAGAGCATCAGGCCAAGGTTGCCGGGATGAAAAAGGGCGACCAGGTGGTGACCGCGGGTGGGCTTGTGGGCAAGGTCATCAAGGTCGACGACACCTATGTCGAACTTGAGCTGGGCACCAATGTCCGGGTCAAGGCGATCAAGGCCACGATCGGCGATATCATTCCGCCCGGCGGCACCCCGGCCAATGACTGATCCGGTCGCCGCAAACGCGGCCGCCTCCCACACTGTGCGAATGAGACCCTGACCCACATGCTCGAATTCCCGCTCTGGAAAAAGGTCCTGCTGTGGGGGCTTACGCTCGCCGCATCGGTGCTGTCGCTGCCCTCGCTGTTCACCGTTTCGGGGCTCGACTGGCCCGCAGCGCTGCCCAACCCGCAGGTCAATCTCGGTCTCGATCTGGCTGGCGGCTCGCACCTGCTGCTCGAAGCCAAGGCCGGGGATGTGCGCGCCCAGCGGCTCGAGAACATGGAAGACACGGTGCGCCAGCTGATGCGCAACGCGAGCCCACGCATCCGCATCGGCGATGTCTCGACCGCTGGAGGGCGGTTGTCGTTCATTCTCGAAAGCCCCGCCGATATCGACCGGGCGCGCGGGCTGATCGAGCCGGTAATGCAAGGTGCCACCACCATCCGCGAATGGGACCTGGCAGTGGTTGATGGTCAGCGCATGGTGCTCACCCAGACCGATGCCGGGGTGAACCAGGCGATCGACGATGCGATGGACAGCGCCACCGAAGTGGTGCGCCGCCGGATCGACGAGCTCGGCACGCGCGAGCCGACCATTATCCGTCAGGGTTCGACCCGGATCGTGGTGCAGGTGCCGGGTCTTGAGGATCCCGATGCGCTCAAGCGCTTGCTGGGCCAGACCGCGCAGCTCGAATTCAAGCTGGTCGATCTCAACGCCCTGCCTGCCAATGTGCAGGCCGGGATCGCGCCTGCGGGCAGCCAGATTTTCCCCTATGCCCCCGGCACCCCGCAGGAAGGCCAGTTCGAGGCGGTGCGGCGGCTCGGCGGGATTCGCGGCGACAATCTCACCGGGGCGCAGGCCGGGGTCGATCCGCAGACCAATCAGAACGTCGTCAACATCACCTTCGACGCGCAGGGCGGGGCCAAGTTCGCCAAGCTGACGACCGAGAACACCGGCAAGCCGTTTGCCATCATTCTCGACGGGCAGGTGCTGTCGGCGCCCAACATCAACGAACCGATTATCGGCGGGAGCGCACAGATTTCGGGCAGTTTCACGCCCGAAACCGCCAACCAGCTGGCGATCGCGCTGCGCTCGGGCGCGCTGCCGGTGCCGCTGGCGGTGGTCGAGGAACGCACGGTCGGGCCTGATCTGGGCAAGGATTCGATCCGCAAGGGGCTGCTGGCGATGGCGATCGGCAGCATTGCGGTGATCGTGCTGATGATTGCGACCTACGGGCGCTTCGGGGTCTATGCCACCGCCGCGCTGGTGATCAACGTGTTCATGCTGCTGGGGGTGATGGCGCTGCTCGGCTTCACCCTGACGCTGCCCGGGATCGCCGGCTTCGTCATAACCATCGGGGCGGCGGTCGATGCCAACGTGCTCATCAACGAACGCATCCGCGAAGAGCGTGCGCGCGGCCGCAAGGTGGTCGCGGCGGTCGAGGCGGGCTACAAGGAAGCCAGCCGCGCGATCTATGACGCCAACGTCACCAACTTCATCGCGGGGGTGGCGCTGGCAACCTTCGGCACCGGCCCGGTGCGCGGCTTTGCGGTGGTGCTGATCATCGGCATCGTCACCTCGGTGTTCGCCGGGGTCACCCTGACCCGCATGTGGGTGGCCGGATGGCTGCGCCGCGCGCGTCCCAACGACATCACGATTTGAGGAGCACGCGCGACATGAAACTGCTCAAGCTGGTTCCCGACAACACCAACATCAAGTTCTTGAAACTGCGCATTCCCTTTTTCGTGCTCAGCATCGTGCTGATCGTCGGGAGCTGGGCGGCGGTGCTGACCAACGGCCTCAATTTCGGGGTCGATTTCGCCGGCGGCCAGGAAGTGCGAATGACCTTTACCGAGCGCCAGACGGCCCCGATCGCGAGCCTGCGCGAACTGGTCGGCTCGCTCGGCTATGGCGAACCGGCGGTGCAGGAATTCGGCGCGCCCAACCAGGTTTCGGTGCGGGTGCCGCTGCCCGAAGGCGCGGAGGATACCCCCGGCGCTGCCACCGCGATCGGCGCGCGGGTGATCGACACCATCTCCGCCGAATATCCCGATGCCCGCACCGACGGGAACGATACGGTGTCGGGCAAGGTCGCGGGCGAGTTCCGCGATTCGGCGATCCTCGCGCTGCTCGGCGCGATGCTGGCGGTGGCGCTCTATATCTGGGTGCGGTTCGAATGGCAGTTCGGCGCAGGCGCGCTGTTCGCGCTGTTCCACGACGTGTCGGTCACGCTCGGCCTGTTCGCGCTCACCCAGATGGAGTTCAGCCTCCAGATCGTCGCGGCGATCCTCGCGATCATCGGCTACTCACTGAACGACACCGTGGTGGTTTACGACCGCATCCGCGAAAATCTCAAGAAATACCGCAAGATGCCGCTTGGCGAATTGTTCGATCTGTCGGTCAACGAAACACTCGCGCGCACGGTGATGACCTCGCTGTCGCTGTTCGTGGCGCTGATCCCGCTCTTGATCTTCGGTCCGCCGAGCCTGTTCGGCATGGTGGCGGCGATCACCGTGGGCCTATTCATCGGCACCTATTCGAGCGTGTACATGGCCGGGCCGCTGCTGATCTGGATGGGGGTAACCTCGAACAGCTTCGTGCCGCAGGAAACCGCGATGGACCGGCAGGAAAAGATCGCGCGCGGCGAGGCATAGGCTAAGGGCTCGGGTGCAGGGGCCTCAGCTCTCCCGCAGTGCGCTTACGCGGCCAAGAGGGCGCGGTAATGCGCGGCGAGGCCAGCGGCATTGGCCTCCCAGCTGAACGGTTCGGTCAGAGCTGCGACCGCTGCACGCGAAGGCGGATTGTTCAAGACCGCGTTGACCCCTTCGGCAACCGCTGCAGGGGTGCGCGCCACCAGCCGCCCGGCAGTATCGCAGGCGATCAGTTCGCGCGCCCCGCCGACATCGCTGGTCACCACCGGGGTTCCGCAGGCAAGCGCTTCGACCCAGGCGTTGGCGAGCCCCTCGCTGACTGTGGGCAGAACCATCACATTGGCCGCCGACAGGATCAGCGGCATCAGATCATGATCGATCGATCCGGCGAAGTGCACGCGCGCCGCAACCCCTTCGCTCACCGCCAGCGCGCGCAGCCGGGCCTCGTCCTCGCCCTGACCGATCAGCACCAGCCGGGCTTCGGGAATGTCCTTGATTGCGGCAATGGCGATGCCCTGGCCCTTGCGCTCGATCAGCGCGCCCACGCAGGCGAGCATTGGAACGCCATCGGGAAGCGCAAACTTCAGTTCGCGGCTCAACTGGCTGCGCAACTGCGGATGATCGAATGGGCGGAAACGGTCACGGTCAAGCCCGGTGTAATGCACCGTGATCTTGTCCGCAGCCATGCCCATGGCGGCCATCTGGCCAGCCAGATCATGGCTGACGGCGAGCAGCCCGCTGGCCGTCTGCGCTGCGCCCAGCATCTGCTCGCGGGCGAAGGGATGATCGCCCCAGAAGCTGATGTCGCTGCCGCGCGCCTTGATCGACAGCGGCAGCCCGCAGGCCCGCGCGATCGAGGCGGCGGCGGGGCCGTCGGGAAAGAAGAACTGGGCATCGATCAAGTCAATCGGTGCGGCATCGTGAATTTCCCGGACCAGCGGCAGCACCGCCCCCGCGATGGCGGCAGCGTTGCGGCGCGCGCCGATCCGCGGGATCAGGGTGAAACGCGGGCGGTGGATCGCGATCCCGGCCTCGCGTGATTGCGCAGGCAAAGCGCCCAGGGCGCGATATCGGCCCAGCACCAGCGGTGGCAGCCCGATCGGGTTGATCAGCGTCACCCGCCAGTCGCCGCGCTTTGCCAGCGCTTCGAGCGAACGCGCGACGAACACCCCGAAGCGGGGATTGACCGGGTTGGGATAGAGCGTGGAGAGAACCAGAACGTGCTGCACCTGCCTCTCCTATCGGCGTGCGGGTTAAAGCGGCCTGACCAGCATGATCGCCCGCGCGATCCACGCCGGATTGTCGACCACCACCTGCTTGTGCCCCGCGCCGGGTGGCAACAGCCCCACCATCGTGCCGCGCCGGTCGATTAGCCGTCCGAAGGCGAAGCGTCCGCCGGGCTTGGGGACAAGGCAGTCGCGGTTCATGGCACGCGCGACAGCGTCGGGATCGGAAGCCGGGACGATGGGCTGCAGCCACACATGATCGCCGCTGCGGTATTCGCCGACGCTGGTGCCGACTTCAAGGACCATCAGCGCCCCGGGGGCGGCTGCGGCGGTATCGCCTGCCAAATCGCTCGGCAACACGGCCTCGCGCGGGGCCGCGAGCGGTTCGGGCCCGCCTGCGCCAAGCGTGGCGACAATCAGCGCAGGCGCAGCTGTAGGGGCGCGCATCAAGCTTGCAGGCTCGACCCCGAGCGCAGCGGCAATCCGGTTCATCCAGCCGAGCGACAGGCTGCGCATCCCGGTTTCGAGCCGCCCGATGGTCTGCGCAGTGGTCGGCGGATCGCAGGCGGCGGCCAGTTCGGTCAGAGTCATGCCCTTTGCCTTGCGCAGATCGCGGATGCGGTTGGTCATGCACGGTCCTTCGCAGATTAACCGAATTGGTTTCCCCTTTCCTACAGAAACGCCGGTTTGGCAAGCGTCGGCCGCATTACTTGCAAGAAAGGTGCGCCATGAAAAGAGAACTGGTCGAACGCGAATTGACCGCTGCCGGGCCGCGGCGCAACGGCCACGAAGGCGGACGGCGTCCGCGCCGCACCGTCACCGTCAACCTTGCCGAATCCCCGCTCGCCTGGCTGCATGCCCGCGGGCACCTGTCCGAGCGGCTTAGGGACGCCGGTGAGCAGCTGCGCAGCGATTACGAACGCGCGCAATTGCCCGCCGCGGTGACGATGCGCTGGGATCCGGTGCGGGTCAAGACCACCGGCGAGCGTGGCCTTGCAGCGAGCGAGCGCCAGATTGCCGCCCTCCAGCGTTTCGACGGCGCGATCCGCGCCGCGGGCCGGGGGCTGGAGGACATCCTGTGGCGCGTGGTGTGTGCGGGCGAGGCGCTGCCCGAGGCCGAAAAGGCGCTCGGCTGGCCGACCCGCAGCGGAAAGCTGGTGCTCAAGATCGCGCTCGAACGCGTGGCCGACTACTATCGGATCAGTTGAGGGCCGCGCCGATCAGGGAGCGGTTGCATACAGGAATCGCTCTTCGGCGATCTTGCCGTCCTTCACCGTGTAAAGCCCGATCTCGGCCATCTGCGAACGCGTCCCCTGCATCGTCACATCCATGGTGAACCGCAAGGCGAACTGATCGCCAAACAGGTATGGCCCATCGGCAGTCATGTCATGAACCTGGGCATTGGCGTTCCACCAGGCATGCTTGCCCAGCAGGGCTTCGCGGCCTTCGGTGCGGGCATTGTCGCCATCACCCGGTTCGAGGCTGACGATATCGTCGGCCCAGAACGCCTGATAGGCGGCGGCATCGTCGGCGATGACCGCTGCGGTGAAATCTCTGGCGAGTTCTTCGGTAGACATGGCCTCTTTCTCCCTTCGGGAGGGGAGTAGCGCGGCAATGTGGCAAATTCGCGGTCGCGCGGGCGCGCTGCTGCGGGTCACTCTTCGACCTGTTCGGCCAGCGTCAGCCAGCGTTCCTCCGCCGCGTCCTTTTCCGCCCGCGCATTGGCGATACCCTGGCTGATGGCGGCAAAGCGTTGCGGGTCTTTGGCGTAGAGATCGGGATCGGCGAGAAGGTCTTCGCCCTTGGCGATCGCGGCATCGAGTTCGGCGATCCGGGCTGGCAGGATCTCGTAATCGCGCTGGTCCTTGTAGGAGAGTTTGGGCGCGGCGCGCGGCGGGGGCG
>Ga0224722_1000162_pt1 | contig 38296 bp, 32 predicted proteins | sample Balambano_FR1_Me_FD_161646 | JGI IMG/M metagenome (GOLD analysis project Ga0224722, IMG submission 161646) | Freshwater sediment microbial communities from Lake Towuti, South Sulawesi, Indonesia - Balambano_FR1_MetaG | ecosystem: Environmental > Aquatic > Freshwater > Lake > Sediment | place...
GCCGGCGCGTTTACGGTGGGCGCGCTGGTGCAATGCAACCACGGCGACCGGTCGCTCTTGCGGGTGGATGGCGTGCCGGTGGGCCGCGAGATCGGTCTGGACAAAGCGCCGATGGATTGGGCCGAGCCGGCGGATCAGGCAAACGCCGGCAGCTCGATCATCATCGTCGTGGCGACCGATGCGCCGTTGATCGCGCCGCAGTGCGACCGGCTGGCCCAGCGCGCCACGGTCGGCATGGCCCGCGTCGGCGGCTTGGGCTACAACGGCAGCGGCGACCTGTTCTTCGCCTTCGCCACCGGCAACCATGTCAGCGAATACGACCGCGGCGTGCGCGATATTCACATGCTGGCCAACCGCGACATGAACGACCTGTTCGAAGCGACGGCCGAGGCGGTTGAGGAGGCGATCCTGAATGCGTTGGTGGCCGCGACGACGATGACCGGCTTCAAGGGCCGCACGGTGCACGCGCTGCCGCATGATGAACTGCGGCGCGTGATGCGCAAGCACCACCCGGGCTGACGTCATTTGTCACCTAGATACTTCGACTCCTGTCGCTTGGTCCACCAACGCTCCACGCGCATGACCAGCCAGGTGATCAGCGCCACCGAGGCGATGACGCCGACCAGGCCAAACAGGTAGAAGCCCCAAACAGGGAAGCTGATGCTCATCGCGCTTGATTTTAGGTGGGTCGTCAGATTGCGTTCCGGCCGATGGGCCTCTTATCTCGAGCATATTCCTCATTGGCATGCGATCCTCGACCCCCTCAATCATGGCCCCCAGTGGGCCACAAGCCCTCTCCCCGATGGGGAGAGGAGCCAAATCCCCCTCCCCATCGGGGAGGGGTTAGGGGAGGGGGTGTGGGAAGCCAATCAGGAATTCGCTCTAGCGCGCTTCCTTCGCCGCCAGGATGCAGCGCAGACGCAGGGTGTCTGAGCCTCAATGAGGCTCTGACGTCACTTCACGAATACGATGACCGGTTGGCCATCTTCACGGTCATGGCCGTGGTCAAGCCTGCTCTGAACGGCGGCTTTGATGGCGTCGATGAATTGATTCCACTCAACGCGCTCGCCCCCATAAATCAGTTCATCGGCCGGCGCAGGGGGTTCAGCCCCCACGTAGACCACCGTGACGTTCAGGTTCACGTTCACCCTGGCCGGGTTTGGCGCGCCGGCGATGCGCGCTTGCAGCCACGTGCCGAAGCGCGCTGCAAGATTGCGCTGCGCCAGCCCCTGGGCCTTGGCAGCGTCGTGCAATGCCATGCGATGCGGGTAATCGCGCATCGCTTGCTCGATCACCTGCTCATGATCCCGCAATCGTTGCAAGAGAGCATGACTGATCTCATTTCCGTCCATCGTTCACCCTCCATGACGCCGTCGCATCGCGCGAGCGCCACTCGATCTGCGCATTACTCCACATAAATCTCGACATGTTCGCCGTCCTCATCGTCCATCACGTCAATGATCTTGCCCTGCGCCCCTGATTTGATCGCCTCGACGATCTGATTGATCTCCAGACTCTCCGCCTCGGGCGCAAACTTAGCCGCGATCTTGGTGCCCACACTCACCAGGCTGATGGGCAGGTTCACGCTCACTTTTTGGCGGCCGCTACCCATATCGGTCACGCGGATGCGCAGCCACCTGGCCCCGCTGCCGCTGCGGATGTTGGCATAGGCCGAGCTTGTCTGCGCACCGCCGGCGTTGCCGTTGGTGCCGCTGAGCGCCGAAAGCAACTTCGCGCCGTCCTCGGCCGAGATCTTGCCTTCCTCCACCATCTTCAAAATCTGCATGCGTTCTTCAGTTGTTGCCATGATTCTTGCTCCTTGTATTGGGCGTTATCCGAAGTAACCAAGATGACCTACCCACGAGAATCGCTATTTCAGATAACGTCTATTGATTACGATTTAAGCGGGCATTGCCGACTCTGCGGCCGGTCCGTCTACAGCTTCATGCTGCGCCTTTTGCTCTTCAATCTTCATCAGCGTCGGGATGAAGAAGCCGGTAATACCGATCACGGCGCACAGCAGACCGCCGACGACGTACCAAGTCTGCACGCCCAGGGCATCGGCCACCGGCCCGGCCACCAGCAAGCTGAGCGGCGTCATCGCCGACGAGCCTGCGCCGAGAAGCGACATGACGCGGCCTTGCATCTCCGGCGCGATGGTGGACTGGAATAGCGCCATCAACGGCCCGTTGGTGATGGGGTTCATCATCCCCAGCAGCGCAGACAAGACAAGCGCCGCGACGAACAGCGACGGCGGCAAAAAGCCGATCAGCACAAAGAAGGCACCAATCAGCATGACGCCCATCAGGCTGGTGACGATGCGCCGCTTGAACCCGCCCCATGCCGTGAGCAATATCCCACCCAGGATCATGCCGATACCCCATGTCGCCTCCATTGCGGCGATCTGCGGCGCGGCCCCACCAAAATGCTTCGTCACCAGAATCGGCGTAAGCGCCGCGCCAGGCGTGAGCAGGAAGTTGATCGCCATCGCCATGAAGATCAAAATCGTCAAGCCGCGCCACGCCGCGACGTAGCGCAGCCCCTCGCGCAAGTCCTGGCCAAATGACGTTTGTGGCGCTATCGCCGTTGCGCGTTCGTGGATGCGCTTGGGCTGCGGGATGGCGATGAACAGCAACGGCACGATCGCCATCAGTGCCGTGAACGCGTCAATCAACAGCACCTGCTGGATCGGCCACACGCTCACCAACAACGCGCCCAACGGCGGCGCACCGATGCTCATCAGCCCTTGCAGCGTCTGGTTCATGCCCGCCACGCGCGCCAGATTCTTCTCCGGCACCATGAGCGATGTGCTGGCCTGCATGGCCGGGAAGTGGAACGCACCGCCAGCTGAGCGGATGAACATGATGACGTAGACGTGCCACGGTTGCGCTACGCCGATGAAGAACAGATACGTCAGGATGAGCGTGGCGAGCGCCGTCACGCCATCGGCGGCCAGCATCACGATGCGCCGGCTGGTGCGATCCACGATCACGCCGGCGAAGGGCGCGAGCACGATCTGCGGCAGCATGCCAGCCAGCGTGGCCGTGGCCAGCACCGTGGCCGAGCCGGTCGTGGTGGTCAGCCACCAGATCAGCGCGAACTGCACCAGCGAACTGCCCAACAGCGAGAACGCCTGACCAGTCCAAATGGTGAAGAAGCGCGGCTTCCAGTTCTTCCAGCTTGAGGTTGAGTCAGTCATAGCAGCAACACATCGTCCTTGGACGTCTTGGGCAAAGAGCGGCGCTCGGCCGATGCACCCTCATACCGCCGCGACTTGCGCGCCACCACGAGCATCAACGCAGTCGCCGCAAGCACCAGCGCGCCAATCAAGATCTCCATCGTCTCGCCTCGCTTTGGTTTTGCCGTGCGTGCAGCTAACGCGACTTGTTACTTGGATCGTCATGCCCGCGCAGGCGGGCATCCAGCGACTCGGTAGGTCTGGATTCCCGCTTTCGCGGGAATGACGGCTGTCCAAGGGTCATTTGGTAGCAAGCCACGTTAACTATCGAATCGCACCGTTGTTGAGCAAGGCGCGCAACTCCGAGCGCGCATAGGAGTCACCACCTACGGCGATCGTGCCGTGGCGCAACAGCCCGCGCTCGTCTTGAAACGCGATGCGCGCGCCGGCCAGCGGCCCATAGGCCGTGGCCACGCTGGTCGGTGTGACCGATACGACTTCGCGGATGCGCACTGCCCAGGCCGGGCGCGACCCGGCCGAGTCCAACTTGATCTCGTGCGGTGTCTTGGTCACCTGCACCGGCGCCTGACGCACCACGGCGTTGCCAAACTCGGCCCCCAGGCTGCCGAACCACAGCGCGCCAATGCCAATCGGCTCCGATGCAGCCCCGCTGGCCCCCAGCGCGTAGTCGCGCTTGCTGATCAGCCAGGCGATGAGCCAGGCCGCCAGCAACAGCAAGGCGCCGATGATGCCCAACTGAGCCAGGTTGTTCTGGATCGAGATGTTGGGCGGGTCGCCGATTTGCAGGTAGTAGTTCGGCTGGGCCGTCGAGCCGGTCTCGACGCGCCCCACCAAAGTCACTTGACCATTCGCATCCGGCGCAGGGAAGCTGCCCTCGGCCACGAACAGTGGGTCGGCCGCGCCCTCGATCATCAACGGGTAGAACTTGCTGCCAGAGAGCGTGACACCGGCCACGTTGGTCTGGGCGACGAAGGGCTGATCGAGCAGCAGCGTGCCGGTGGCCCGCACATACGTCCCCAGGCGAGATACGACGCTCGAATCCTTGTCGAACGTCAGAACGCGGATCGCTTCCCCAGTGTCGGCGCGGGCCAGCGCAATCAGGCCAATGCAGATGACAAACAACACGGCGAAGGCGACTCCGGCGACGCGGCTTTGGCGAAAGCGATACGCCAATTCGGACACGCTGTTCAAAGTTGCAGTCATGGTCATTTCCTCACCCTCTCTCTGGCAGAGAGTGGACTAGGCATCAGGCATCCAACGCGGCCAGCAACTGATCGGCCTGTTCGCTGGTGATCTTCTTGTCTTGCAGCATGCGCAGGATGAGCAAGCGTTCTTCCTCAGTCACACGCCGCGGTGGTGCAGGCGTCTCAAAGGGCGTGTTGGAGAAGCCAGGCGTGTTCGGCGGCATTGGTGGCACCGGCGGCACCGGGGCTGCGGGCGGGGCCGGCGGCTTGGGCGGTGCGCCCGCCGACCAACTCCAACTCCAGTTTGTGCCGCGCCGGGCGCGGGCCGCAGCGCGCGATGCTTCACGGTTGGCCTTGCGCGCAGCGCGCTCTTGGTCGCGCTGCACGCGCCTCTCCATTTCGGCCATGCGGCGGCGCAACTTGGCCTCGACCTTGCGCGAAGCCGCTTCGGCCTTGTGGCGCGCCCGATCCATTTGCGCTTGCGGGATGCCCATGCCAGCGAAACGTTCACCGAACTCGCGCGTCATGTGCTCGATGTTGCGCTGTATGTCATTCAATTCGCGCTCGACCTGACGCATGGCCTCGTTGACAGAGTTGGTGACGGTTTCACTGATCACGTCTTCTTCCTCGCCCTTGTGCGAGAGGGACACTTCGCCGCCAGCATTGGCCCGTATGTGCATCGCGCCGTCGCCCAGCTTCACCCGTCGCGACCCTTCCGAGTCGTTGATCTCGACGGTTGCGTTAGCGCCCTCAGCAAATTCCAGGCTGATGTCGCCGCCCACGTTGACGGCGAAAGAATTGCCTTCGATGGCAATGAGTTGGATTGAGGCATCGCCGCCGACGCTGAGGTGATTGCCACTGAAGGCAGTGTCGCTGGCGCTCAAATCGCCGCCAACTGAGTGCACGCTCACTGGCCCATCGCAGTCTTCGAACATGCAGTCGCCGCCGACGCCGTGCGCCTCAACGACGCCGCATTCGCGCACATCCAGGTCGCCTCCCACCGGGCCGATCGTCACCGGGCCTGTCACCTCTTCTACACCGCAATCTCCGCCCACAGCCCGAATGGTGACGGCCGTAAAGCGCGGCACGGTCAGTTCGCAATCGGAGTGAGATGAGATGAAGATGCGATTGCCGTCGGTGGTAATCTCCGCGCGTTCATCGTCGCATTCACACTCCACCACCAAGTCGTCGTGGGCTTCGATCTTCAAGTCGCCGTCGGCCTTGACGACCAGTTCAGGCGTATCGGTAGTCTCAATCGTCTTGTGCATGGGGCTTACTCCTCGGTATTGACGGGGTTCAACATTTTCATGGCCTGTTCGGCGCTGATGCGGCCGCTGTTTAGGTCGTCCAAGATGCGCTTGCGCTGCTCGTTGCTAACCTTGGGTGGGGGTGGAGCGGACGCTTCGTCCTTGCCTGGCTCATAGCCCATCTTGCGGATCACATCGTGCAGGCGCGCGCGGATGGTTGGGTAGGACAAGTCGAGTTCAGCCTCCATGCGGCTGATCTTGCCCTCGTTGCGGATGAAGGTCTCGACAAACTGCATCTGCTCGTTGCTGAGCTGGGCGAACTTGCCCACCATAAAGCGGCCTTCAATCGTTACGTCACACTCGTCACAGTAAAAGCGGGTGACTGTAATGCCGCCGCCGCAGATCGGACACTGATTGGGGAGTGCATTCATAGTTTCTCCTCTAAATCCCTGCGGCGAGTATAGAAGCCGATTTAGAAAAGTCAATATGAATTTTCAATTTTCTAATGTGTGATTTCAAAAAGTCAATGTCACACTGAAGTGTGGATTTATGTGCGTTGACGACGGAAAAAGAGACACGACGCATCTCGATGCGTCGTGTCGTTATGCCATGCGAGGGCTGCTGAGCCTTTAGAAGTCGAGGATGTCTTCAAAGAACGACTTGCGCTTCTACCGTTTGTAGTAATCGTCGTCGCGATCCCGGCGCTCGTCCCAATCCCGTCCGGCAAAGCGCGGATCAACGCTGGGCCGGTGCTCATTTCGCCGCGGCCGGTCATCGCGATCGTCGCCGCCGCCGTCTCGGCGATCCGACAACACTACCTGCCCATCGCGCGCGTGGAACATCCCGCGGACGCAGCAAATGGCCGAGTGGATTGCGTGAGTAGGGCTACTTGCCCTGCGTCACCCGATACACATACACCATCCGCTCGATGGCCGTGTAGATGGTGAGCACGGCCATCAGCCACACCATGACCACCAGGCTTTGGGGGAACAGCGGCCACAACAGCAAGCCGGCCACGAGCAACAGGAAACGCCCAAAGCGGCTGAACAGGCCGACCTTGCATTCCAGGCCCAGACCCTCGGCCCGGGCGCGGGTATAGCTGACCATGAACGAGCCCACCAGCGCGACGAACGTCACAACGACCGAGAGCGCATCGCCGCGCGCGGCGAAGTAGTAGCCCAAGCCAGCCAACAGCGCGCCCTCGGCGAAGCGATCCAGCGTGCTGTCGAAGAACGCGCCAAACTTGCTCTGCTTGCCCAGCTTGCGGGCCACGCCGCCGTCAATCGCGTCCAGCGGCATACCGATGACTGTCATGACGATGCCGCCCCAAAACGGCTGACCGACGGCAATCAGCAGGCCGGCGATGACGTTCAGGCCAAAGCCGGCCACCGTGAGCGCGTTGGGGGAGATGCCCGTGCGCGCCACCGCGTCAATCAGCGGGTCGAGCAGCGGGCTGAGGTTTTTGCGCGCCCAGTTCTCCATGTCAGAGAGTTAACCACAGAGATCACAGAGAACACGGAGGATGAAGTATCTGATCAGACTTCTCCGTGACCTCTGTGTGCTCTGTGGTGAAAAATTCACTCACCGACGATAAAGGACTCGACCTTGGCGTGGGCCTCGTCGTCGGTGTATTGCTCCGGCGGCGACTTCATGAAGTAGGACGATGGGCCGAGCAGCGCGCCGCTGATACCGCGGTCGAGCGCGATCTTGGCGCAGCGCACGGCGTCAATCACCACACCGGCGCTGTTGGGGCTGTCCCACACTTCGAGTTTAAGTTCGGCATTGAGCGGCACATCGCCGAAGGTCGTGCCCTCCATTCTGATATAGGCCCACTTACGGTCGGTCAGCCACGGCACGTAATCGCTGGGGCCGACGTGCACATTGTCGGGATCAAGCTCGTAGGGGATCTGCGAAGTGACGGCGTTGGTCTTGCTGATCTTCTTGGACTCCAGGCGCTCGCGCTCGAGCATGTTCATGAAGTCGGTGTTGCCGCCGAAGTTGAGCTGATACGTCCGGTCAATGCGCACGCCGCGCTCGACGAACAGGTGCGCCAGCATGCGGTGGGTGATGGTCGCGCCGACCTGGCTCTTGATGTCGTCGCCGATGACCGGCACACCGCGCTCTTTGAACCGCCGCTGCCAATACGCCTCGCGGGCGATGAAGACCGGGATGCAGTTTACAAAGGCGCAGCCAGCCTGCAAGATTTGCTCGACATACCACTTGGTGGCCTGCTCGCTACCCACCGGCAGGTAGCTCACTACCACGTCGGTCTGGGTGTCCTTCAAAATCTTGACGATGTCGCTGGTCTCGCCCGGTGCCTTCTTGATGATCTGCGACAGATATTTGCCCAGGCCGTCGTGGGTCATGCCGCGGTTGACGCAGCAGCCTGTGAACGGCACATCGCTGAACTTGTAGGTATTGTTGGGCGCAGCGAAGATCGCCTCGCTCAGGTCTTTGCCGACCTTGTTGACATCAACGTCGAACGCGGCGGTGAATTCGATGTCGCTGATGTGGTAATCGCCCAATTGAACGTGCATCAGGCCGGGCACGCTATCGCCCGGTTTAGCGTTGCGATAGTAGTGCACGCCCTGCACAAGCGAGCTGGCGCAATTACCCACGCCGATGATCGCAACCCGCACTTTTTTCTTGGCGGCGGCTTTCAGCTCGCTCAGCTTATCTGACTTCTTTGCCATGTTGTGTTGTTCCTGTTGTTCCTTCCGAAAGTTACATCCTGTAAATCAAGCGCGGAATTATAATCACCGCGCTCAGTGATTTAAGGTTATGGCTTACCGTCCCGAAGACCTGCAGTTGGATGAGGGGTATTGGCGCGCGTTGTTGGCTGAAGTCGAGCAACTCCCCATCGCAGCTACGAGGCTACCCCACCGCCCATCGCCGTCGGCGCACTCTCCTGTTTCCTATAACCACGCGCAACCGCAGTCTCGTGAAGGTTCGCGTGACCGCGCCACCATGGATGCATCCTCAGCCCATGTGCCTGAGGCCGAGGGATCGCTTTGGGAAGCGTTGCGGGCAGCACTTGCCAACAACGCCCTGCTCGATGTGGAAGCGACCGGGTGCAATCGGGGCGGCTTGATCGTCGTCTATCACACCCTGCGCGGGTTTGTGCCGTCCTCGCATCTGCACACCATCTCGCCCGACATGGACGAGCCGACCCGCCGTACGGCGCTGGCGGCGCACATCGGCCAGACGCTGCACGTGCGGGTGATCGAGCTGGAGCCTGAACAGGGCCGCATCGTCTTCTCCGAGCGCACCTCGGCAGCAGACGAGGATCAGCCCCACGAGCTGCCGTCCATCTTGCACGAAATTCACGCCGGCGAAACGCGCCACGGTCACGTCACCAACCTGACCGCCTTTGGCGCCTTCGTAGACCTGGGCGGCTATGAAGGCCTGGTGCACGTCAGCGAGCTTTCGTGGAGCCGCATCAACCACCCGCGCGACCTGCTGCGCATCGGCGACGAGGTGAGCGTATTCGTGATGAACGTCATCCCGGAGGAGGGCCGCATCGCGCTCAGCCTGAAGCGCGCCAAGGCCAACCCGTGGGAGCACATCGAAGATCGGTATCACATCGGCCAGATCGTGCACGGCACGGTGACGAACGTGGTGCAGTTTGGCGCGTTCGTCAAGGTCGAGGATGAGCTGGAGGGCCTGGTGCATGTGAGTGAGCTGGCCGAGGGCAGTTTCATGCACCCGCGTAACATCGTGCGCGAGGGTGAGCATGTGACTGCGCGCGTGATCGGGGTGGATAGCCAGCACCGCCGGCTGGCGCTCAGCCTGCGTAACGTGCCCAACGGCCACAGCACCGACCCCGCCATACTCGCGTCGTGATCGGCGTGAACTGGTCGCGTTGCGCTGGGCATGATCTCGCCGCGATCATCATCTTCGCAAAAATTCTTTCCGCCAATCCGGGACTTGTCCATATAATCCCTTGTGGATAACTTGTGGACGAGCGCTTCGCATAGCTTCCGGCGATCAAGGCTGATGCTTGACGGTTGACGGTTGAACAATGGCAAAAGCAAAAAGCAGCACACCCGCCTCCGCCCAACCCGCTGGCGTTGGCTTTGGCGACAAATTGTCCGCCTTCTTCATGCAAGGCCGGCTGTGGCGCTTTCTCGCGGGCCTGGTGTGTGTGGGCGTCGGGCTGATCTCGCTGCTGACCATGCTCGGCCTGAACGCGGGCAGCTTGCTCATCGGCTGGACGACCCTGCTCCAGCGCGCCTTCGGCATCGGCGCATGGCTGGTGTGCGTCATCGCCATCGGCATCGGCGTGGCGTTGGTCGCCAAGCCAGAGGTACGCTTCACCCGTCGCTTGTGGACGTTGGTCATTTTTGGCGAGTTGGCGTTCTTCTCATTTCTGGCGCTCATCCATACTCTGACCTTTGGCGTGGACGCCTATCAGCTCACCCTGTCCGGCGGGGCGGCGGCGCGGCGGGCTGGGTGTTGGCCGAAGGGTTGTGGCAGGTGCTGGGCGTGCAGCCAAATGAAGGCGTGACGCTGATGCGGCTGCTGTCAGTCGTGATCTGGCTGGTGGTGTTTGCGCTCTCGGCCTTCGTGGTGGCAGCGCCGCTGTTGCAAAGCCGCCAGGACACCCGCGTCGTCAAGATCGGGACGGCGCCCTCGTTAGGCCAAGTGCGCGCGCCGCAAGCACTGGTAGCAGCACCCGCTCTGGACGAGCCGGCCACACCGATTCGCGGCCGGCAGCTTTCACTGGATGAGGCCAAAGAAGCCAGGAAGAAGCCTGCTGCGCCGGTGACGATCAAATCCAACGCCACCATCATCCGGCCCGACGAGACGGGGATTACATCCGATGCCAAAGGCAAAGGCAAGGCCCAACCGAAGAAGCCCCTTGCGCCCCGGCCCGACACCTTGCCGCCCATGACGCTGTTGAAAACGGCCAAGGAGGTCAAGAACAGCGACGGGGACGCTAAGCGCCAAGCCGACATGATCGAGACCACGCTGGGCCAGTTCGGATTGGCGGGCAAGGTGGTCGAGATTCGGCGCGGGCCGACGGTCACACAGTGCGGCATCGAGCCGGGCTACCTCGACCGCGGGGCACAGAGCCGCGACAAGGCCCTGCAGAAGATTCGCGCCGCCGTGGCCGGGGCCGTGTTCGACGCGATTGATGTCGAGCCATCGGTGGATCGCACCACGGTGGTGGTCGAAGCGCCCTCGGCGCTGGTGGATGCGCGCGAGGCCAACTTCCGCAACACGCTCAAGTCATTGTTGAATCAACTTGACCTGAGCACGGCTACGCAGGAAGGCCAGGAGCGGGGACGGACGTGGTTCGAGTTGGGCGCGGACACCGAGCGCAAGCTCAAGGTCAAGGCCAGCCAGATCAGCGGGCTGCGGCGCGAGCTGGCGTCGTGGTTAGCCGAGCGGCTGTTCGCATATGACGACTTCGCCGGGTCGGACATGCTCGTCGAGCGGCTCACCGTCTCTTACCCCAACGGCATCGCCGACGCGATTGCTTTGCGGGACAAGCTCGAAGCGACCGTGCTGGAGCTTGGGCTGGCGGGCAACGTGGCCGTGAACAAGAAGCCGCCGCAGGCGCTGATCGAATGGCAGAAGCAGGCGCAGAAGGTGCGCGTGGGCGCAATTGCCGCGCTGCAAAACGACATCGCGCTGGCGTTGGCCGCGCCGTCCATCCGCATCGAGGCACCCATCCCCGGCCGCGGCCTGGTCGGCATCGAGGTGCCCAACAGCAACGTCGGCGCGGTGGACTTGCGCACGTTGATGGAGGGCGAATCTTTCCGCAAGATTGCCGAGAAGTCGCCGCTGGCGATTGCGCTGGGCCGCGACGTGAGTGGCACGGCCATCAACGCCGACCTGGGGCGTATGCCGCACATGCTGATCGCCGGCACCACCGGCAGCGGCAAGAGCGTGTGCATCAGCGCCATCACCATCTGCCTGGCCATGAACAACCGGCCAGAAGACCTGAAGCTGGTGCTGATTGACCCCAAGATGGTCGAGCTGACTCGCTTCGCCGGGCTGCCGCACATCATCGGCAAGCCGGAGAGCGACATGGATCGCATCCCGGCTGTGCTGCGCTGGGTGACCAAGGAGATGGACGGGCGCTACAAGAAATTCGCCGAGGTGGGCAGCCGCAACCTGGGCGACTATAACGAGGCGATGAAGCGGCGCAACGACGAGCCGCTGCCGCGCATCGTGGTGCTGATTGACGAGCTGGCCGACCTGATGTTGCAGTCGCCCATCGAGACCGAGAAAACGATCTGCCGGCTGGCACAGATGGCCCGCGCCACCGGCATCCACCTTGTCGTCGCCACGCAACGCCCCAGCGTGGATGTGGTGACCGGCCTGATCAAGGCCAACTTCCCAGCCCGCGTCGCCTTCTCAGTCGCCTCGGCTACCGACTCGCGCGTGATCCTCGACCAGATCGGCGCGGAGTCGCTGCTGGGCAAGGGCGACATGCTGTTCCTCAACCCGGAGCACGGCTCGCCCACCCGCCTGCAAGGCTGCTTCGTCGGCGACCGCGAGGTCGAGGACGTGATCAAGTGGTGGAAGAAGCAGATCGAGTCGGAGACAGCAGATGCCAGAGTCCAGAAGCCAGAAGCAGATGAGGAGTATGTCGCCAACAAGAAGCCGGAGTTCGAGACGCCTTGGGAGAGGGCCGTGGCCGAACTGGCGGCCGAGCGGCAGATGCAATCTGGCGGCAAGGGTGGGCGCGGTGGTGGTAGCGGCGGCGACGACGACGGCGCGGCCGACGACGACCTGATTCAGAAGGCGATGCAGATCATCCGCGCCAGCGGCAACGTCAGCACGTCGCTGTTGCAACGCAAGCTGCGCATCGGCTACCCGCGCGCGGCCCGGCTGATGGAAGAGCTGCAGGAGATGGGCTACGTCGGCTCACAAAGCCGCCAGGCCGGCAAGGGCCGCGACGTGATGATGAAGGAAGTAGAGGATTGACGCTTCGTCATCCTTTTAGCCCGATTCCATCGGGCTTTGTTTGCCTAGACCGGCTCTTGAGAGCCGGGCACGCATGTTTAAGACGCGAAGTTACAGCTCTGCTCCAACCAATCCTGCGCTGGCCATCATCCTCGCCATCTCGTCCGTGATCGCCCCGACGATCGCACTCGCATCACCCAGCTTCGCCAAGTTACTCCCGCACAGCGGCCGGCCAAACGTCACCGTCGGCGTCAGGGGCGTGCGCTCGCGCTGGCGCATGTGAATCAGCAGTTGCACCGCCGACGCTGCCCGTTCACGATCCTTTTGCGTCCGCCGCACGCGGGCCAACGGGTGCGTCAGCGTCGAGGGCAGGATCACACCGCTGACGAGCGTCGGCACGACGCACACCGCCGGCACGCGTTTGACGAACAGGCCCAAGCTGGGCGACCAGGTCTTCAACGACGCAATCGCGCCGGGCATGCACGCCGGGTCGGGCTCGATCTGGCCGGCTGGGTTGATGAACAGCGCCCCGCCTGCCTGCAAATGACGCGTGATCTGCCGCACCACGGCGAAGCGATCGCCTTCTTCTTCGGGCACGGCAATCAGCCGGGAGAACACATTGGGCAAGGCGCGCACAAACGGCCGGTCGTTGCCCACAGCCTTCAGGTCGTCGCGGGGGATGGCGCTGAAGCAGACCAGTGTCTCCGACATGCCAGCGTGGTTGGCCGCAAAGACAACCGGGCCAGCGGCAGGCACTTGCTCCAACCCACCGACGCGCACACCTTGCACATAGCGCATCAGCATCTCGCGCGAGGCAACTTGCAGCCCCGCTTCGCCCACGCGCTGGTCGAAGTCGAGCACCATCTGCGTGAACTGCCCGGCCTGTGGGCGGAACACTCGCTCAGCCACGGCTCGCCTTAGGCGCGAATTCGCCAGGCCGAGGTTGTCGCACAGGTCACTCAGGTTGATGCGCATCAGGAGCGATTGCCGTTCGGCATCGAGCAAAGAAGGCGCAGCGGCGATCACTGTCGTTTGGTTCATGAGTACAGCTGGGCAGTATAGGCAGGACGCACGGGTGCACTTAGAACGGCGCGCCTGTTCTTCACATTTTCTTTACGTTGGCTTAAACTGAATACGTCATTTACAGCACACCGTTCCTACTTTGCAATACGCGGACGTCAAAAACATCTCACACATATCGGTTCGCAGAGGAAAGACATGAGTTCAACCAAGTTCACTCGACGCGCATTACTTCGACGCACACTGGCAGGAGGCGCCGTGCTCACGGTGTTCGCCAGCGGACATTACAAGATTGCCCTCGGCCAGGGCCCGGTGGTCTACCGCTTGCGCATCCTGCACACCAACGATCACCACGCCCGCATCGAGCCGGCCAACGTCACCTTACAGAGCGCGCCTACGACGATCACGCGTAACTTTGGCGGCGTGGCGCGGCGCAAGGCGCTGATTGATGGGCTGCGCGCGACGCCCGACGCCGACGATTTGCTGTTGCTCGATGCGGGTGACATCTTTCAAGGCACGCTGTATTTCAACCTCTACAGCGGGGCGGCGGACAAGGCGTTTTACAACGCGCTGAACTACGACGCGGTCGCCGTTGGCAATCACGAGTTCGATAAAGGCCAGGCCGCCCTGCGCGATTTCATCAACGGCGCCGCCGGAACGACCTTCCCCAATCCGGCCATCACCTTTCCGATGGTCAGCGCCAACATCACGGTGGATGCCGCCGCGCCGCTGGCAGCCGCGCTCGCGCCGACGGATGTGGCCGTGGCTGGCAAGCTGGGCAAGCGATTGATCATCAACAAGGGCGGCCCCACCAGCCGGCCCATCGGCATCTTTGGCCTGACGCCGCCAGATACGGGCATCCTCAGCAACGCCGGCGCAGGCGTGACGTTTGGCACCGATGTGGTTGCCATTGCCCAAGCACAAGTGGATGCGCTGAAGGCGGCCGGCGCGCAACACATCATCGGCCTCACCCACGTTGGCTATCCCGTGGATCAGCAAATCGCGAATGGTGTGACGGGCATTGACCTCATCGTCGGGGGTCACTCGCACACGCCGCTGCTGCCAACAGTCAGTCCGCCCAGCCCGGTCGGCGTGGCCACACAAGGCCCCTACCCGACCATTGTCAATGTTGCCGGGCGCAACTCCACCGTCATCGTCACCGACTGGGAGTGGGGCAAGTGGCTGGGCGACATCACGCTTGGCTTCGATGCAACAGGCGTGGTGTCGGTCATCAGCGGCGTCATCCGCCCGGTGTGGGCCGATGGGTTGGGCACACCACCGCGCGCGCTGTTGACCGGCGAAGGGCCCGAAATCGCGCCGGACGCCGGATTTCAATCTCAAATCACAACTGTGTGGAAGCCTGGCGTGGACGCGCTGGCCAATCAGGTGATCGGCCAGACGAGCGTCTTCCTCGATGGTGAGCGCGCCACCATCCGCAACCGCGAGACCAACCTGGGCAACCTGATCTGCGACGCCATGCTCGACAAGACCAAGCCCGCTGGCGGCCAGCTCGTCATCACCAACGGCGGCGGCATTCGCGCCTCGATCACTGGCCCAACCGGCGGCAATACGACCGAGCCGGTGACGGTGGGCGAGGTGTTGACCGTGCTGCCGTTCGGCAACACGCTGTCGCTGCTGACGCTGACGGGCGCGCAGGTGATCGCTGCGCTTGAGAATGGCGTGAGTCAGGTCAACCTGGCCAACCCCAGCAGCTCGGCCGGGCGCTTCCCGCAAGTAGCCGGGTTGCGCTTCATCTGGAATCCGACCCGACCAGCAGGCAGCCGCATCGTCAGTGTGCTGGTGCAATCCGCGCCGGTCAGTGCGACTAACGCGGATGCAACCGATGCGTTCGTTCCGATCAACCTCACAGCCACGTATCGCGTGGTGACGAACAACTTCATGCTCACCGGCGGCGATGGCTACAGCGTGTTCGCACAAGGCACGAACCCGGTGGACGCGGGCTTTGTGCTGGCCGACGTGGTTCAGGACTACATCACCGCCAAGTCGCCGGTCAGCATCGCGACCGAAGGCCGAATCACGCAGACGCGGTGGTGGTTGCCGTGGGTCACGCGCGACATGCCTCAACTCGGCACGCCGCCGATTGCGCCGACGCCAACGACGACGCCGGTCTATCGTGGCAATTGATGGCAACAGCTAGACCATCCCCCTAGTTGCCTCAAGTTTTTCGCGGAGTGGCGGAGAGAGCGGAGGAATGGAGTGTTTACATATCAGTCTCCGCTTCTTCGCCCCTCCGTATTCTCCGCGAGAAAACAGGAAGCCTCATGTAGTCAGGCTGTCCCCAACAACTGGGGAGGGCCTTTTACGCCCCCATCTGCGGCAGGATCACGCGGAACAGCAGATATAGGTCAAACCCAGCCAGGCCAATGAGCACGATCAACCATAGCCACCGAGCAATGACCTCACGGCGAGAGAAGACGAAACACCAACCTAAAGCCAGCGCTGTGCCGATGGGGATGAGCGCCGGATAGAGGTAGCGGCCCTGATGCTGGACAAATTGCAGGTTGTACCAGATGAAGGCCAGCAACGTCAGCAGAGCCAGCACAGCCAGTAGGGTAAGTTGACGGTTCTGCACATCGGTCAGCACGAGATAGGGTGACTGAACATCTGCACCGGACTTGGTGTGCGTCTGGCCTTGCAGACGCCGTTTGGCCGAGCGGACGTGCAGCCACCACGCCATGAACGCAACGGTGGAGGCAATCGTGACGACGAGCAACACGAGATACAAACCGGTGTTGAGCGGTATCGCCATCCATCCGAACTGGCCCCAGAAAGATTGAAACGTCGTGCGCAGCAAGTCCATCGCCAAGCCGCCAAAGCCTGATCGTGCGATGGCATCAGCAGTGGTGGGTTGCCCCGCGACCACCTCGTTGTGGCGCGTCAGGCCCAGGAAATCGAGGCCGCCATACATCTGCAAGTTGTGAATCCACCACGGCAGGCCAATGACAAACGCGACGGCTGCAAAGCGCACCATCCCAGGCAGCGCCTCACGCAACGAAGAACGCGAACGCCACAGCGCAAACAGCGCCACCGGCAAGGCCAGATACGCCGTCGCCTTCACCCAGAAGCACACGCCAACGGCGACGGCGAGGCCGAAGATTTGGCGCTGCGAGGCGCGTTCGCCATCGCGGATCAGCCGCACACTCAACCACACTGTCAGCGCCAGCATCGCCCCGGCCAGCGCATCGTTGTTGAAGCCGGACATCATGAACACATGCTGCGGCAACAGGGCAATGAATGCTGCGGCGAAGGCTGCCAGATAACTGTGCGTTGGGAAGATCGTCAAGACAGTGAGATAAGCGAAGACGACGGTGAACGCGCCGATCAACAGCGAGAACAGCCGCATCGGCACAAGCTGTCCGCCGAACAAGCCGTAGACTGGCGTCGCCAGCGCATAGAACAGCGGCGGTTGATGATCTTCGTAGGTCAAGCGATCAACGTCCACATCACGATCGGTCGGGCCGATGGGATTGAAATCGCGCTGCCAATCACCTTGTTCGATCACAGGCACGCGGCCGGTTTGGGTCATCTGCCGGGTGACGTTGTAATGCGCGGGTTCATCCGGGGTCTGCCAGGCAGGGATGCGCGTGGCAAATAACGCACCGATGATGAGATACGCTGCGACGGTGACGACGAGAGGCCAATGGCGTTGCATCGTGCGCTATTCTAGCGACTCCTGCGCTATCTCCTATAGGGAGATGGCCGGGGTGAGGGATGAACCGCCTGATCAAATTCGCCTTTCAGCAGTTCTATACCACCTTCGCTTGGACATATGACGCCGTGGCCCGCGTGGTGTCATTTGGCGAATGGTTGGAATGGGGCAGCGCAGCCATTCCGTTTGTGCCGCGCGAGGGCCGCGTGTTGGAGATCGCGCATGGGCCGGGGCACTTGCATTTAGCGCTGCGCCAGCAAGGCTTCGACGTGGTGGGAATGGACCTGTCGCGTCAGATGGGGCGTCTCCTGCAAGAGCGCTTTCGCAAGAGCGGGCTGCCCCCGCCGCTGCACATACGCGCCTCGGCGTTGCGCTTGCCTTTTGCCGGCGAAGTGTTCACCAGCGCAGTCAGCACCTTCCCCGCTGGCTTCATCTTTCAGCACGATTGCTTGAACGACGTGCACCGGGTGTTGCAACCCGGCGGACGGTTCGTCATTGTGCCGGGCGCGGCGTTCCGCACCGAAGGCATCTCGACCGAGGCGGTCAAGTTCGCCTATCGCGTCACTGGCCAGGGTGAGACCAGCGCCGACGCCGTGCAACCGCTCTTTGAAGGAGCCGGCTTCGCGTTTGAATCGCACATCGTGCAGACCAAACGCGCGAATGTGACGGTGTGGGTGCTCAACAAGACCTCGCGGGTCTCAGAGACCCGCGAGGTCTGAAGGCGACGTGATCGGCGCGCTGCACGCCGTGCCTTTGCACACAAACGCGACGGGCAGCCGATTCACCGGGTAGCCGCGCTCGGCGATGAAGGCCGCATCGCGTTGCGGGTCGAGCGCACGCACGATGCGCCAGGGCGAATAGCTGGCATGAGCCGCACCAACAAACGGCTCAACCTTCGCCGCCTCGCCGACAATCATGATCTCATCGGGCAACTGCGCAGCGCGCATCACAGCCAACGCATACGGTGAACCGTGTTCGCGATAGCGCTTGTAGTCCTCGCCAAATGTGGCCAGCGTTTGTGTGGCCAGCGCGCGCGACTGCTGCGCCGTCTCGCCGTCCTCCAGATAACTCATCGCCAGCAGCGCCTCGGCCAGGGCGCAATTGTCGAAGATGGGCTTGATGCGCACGCGCAGCATGCCTTTGGCATCGGGATTGGCGGGCGAATCGTAGAAGCCGCCGTCCTCGGCGACCAACTCACGCAGCGCAAACGCCAGCACCCTGCGCGCTACCGACAACGCTTCGTCCATAAGCGCCGGGTCGTATTGGGTCAGATCGAGCGACGCCATGGCCAGGGCAGCTTGATCACCCAACTGGCCACGCAACGCCGACGGCGCGACTGTGCCATCGGCCAGCAGCGAGTGCGTGACGCTGCCGTCATCACCGATGCAGCGCGCCACCAGCGTGCGCCAAACACGCACGGCCAACGCGGTATGGTCGGGCCGGTTGAGCACGACGCCGGCCTGCAACAGCGCGCTGACCATGAGCGCGTTCCAATCGGCATACACGCGCCAATCAATGAACGGCGCTTGAAGCTTGGCGCGCTCGTTGCGGGACAGCAGGTAATACTCTTCGTCGGCGTCTTGCGAACCAGCGAAGTAGGTCAGGCCGGCTTCGTCGTGCAGCAGGGTTTGGATGAGGTAATCGAGCGACGCCGTGACCACCTTGGTCAGCGTGGCCGCATCATCGGTTGTGCCTGCGCTGCGGCAAAGCTGGATGGCGCTCAAATACACCGGCAGCAGGCGGCCGTGATCTTCGAGCATCTTCTCGAAGTGCGGCACGCTCCAATCCGGCGTGGTGCTGTAGCGGAACCAGCCGCCAGCCACCAGGTCATACATACCCTTGGTGCCCATCGCGATCAGCGTCTTCGTGACCCTGTCCAGCAAACGCGCGTCTTGCGTCTGCGCATACACCGCCAACAGCAGCGCCCACGCATCGCTCATGGGGAACTTCTGGTCGTTGCCCAGGCCGCCGTGCTTGGGGTCGAAGTTGCGGGTGATGAGATTGGAGACGGAGGAGATGACCTCGGACGGATTGCCGATTGCCGATTGCCGATTGCCGACTGCTTCATCTATCGTCTGTCGTCTGTCGTCTGTCGTCTCTTGTAGCCGCTTCTCGATTTCGTCACGGTCGTCGCGCCACACTTCCAGCACGCGCGGGAGCAGTTGGCGCATCTGCGACGGCGCGAAGTAGGTGCCGCCGTAGATCACATCGCCGTCGGGCGTGAGGAAGCATGTGGTTGGCCAGCCGCCCATGTTGTAGCGGGCGTTGATGTCGGGCCGTTGGTCGTTGTCCACGCGCACCGGCACATAGTTGGCGTTAATGAAGTCGGCCAGTTGCTGGTTGTTGTAGACGCCGGTGTGCACCGGGTCGCCAGGCACGCCGCGATCCATGACATGACACCAGTGACACCACACCGCGCTGATGCCGAGCAGCACCGGCTTATCCTGCGCCTTCGCATCGGCAAAGGCCTCGTCACCCCACTCTCGCCACTGCACTTTTGATTCGCCAGCCATGGCGGCATTATCCCGTAAGCGCAGAGAGTGAAACAGGCGATGCCTTTCTGTCAGCGCTTGTCAGCGCAATCCAACAAATCGCTAATAATGGGTTCGGTATCATCGTCGCCGGGGAGCGAGGCCGCCCATACTGGGCGTGAGGGAAACTTAAGGAGACAACAGGTATGAAAGGGAATCGTGTGTTATTCGGCGTCATCATTGTCGGCGCCATCTTGCTGGTCGGCGCAGTGCTTCTGGTGCGCGGCGTGACAAGCGCCATCCGCAACGCATCCGGCGTCGTCGAGAAGCCGGCCAACGCCATCGAGGTGGACTTCATCTACGCGCCAGAGTTCGACAAGAACCTGAACGTCAGCACGATCATCACCGATTTCAACCGCGCCTTTGCTGAGGGCCGCAACCCGGTCACCGGCCAGAATCTGCGCGCGGGCGAACGGCCGATCTGGATCAACGGCGTGAGCGGCTCGTCGGGCACCGTGCACGATGGCGTCATCAACGCGTTCATTGCGCCGAACAACGCCAATGTGTCACGCCCAACCCTGTGGTCGCCCTCGGTTCGGCACTGGTTGGCGTTGGTGAACTACCAGACCGGCCAGCGCGTGTTCGATGTTGAGGGCGCACCGGCCACGGCCATCGCGCCGGTGGTCATGGCCATCTGGGAGTCGCGCCTGAACGCGATCAAGGCCAAGAACCCGGGCAAGGAGATCGGTTGGGAAGAACTGCTGGAGATCGAGCGCACGCAGGGCGGATGGAACGCCTATGGCTTGAGCGGCCGGCCGAACGTGTATTACGGCCACACTGACCCGCGCATCTCGTCCACCGCGCTCAGCACGCTGATGGCCGAGTTCTACGCCAGCGCGCGCGGCGCAGGCAATGCGCCAACGGGGCCGCTCACGCTTGCGCAGATCAATGACCCGGCTGTGCAGGAGGGCGTGCGCGAGATCGAGAACCTGATCAAGCACTACAGCGCCCGCACGACCGAGTTCACCGAGTACATCGCCCAGGGGCCGGAGTATCTCGACTTCGTGGCGCTGGAAGAGAACGACCTGATCTTCATCAACCAGGGCAAGACGGCCGTCAAGCCACCGGAGAAGCTGGTGGCACTGTATCCCAAGGAAGGCACGTTTGTGCACGACCACCCGTTCGCCATTCCCAACGCGACCTGGGTGACGGAAGAGCAGCGCCAGGCAGCCGAGACCTTCACCCAATACTTCCTGACCAGGGAAGTGCAACAGAAGGTGCTCGAAGCCGGCTTCCGCCCCGCCAGCACAGACGTGCCGCTGGGGTACCCCGTCTCCGCTGAGACGGGCGTTGACCCCGAGCAGCCGAAGACGTTGCTGCCCGTGCCGGAGCCAGCCGTGATCGCCGCTGCCCAGCAATCATGGGGTCTGGTGAAGAAGCAGGCCGACGTGGTGCTGTTGATTGACACCAGCGGCTCGATGCGCGACGACGACAAGATCGTGCAGGCGCGCGAGGCAGCCAAGGCGTTCTTGCAAGACCAGGCGGCGACGAACAAGATTGGCCTGCTGCAGTTCAACAGCAGCGTGGACATCACCGTGCCGATGGCCGAGATGGAGAGCAACCGCGCCGACATCGAGGCGGCGATTGACCAGCTTGAGGCGCGCGGCAACACATCGTTGAACGACGCCATCATCGCGGCGGTCGAGAAGTTGCAAACCTCGTCCGACCCGGATCGCATCCAAGCCATCGTGCTGCTGAGCGACGGTCAGGACACATCGTCGCAGGCCAGCCTGAACGAGGTGGTGCGCGTGTTGCAAGAGGCTCGCAACAGCCGCACTCCGATCCTGGTGATCCCGGTGGCGTATGGCAGCGACGCCGATATCAACGCGCTTAACGCCATCGCCCGCGCCAGCGACACCAAGGTGCAGAGCGGCGACGCCAAGACCATCCGCAGCTTGCTGGATGTGATTGGCAGTTACTTCTAACGCATAAAACCTCCGGGGTCTTTGAGACCCCGGAGGTTTTGTTTCTACGACCGCCCCACCATCGGCGGCACGAAAGCCAAATCCTCGTCCGACTGCGGGCGCAGGAAGTCGAAGTCGCAGCCCTCGTCTGGCTGGGTCACGTGCTGCTGATACAAGCGCGGGTAGCCGCGCCGATGCGGCGAACGCGGCGGCAGCCACGCCACGCGGCGGCGCGCCAGCTCATCCTCATCTACCAGTAGGTTGAGCGACCGCGCTGGCACGTCCAGCGCGATCAGGTCGCCGTCGCGTACCAGCGCCAGCGGCCCGCCCACGGCCGACTCGGGCGAGACGTGCAGCACGACCGTGCCGTAGCTGGTGCCGCTCATGCGCGAATCGCTGATGCGCACCATATCGCGCACGCCCTGCGCCAGCAACTTTTTGGGGATGGGGATGCTGCCCCACTCCGGCAACCCCGGCACGCCGACCGCGCCAGCATTGCGCAACACCAGCACCGTCTCCGGCGTGACGGGCAGATCGGGCGAATCAATCCGCGCCAGCATGTCGGCATAGTCCTCGAATACGAGCGCCGGGCCGCGATGTTGTTGAAGATGCGGCGAGGCAGTGGTGGTGCGCAGGATCGCGCCGCGCGGGGCGAGGTTGCCGCGCAGCACGGCCAGCGCGCCATCGGCTTGCAAGGGCTGTGCGCGCGGCCGAATCACGGCTGGATCGCGGTTGGTCGCCGCGGCGATGTTCTCGCCGAGCGTCGCGCCGGTCACGGTCAACGCATCGAGGTGCAGCAGGTCGCGCAGTTCGTGCATCAGCGCGGGCACACCGCCAGCAGCGTCGAAGTCGGGCATCAGCCGGTCACCGCTGGGTTGCAGGTTGAGCAGGGTCGGCGTCGTGCGCGAGATCGCATCGAAGTCGTCCAGCGCCAGCGGCACGCGCAGCCGGCCGGCGATGGCGATCAGGTGGATGACGGCGTTGGTGCTGCCGCCAATGGCCGCGTGCACACGCAGCGCATTCTCGAAGGCAGCGCGGGTCATGATCTGTCGCGGGCGGATATTGCGCCGGACGAGTTCGACAATCTGACGGCCGGTCACCTCGGCGGCGACGGTGCGGCGCGGACCAAACGCTTCGATGGACGACGCGCCGGACAACATCATGCCGAGCGCCTCGGAGATGGCGGCCATGGTCGAGGCCGTGCCCATGGTATTGCATGTGCCCGCGCCGCCGGCGTAGGCCGCTTCGAGCGCATGCCAGTCCTCGTCGTTGATGCGGCCAGCGCGATATTCGTCCCAATACTTCCACAGCGACGTGCCGCTGCCGACCTCTTGCCCGCGTCATTTGCCGGTGGCCTTCGGGCCGGCGTTGAGCTGAATGGCGGGCAGGTTGGCGCTGGCCGCGCCCATCAGTTGCGCCGGCGTGGTCTTGTCGCAGCCGCACAGCAGCACCACGCCGTCAATCGGATATGCGCGCAGCGTCTCCTCCAGCTCCATCGCCATCAGGTTGCGATACAGCATCGCGCTCGGCTTCATCAGCTCTTCGCCCAACGAAATCGTGTTGAACTCGAGCGGCACACCGCCGGCAGCGGCCACGCCGCGCTTGACGGCATCGGCAATCCCGCGCAGGCCGAGGTTGCAGTTGTTGAGTTCGCTCCACGAGTTGGCGACGCCGATGATCGGCTTGCCGCGCGCCAGGCCGGGATCCCAGCCGACCACGCGCAGCACGGCGCGGTTCTGCAAGCCTAATTCATCGTCGCGGTCAAACCATTCGGCGCTGCGGAGGGTGGTCATCTAGATCGCCGCGGTTGAAGCGCCGTCCACATAGAGCGCGCTGCCCGTGACGGCGCTCGATTCATCCGATGCAAGGAAGAGCACGCAATACGCAACCTCGCGCGTGGTGGCCATGCGGCCGGTCGGCTGTTGCGTTTTGATCAGCGCCGACAATTGCTCAGCGCCCATCTGTTCCAGCAACTGGGTGTTCATCGGCGTATCCACCCAACCCGGGCACAGCGCATTGCAGCGGATGTTCTTGTCGGCATACGACACGGCGATGGATTTGCTCAGGCCGATGACGGCGGCCTTGGACGAGGTGTAGGCCTCGTAGCCCGGCTCGGTGAGCGTGGCCATGACCGACGCGGTGTTGATGATGCTGCCACCGCCTTGCACCAACATCGTCGGGATGACGGCCTTGCACATCAGGAACATGCCCTTGACGTTGACGGCCATCACGTCGTCCCAAGTCTGCTCGGCGAAGTTGAGCAAGTCGCCGTGCGGCATGATGCCGGCGTTGTTGAAGGCAACGTCTATGCGGCCGTAGGCGCGGAGCGCGTTCTCGACCACGCGCGCGATGTCGTCGGCCCTCGACACATCGGCCCGCACGGCCAGCGCGTTGGCACCCTCGACCAGCAGGCTCTGCGTCTGTGTCAATCCGTCCAAGTCGCGATCCACCAGCACCAACTTGGCGCCGTGCTCGGCGAACAGCAGCGCCGTGCCGCGGCCAATGCCTGAGCCTGCGCCGGTGATGATGCACACTTTGTCCTTGAGTCGTTGAGTCATGCTTTTTATCCACGAAGTTCACGAAGGTTCACGAAGTAGACCTTCGTGTCCCCTCGTGGATTCTGCTATCTGTAGTGCTCGCGCATGTCAGCGTGATAGGGCAACGCCATGATCTTGTCCAGCATCGCGCAGGCTTGTTCCGTGCTGTGCGTCCACGGGTCCAGCATGATCAGCTCCAGCAGTAGCTTGCGGCTGCCACGGTTGAACGCCTCCAGCTCGACGTTCGTCTGGGCCACGCAATCGCGCAGCAGATGGGCCAGCGGCGCGGGAGGCAGGCCAGCCGTCTGGGTCGGGTGCAGGCCGCCGCCGTTGATGAAGATCGGCACCTCCACCGCAAAGTCGCGCGGCACGCCAGGAACGTAGTCGCCGCTGTTGGCGACGTTGCCGATCAGCACGCGCGGCACATCGCACAACAGGCTCTCGATCACCGGCACAATGACTTCATGCGAGTGCTCGGGCTTAAAGTGGTCGGTGACTTTGATCGTCTTGTCGTCGCTGATGCGTTTGATCTCGGCCACTTCCGCCTCACCGCCGGTGAAGAAGCCGTGCCAGAAGCGGCCGGGGTGCTGCTGCCAGCGCTGTTCGGTCGCGTCATCGAGGTGATACCACCAGCCCCACGAGCCGCCGCCATCGCCGGCCGTGTCGCCGATGGGGAAAGCCCCCATGCGCTGGTAGAGGTCTACCTTCTTCGGGTTGAGCTCGCCGTGATGATCCGTTGATTGCCAGAAAACCGGGGCCTGCTCTTCGATCCACTTGTCGAGCAAAGGCATGGCGTCCTGCCCGTCGTAGCGCAATTGCGTCAGCCACACGAAGTGATTGACGCCGGGGATTTCGTAGGTGAGCTTGTCGCGGTCGGTCAGGCCGATGCGATGGGCCACGTCGTATACGCCGCCGAAGCCGTGGCACAGGCCGACGACTTTGGCCTCGGGATATTTGCGCGCCATGTGCGTGACCCCGGCCATGACCGGGTTGGCGACTTTGACGTAGTTCGCGTTCGGCGCGAGTTCGAGCATGTCCTCGATCACGCCCTCGAACAGCTTGAGCTGGGTGAAGTTGATCCAGAACGCCTCGTCGTGCATGACGTGCAGGCTGCCGCCCCAGCGGTAGCCATACTTGCGGGCCACGTCCCAGCCGTCGCGCAGGCGCTGGTGGCCCGCAGCCAACGCCGCGTTCACCACGATGTCGGCCCCGCGGATTGCCTCGCGCCGGTCAGTCGTCTTCTCCAGCTTCAGATCAATGCCGACCTCGCCAGCGTAACGGGCACACAGTTCGTGGATGGCGTCGAGTCGCTCCTGGCTGACGTCCATCAGCGCCACCGTGCAGCCGCGCAGATTGGGCGTGAGGCAGATATCGCGGATCATGTTCAGCGAGAACACCGCGCTGCCCGCGCCGACGATGCAGATCTTCTTGTTCATCAATAGTCGTTTGCTCAGGCTGTCATTCCGAGTTCAAGATGGCCGCGGGCCAGACGACGCGGCAGAAACGAGCGTTCGTAGTGCGCGCTCTCCGTAGCGCGCCGTCGTCGGGTTACCAGGGTCGCTACGGAGAGCGACCCCTACAGCCGAAGGCATGTTTCTGAGCAGCGGAGCGAGGAATCCCTGCGCAGTCAATCGTGGCTACTGCAACGCAGGGATTCTTCGGCCTCAGAATGACACGCTTACGCATCAACCTACGTGCCGCGATAGGCGTCATGCAGAATCAGGCTTGCCACAAGTAGACACAACGAGCACAAATTCGTTTGTAGGCAGAATCATTTCGTGCAGTCATAAGACTTTACGTTCGCGCTCAATGACAATGCCGCTCTTGTGCAGCGGCGATGACAAGAGAAAATCGCCCGGTCGTTGCTTGGAGGCGGTCAGCTTCTTGTAGCGCAAGATCGGCATCACTACCCCGACTTCGACGCAGCGGCGCGTGATTACCTGTGATTCTTCCGACAGCACACAGTCAATAAGTTCTGAGAGGCTGTCTTTCGCTTCGTCAATTTGCCATACAGTCATAGGTGCCTCACAATATTTTGTTGGTGATCAAGAGATTTGATCCAGTTCACGTCATCTTCGTCAAGCTCAAACCATTCGCCACGGACTCGTTTCCCGGCGAACCGTACATGCAAGGAGCGTTCAAGCGCTGCCATATCATTCGTCTGAATGAAGTGCACAAGAGTTAGTGGCCGAGGCATTGCGGTTGAAAACGTTCGTAGACGAGATATCAAGTCGACTGTGTAACCTATTTTGTATTCACCCGACTCGGCCTTAATCAGATAAACCGTGCCAGCCCCATCCAAAACTTTATCGATGTTGGGCGTGGGCGCTGGCTGAAGCCCAATGTATTTCTCCCAACCTGGCCAATCCGATGTGCCTACTCTGCCATCACCGGTCACATTCTCCTGTTCCCAAGCAAATAGCTTCGCCCTTTCGCTTTCCGGCATCGCCTGATAAACACCATACATCTTTGCATACCACTCAAGAAATCTCGTTTGCTGGTGGTTCATGATCATGAATCTTTGCATCAACCATGCATCGTTCGAGCTTGCTTATGCAGGTCTTTTTAGGTCGTAGTCAGCCTCAAAACTCATCAAACGCGATCTGCTCCGGCTTCACGCCCAGGCCGTGCAGCATCTTCGTCGCAGCTTGGATCATCATCGGCGGGCCGCACAGGTAATACTCAATCGCCAGCGGATTCGGATGCTGCGACAGATACTCGCGCCACAGCACCTCGTGGATGAAGCCGGTCGGCCCGGCCCAGGCGTCCTCCTGTTGCGCCTCCGACAGCGCCACGTGAAAGCTGAAGTTGGGGTGCTGCGCCGCCAACCCCTCGAAGTAGTCCTGATAGAACAGCTCCTGCCGGCTGCGCGCGCCATACCAGTAGCTGACGCGGCGCTCGGTCTTCATCACCTCGAACAGGTGTGCGATGTGCGCGCGCATGGGGGCCATGCCCGCGCCGCCGCCCAGGTAGATCATCTCCTTCTGCGTGGGCTTGATGTGGAAGTCGCCAAATGGGCCGATGGCGCTGACCACGTCGCCGGGCTTGAGCTGAAACACATAGCTCGAGCCGACGCCGGCCGGGCAATCCTGCCCGCGCGGTGGCGCGGCGATGCGCACGTTGAAGCGCAGCACGCCGTCGCGGGCCGGGTCGTTGGCCAGCGAGTAGTTGCGACGCGTCGGCGCGGCGTTCGACGAGGCGTAGTCATACACGTGGTTGCCACGCCACACCGCAGCATACGGATCGGCCACCTCGAACTGGTTGAACGAGATGCGCTCGTAGGCCGGGATATCCAACTGGATGTAATCGCCGGGGGTGAAGGTCACATCATTTAGCGAGCCGATGGGTTCGAGCACCAACTCTTTGATGAACGTGGCGACGTTGTCGTTGCTGACCACACGGAAGCGATGGGTGGCATGGGCGACCGCGCCCTTGCCGCGCGGATTCGTCACATCTACCCACAGCCTGCCATCGGCCACGCGCACGTCGTAGGTCTTGAGCGCCACGCACACAGGCGGACGCTGCGGCGAGCCGTCACGGAAATCGAACCGGCCGTTGTGCTTGGGGCACTCTATCAAGTGGCCCTTCACCAAGCCATCGGCCAGGTGCGTATTGCCGTGGGTGCAGAAGCCGTCGGTGGCGAAGTAGTGGTCGTCGGCGGTGCGGTAGAGCGCGTAGCTCTTACCGCCGAGGTCGAGCCGCAGCGTATCCTCGCGCTTGATCGCATCGGCTGCGCACACAGCGACCCATTTGCCTTCTGTGGGCTGCCTCGTTGAGACGACCGCTTTGGTTGTCTCGGGCTTCGCTGCGGGTGGCGGCAGCACACGCTTGACGTGATAGCCGGGGTCTTTGCGCTGGCGCAGGATGGTGGGGATGATCTCGCGATACGCCTCGACGATGCTGGCATAGGGCGGCGGGCAGTCGCTCCTGACCAGCGCGTGTAACTTCGGCAGATTGTGATACGGCACCAGCGGGAACATGTGATGCTCGACGTGGTAGTTCATGTTCCAATACAGATAGCGGTTGATGGCGTTCATGTAGACCGTGCGGCAGTTCAGCCGATGGTCGAGCACGTTCTCGGCCAGGCCGGCGTGTTGCGTATAGCCCCACACTGGCATCATCCACGCGCCGTAGAGATTCGGCAGGCCAATCAATAGCAATGGCAGCGGGCTGCCCGTCAGCACACACGCCAAGACGACGCTGGCATAGATGATGAGGTAGATGCGCGCGCGCACGAAAATCTTGTCAAATTCCGTCTCGGGGATGAACGTCCTTTCTTCGGGCGTCATTTTGCCCGATGCATGGATGAACAGGTGCTTGAAATAGCTTGGATAGACCGACACGTTGAAGAAGTTGGTGATCAGCTTGCGCAGGTTGGGCGGGCGCGGCACAGCGATCTCGGGGTCGCGCCCGACGATGATCGTGTCGCTGTGGTGGCGCACGTGGCTCCAGCGCCACACAGTGGACTCGCGCATGACCATGAATGACGCGATCTCATACAACACGTTGTTCATCCAGTCAGTTTTGAAGGCCGTGCCATGGCCGGCTTCGTGCCAGCGCGAATCTGAACTGGAGGCGTAGATCACGCCATAGACCAGCAGAGGCACAAACGCCCACGGCGACGGCCACAGCGCGATGGCCAAGCCGGCTGCGCCAAACAGCAGCGCAAACCAGATAATGGTGTCGCGGATGGCCGGGCCGTCTTTGCGCACCAGCAGCTCGCGCATCTGCTCGCGCGGCACGGGGCACTGATACCAATCGGCCTCGGCCAGGCCCTTCTCAATTGCCTTGGCCGTGTCTTTGCCGACCAAGCTGTAATCGCCCAACGTAGGTGTGGTCATTGTGGCCATATGGGCGAATTTAATCATGTGCAGGATGAACGCACAATGCGCTCACCATGGTCGCCCGAAAAAGCCCGAAGCTGAAGCTGTCGGGCTAAAAGAGCAGGGTCGAGTCAATGTCGTCGAATAGCGTCATTCCGCGTGAGAGTTCATCCTGCCTGCTCCTTCAGCGCTGCGGCTTTAGCCCAGCGCACCTCGCAGTACACTCATCCCCAATGGACACCCCATCCCGCACCCGCGCCGATTGGGAGCGCGACACATTGAACCCCTCGCTCAAGCGCGCGCCCGAACGCGTCAACGGATTTGAGACGCCGTCGGGCATCCCGCTCGATGTCGTTTACGGCGATGATGAGTTCCCCGGCGAATATCCATTCACGCGCGGCATCCACCCGACCATGTATCGGTCGCGCTTGTGGACGATGCGGCAATATGCCGGCTTCTCCACAGCGCGTGAAAGCAACGAGCGCTACCGCTACTTGTTGGCGCATGGCCAGACCGGCCTCTCGGTCGCGTTCGACTTGCCGACACAACTGTGCATGGATGCCGACGATCCCTTGGCCGCGGGCGAAGTGGGCAAGGTCGGCGTCAGCATCAGCACGCTGGACGACATGCGCGACCTGTTCCACCAGATTCCCCTCGACAAAGTCAGCACCAGCATGACCATCAACGCGCCGGCGGCCGTGCTTCTGGCGCTGTATATCGCGGTGGCAAAGGAACTAGTGGCGGGAAGTGTCGAAGTGTCAGAAGGTGTCGTACGACACTCCGACGCCTTGACACCCACCGACACTTTGACACATTCCCTTCGCGGCACAGTTCAGAACGACATCCTCAAGGAATACGCCGCGCGTGGGTTGTATGTGTTTCCGCCCAAGCACTCGATGCGGCTGGTCACTGACGTGTTCGCTTATTGCAAGCAGCACGTGCCGCAGTGGAACACGATCAGCATCAGCGGCTACCACATCCGCGAGGCCGGCAGCACTGCTGTGCAAGAAGTCGCGTTCACCCTAGCCAACGCCACTGCCTATACGCAGGCCGCGATTGACGCAGGGCTGAACGTGGATGAGTTCGCCGGGCAACTGGCGTTCTTCTTCAATGCACACAACGACTTTCTGGAAGAGGTGGCCAAGTTCCGCGCCGCGCGGCGGTTGTGGGCCAAGATCATGCGCGAGCGCTTCAACGCACAAGACCCGCGCAGTTGCATGCTGCGCTTCCACGCTCAGACCGGCGGCAGCACGCTCACTGCACAACAGCCGATCAACAACGTCGCCCGCGTGACGATCCAGGCGCTGGCGGCCGTCCTGGGCGGAACGCAGAGCCTGCACACCAACGGCTGGGACGAGGCGCTGCAATTGCCCACAGCAGAAGCCGCCCGCACCGCCCTGCGCACGCAGCAAATCATTGCCAACGAGAGCGGCGTGACCGACACGGTAGACCCGCTGGGCGGCTCATACGCCATCGAATATCTGACCGATGAGATTGAGCGGCGCGCGGCGGAACTCATCGCCAGGATTGACGCAATGGGGGGCGCGGTCAAGGCCATCGAGAATGGCTGGATGCAGGCGCAAATCGCCGAGTCGGCCTATCGCTATCAGCGCGAGGTGGAGGCCAAGGAGCGCATCATCGTGGGGGTCAACGGATACGAGGACAGGGATCAGGAATCAGGTGCCGGGAGCCGGTTCAAAGTGGACCCGGCGATTGAGGCCGAGCAATGCAGGCGACTGGCAGAGTGGCGCGCCAGACGTGACAATAAGAAGGCCACCGCGCTGACGGCGCAGTTGGAGGCCGTGGCGCGCAGCAGCGAGAATGTCATGCCGTGCCTGATCGCCTGCGTCGAAGGTGGTGTGACCGTGGGTGAGATCGGTCGCGTATTTCGCAAAGTCTTTGGTGAGTATCACCCGCCGACGATGATCTAAACGCACATCCTCGGCTCGCATATGAGTCGGGGTATGGAAGAGCTACGTCCATGCCAACGCTTTCAGCCGCGAAGCTCAAACAGCACCTCGCCGGTTTACCTCGCGAAGCGCTTGAGGCCGACATTGTGTCGTTATTCAACAGAATTCCGACCGTCCAAGATTTTTATCGGCAACGCTTATTCGGCGATGTCACCGGTGATGTGCTGGCAAAATATAAGCAGCGGCTGCGAGCTTGTTTCTTTAGCAAGTCCGGCAACCCAAATCTCAGTTTGTCGGATGCGCGCAGGGTAGTCAGCGAGTACCGCAAGATCTCGCCTTCAGCCCGCGATGAGGCAGACCTGATGTTGTGCCACGTCGAAAACGGTGTTGACTTCACCAACGCATTCGGCGACATTGACGAGCCGTTCTACATGAGCATTGAGCGGATGTATGAAGCAGCATGCATACACATCGCAGCAAACGACCTGCGTGACGCCTTCAATATGCGCTGCGCCGAGATCGTGTCAAACACGAGTCATATTGGCTGGGGATTCAATGACGCGTTGAGCGAAAGTTACGAGCGATATTTTGAAGCATGACTGCAAACACAACCCCGACTCGCATGCGAGTCGGGGTTGTGGGCATTGCCTACGGCAACTTCAAGTCGCCTGTCTTGTATTCGAAGAAGTCCACCAGCGCCTGATATTGGCCATTGCCGAGGTCGCGCGCGATCCAAGTGTTTGTCACCGGCAGGCGCACCACGCTGGCATCGCCGGGGTCGCGCTCCAGCGGCAGCACGGCCTGGAACAGCACCCTCTCGCGCGATGGGACTTTGATCACCTGCCCATTGAAGACGACCTCGCGCACCTGTTGGCGATATTGCGTCACATGCGCCACCAGTTGGCTGACATCCTCTGGATTGCGCTCAATCAGCACGAAGCCATCCTTCCAGCGCACAAAACCGGCGGATTGAGTCACGGTGCTACCGGCGGGATGATAGATGAACTGGCCCGACCAGGCCGCACCATCCTCAGTTGTCCCGGCGATGGTCACGCAATCGCCATCCTTCAGCGCACCCAGGATGGATGGCTTCTCGACGCGTTGATCTAAATCGGCAACCGTCAAGGCCAGACAGCCATTGGCATCTTTGACCGGCGCTTCGGCCTGCCAACCGCATCTGGCCCATCCACCCTTCTTCGCCTGCTGTGCCTGTGCGGCCAACGCATTCAGCGACGCCTGGTACTTGGCATCCGTCAGTTGGGTGGACGCAACCGCCTGCCCCACCTTGAGTAGTTCTTCATTCACCATGCGCCCATCTACCAGATACACGTAGCGCGGTGCGGTGCCAGACGCGTTGAAGTCGGTTGTGTCCTGCTCGATGATGACGGTCTTGCCCTGCACCAGCGCGGCGTTGGCCTGCTTGGCTTGTGGGCCATAGCACGCGTCCAGCCCTGGCGTCGTGACGCCGAGATAGTTCACCAGGAACGTGTTGCCGTTTTGCGACACCTCGATCGTGTCGCCGTCAATCACGTTTGTCACTTTGGCCGTGCTGCCCAACGCCAACACGTCGGACGGACGGCGCGTCTGTGCCTGCGCCGTTTCGCTCATCACCAACGTGGCGCACGACAGCACCGCCACGGTCATTACAGAAAGCCTGCGAACCTTCATGCCTGTTCCTCCTTGAGCATCTTATGCGCTTGGATGAGTGCTCGTTGAGTGCCTCACGTCACACTCAGGCATGACACCTGTCACAAAACAACGGCCCCACCCTGCTTAAGGATGGGGCCGACTGACACTTAATACAAAAACATGGGTTTGTTAGTCACGTTGCGCACGCGCGGGCGATATTGCTCCGCGTCATACAACTCGGCCACATCCAGCGGGCGCGGCCCACCGCCCACTTCGGTCAGGGGCACGCTGGTATAGCGGCCGGCCTGCAACGCCACCATGCGGCCGGTGTCATTCTGCAACACCAGGTCGGCGGCCAATGTGCCAAAGTTGCTGCTCACCATCACGTCCAACGCGTCCGGCGCACCGCTGCGCATCAGGTAAGCCACGTTCTGATACATGGTGTGTTCGCCGGTCAGGCGCTTGATCTGCTCGCTGACGTAGTCGCCAATGCCGCCCAGCTTGCGGTGACCGTAGGCGTCGGCCTCGCCGCGCTCGATGATGTTGCCATTGCTCGGCGCGGCGCCCTCGGACACGACCAACATGGCATAGTTGCTGGGGTTGCTCTTTTTGTCGGCCACCAGATAGTCGCACAGCTTCTCGACGTCGAACGGCACCTCGCTGATCAGGCAGCGATCCACATTGCCCAGATATGAGGCCACCAGCGACGTCTCGCCGCTGTTGCGGCCGAATAGCTCGATGACCGCGATGCGCTCGTGGCTGCCGGTGCACGTGCGCATGTTGTGGATGAAGTCGAGCGAACGGGTGATGGCGGTGCTGAAGCCGATGCAGTAGTCGGTGCCGCGCACGTCGTTGTCCATCGTCTTGGGGATGGCCACCACCGGGAAGCCCGCTTTGCACAAATGCAGCGAATAACTAAGCGTGTCGTCGCCCCCGATCGTGATCAAGGCGTCAATGCCCAGGAACTTCAGCACACTCAGCACATGGGCGGTGAAGTCGTAACGATCCGACAAACCGCTGGCGAACACAGTTGCGTGCTTGAGAAACTCTGGCACGTCTTTCGCCTTGACGTTGGCCGGGTTGGTGCGGCTGGTGTGCAGGAACGTGCCGCCGGTGCGGTCAATCGTGCGCACGGTGTTGCGATCCAGCTTCATCGTCATCGTCTGCGTGCTGGCCTCATCGTCCATGTTGAAGTGCAGCAGCCCATACCAGCCCCGCCGGATGCCGACCATCTCGTGGCCGGCATCCAGCAAGCGTATCGTGGCGGCCTTGATGGCCGAGTTCAGTCCGGGCACGTCGCCGCCGCCGGTCAAAATTCCAATTCGCATGTCTTCCTCTCCTCTCGGTTCTCTAAATCAGTTTAGCCCTCTAACGTATCACGAGCGCAAGTCGGTGGGATCACTGCAACGTCGTCGAACGGGGGCGAAATTACGGCTGCAAAAACTGTTCGAGGCGCGCTTTCACGCCCGGCCAGTCGTCGTCAGTCACGCTATACATCACCGACGAGCGCTGATAGCCGTCGGGCATGAGCATGTTCTTGCGCAGCACGCCCTCGCGCACCACGCCGAGCCGCTCGATGGCGCGCTGGCTGCGCTCGTTGCGCAAGTCGGTCTTGAGTTGCACCCGGATGCAACCGAGCGTCTCAAACGCGTGGCGCATGAGCAAGTATTTGCATTCGGTGTTTACCGCGGTGCGGCGATAAGCCTTGCCATACCATGTGCCGCCAATCTCAAGGCCGCGGTGGGCGGTCTCGATGGTCATGTAACGCGTCATGCCCACAGGTACGTCCCTCGCCACATCAAACACCGCAAAGCACAGGTCAGTTCCGCGCGCCTGGCGAGCCAACAAGTCTTCGATCACCGCGCGTAACTTGCCGGGGGTGTTGACCTCGCCATACGGCATATAGCGCCAGATGTCAGGCTCGTCGGCGCTGGGAAAGAGTGCCTCGGCGTGTTCGACCTGTAACGGCTTCAGCCGAACATGGCGGCCGGTCAGCGTCACGGGCCGGATGCCCATCAACGGTATCGCTACAGCGTCCACGGCGCGAAATTATAGTCATTTCAACACCAAGCAACGCCAGCCGTGTGACAACTTGTCCTACCGGCGCACCGCTGGCAGAAAAGTTGAGCGGCCCAAGTCAGCCGCCACCGAGAACTCGCGCTTGACCCGCGTGATGTTGCCCTGGTTGTCAGCGACCTGCGCATGCAGCACGGCGTCGTAGACGTTGCTCAGCGGCTGAGTCAGCGTGATGGCGTAGATGCCGTCACCAATGGGCGTCGCGAGATCGGCCAGTTGTGTGCCCGCCGCGCGCCCATTCACAGGCACGGTCGCGGTCACAGACAGCGAAGCCGAATTGATGCCAGTGTAGGCGTCGGCTACGCCGAGGCGAATCGTCGTCAGCGGCAGCACGCTCGTCCCCGGTCGCGGCAGGCTCACGTTCAGCGTAGGCCGCACATCGTCGAGGAACCAGCCAAAGTTCGCGGCGCTGCCCTGCCCGGTGTTGATCGGGCAGCCCAAATCCACCCAGCGCACAAACAGCATCTTCTGATCGTGCGTCAACGCCAGGCCGCTGGCCGGCGGCGGCATGATCGTACCGGTGTAGTCGAGGTCGGCGTTGTTGATAGCCGCGCCGGCGGGCAAGGTGCTCGCGTCGCCGGGCGTGGTCTCGGTCGGGTGATCGGCGTTCATCCAGCCATCCAGCCGTTGGCCGAATAGCTTCCAGATCAGCAGGCTGCGCCGGCTCTGGAATGGCCGCACATAGCGGCTGGCGTTGGTCTGCCGCCATACCGGATCGTTGCCGACCTTGACCAGCGGCGAGTAGCCCCACTGCGCATCGCTGTCGGCGCACAGCCGTGCATAGTCGCCTGGCACAGTGATGCCGGTGTTCACGCCCAGCGACACCTGCGCCGTGTCGTCCAGCACCAATTTGCCGGGTGGGTTGAGATTGGTCTGGGTGTGGCAGCCTGCGCACTTGCTCTGCAGGATTGGGCGGATGTCGCGCAGAAATTCGACATTGACGGCGCCCGCGTTGACCTGCTGCATGGCTGGTTGGCCGGTCGCGTCCTGCGTGAGCAGCGGCGTGATCTTCGACAAGTCGGGGATGGCGTAGCCCGGCTTGTTGGCGGCCGTTTGTTCAAAGGCAAGCGGCTGCTGGCTGTGGGCGTGACAGCCGCCGCAGTCGGCGCGCATTTCGCCCGGCCGCACCTGATGCCACGTCTGGGCCATGTTCAGCACCATGCCGTTGCGATCCAGCGTTTGAAAGGTGAACGGCGTGTCGGCTGGAATCTTGGCCAGGAAGCTGGTGTCGGGGTTGCCTTCGGGGTCGAGGACGGGATTGTTATTCGGGTCGAACTTGCGCAGCGGAATTTCACCCAGGATGCGCAACTTCTCATTCACGTGATTGAAGAAGTGTTGACCGTTGTTGGGGCCGTAACTGCGGTGGGTGTTGCCCTCCATCGCCACAATGCGCACGGCCCAGATGTCTTCGTTGGAATACTTGCCCGCATCGGCGCCTTGCCACAACCAGTTGCTGCTGTGGTCGTTCTCGGTCGTGTTGAAGGCATCGAGGCCATCGAACGCCGCGCTGCCCCGGCCAGGAAAGGTCTCACGTTTGTAAAAGCTGCTCGTGCCCACCAGGCCATAGGGCGTGCCAGCGGGCAGTTGCGCATGCGCCGTCCCATCGTTTGGCAACCATGGCAGGGTGGCGGGTTGCGACACGCCGTGCACTGCCGCATACGAGACCACAGCGCGCGGCCACACCTCGTTGTAGTTCGGGTCGTTCTTGAGCAGCACCAACTCGCCCTGCGAATTGATCGGCCCGCCACCGCGCATGAGATACAAGCCAGCGTCGGGCGCGGGCAGGTTACTTGGCCGGTTGAGCGCGTTCACCGGCCCACCCGACCATGCCACGAGCAAGTCGTTGTTCGGTGCTGCCGAAGGATGGGTGAACTTGCCGGCGTTCACGCCGTTCTTGAGCGGCGAGGCTTCGTCCTCGGCATTCGTGAACGGCGTGATGGAATGCAGCCCGCGCCGTGTGAAGGCCATGTAAGCCGGATACACAAAGTTCGTGAACGTCTGCGTGATCGGCGGATTCTGATTCGGAAAGGCGGTGTGAAAAGCGGGTTGGCCGTTGGGTGGGTCAACCGGGAAGCGATACAGCGCGCCAAAGCCGAAGTTGTTCAGGTTGTAATAGTCCTCGACGACCACATCCGCGTTGCCCATCTGCGTGGTGAAGTGGAACGAGCTGGCGTTCTTGAACGCGCTGACCAGCGGTTGCCAATAGCGGCCATCCGGCCAGATCGTCCATACCCCCCACAGGCGCGAGTCGCGCATGCCCTGCGTCTCGAACGTGCTGAACATCACCCGGCCGTCGCGCAGTTGCACCGGATGCAATGCGCTGCCCAGCGTCATCGGCGCGATCGGCGTGACGTTGCTGCCATCCGCATCCATCACGAACAGTTGCAAGGTGGGGTTCGTAAATCCCTTGGTCGGCACAGTCCCGTTGCGGTTGCTGGTGAAGATGATCTTCCCGCCAGCGAGCGGCGCAGGTCCAAGGTTGAGGATGCCATAGCCGAGGCGATTGAACTGCTGAGGCGGGTCAACTGGGTTGGATTCATCCCAATTGCCCGCGCCGGTGTTGGGCGTGAACTCCTGGCGCGTCAACCGTGTGACCTGGCGCGTCTTCAGGTTCATGCGATAGATGTCCGCGCCGGCCAGGGGCAAGTCGCCGCGCTGATAGTTCAACTGGCTGGGGCGCACATCGGGGAAGTAGCTGTAATACACCGACTCGCCATCGAACGACACGAACGGATCGGTGACTGCGCCGTCGGTCGTGTCCACCAGCACCTCTTCGCTGCCGTCGGGGTGCAGCAGCACCAGGTCGCTATTCGGCTCGATGCGTCCCGGATGAAACACTTCCGGCCAGACCACATGCGTGTTGTCGCCCTTGCGTGGCTGGCGCACATAGACGATGTCATACGGCACCGGGCCGGCGGCGGGACGGGCTTCGGCCGGGCGCAACAAAGTTATCGTCGTGAGCATCAGCACGCACAAGCCGCGTCGCAACAGGGTTGAGGGGCGCATGCATGATTGTTTACATCAGCATGCGGCCGCGTGCAGTGCGCGTGGTGGGCGAGCAGCACGCCACGCCGGGCGTATAGCAAGCGGAGAGATCAAGTAGACCCGGCGTTACCGGTATCCCTCGGCCTGCATATTGAACAGGCGGGCGTAGGTGCCGCCGAGCGTCAACAGCTCGGCATGCGTGCCGTTCTCCGTCACTTCGCCGTTCTCGATCACCACGATCCGGTCGGCCATGCGCACGGTGCTGAAGCGGTGGCTGATGAGGATGGCGATGCGGCCTTCGGTGAGCTGGCGGAAGCGCTGGAAGATTTCGTATTCGCGCTCGGCGTCCAGCGCAGCCGTCGGCTCGTCGAGCACCAGCACCTCGGCATCGCGCATGAAGGCGCGGCCCAGCGCGATCTTCTGCCACTGCCCGCCACTCAGCTCACGGCCGCGCTCGAACCAGTGGCCAAGCATGGTCTCGTAGCCTTGCGGCAGGTCCTCGATCACTTCATCTGCCCCACCCTTCACTGCCGCGCGTTCGATGCGCGACTTGTCGTCCAGCGCCTCGATCTGGCCGAAGCCGATGTTCTCGCCAGCCGTCATCATGTAGCGCACGAAGTCCTGAAAGATCACGCCGATGCGCTTGCGCAGGTCGTCAATGTC
>Ga0224722_1000163_pt1 | contig 38250 bp, 25 predicted proteins | sample Balambano_FR1_Me_FD_161646 | JGI IMG/M metagenome (GOLD analysis project Ga0224722, IMG submission 161646) | Freshwater sediment microbial communities from Lake Towuti, South Sulawesi, Indonesia - Balambano_FR1_MetaG | ecosystem: Environmental > Aquatic > Freshwater > Lake > Sediment | place...
CCAGTTGGATGGCGTTGATCACCTTTTGTCGCAAGTCATAACTGTAAGCTTTTGCCATGATTACAAGGGCTTTTAGAGGGGTGGATACCTCTTAGTCTACGTCCTAACTGTCTTGGCGACAGCTATAATTGGGGAACAAGTCCATCAATCTATCCTTATTGGAATGTTATGACCCTGATTTGTGACCCTGAGTTTAAGAGCGCTTTACAATTTTGGATAGTGTTCAAAAAGTAATGCTTTTTGCTGTCAGAGTCCACACAACACAAATGCTTCTAAAGCCTGAGCGACTGCTTTCTTTGCCACATTCACACTTTTCTCGACGCAACAACACCGAATGACGCGACAAACTCACGTTCAATCTTGTTGGTGCGAGAACTGGTAGGCCCCCCAGGCAGACAGACCGATCGCGACAACCAACAAAATCGGAATCGAGTACCAGGGAAATTCGGAAAGAGACAAGTAGGCAGCGGCGCGGAGGGCAATGCTGGTGTAAGTGAGTGGCAGGAGATAGACCACAAATTTGAGGGCGATCGGCAAGCGGACTGGATCAAAGAACGTCGCCCCTAGAAACGACATCGGCACAATCACGAAATTGTTATAGATGCCCACACTTTCCAGTGATTTCACATTTAGCCCCACAATCACGCCCAAACCTGCGAATACGGCACAGTTGAGCAACAACACCAGCAGAAACAAGGGGTTCAAAAAGCTCCAAACTTTCCCGGTGAATAGAATGGCTACCAAAATGACTGACCCAGCCGTTAACATCCCGCGCACTACGCCCGCCGACATTTTGCCCAGGTGCAGCGACAGGGGATGAATCGGCATCAGCATCAGTTCTTCAAAGGTCTTCGTAAACAGCCGATCGCCACAGATGGAAAATGTCGTGCCCCCAAAGCTAATCACCATTGATGACAGCGCCACCATTCCCGGCAGGATGAATTGGAGATAATTCTCGCCAGCAGTGGGCGTAGTGGCTGCATCGATCGCGCTGCCCAAACCTAACCCAAACCCGACGATATAAATCAGTGGAGAAATCAACCCCGAAGCAGCGACCTGCACCAACCGCACTCGCAGATCCAACCAATCGCCCCAAAACACGGTCAACGTGTCACTCCACAAGGTTCGCAGCAGTGCGGCTGAACCCTGATGTTTCTTCCCAGCTAACCCGATCGCGCCCACAATCGCTATCCCAACTGCAACATATCTTTAACTATAGGGCAGAAGGTAAAGGGCAGAAGGCAGAGGGCGGAAGGCAACTATTCGCCTAACTTCTAAGTCCTAATTCCTAACCCCTAACTCCTAACTCCTGATTCCCCACGACTCTTGCTCACTTCTGCTATAGTCATACAGAAATCCGAGGCATACTGGAGTAAATAAGGCAAGGTTTTTAGACTGTCATGGCAAAACGTCGTCCCCGATCCTCTTCTACCCATAACAACTACGATCGCGACTTTGAACGCGAGTTTGAAGAATATGCAGCGCTGGAGCCGGAAACCAAGCCGCGCAAATTCTCCAAGTCGATGATTTTTAATGCCACCACGATCGCGATTCTGGCGGGCGTATTTATTCTGGGCATCGGGATTGGGATGGGCTTTAGCTCCGTGAGTGGTGTGAGTAATACCAGTGGCAGCAAAATTGTGACCCAAAGCGAACTAGATTCCAAAGCGCCCAACCCAGACTTGTGTGTACAATTTGGAGCCAGCGCGATAGTGACAGATATGCGTGTATTTGTGACGCTTAACCCACTGAACTTTTACGTGTCGCAGGCCAGTTCTCGTCCTGGTTGTGTGTTACGTAGCAATAATTGGTCTGTGCTAGAACAACGGGGATTGGTCAAGCCAGAACAGGTTCGAGATTGTAAGCAGCGGATGAACACCTTTGGGTTTACAGGCGACCTCAATAGCACTCCAGAAATTAATTGCGTCTATCAAAACAACACGACCCAAAACCTCTTCCTGGATCAAAATGGCCCAAATGGCAAACCTGTGGCCGAATCTGACAATGAGAGATTCTAAGGTCTAGTTATCGACACTCAAGCTAGTAAAGCTTGGGGGTTAGGTAGAACCTGCCATTTCTCCCATTTATAGCTATAGCCATGAGTAGCGTGGCGAAAGCGAGTCAGAACGCCTACCCAGTATTGGCTTTGCAACTTCCTCCTTGCCCTAAGCGTTCTGACCAAAGCTATATCTATGGTTTTCTTCTTTAATAAGGAATATCTTTCAGCATGCGCACCTGAATCACTTGACCAGGTTGAATCGTGGCCGGTTTAGGGGCAGTCAATAAATTCGTGGCAGCCCCAGCAGCTCCACCAAGCAAAATTCCCCAACCAGAAAACCGGCTAATTAATCCACCTGCCAACGCACCGGCTCCAGAATAAAGCGCGATCGAAGAGGTTGAAACATCTCGATTGCCCCCCGTCAGCGGCTCCGATTCCGCAAAGAAAGGCACAATGCGATCGCCCCGCTGAATCGAACTAGTAAAGAATTTGCTTCCGGTTGCGGTCGTTTCGAATTGACCCATCACATAGCTACCCTGCGGAAACACCACATTACCCGCTGCATCTCGCACTTCAGTCTGTAACACCATCATGTCCTGGCGAGAATTCACAGCACCTAACTGCAACTCGGTTGTACCAGGATAACTCAACGCCAGGACGGTTCCGGTTGGCAAAGCGATCGCTGGATTGGCCGATTGGATACGGCCGATCGGCGAAACGCTTGCATTCGGAATCGTTGGGATACTTTTGGGCATAGTATTTAGAGCTACCGCTCCCGGATTAGGGAGTGGTTTACCAAATTCAATCACCGTTGAGGTGTTACCCGCCGCCGCATTCGGTACAGAGTTTATAGATGGGGTAGGTGTCGGTTGCAGCGATGGGACAGAAACTGTCGGTGTGTTATCAGCTCCCAGCGAAGCTTGCAAGGGTGGAACTGAAACCATTCCCGCAGCTCCAGTAGGAAGGGGTGCAGGAGCAGGAAGAGCAACCGGAATCGGCGCTGGTTGTGGAATCGCAGAAATGGGAGCAGGTGTAGGGTTGGAGCCAGTTGATTGAGCGGGTGGTTGAATGACACTCGATACAGGCGGTGCTGGCAGCGATCGCGTCAATGAGGGTTGCGCCGCAGTACTCGACTGCATCACCCAGGAGTTAGGCGGAGGCGTGATTTTGGTCACGGATGGAACAACTGGAGCCGAAGTTGTGGCCGGAAAAGTTGCCGCTGGTGAGGAACCGGAAGGCACACCGCTCCCAGGTGCAGTCATTCCAGGCGATTGCATCACCCAGGAATTGGGCGGCTGCTTGCTAGAAGTCGGGAACTGAGGGGTAGGGGTTGGCAAACTATCCGCTGTTGGTGACTGGATTTGCCCCACCGACTGAGACTCAGAAAGTTGGATGACGCTTGACACCGGCGGTTTAAGAGGCTGCGGCACTGGTGGATTTAGGGGAGGAACAGCCAATGGTGGCGGTGTTGGATTGACCTTCGGCAGTACTGGGACATTCGCAGACGGAGCGCCAGGGGAAAGGGTCGGTACGGCAACTTGGGGCGCAGGAGTAGCAGGCAGCGATCGCACCGTGGATGGGATCTCCAAGGTCTGGACGACGGTATTTCCCGGAGGTGATTGTAAAGGTGGGGGTGGCGCAACTTTCACCTGAGGCACCGTCATCACCTCTGGTTGCACAGGCATTGTCGATGTCGGCGGCGGCACTGAAATTGGCACCGCATTTTTCGATTCGATCGCAAATCCCGCAGGTGGCAATAGCGTTTCTGGTGGCAAAGGTGTCGTCGCTTCCACAGGTAGTTGCGCAACGGGCGGAAGCGGTTTAGCTGGTTTAGTTGCCTCAGGTTTAGCATCTGGTGTTGGCAGCGGCACTGAGATTGTGGGCGGGAGTGGTTCCTTTGTCACTGGACTCACATCAGCACCGAGCGCCAACGGAATTGGCGGAGATTGAGGCGCTTGCTTCGCCACACCCCTACTGATTGCTGTAGTCGTTGTTGACGTTGCTGGTTGTTTGGCATTAGAAGCTGGCTTGGCATCTGACCGTTTAGAGTCTGACGGTTTGGGTGTTGACGGCTTGGCAGTTGAAGCCGCTTTGGCGATCGTCGTTTTCGTAAATAACGGGCGCAACACCACCCGCTCGCCCTTGGCCTCTAGGTTGACCTGACCTGGGGCTAACTCTACGTCAGGAGCCAACTCCAGGACAAACCGCGTCACCCCTGGTTGAAATTGAGATACTCTAATTTGGCGAACCGCACCCGAAAAAGTTTCTCTAGCTTTGACTTCGCCCATGTTGGTGTTGGGTAAATCCACCACAATCCGGGCTGGCTGCGCCATGACAAAGTATTTCGGTGTGGTTTCTTGGTTCAGCGTCACTTCCAGTTGCTGTTTAGTTGCATCATATTTCCAGCCCATGAGCGCGGCGGCAACGGGTTGCGGGGCAATCACGATCGCCACTAAAGCTAGTGTTGTTAGCCCACTCCATCTACAAAATCGCGATCGTGGCTTGTTAAACCGCAACAAGCAGAGAAGCTGAACGACAAAGGTTGAAGTTAGAGAGGGGTTTTGCATCGCTTTAGGCTGAACGCATTGGTAGGTTTGACGCTAAACTGGGCGCGGAAGCATTGAATGTAGCTCATTCATCGCCGGCCTGAAAAACAACGCCGCTTAGCTACCAGCAGGTCTACACTAGATACAGCGTTGAATGACTCTATTTACTCGAATTTACGCTAAGAATAGGGCAAGATTTAGAAAAATTTACACGCCAATTCGTTTGCAATGACATTTAAAGATTATTTCTCCAGTCATGCCAAAATTTACGCGCAGCATCGCCCTGCTTACCCGCCCGAACTGTTTGCGTACTTGAGCAGTTTAGTCAATCAACGTGCAACCGTCTGGGATTGCGCCACTGGAAATGGGCAGGTTGCGATCGGGTTAACGCCCTACTTCCAAAAGGTCTACGCCACCGATGCCAGCGCTCAACAATTAGCCCACGCGATCGCCCATCCCCAGGTAACTTACGCCGTTTCCACTGCCGAGCAAACCCCCTTCCCCAATCACACCTTTGACCTCATCACGGTTGGGTTAGCTTTGCACTGGTTCAATATCGATCGGTTTTATCAGGAAGTGCAGCGCGTCTTACGTCCAGAAGGAACGATCGCAGTTTGGTGCTACACCGATATAGAATTGCCCACCGCAGCCCAAGAGTTGAGCGATCAACTGGCAAACTTCCGTCATCTGGTCTACCCCTACTTTGCCCCAGAAATTGAGTACGTTTGGCAGCAGTACACCACCATTCCCTTTCCCTTCCTTGAGCAGGAAACACCTCAATTCCGCATGACTGCCCATTGGAACCTAACCCACTTCATCGGATATTTGCAAAGCTTGTCCGGCACCCAACGATTTTGCCAACAACACGGTGCCGCCGCATTAAATGAAGTCGCTCAACCCTTGATCGCCGCCTGGAAAACCCCTGAAACAATACTTCCCGTACAATGGGTTATTCACCTGCGCGTGGGGAAGATCAACAAAGAAAAATAGAGCCACCCCCTCCCAACCTCCCCCTGGCAATAGAAGGGGCCGTAGGCGGTGGGGTGAAATGCAAGGTTCATGGTTTAAACCGGTATCAGTCGCTTCTTCCCAAATCACCCCATAGCGATGGTTACTACTAGCAATGACTCCATCACGGGTTCCCCCAAATCAATAGAAGGTGCAGAGAATCCGGTAGAGATAGGATTGTGCCGCTGCATAGCCCCTAATCACCACGTCACCCACACAAACGGGTTTCCAACAAAGCTTTACTCCTGCTCGATGTAGATGGAACCCTGCTCTTTGCCATTGATCGTGATGGGTTTGTAGCGAACGGTTCCTTGAATAGTGACTTCTTCACCCGGTTTGGGGGGTGGTTGTTTGGTGAGAATCCAAACCTTGCCCGTTGCGTCTTGGAGTTCGTAAACGGTGCCTTCCAGCAGAGGAACGATCGCCCCCACTGAGCCTTTGACATAAATCGTAGAGTTTGTTGCAGGGGCAGATTGCAAAGCGGAGACGGGAGTTGTTGGGATAGAGCTAGCCGGTTTGCCAAATTCGGTCGTAGCGCGACTGTTGCAACTCACCGTAAACAATAGCCCCAGTAGCATGAGTGCCCAAACTCGATGGGGCGATCGTGATTTATCAGAAATGCCAGCCATTGCAGAATTAATTCCTTAATGAATCTGAGAAACTGCATAGACACCCTAGCGCAGTGCTAGCATAGATCGCCCAAACGCCTTTGCACATAATATGTCTACTCCCACCGCCCAAATTTTGGATGGAAAAGCGCTCGCTCAGCACATGCAAGCTGAATTAACCAAACACATCCAAACTCTTCAACCGCAAAAAGGTCGTCCGCCTGGGCTAGCCGTATTAATGGTCGGAGACAATCCCGCTAGTGCTGCTTACGTTCGCAACAAAGAACGAGCCTGCACGACGGTAGGCATTGCCTCCTTCAGCCACCACTTTCCAACAGAAACAACCCAGGCAGAACTGGAACTAGTGATTGAGGAACTGAATCAAGACGATCGCGTGGATGGCATTCTGGTGCAATTGCCCCTGCCAAGTCACCTTGACTCGATCGCGCTGCTCAACAAAATTCATCCAGACAAAGACGCAGATGGTTTGCATCCCGTGAATTTGGGGCGGTTAGTGCGGGGTGAAGCCGGATTACGCAGTTGTACCCCCGCAGGCGTGATGCGGTTGCTGCAAGCTTACCAAATTGAGACGAAAGGCAAACATGCCGTTGTGATTGGCCGCAGCATTTTAGTTGGAAAACCGCAAGCATTGATGCTGCTAGAAGTAGATGCCACAGTGACCATCGCCCATTCCAAGACACCCAATTTAGGCGCGATCGCTCGCAGTGCTGATATCTTAGTAGCGGCGGTGGGTCAGCCTGGGATGATTACAGCAGACATGGTGAAACCCGGTGCTGCAGTAATTGATGTGGGCATTAATCGAGTCAGTCTCTCGGCTGGAAAATCTCGGCTGGTTGGCGATGTGGATTTTGACCCAGTACAATCCATTGCGGGCTACATAACCCCTGTCCCTGGCGGGGTGGGGCCGTTAACGGTGGCAATGCTTTTACATAATACCGTTGAGACGTACAGCCATTCAGTGCAGTAGGGGTTGCCCAAGGGCATGAGGCGCACACGCTCTCTCGACGCTGAGGCTGAAGGCTAAACCGATATCGATCAAATTCCGAATACCGGACACGCAACACTTTAGAATAATGAGGAATACAAACCCATTTCATGGTCGAAAACACACTTTGATAAACGTATTGGGAGGACTACCAGCATGGTGATGACGGACGACTTACGCACGTCACAGCAAGAGTTTCAATTTGATTTGGCAACCTACCTTGCGGAGCGCCAAACCAAAGTAGAAGCAGCCCTCGATCGCTCCTTGCCAGTGGTCTATCCCGAAAAGATTTACGATGCCATGCGTTATTCATTGCTAGCAGGCGGCAAGCGGTTACGACCAATTTTGTGTTTAGCCACCTGTGAGTTAATCGGCGGCACGATCGACATGGCCATGCCGACCGCCTGCGCCCTGGAAATGATCCACACTATGTCTCTCATCCATGACGACCTCCCCGCTATGGATAATGATGACTATCGTCGGGGCAAACTCACAAACCACAAAGTTTTTGGTGAGGATGTGGCCATCTTGGCCGGTGATGGATTGCTGGCCTATGCCTTCGAACATGTGGCGATCGAGACGCAGAATGTCCCTGCCGATCGCTTGCTGAAAGTCGTTGCCATGCTAGGACGAGCGGTAGGAGCTGCGGGATTAGTCGGCGGTCAGGTGGTTGACCTGGAATGTGAAGGCAAAGCAGACGTGTCGCTCGAAACCCTAAACTTCATTCACAATCACAAAACAGCCGCCCTCTTGGAAGCCGCTGTTACATCCGGTGCAGTTCTCGCAGGCGCATCAGAAGAGGATTTGCAACGGCTCCTACGCTACGCTCAAAATATTGGCCTCGCGTTTCAAATTGTGGATGATATTTTGGACATTACATCGACTCAGGAAGAATTAGGCAAAACCGCTGGGAAAGACCTTACCGCCCAAAAAGCAACCTATCCCAGTATTTGGGGATTGGAGGAATCGCGTCATCAGGCCAAACGTCTGGTGGATGAAGCCAAAGCTGAGTTAGCAACCTTTGGTGTGAAGGCAACTCCTCTAATCGCGATCGCTGACTTCATTACCGCACGCACGCACTAACCAACTGTTGACTGGCCCGATCCTGACCCGTCTATATCAATTCCACTCACCCTCACCCATCACAAACACCATGCAGGACTTTGGCGACATTCTCCACAATCAGGTGCTACTGATTGCTATTGCGGCGTGTCTCATCGCCCAGGTACTTAAAGTGTTTGTGGAACTGGCAAGACATGGCAAATTGAATGTGCGATCGCTGGTTGAAACAGGTGGGATGCCTAGCGCCCACTCTGCCTTTGTAACGGCGTTAGCGATGGGAGTGGGGCAGGCATTGGGATGGGCGAGTCCCGACTTTGCCGTAGCAGCCGTTTTCGCCGTGATTGTCATGTACGATGCTGCTGGAGTCCGTCAAGCTGCCGGAAAACAAGCCCGTGTACTGAATCAAATCATTGACGAATTTTTCCAGGGCGAACATCATTTCAACGAAGAACGCCTCAAAGAACTTTTGGGACACACTCCCTTTCAAGTCATCGCAGGTTCTCTCCTCGGTGTTGCCATCTCCTGGGCGGCTGAACTGGCTTATTGAGCTGAGGCTATTAACTTTAACCTGCAATTTTAGCTGTCTGAGGTTCTGGCAAAGATTCTCCCGTGGGTTCGGAAGTAGCGACCAAAGATTCGATGACTTCAGTTTTGATTCAAAATTTGACTCAAAAAATTCTGAGTTGCGGCAGTGGGTTGATCTGAACGCATGATTGCCCGGACGATCGCCACGCGTTCGGCTCCAGCCGCTAAAACAGCTTGGATATTCGTCGAATCAATGCCACCGATCGCGAACCAGGGAATTGTGGCGTGTTTGGTGGCATAGCGAACATACTCCAGGCCAGCGGCGGCCCGTCCGGCTTTCGTTGGGGTTTCGTAAACCGGCCCGACCCCCACATAATCTGCTCCTTCTGCGATCGCCTTCTGCAATTCATCGGGGTTTTTGGTGGAACGTCCAAGCAAGCGCTGAGAGCCAAGTAGCTGTCGCGCCAGCGGTAGTGGTAAATCTTGCTGTCCCAAATGAACCCCATCTGCACCCACAGCAAGAGCGATATCCACACGATCGTTGACAATAAACAATGCTCCGTAACGATGACATAATTCACAGAGTTGCTGAGCGATCGCCAATCTCACTACATCCTCGGCCTCCTTGTCGCGATGTTGCACCAATGTCAATCCGCCTTGTAGCGCCGCTTCCACAATGGCGACGATATTGTCTGAAGGGGATGTCACTAGATACAAGCGCGCATCTTGCAGCTTTTGATGTAGCTCGTAGCGCATCAGTCGGCTTTCCAGGGTATACACTCGATACCGCATTTGTTTACAGGCAGTCGCCATTTCAGGCCGATACACTTTGCCATACTCTTCCAGCACTCGCAAGGCTTCCTGAACGCGACACAAATTTGCTTGCAACACCTGCTGCATACTTGAGCGCTGCTCCTCTCCGGGGTGAGTCAGTTCAGTGCCCGCATCTCCCGGCGTATCTCGTTCTGCCCGCAGCTCAGGGGTGTGCCAGCGAGCTAATTCTTGCCGTAGGGCTTTGCATGCTTCCGTCAGTTCAGCATTGTCTAACCCAAACCGACACCACTCTTCGATGATGCGTAACCCTTCGCGCGATCGATCTAAATTGGCATCCAAAATTCGATACAGCGACGGTTGAACAAACCGATTTTGACTTTGCATCCTAATTATTAGCGATACTCACAACATGCTTACTTCAGCATACCGATTGAATGCCACCCCGAAATTAATGCTTCATTTACGGACAAATAGAGTACAACGGTTTTGTTTATTTCCATCATGAACGGCGAGCTTTCGGGACAGTCATGAGAGCAATGTTGCTGTCAGCCCGAATGCTTCGCCACTACCTTGCTCTCCACGCTACACCGATCTCAAGCAATGATTCAATCCACTGGTCACGGTTGTCTACCGCATGGAACCCGCTGGGTCATCCTGGCTTCTATCACTAGCTTGGCAGGAGGGGGACATTCGATCGCGCTGGCTCAAACACCTGCTGTTCCTTTGTCTGCTCCAATAACGGACACTCGGACAGTTGCTATGCTGCACGTCAACCCCATCAGCGGCAATGATGCGATCGCAGACGGCAGCGATCGTGCGCCCTTCAAAACCATTACTCGAGCACTGGAGGCGGCATTACCGAACACAGTCATTCAATTGGCACCTGGCATTTACAGCAGCAGCACAGGTGAAACCTTTCCGATCGCGCTCAAGCCGCGAGTTACGCTTCAGGGCAACCCAGAGACACGAGGCCAACAAGTCGTGATTCGGGGGGGGGGTGCATTTTCCAGCCCTGGTTTGACACAACAAAATATCACGATTTTGGGTGGCGCAAATCAAGCTAGTCTCACAGGCGTAACGATTACTAATCCCAATGGTTACGGCCTTCAAATTGAATCCAGCAGTCCAACGATCGCCAACAATACCTTCACTCATAACAGTCGGGGGGGGATTATTGTCGTAGGCAGCAGCAAATCCATCATCCGCAACAACTTTTTCTACCAGAACGAGGACGTTGGTGTTCGAATTCAGGGAAGTGCCTATCCCACTCTACAAGAGAATATTGTGGAGCAAAATGGAGTTGGCGTTTTTGTCGATAGTACGGCTGCGCCACGTTTGCTCGATAATCGCATTACTCAAAACAAAACTGGGGTGATTGTCCAGGGAGAAGCCAAACCCTACCTACGCGGCAACTCGGTGGAAGGGAACGAGGAATTTGGGTTGACGGCGATTGCCCCAGCGCAACCAGATTTGGGTTCGTCAGCCGACGCAAATGCTAATTTTTTCCGTAACAACCGCAAACAAGATATTGCATTGCAAACCACTTCCAGTGCCAACGCTGCTCCACCAGCAAACAAGCCAGCAAACCAGTTGGTCAAACAATCTCTCCCGAAAGCACACGCCCCCTCTACTGCAACCCAGAAGCAGCGAGAAATCATCTCTCCACCTGCACCAACCCAGCGGGGAGCCGTTGTGGTTCCAACCATCACTACACCTGCTGTTCAACCCGTACCGACAGTTACCTTTGGCGATCGCATTCAAGCCAACCCTCCAGGCATTGATTCCCCTCCCTCCATCAACCAGACCCTCCCCCGAAAACCATTAGAGCCAAAATCCTCTCCCCAAAGCACTAAGCCACCAGTTCAACCCGTTCCCCAAGCTTACGCATCTTCATCAGGCATCACTTCAACCGCCTTTCCAAAACCCTCTGCTCTATCAAATGCTGGTCAAACGTCAGCCACTCCCCGCCCAATACAGGTGATTCGGTTAACCTCTCCACCTGTTGATAACATCCCCCCCTCTGCTGATTCCTCTTTGGGCACCATCACTATCGCCCCTCGCTCAAATGGTTCACGCCTACCGTTGACCCCAACGACAGCTCAATCATCACCAACCCCGACTGGCCTAGCTCCAGTGCCAACCACTCGACGCATCCAGATCCCCATGCCTGTAAGACCAGCGATCGCAGAAGAGATTCCTGCGCCGCCCACTGTCCTCCCCCGTTCTGCCGCGACCGTTCTGCCAAAAGCTCCCCTTCGCATACCTGCGCAACGGCCACAAACCACACCTGAATTTCCTCCCCCGATTCGGCTCATTCCGCATCAACCGGCTACCGCGACCCAACCATCACGATCGACTCAACCCGCGAGCGCTCCACCGCTATTTTCACCCACGGTTCCATCCAGTCGTTCGATCGTCATTCCCGTCCCGCCGCCAGAAACAGGCTACCCTCGACCAGTTCCAGCAAAACCAGCGGCTTCTCCTCTCTCGCCCCCAGCACTAGCAAACAATCTTACGTCAGCAAAGTCAGGCAACCTACTCCCTGTTCCTGGACCAAATATCCCCGTTGGAAATATTGGAGATATGCCCAGTGTCTATTCTGCCCGAGGCAATCAACAATCTATTCCGGGAGTGCCGATCACACCTGGGAATGTTGGCTCTGTAGTTGTGAAGTATCGAGTTGTTGTTGTGGCGACTGATGATAACCAACAAGAGCAAGTCCGCACGATTGTACCAGACGCATTTCCGGTCGTTTATCGGGGACAACGAGTGATGCAAGCAGGAGCATTTGGCGATCGCTCTAAAGCGGATCAACTCGTAGCGTCCCTTAATGTTCAAGGACTGCAAGCAATCATTGAACCACTGGATTAAAAAATGCCTTGTTCCAGGTAAAAATCTCACCAATCATTTGAATCGTTTGCACCCTCAAGTAAAACATTGGACAGTCGTCTTCAGGCAAGACGCGCTATCCAGATGCTTCACCTAATAAACATCACTTGCGGAAAAGCCTTTTACAGCTTCACTTCAATATCAACCCCGGCAGGCAAGTCCAACTTCATGAGCGCGTCGATCGTTTTTGAAGAAGGCTGATAAATATCAATAATGCGATGATGAGTCCGAGTTTCGAAGTGTTCTCGCGAATCTTTATCGACGTGAGGTGAACGCAGGACACAATAAATCCGCCGCCGAGTCGGCAGGGGAATTGGCCCGATCGCAGTTGCATTGGTCCGATTTGCGGTGTCTACAATCTTTTCACAGGAAGTGTCAAGAAGCCGTCGATCAAACGCCTTGAGGCGAATCCGAATCTTTTGCTGTTGAATAGTTGCCATTTGAGTTACCAGCTAAATTGTCAAGGTTCTGAATTTCCAGTGTTGTGGAATTTACCTGCCACAACTCAAAACGAAACAAAATCCTGCTTTAAAAACAGGAAGTCGCAGTTAAAGCTACCAGCAATCGGGAGGATTGCCGATAGCTTCACCATCTAAACCAGGGTTACTTCAAGATTTTAGAAACAACACCTGCACCTACAGTCCGACCGCCTTCACGGATTGCAAAGCGCATCCCTTGTTCGATCGCGACCGGGTAGATTAGATCGACAGTCATTTTGATCCGATCTCCAGGCATCACCATTTCTGCCTCACCACCTTCGTCACTGGTGAAGTTGCTGATAGTACCAGTGACATCAGTTGTCCGTACATAAAACTGAGGCTTGTAACCGGGGAAGAATGGAGTGTGACGACCACCTTCTTCCTTCCTCAGAATATAAACCTCAGACTCAAAAGTGGTGTGAGGTTTAATGGAGCCAGGTTTTGCTAGCACCATGCCGCGCTCGATTTCAGCTTTCTGAATACCCCGCAGCAGAATCCCAGCGTTATCCCCGGCCAAACCCTCTTCCAGGCTCTTCTTGAACATCTCAATCCCGGTAACGACAAGCTTGCGGCTGGGTTTAATCCCAACTAGCTCAACTTCATCACTCACCTTGACCTTACCGCGTTCAATCCGACCCGTTGCCACCGTCCCCCGACCAGTAATCGAGAAGACATCTTCCACCGCCATCAAGAAGGGCTTGTCAACTTCCCGCTCTGGAGTCGGGATGTAGTCATCCACGGAATCCATCAACTCGTAGATTTTATCAACCCACTCATTATCACCCCGCTGCGTTTTGGGATTAGCGGTCATAGTTTCTAGCGCTTGCAACGCCGAACCAGCCGTAATGGGGATTTCATCGCCAGGAAACTCATAGGAATCCAAAAGTTCACGAACTTCCAGTTCTACTAGCTCTAGCAATTCATCGTCATCCACCATGTCCTTCTTATTCAAGAACACCACCAGACGAGGTACACCAACCTGACGAGCTAACAGGATATGCTCACGAGTTTGGGGCATGGGGCCATCTGCCGCAGACACAACCAGGATGGCACCGTCCATTTGAGCAGCACCCGTAATCATGTTCTTCACATAGTCGGCATGCCCCGGACAGTCTACGTGAGCGTAGTGGCGGTTTTCGGTTTCGTACTCAACGTGAGCCGTATTAATCGTAATCCCACGAGCTTTTTCCTCGGGCGCAGCATCGATTTCATCGTACTTTTTCGCCTGAGCTTGACCATTTGCTGCGAGCGTCATGGTAATTGCCGCCGTCAGTGTGGTCTTGCCGTGGTCAACGTGACCGATCGTTCCAATATTAACGTGGGGTTTAGTCCGTTCAAACTTTGCGCGTGCCATTGCTCTATGCGTTCCTTTTCCTGATTATGCGTTCCCTTTACTCTTTGCGATGATCGCCTCAGCCTCATTTCGGGGGACTTCGTCGTAGTTGCTAAACTCCATCGAGAATACTCCCCGTCCCTGAGTCTTTGTTCGGATATCTGTAGCATATCCAAACATGTTTGCCAATGGAACTTTTGCAGTTACTTTGGCAATTCCGTTGGTATTATCTTGACCTTCGATTTGCCCTCTGCGAGAGTTCAAATCTCCGATCACATTACCAACAAAATCGTCAGGCACCTCAACTTCCACTTGCATCATCGGCTCCAATAAAACAGGAGATGCCTTCATCACAGCCTCTTTGATTGCCATTGAACCAGCAATCTTAAAGGCCATTTCTGAAGAGTCAACCTCGTGGTAAGACCCATCAACCAGGGTCGCCTTCAGGTCAATGACTGGATAACCAGCAATGATGCCAGACTCACAGGCTTCTTTCATTCCCTGTTCTGCAGGTGAGACGTATTCTTTCGGAACTGAGCCACCTACAATTTTAGAAACAAATTCGAACCCGCTACCAGGCGCTCCTGGCTCCAACTCAATCACAACGTGACCGTACTGACCTTTACCACCACTTTGCCGGACAAACTTGCCCTCCGCTCGAGTCGTTTTACGAATCGTCTCACGATAAGCTACCTGAGGGGCACCGACGTTTGCCTCGACCTTAAACTCTCGCTTCATTCGGTCAACTAAGATGTCGAGGTGAAGCTCGCCCATTCCAGAAATAACCGTCTGGTTTGTTTCCTGATCCACACTAACGCGGAAGGTTGGGTCTTCTTCGGCTAAAGACTGAAGCGCTTTGGAAAGCTTCTCCATGTCTTGCTTCGTTTTTGGCTCGACTGCAACCGAAATAACAGGTTCTGGAACGAACAACGATTCTAAAATTACAGGTGCCTGGTCGTCGCAGAGAGTATCGCCTGTAAACGTGTCTTTCAAACCCAGGGCTGCACCTAAGTCACCAGCACGTAACTCGTCAACCTCAATGCGATCGTCTGCTTTCAATACAATCAGCCGAGAGATTCGCTCTTTCTTGCTCTTGGCTGCATTCAGAACGTAGCTCCCCTTTTGAAGCACACCTGAATAGACACGAACGAATGTTAAGCGTCCGTAGGGATCGGCCATAATCTTGAAAGCCAATGCTGCCAATGGTTGCTCATCATCGGCAAATCGCTCGACCGTATCTCCTTGAGGAGTTGTCCCCTGAATAGGCGGAACTTCACTCGGAGCAGGCAGGTAATCGATTACTGCATCCAGCAAGAGTTGAACACCCTTGTTCTTAAAGGCAGAGCCGCACAACATTGGGACGATCGTACCTTCGAGCGTGCCTTTGCGGAGAGCCAGCTTGATTTCAGACTCAGTCAGCTCCTCGCCCTCAAGATATTTCTCTGTTAAAGCATCATCTGTCTCAGCAACAGACTCCAACAACTTCATGCGGTACTCCTCGGATGGTTCAACCATATCCGTTGGAATCTCAGTTTCCTGAATATCAGTTCCCAAGTCATTGGTGTAGATGTAGGCTCGCATCCGCACCAAATCAATAATTCCGCGCAGGCTATCCTCACTGCCAATCGGCAACTGAATCGGAACCGCATTGGTGCGGAGGCGATCGCGAACCTGTTCATAAACCTTGAAGAAATTTGCCCCAGTTCTGTCCATCTTGTTGACGAAGACAATACGAGGCACCTTATACCGATCAGCTTGCCGCCAGACCGTCTCAGTTTGGGGTTGAACACCTCCAACCGAACAAAGTACGGTGATGACACCATCCAACACTCGCATAGAGCGTTCGACCTCGATCGTGAAATCGACGTGACCTGGGGTATCAATAATATTGATCTTATGCTCAAGCTCACCGGGCATTGGCTGAGTGGGATTCGACGGATCACGCCGTGTCCAAGCAGTACTGATTGCAGCAGCTGTAATCGTGATACCGCGCTCTCGCTCCTGATCCATCCAATCAGTAACAGCAGTTCCCTCGTGAACCTCGCCCATCTTGTGGACAACGCCAGAGTAAAATAAAATCCTCTCAGTTGTCGTGGTTTTGCCTGCATCGATATGAGCAGCAATTCCAATATTCCGAACCCGTTCGAGCGGGATGATGCGTGGCACAACTACCTCCTTAGCCTCTGTCGCCAATCGATGCGACACCCCAATAAGATTTTATACTTTTTTAACCGTGAAAGGTGAAGGCTTGTGCTTAGTACCGATAATGCGCGAATGCTTTATTCGCCTCAGCCATCCGGTGTGTTTCTTCCCTTTTACGAATCGCACTTCCAGTCTGATTCGCTGCATCCATCAACTCGTTGGCGAGTTTACTGGCCATTGTTTTGCCAGAGCGTTGACGAGCATATTGGATTAGCCACCGCAAAGCGAGAGCAGTCCCACGATCGGAACGAACTTCGACAGGGACTTGATAGGTTGCACCACCAACCCGACGAGCCTTTACCTCAACCAACGGGGTTGCATTCTTCACTGCTTGTTCAAACACACCGATGGGATCAGAACCAGTCCGCTGCTCGATCGTCTTGAACGCATCGTAAATGATCCGAGAGGCGAGAGATTTTTTACCACTTCGCATAATTCGCCGCGCCATCATTGTGACCAGGCGAGAGTTATAGACCGAGTCTGGTGGAATCGGACGCTTTTGAATAACAGTACGACGAGACATAAATTAACCCTTGAACAAGAACAAGCTTTGGATGATGACAGATTCAGAGGCGAGCCAGATAAACGTAGCCGCGCGAAGAGCGTAGCCGAGAATACTCTAAAAATTAGAAACCCTGCTGTCTGTAAGAATCGATGCAATGAACGAACAAACCTAGCAGACCGTAAATCTAACAGACCCGACCTTAGCTCTTCGGGCGCTTGGCTCCGTACTTAGAACGGCCCTGTTTCCGATCCTTGACACCTGCAGTGTCTAATGTGCCACGAATGATGTGATAGCGAACACCGGGCAAGTCTTTCACCCGACCACCCCGAATCATCACAACGGAGTGTTCCTGCAAGTTATGGCCAATACCTGGAATGTAAGCCGTAACTTCAAAACCAGAAGTCAATCGAACTCTGGCGACTTTACGAAGAGCAGAGTTCGGCTTTTTAGGTGTAGTTGTGTAAACTCTAGTACAAACGCCACGACGTTGCGGACAACTTTTCAGTGCCGGAGACTTCGTCTTCTTGATGATGCTTTGGCGCTCGCTGCGGATTAATTGCTGAATTGTTGGCATGTTTGATTATGTGCGGCAGTCTTCCGATTCGACATTTTCCAAATTACCACACTACCAACTAAGTCTGCACGATGTCAATCAGTTCGCTCTGCAAAATCAGCCTTTGCTTGACCAACTGAGAAGGAGTTACCGCAACTACAAACTTGAATGCTGTTGGGGTTGTGGAAACGAAAGCCGCCGCCCATCATGTCTTCTGAGTAATCGATCGCCAACCCTTCCAGATACGGAAAGTCTTCCGCGCTTACGACCAATTCGAGGCTAGCGTCTAAAGGAATGACGCGATCGCCGTGCGTCATCCTATCAAACCCCATTACGTAAGACAGTTCTAAACAGCCCTTATGCGCTGTAGATAAACGGAAGTGCAGATCTGGGTCAGACTGCTTTTGGCCTAGACGCAAAATTTCTTGTAAAGCTGATGGGCTAAGCTGGATCATCGCGGCAAACCGTGAAATCTTACTTATCGAAAGTTTTGCATAAATTAAGCCACCAGTCACAGGATTAATGTTGTGACTGATGGCCTAACAGCTTGAGCAGATTTAGTGGGTTCGGTTGAATTGGACGCAGGACTGCGAGTTACACAGCGCGGGAATAGTCATCCTGGAATCGAATGATGTCATCCTCCCCCAAATACTCGCCATTCTGAACCTCGATCAGAACAAGTGGGATGACTCCGGGGTTTTCCAAGCGGTGGCGTGTGCATTGGGGCACATAAGTGGATTGATTGGCATGCAGGATATTTTCGTCATCACCACAGACAACCCGAGCAGTGCCAGAAACGACAATCCAGTGTTCGCTCCGATGGTGGTGCATCTGCAAGCTTAGCCGATGTCCTGGCTTAACCTCAATCCGCTTAATTTTGTACCCACGACCTTCTTCCAGAATCGTAAATGATCCCCAGGGGCGCAACTCTGTGGAAGCAACGTTTTGGGGGGCTGGGGTTGCTACGGTGATGGTAGAGATTTGCTGAACTTCTTGCGATGACACCACGGATCCTTCTCCTTACTCAAAACAGAGCTATCTAAACGGTAATTGCTGAAAGAAAAGTTCTATTGATAGTGCTGCCCGAAGTAAACATAACAAACTTCTCTAGACCAAGGTCATCGAAGTGTAGTGCCTTAACACAATTCACACACAGTCACCGGTTTTGATGAATCATTTTCTATGCTGGTTTGGTAGGAAATAGTACTGGGCAGAACGATGTCATGGGGTTCCCACAACTAAAATGCCGAGGCCGTTATGAACTCGGGCGGCTGTTCTTGGGGTTCGATCAAGTAGTCTACCGCCTAGATACAGGGTTGTGGAGCTACCTCCATCCAGATTCAGGGCATGAACTGCGCCCATCTGGCGTAGCAGTTGTGCCATGTCCAACAAGGTGAGACTAGTACCATCCAAGCGATTGTGGGCAGTAACAAATAGAAGTGTGCCATCGAGTCGTTGAGCGATCGCACTGCGAGGGGCAGATTGCACAGCAAAAGCGTTGCTGAAACCTTCTGCTCTCGCATCGAGGACGATCTGTTGATTTTGGATCAGTAATGGACCAGCTCCCAGGATTTGAGGATAGCGCTGAAAATCAGGTGGATTTGAGCGGCTTTCGAGTTGGAGGGTAAGTCCTGGAGTTAGAGTGGCTGCAGCTGACCGATTCGATCGCAGCACCAGAATATACCCATCGATTGGAATTTGAAGAGATGCAGTCCCGGCTTTCTCGACTGGTTGCTGGCCAATAATTCGGTTGCTTTGCACGAAAACAATAATTTCGCCATCCGTTAATGTGGTGTAGGCAGTACCCCAACCTGGCGTGTAACGTGCGATCCCAGCCTGGATATAGCCACTATTGAGGTGAGTGATGGGAAGTCTTTGGCCCGTTGAGGTAATTAAAGTTTCTTGCAGCGATAAGCGCTCAAAAGCAACATTTCCGGCATTGTCCCAGGCGACCGCCCCGCGATTCAAAATTGGCCCAGACAACCAATTTCCATTGAGTCGTATTGCTCCCAGTGGTAACTGGCGATCGCGGTTGAAAAAGCCACCATTAATTGCGCCAGCAACTTGAGCCTGATTGGCCGTTTGGAGCAATGGAGCCGTGCCCGTCATGCTGTTGGGGTTGGGCAGAATCGGCTGTAAAACAATGTTAGGTCGATTGGCAGCCACTTCTAGCCACACGGTAGGAATGCGCATGTTGTTGACATCGACTATTTGCTGCCGCCAGCGGAGCCCCGGTGCCCACACGATATTTTGCTCGACTAGCGCATCGGGACGGATGTCAACAACAATGCGGTTGGGTGCTGAGAGACTCCAAACCCGAGTCGCCGCCTTAGAGGATAAGCTGAATCGAAACCGAGTTTGGTTGGCCACTGGTTCAAGGTTGACGGCGGCCAGGAAGCGCCCTGGAACAGACTTAAACTGGCGAATCAAGTCGGGATTAATTTGAGCCTCTAGACTAATTTGCAAGTCTTGGGCCGCAGTTGTTTGCCAGGGAATGGGTTGATCCAGTTCGATGACGACGCGATCGCCCCAGGGCTGTTGACTTTGTCGAATGCCCACCACACGCGCAGGCGGAGTGGAAATTTGTAGGGTTGATCCCGCGATTGTGAATTGCCATCGGAACTGGCGAGCCAACGCAGTGATATCGAGATAGCGCAGCGTAGAGGTCGATCGAGCAGCCAAATTCAGGGTTTGATTGGCAGGGGTAAACCATTGAACAGGTTGAAGGGCTGGTGATTCGGTGTTAAGGAGTTGTACGCCCCAATGGTTTAACAAAGCCGTTTCATCGACAGCAACACTGAACTGACTCGGAGTCTGCCACTGCTGCCAGGCTGCAGCAACAGCGCGACCGTTGATGGTGATTTGATGACCTTGGGCTAAACTTTGTTGGGCAACGAGTGGCGCGGCAGGGGTTGCCATTGTTGAGCGGGGCGAAAGGGCGATCGCACCACCGACAACTCCCACAGCAGAAAATACAGAAACTAGATAACCAAAATCACTCATTGTCAAGATTCATCACTTTCTATTAGGATCATTAGCTCAAGGTTACGAGGGAACTACACAATAGCCGCAACCCGTACCCAGATTTGACGATTCAACCGTTCGGAAGTTTCTGGGCGAAGTTACTGCTGTACTCTTTCAGATTGGACTTCTCGATATTGTGGAGAGGTTCCCCTGTTCTTAAGGGTTCATTACTTTTATATTGTCTTTAAGATCCGTTTTTACACCCTGATCTCAGAGCCATCGAGCCTTGAACTGGGGGATGTGGAAGCGATTTCTCAGACTTTCTTAATTCATTAGTTTTTGCCTAAAAACTGTATTCGCTCGACCGTACTAGCAAGTAAAGCACCTCATCCAATGGATAAAACGACTCTGAATCAGGACAGCAAGCAATTTACTCCCCCAACCACTGGGTATGCGGGACAGCGATGGTTAGTCGAAGAGCGAGATGCTTGTGGAGTAGGGTTTATCGTTGATCGCCAGGGACGCGCCAGCCACGATCTAGTCGAGAAGTCCTTGGCCGCTGCAACCTGTTTAGAACATCGGGGTGGTTGTAGCGCTGACTATGACTCTGGGGATGGGGCCGGCTTAATGACTGCCATTCCCTGGGATTTATTTAGCCCGTGGTTCCAGGCGCAAGGACTCGCGATGCCAAACCCAGAAGCAGTAGCGGTAGGCATGGTCTTTTTACCACAGGATGAGACCCTGGCAGCGATCGCTCGGCAGCTTTTAGAGCAGGTCGCGCAACAAGAAGGGGTGCAGCCTCTAGGGTGGCGTGGCGTGCCCGTAAATCCAGCCTGTTTAGGAGTGCAAGCACGGGAAAATCAACCCCAAATTGAGCAAATCTTCGTCCAGTCGGAGCAGCGAGGCGAAGCCCTAGAGCGTCAACTCTATCTGATTCGTAAGCGGGTGTTGCAACTGGCAGCGGCTGAAGCAACCAAGCACAACAATCCTGCTGCCTTTGAGAATTTCTACCTGTGTTCTTTCTCCAATCGCACGATCGTTTACAAAGGCATGGTGCGATCGGAGGTGCTAGGTCGCTTTTATGAGGATTTGCAGCAACCAGAGTATAAAAGTGCTTTTGCGGTTTACCACCGTCGCTTTAGCACCAATACCATGCCCAAATGGCCCCTGGCTCAACCCATGCGTCTACTGGGACACAACGGGGAAATTAACACACTCCTCGGTAACATCAATTGGATGATGGCAAAACAAGCCGAACTGGCTCACGCTTGTTGGGGCGATCGACTTCCCGATTTACTGCCAACGGTGCGCACGGAAAACAGTGATTCGGCGAATTTAGATAACGTCTTTGAACTCCTGGTTCGGTCTGGGCGGAGTCCGCAGGAAGCTTTGATGATTATGGTGCCAGAAGCGTATCAGAACCAGCCCGATCTGGCAGACCATCCGGAGATTATTGACTTTTATGAATACTACAGCGGCATCCAGGAACCCTGGGATGGGCCAGCCTTACTCGTTTTCTGTGACGGCAATGTTGTTGGCGCAACCCTTGATCGCAATGGCTTACGCCCAGCCCGCTTTGTGGTTACGCGGGATGGTTACATCGTCGTGGCATCGGAAGCGGGAGTCGTCGATATTCCTGAAGCTGACATTGTGGAAAAGGGGCGACTTGGCCCCGGACAAATGGTGGCTGTCAACCTGCAAACCCATGAGTTGCTGAAAAACTGGGACATTAAACAACAGGTTGCAAGCGCAAAACCCTTTGGCACCTGGCTTCAGCAATATCGGCATGAGTTGCGGCCCCAGCCCACGGATGAAATGCCTATCTTCACATCAGCCGAACTGCTCCAGCAACAAATGGCCTTCGGCTACACCGCCGAAGACCTGGAATTGACCATTCAGGAAATGGCGGCCCAGGGCAAGGAACCCACCTTCTGTATGGGTGATGATATTCCGCTGGCAGTGCTGTCTGAAAAGCCCCATTTACTCTATGACTATTTCAAACAGCGCTTTGCTCAGGTGACGAATCCCGCGATCGATCCATACCGGGAACGCCTGGTTATGTCTCTGGCCATGCAGGTTGGGAGACGCGGCAACTTGCTGGAGGACAAGCCAGAATCGGCCCATTTGATTAAACTCAATTCTCCCGTGCTAAACGATGGGGAACTGGAGCAGATTCGCCAATCTGAGTTTGAAACCGCTGATCTTTCGACCTTGTTCGAGATTGCTCTTGGCCCCAACGGGTTACAGAAGGCCGTGAGTGAACTCTGTCAGAAGGCGGCAGAAGCCGTGCGAAATGGCAAAGAAATTTTGATTTTGAACGATCGTATTACGGCTGATGGTCACCCAACCACACTCAATGCTGATTTCAGTTACATTCCGCCGCTGTTGGCTGTGGGTGCAGTCCATCATCATCTGATCCGTCAGGGCCTGCGCATGAAAGCGTCCCTCCTGGTGGACACGGCCCAATGCTGGAGTACCCACCACTTTGCCTGCTTGATTGGGTATGGAGCCAGTGCCGTCTGTCCCTATCTAGCTCTGGAAACCGTTAGACAGTGGTGGCTTGATCCAAAAACCCAAAGCTTTATGGAGCGGGGCAAACTGAAAGCCATCACGCTGGCAGCGGCAGAAGTTAATTTCCGTAAGGCGATCGAAGATGGGCTGCTCAAGATTCTGTCTAAAATGGGTATCTCTCTGCTCTCCAGTTACCACGGTGCCCAGATTTTTGAGGCGATCGGCATTGGTGGCGACCTCCTACACCTGGGTTTTGCTGGCACTGCCTCTCGTTTGGGTGGGCTGAGTATTTCTGAACTGGCCAATGAAGTGCTGTCGATTCATCAGCGGGCCTTTCCGGAACTGACGCTGAAAAAGCTGGAGAACTTTGGCTTCGTTAACTATCGTCCGGGCGGCGAGTATCACATCAATAGCCCCGAGATGGCGAAGCATCTCCACAAAGCCGTTGCAGAAAAGTCTTACGACCACTACGACCTGTACAAACAATACTTGGGCAATCGTCCCTTGACAGCTCTGCGCGATTTACTTGATTTCAAGAGCGATCGCCCTTCGATTTCCTTAGATCAAGTGGAATCTGCAACTGAGATTGTGCAGCGGTTCTGCACGGGGGGGATGTCGCTGGGAGCCTTGTCTCGCGAAGCGCACGAAACTTTAGCGATCGCCATGAATCGCATTGGTGGCAAGTCAAACTCTGGTGAAGGTGGGGAAGATCCAATTCGGTTCCGCCGATTGGATGACGTAAATGCAGCAGGGCAATCAGCCACCTTCCCGCACCTAAAAGGATTGCAGAACGGGGATTCTGTTAGCTCCGCCATTAAGCAAATTGCGTCTGGTCGTTTTGGGGTCACACCAGAATATCTGATGAATGCCAACCAGCTTGAAATCAAGTTGGCGCAAGGCGCAAAACCCGGTGAAGGGGGCCAACTTCCGGGCAACAAGGTGAGTCCTTATATTGCCATGTTGCGCCGCTCCAAGCCTGGTGTGACGTTAATCTCACCACCACCGCATCATGATATTTACTCGATTGAGGATTTGGCCCAGCTCATTTTCGATTTGCATCAGATCAACCCTAAGGCACAGGTATCTGTAAAACTGGTAGCTGAGGTTGGCATTGGTACGATCGCCGCTGGAGTGGCCAAGGCCAACGCTGACATTATTCAAATTTCCGGCCATGAAGGCGGTACGGGTGCATCTCCCCTCAGTTCCATCAAACATGCGGGTAGCCCCTGGGAGTTGGGTTTAACGGAAGTTCACCGGGTGCTGATGCAGAATCAACTCCGCGATCGCGTCATCTTGCGGGTGGATGGTGGTCTGCGTACGGGTTGGGATGTGGTCATGGCGGCTTTGATGGGGGGTGAAGAGTACGGCTTCGGTTCGATCGCCATGATTGCCGAAGGCTGCATCATGGCGCGGATTTGCCATACCAACAACTGTCCGGTGGGAGTGGCCAGCCAAAAAGAAGAGTTGCGAAAGCGATTTACTGGCATGCCTGAACATGTGGTGAATTTCTTCTTATTCGTGGCGGAAGAGGTGCGATCGTTACTGGCGCGGTTGGGCTACAAGTCACTCAGCGAGATTATTGGACGGGCAGATTTGCTGAAAATGCGCGAAGACGCACAACTCGCAAAAACTCAATCCTTGAACTTGGATTGCCTGACAAAATTACCCGATACCCGAACAGATCGTTCCTGGTTAGTCCATGAAACAGTGCATAGTAACGGCCCAGTGCTGGATGATGAACTGTTGGCTGCTCCTGATATTCAAGCGGCGATCGCGCAACAAGGCACCGTGACCAAGACAATGAACGTTGTCAATACCGATCGCACAGTGGGTGCCCGATTAGCAGGGGCGATCGCGCTTCAGCATGGCAATAGTGGCTTTAGTGGGCAAATCACGCTCAACCTGCAAGGCGCAGTGGGACAAAGCTTTGGAGCCTTCAACTTGCCCGGTATGATCCTGAATTTGCAGGGTGAAGCCAACGATTACGTTGGGAAAGGAATGCACGGCGGAGAAATTATCATTACACCTCCGGCAGCAGCAACCTATCATCCTGCTGACAATGTGATCATCGGTAACACCTGTCTGTATGGAGCGACGGGTGGCACGTTGTATGCTTTGGGTCAGGCTGGAGAACGGTTTGGGGTGCGCAACTCCTATGCCAAAGCTGTGATTGAAGGAGCAGGCGATCACTGTTGTGAATACATGACGGGTGGGGTCATCGTGGTGTTGGGGCGAACTGGGCGCAATGTAGGAGCCGGAATGACGGGCGGACTTGCCTACTTCCTGGATGAGGACGACACGTTCTTGTCGAAGGTCAACCCAGAAATTGTGAAGCCTCAACGGATTACGTCGCCTGTGGGTGAGCAGCAGTTGCAGGATTTGATTCAAGCCTATGTCGATCGCACAAATAGCCCCAAAGGTCAGCACATCTTGGATCACTGGGCAGAATTCTTACCAAAGTTCTGGCAAGTGGTACCTCCGTCCGAGAAAGATGCCCCAGAAGTGAATCCGGAAGTGACTGTAGACAAATTACTCACACCGGCTTAAGCGTTTGCTAGTTCAAACAGAAACGTCCTAAAGCTTCTGCTGGCCTGTTTGCAACTCCTAGCGAGTGTGTAAGCAGGCTTTAATTTATGAATTATGCAAATTACTTCGTAACGGTACTCGTCAGTCCGGGCAATTCAGATTGTGCAAAGTGACGATCGAGAGCTTGCTTCAGTTTGGCGCGGAGGAGCCGTTGAGTATTGAGGTGTTTCCCAGGTTTTACCCGTGTCGTGGTGCGAATCACTAAATAATCAGTTCCTAATGTCTCTAACCCATCTACTTGAGTCGGTTCAATTACATCTGCACATTCAGTCTGAAACTGTTGCCCAATTTGCTCAATCAATTCATATACTGCATCTAAAGGCGCATCCGCCGGAACTGGAACATCCACTTTGGCGTAGGTGTATTGTTTGGAGTAGTTAACGATCGAGCCAATGTCACCATTTCGGATGATTTGCAATTGCCCATCGGGATGACGAATGTGCGTGGTACGCAACTCGATCGCTTCCACAGTGCCTTCGACCATCCGTTCTTCCTCCTTGCCTGCCTCAATGTAATCGCCCACCAGGTAATAGTTCTCAAATAGAATGAAAAATCCACAAACAACATCGTTGATCAAGTTTTGGGCACCAAACCCGATCGCGATCCCCACAATTCCCGCTCCTGCCAAAATTGGCCCTGGATCGAGTCCAATCAAATTCAGGATGTAGATAGCAGCAGCGAAGTAAATTGTGTATTTTAAGATACTTTTGAATAGAGGAATGATGGTGAGGCGACGCTGGTGTTGTAATTCAGTGAGATTGTCTGTTTTAAGTACCAGGTCTTCCAGCAAAATGTTGACGAATTCAATCACGACACCGCACAAGAAATAGATCCCAATCATTTGCACAACCTCATCGGCATATTCAGCGAGCCAGGAAATCGGCTCAATTTCCCGCACAATAATGTGCGCAATGATGACGTAGAGGACATATTCCAGTGTCTTTTTCAACGCGGGCACCAGATGCCGAAATCGCTCGTAGTAGCGTAGGCCATTATCGGGATTGGCAAACCGCACACTCAAAGCATCCAGGGTATCCACCAAGACAGACGTAATTTTGACAACAAGTTGACCGAGCGAAATTGCAATGTAGGCTTTCAAGGCGATCGTCAGGTACTCTACCCCGAGTGTGGGTAACTGGAGAAAGGTGGCACACAGGATCAAGGCCAGTAACCAAATACTGGTGGTTAAGATGCGTTTTAATGCAGCGAAGGTTTTGTGGATACTTTCATCATTCGCAACAATCTGATCAGAGTTTTGGGCATAACGACACAGCCAATCCAACGCTCGCCGCAGCGAAGGCAGGCTGAGTTTAACCAACAGCAACAGACTAACGCATTTCACTAAGGCGATCGCTAGACTCAACCAAAACTCTTGCGGAATCCGTTGCAACCAATCGTGATAGAACTCCAGTACGGGTTTTTTCTGATAAATCAAAATCCCGTTTAAGCCACCAATGAGTAGACACAACCCCAGACAAAGCGCCGTTAGCACAGATCGCAGAGTTCGCTGAATAGTGTTCAAATTGGCAGAGAACTGTTGCAATCGAGTTTTGCTAAGTGCTTTGAACCCAACGCTAAGCAGCAAGTTAATAATCAGAAGCGCAAGAAGCAACACTCCAATTGCGGCGATCGTGATGATGATGTCCATATCAGGGAATGAGCAATTAATTGAGAAAAATAGTGCAATTGAGGCGCATGAATCAAATCACATTCAGAACAGCCTACCAATTTCTTTAAACAAAAAATGTTGACTGTGAGGTAAGACGTTGCATGGAACGGTTCTACCTGGATGAAACGTCTTGACCTGGAATGAAATGTCTCTACTTGCGAGAGAATAATTAACCTGGATGGGTGCGGTATGGTGTTGAGTAGAATTTCTCCTGCCATCAGAGGTCAGCACTATGAATGCACCCCAGCCAAATCGTCAACCGACTCCACCCTTTAGTGAAACGAATGATGCCATGCCAAGGATTGGGGGTGGCCCGTCTGTGATTGAGTATTGGGCAGAGCATACCTTATCGCCAGAAGGGCCCAAGCTGTGGCAAACGTTATTACACAAAAGCGCTTGCTTGTCGTGTTCCTGGGGAACGGGGGGCCAAAAGGGTGGGTTCACCAACGAGGATGGAGAGAAACTGCAACGTTGTATGAAGAGTGTGGAATCCATTTCGGCAGAAATCAAGCCGGGGATTCCGATGCAGTTTTTTGAGCAGCAGAGCGTGGAGCAGTTACAGCAATTGACCTCAATGGCAGCCGATCGCTTGGGTCGTTTGAGTTTTCCCATGGTGTTACGAGCCGGTCGATCTCATTACGAGCGCATCGCCTGGGATGACATCTACCAAATCGCTGAGGCCGCCTTTCGGCGACCACCTGAGCGCGTAGCGTCTTACAGTTCTGGACGGGCATCTAACGAGGCCGCGTATGTGTTGCAGTTGCTGATGCGATCGCTCGGTTCCAACAATCTGGCGGACTGTTCCGATCTGTGTCACGCACCTTCCACCACAGCATTGAATCAAATGTTTGGCACGCGCACATCGATCGTCAGCCTGGAGAGTTTGAAGCAAGCTGATTGCGTTGTGCTGACGGGCGGCAATCCTTCGTATAACCAGCCCCGCTTCATGAATGAATTGATTAAACTGCGCGATCGAGGCGGCCGAGTGATTGTGATCAATCCCATCATGGAGATTGGCCTGGTCAAATTTGGTTCTCCGGCATTTCCGGTTAAGTCGTTGATTCCCGGTTCTGAGATTGCGTCGCTTTACCTGCAACCCATTCCCGGTAGCGACACAGCCTTATTTGTGGGAATTCAGAAAGCGTTGCTGGAACAAAACTTCGTCCAGTTTGACTTTTTGCAAGCCCATACTGAGGGTTGGGAAGCAGTCGTGGAACAGGCGCGATCAACCGATTGGGAGACGATTACTGGAACGTGTGGCGTTTCACAAAGGGAAATTGAAGCAGCCGCCACAATCATCGGCACGTCAAACGGGGTGGTATTTGGCTGGGGCATGGGCATTACGCAACACGTCAATAGTGTAGATAACGTCTTTGCGATCGCGAACACCGCGTTGCTCTCCGGTCATGTGGGGAAAGCAGGGGCGGGTGTGATGCCGATTCGAGGCCATTCCAACGTGCAGGGGTTTGGCTCGATGGGGGTGACGGTGAAGTTGAAGCAGGAAATTCAGCAAGCATTAGAAAAATTGCTCGATCGCCCCCTCAGTAAAGTGCAGGGCTATCACACGCGCGATTTGATCGAAGCGGCTGATGCTGGCAAGGTAGATACCCTGGTTTGTGTGGGTGGCAATTTGTATGGCGCAAATCCCGATTCAACTCAGGCAAAACGCGCTCTAGGTCAGATTGAAACGATTATCTACTTTGCGACCAAACCAAATCTAGGACATTTTCATGGGTTGGCAAAACAAACCACGATCGTGATTCCTGTCTTTAATCGATTTGAGCAACCCTATCAAGTCACGACTGAGTCTGGCAATAATTTTGTGCGCTTGAGTGATGCCGGTCAAACACATTTGAAAAACGCTGATCTAACCACAGAAGTAGCCTTCCTGACAGAACTAGCTCACCGTTTGCATGGAGAGACTCCCGTGAACTGGCAGCAACTGCAAAATCCCAAATACATTCGCCAACTGATTGCCCAAACTATTCCTGGCTACGAAAAGATCGGAACGATCGACGAAACGCAGGAGGAATTCACGATCAGTGGGCGGATTATCACCGAACCCAAGTTTCCCACCCCTTCCGGTAAAGCTGCCATGTTTGCCACGCCGCTTCCTGCCCTCAACTTGCCGTCTCCGCAGGAATTGGGGGTACCAGAAGCGGCGGCTGGCGTAGTTGTAGCGTTGATCACGGCCCGCAGTTACTCGCAGCACAACACCGTCGCTTACAAGCTTGGTGACAAGTATCGCGGCATGCCACACCGCAACTGCATTCTGATGAATCGGCTGGATGCGGCGAGTGCTGGCCTCGCAGCCCATCAACGAGTGACGGTGCAAGCGGATGCTGGCAAGTTAGAGGATGTGGAAGTGATTATTGGGCCTGTCCGGCAGGGAGCCGCTTTGATGTTTTATCCAGAGGTCAATGCAATCTTTAAAGCCCGCACTGAAACGCGATCGGGGACTCCCGCCTTCAAACGAGTGCCCGCTGTTGTTTATGCCAGCAGCGCTACTTGAGTTGGGGCGATCGAGTGTGCCAGTCAGTGGCTTGCTCGTAAGCGTAAGCAACCTGGAAGATTTGATCCTCCCGCAGCACATTGCCGATGATTTGCAGGCCGATCGGTAACCCCTCGCTGCTGAAGCCGCAGGGAACGCTCATGGCCGGTAGTCCAGCCAGACTCACGGGGATCGTCATCAAATCAACCAGGTACATGCTGAGTGGATCAGCGGACTTGTCGCCAGCCTTAAACGCGGTGGAAGGAGCGGTTGGGCAGACTAAAACATCCACCTTGCCAAAGGCGGCTTCAAAGTCTTGTTTAATCAGGGTGCGGACTTTTTGTGCTTTCAGGTAATAGGCATCGTAGTAGCCCGCCGATAAGGTGTAGGTACCGATCATAATGCGACGTTTGACCTCCGGCCCAAAGCCTTCAGCGCGGGTGCGGGTATACATTTCCATCAAGTTTTCGGCAGTCTCCACTCGTTTGCCGTACTTCACACCGTCATACCGTGCCAAGTTTGCCGAAGCTTCCGAAGGGGCGATGATGTAGTAAGCGGCAATGCCATAACGAAAGCGCGGGCAGGAAATTTCTTGAATCTCTGCACCCAATTCTTTCAGTTGCTGGATCGCTTGCTGGACTGCTTTTTCCACCTCTGGATCAAGCCCTTCACCAAAGGTTTCAGTAATCACGCCAACTTTCTTTCCTTTCAAGCTAGGCGTTAAATAACGGGTGTAATCAGGAATGTCTACGTTCAAACTAGTGGAATCCATGGGATCGTAGCCAGCGATCGCCCCCAACAAAATGGCGCTATCTTCCACCGATCGCGCAAAGGGGCCAATTTGATCGAGCGATGAGGCAAACGCCACCAAGCCATAGCGAGAGACTAAGCCATAGGTGGGTTTCATGCCGACAATGCCGCAAAAGGAAGCGGGTTGCCGAATGGAACCGCCCGTATCGGAACCCAGGGAAACCACACATTCGGCAGCGGCCACAGCAGCAGCGGAGCCACCCGACGACCCACCCGGCACCCGCGACGGATCCCAGGGGTTGGAGGTGAGTTGGAAGGCGGAGGTTTCCGTTGAACCACCCATTGCAAATTCATCGAGATTGGTTTTGCCGACGATCGTTGCGCCCGCATCCAATAGTTTTTGCGCCACTGTGGCAGCGTAGGGCGGCACAAAGTTTTCCAGAATCCGCGAGGCACAAGTGGTGGGGATACCCTGAGTGCAGATGTTATCTTTAATGCCGATCGGAACCCCGGCCAGGAGGCTAATCGCCTCACCAGCGGCAAGTTTGGCATCCACCTGAGCCGCTTGCTGCAAGGCATAATCAGCGGTAACGTGCAAAAAACTATGCAGTTTGGGTTCCACTACTTGAATGCGAGCAAGCGCGGCTTGAGCAATTTCCACTGCCGATCGCTCTTTCTTCACTAACTGGTTGTGCAACTCCCGGATGAAGGCCATGCCATACCTCAGACTCTAACGCTTCATTAGTTTAGCGCCATCAGATCTGTTCTGGATCAATGCCCATTGCCCGCAGGCGGTCTGCCAGGACTTGCGATCGCTGCCGTTCTTGCTCCAGTTGTTGGGCTGTTTGCTCCAGTTGTTGTGCTGTTTGCTCCAGTTGTTGTGCTGTTTGCTCCAGTTGTTGTGCCGTTTGTTCAGCGCGTTCAGCAATTTCAACGTAACTGAGAAAGGGGGTGCCGTCGGGACGATAGATTTGCAATTCGGCACCTGCACAATCAAATCGGATTTGCAATCGGGGACTCATCCAATTGGCGATCGGGTCAATCACATCCAGCCCCTCACTGCCCCGCAACCAGCCACTCAAATCGTCACTGTCGGGATTGTACAGATAGTATTCCTCGACGCCATAGCGGTTGTAAAACACCTGCTTTTTGTTCATCTCGGTCAGGGTGTTGCTAGGAGAAAGGATCTCGAACACCACTTGCGGCGGCGTGTTTGCCTCTTCCCACTGTTTGTAGGAACCACGGTCACCCTTCGGCCTGCCCAATACCACCAAAACATCTGGGGCGCAGCAGATCGTATTACTCCCTTCCACGGGGTACCACAGCAAATCTCCAGCCACAAACACATTCGGATCGTTGGCAAACAACCACTCTAGATTTTGTTGAATTACAACAATCCAGCGAAATTGTTTGGTATTGTCTGCCATTGGCTTACCATCACTGTCGGGGTAGATGACGGTGGGTGGGGGAGAAGGTTGGAGCTGAGGCATCATCGTCACAACCGCAAAGAGAAATTGGTGTGACTAACGTAACACGAAAGCGGAGGGGTTCGCCGCGCTGGGCTTGCTCAACGATTCTTTGCCGTTGGCACACTAGAACGTCTAGTTACAGATTGGTGGGACGGGCTATTCTAGGCTTATGATGCAGCGATCGCCCTCTCCTTCTCCCCAACGATTACGCACAATACCCATGCAGTGGGTGTTGCTGGCCGCTTTTATCTTCCCACTAGCCGGTATTACGGCAGCCGTGGGGTTGATCTCCTACCGAGATGGCCAGGATGTGGTTGAGGATTTCACCAAGTTACTCGTCAGCCGCACGAGCGATCGCATTCAGCAGCAGTTGCTGTATTACATGGAAAATGCGCGTGCGATCAATCAAATTAATGTTGATGCGATTGAATCTGGACACATCAGTCTGGCTGATCCCGACCAATTGACCCGCCATTTTTGGCAGCAGCGATCGCTATTTGACCGGGTTTGTGGAGCCGCAATTTATGCTGGAACGCCCAATGGAGAGTTTGTGGGCTTAGGGCTGCAACGTGGCGAGGAATGGCGAATTGGCAGATCGGGGCGATCGACCAGGGGCAATTTCTACAGCTATTCCGTCAACAAAGGCAGATTGGATCGCTTGAAGGAACGGCGAGAACCGTTTGATCCCCGCCGCCGTCCCTGGTATCAAGCCGCAAAACGAGCAGGGCGACCCATTTGGAGTCCGGTCTATCCTGATTTCAGCCAGCAAACGGCCAAAATTGCGTTGACTCAACCCATTTACAATCGTGCGGGCGAATTGCAGGGAGTGGTTGGGGTTGATTGCTTGTTATCGGCGGTTAGTCGCTATCTCAACAAGCTCAAAGTTGGTACGTCTGGCGAAACCTTCATCGTGGAACGATCGGGTCAGTTAATTGCTGCTTCTTCTGGTAAACTCCCATTCAATGAGCAGCAAACTCGGATTACGGCGATTCACAGTGAAGAACTGTTAGTGCGAGCGACGGCGCAAGAGATGCAGCAGCGATTTAGACAGCCAGAAGCACTCGATCGCATTAGGCAATTCACTTTTGACCTCAATAATAAGCATTACTGGGTGCAAGTTACACCGCTCAAGAGTTCTTATGGCTTGAACTGGTTGATTGTGGTTGTGACGCCCCTCTCCGAATTCATGGATCAGGTTCACCAAAATACCCGCGTGACCTTCCTGCTGGGGGCAGGGGCACTATTAGGTGCGATCGCGCTTAGCGTCTTCCTTTCCCGCCGCTTAACCTTACCAATTCGACGGCTCAGTTTGGCCACCCAAGGAATTGCCCATGGTCATTTAGATCAACAAGTTCCGCCGACCGGATTTAGTGAATTAAGTGGTCTGGCCAATGCCTTTAACCGCATGGTTACCCAACTACGAGAATCATTCGTCACCTTAGAGCAAACCAATGCTGAGTTAGAACAACGGGTGGAAGATCGCACGGCAGCTCTCCGCCAGTCAGAAGAGCGGTTTTCCAAAGCCTTTCAAGCCTCACCCAACCCTATGGCGATCGTGAGTTTGAGTAGCCAAAAGTTTATTGCTGTCAACGCTAGTTTTTTAGAGTTGACGGGTTACTCGCAAGCTGAAATTATTGATCACAGTGCGATCGACTTGAATTTATGGAGTAGTTGGAACGAGCAATTAGCGCTGATTGAACTACTTCAAGAACAGAGCAGTATTCGCAACCTAGAACTGAATTATCGACATAAAAACGGTGAGATCGGAACTGTTCTGGTTTCTACCGAAATCACCGAATTAGATAAAAAACAATGTGCGATTTATGTTTGCACCAACATTAGCGATCGTAAACGCATTGAAACAGCACTTCAAATCAGCAAACGACAACTGAATCGACAAAATGCTGCACTGATTAGCCTCACGCACCACAAAACCCTCAGTCAGGGGGATTGGCAAGTTGCTGTTGCAGAAATCACAAAAGTTGCAGCTCAAACCCTTGAGGTTGAACGAGCCAGTGTATGGCTATTTGATCTGGAGAAAGTGAAGCTTGTTTGTGCCGATTTATTTAATTTGGAAACTAATACTCATTCAACGGGAATGGAATTACTAGCAACAGACTATCCCATTTATTTTCAAGCATTAGAAACCGAGCAAATTATTTCCGCCGATAACGCCTGCACCGATGCCCGCACCGCAGAATTTGCAACACCTTATTTACAGCCTTTACGCATTGCCGCCATGCTGGATGCACCCATCCGTTTGGGGGGAGAAACGATCGGAGTCTTGTGCATGGAGCGCTTGGGTACCCCCTACCAATGGACGCTGGAAGAACAAGGCTTTGCCCGCTCTCTAGCCGACTTGACAGCTCTCGCCATTGAAGCGCAGCAACGCCAACAAGCTGAAACGGCATTGCGGCAAAGTAAGGAAGCCCTGCGCTTGATTGTGGAGGGAACTGCATCGGAAACGGGGAGTAAGTTCTTCCAATCCTGTGTTCGTTACCTGGCTCAAACGTTGCAGGTGCAATACGCGATCGTCACTGAGCTGGTAGAAGAGTCCCCCGGTTTTGCCCATGTCCTCTCCTTTTGGGCTGGATCGGATTGGGAGCAGCTATCACCCTACATCATCGCAAATATGCCCTGTGAACAGGTTTACCAAGGGGCAATCTGCCACTATCCGCAATCAGTTCCAACGATTTTCCCAATTGAGAGTTGGATTACCGAAAGAGGGATTGTGAGTTATCTAGGTATTCCCCTGCAAAGCAAGGCTGGCAAAATCTTAGGGCATCTGGCTGTGATGGACATTGTACCGATGGGAATCGATCGCGAGCGGGAACTCATTCTCAAAATCTTTGCAGCTCGCACTGCCGCAGAACTAGAGCGAAAACAAGCAGAGACAGCACTAAAAACCAGTGAAGCTCAATATCGAGACTTAGTTCAAACTTCAAATAGCATCATCTTAAGATGGGATGCAAAAGGATATATCCGGTTTATTAACGATTATGGTAAGAAGTTTTTCCGTTATCCAGACGAAGAAATCATCGGTCAACATGTTCTAGATACAATCGTCCCTAAAACTGAAAGTTCAGGTCGAGATCTACAAAGCTTGATTCAAGACATCTGTCATTATCCTGAAGAATACTTGATTAATGAAAATGAAAACATTCGAAGTAATGGAGAGCGCGTATGGCTTTCATGGAGTAATAAACCGATCTTGGATGAGAATGGACACCTTAAAGAAATACTTTCAGTTGCAACTGACATTACTCGACTCAAACAGATTGAAAAAGCTTTGCGCATTAGCGAAATTAAGTTTCGGAGTATCGTTGAAAATGCTAACGACATTATTTACATCCTATCACCGTCTGGTATTTTCACCCATGTTTCACCCATTTGGCAAAAGCTTTTAGGACATGAGCCAGACTCGATTCTAGGGAATCACTTTTCGTCGTTTATTCATCAAACTGACTTACCCCACTATGTAGAGCAGTTCCATCAACTGATTACAACGGAAGGAACCGTCACGGGGTTGGAATATCGAGTCGAACATCAGAATGGAGAATGGCGGTGGCAAACATCCAATTTGGCCACCGTTTGTGATGAAGCTGGAATTGTGCAGTACTGCGTTGGTATTGGTAGAGACATTACCGATCGCAAAGCCGCCGAAGCAGAATTGCAAGCCGCCAAAGAAGCCGCTGAAGTCGCCAATCGAGCCAAAAGTGACTTTTTAGCTAACATGAGTCACGAACTGCGAACTCCGCTTAACGGGATTTTAGGATATACCCAAATTCTCCAGCGACACCAGTCTTTACCCGATGCCCCACGAAAAGAGCTTGACATCATTTACCAGTGCGGTGAACATCTATTGCTGTTGATTAATGATATCCTCGATTTATCAAAAATTGAAGCTCGAAGATTGGAACTGAGACTGAGTGATTTTCAATTCTCAAGCTTTTTGGAAGCGATCGCCAATCTCTTCCGCCTCCGAGCACAACAGAAAGGGATTATGTTCCTCTATGAACCACTAACTCCGCTGCCGCAAGCCATCAACGCGGATGAACAACGGTTACGTCAAGTGCTGATTAATCTCTTGAGTAATGCCATCAAATTTACAGATCAGGGCGGGGTTGCGTTAAAGGTGGGGGTTGTAGAGACAGAAAGCAGCAGGCAGCGGGCCGCAGGCAGAGAGCAGCAGGCGGAAGGTGCGACAGGGCATAACTCAGTAAATGGTGAAAGTGCTAGCAATCAAACCAGGCGAATTCGATTTCAAGTTGAAGATACAGGAATTGGTATTTCATCTGAGCATCTTGAAGAGATCTTCCTGCCATTTCAACAAGTGGGCGATCGCGAACGCATGATCGAGGGCACAGGCTTGGGATTAGCCATCAGTCGTAAGTTGGTCAATCTGATGGGGGGCGAGTTACAGGTGCAAAGTGCTCTTGGACAAGGCAGTATGTTTTGGTTTGAACTTGACTTGATGGAAGTTCCTAGTTGGCAGGAATGGCACCTGATTAAGTCTCCGGAAATTGTTGGTTATCGAGGCGATCGTCGTAAAGTCCTGATTGTTGACGAACGCGCCGAAAATCGTGCCGTTCTGGTCAGTTTCCTGGCTCCCTTAGGATTTGAAGTTGCTGAAGCTAACAACGGTGAAGTGGCTTTAGCCCAGGCCATTCAGTTTCAACCTGATATCATCTTTATGGATTTGGTAATGCCTGTAATGGATGGATTTGAAGCAACCCGGCGACTACGACAACTCTCAAATTTTCAAGACACTATCATCATCGCCGCATCAGCAAGCGCCTTTGAGCATGATCAACAAACTAGCTTAAATGTAGGTTGCAATGCATTTCTATCAAAACCAATTCGTTACTCTCACTTATTGTCAGTGCTTCAATCTCACTTGAACTTAGAGTGGGAGTATGACGAAACCTCAAATTTAGAAGCACATAGATTCCCCACTATCAATACAGAAGCTACTATTTCAATAGCTTCAACTTCTGATGTTTTCCCAACTCAAGTTCTAGATGAGTTGTTACATTATGCCAAAATGGGCGCAACGATCGACATTCAACATCGTGTAGCACAGTTAGAGGAAGCTGAACCACAACTTGCTCCGATGTTAGCTCAAATTAAACAATTAGCTAGCGCTTTTCAAGTGCGCCAATTGCAAGAGTTCCTGGAGCAGTTAAAAAGCAACTCATAACATTAAGAGCGAGTCCCATGCTCATCAAAGATGATACACCCTAGTCTAAAAAGGTAATTATGGGACGATTGTGTGAAGGAGTAGGCAATTTTGAACTCTCGTGATTGATAATAAGGCATCTATCTACTGCTACAGAAATCAGATATCCCTTTGCCGGTAGTGTTGTTTAGGAAAGGCTAGAGGGAATAGCTGAACTAACCTTTGTTATCTTGCGACTCAAGGTTGCATTGGAATGATGAACAAAGTTCCAAATGGCTGCAATGTGGTTGTCGAGTTTTTTGGAGAACGATCAGCTTTTTCTCACTATCGAGACACTCGTTGTCGCAAGGTACAGTTGAAGCGTTCGATATAGCTGGTCAGTCCACTATCTTTGCCAATTGGACGATGACGCTTGCTCGGCAAGGCCGTCGGATAAGCCCTCCAATGGTCAGTGTAAATCACAGCGCATTGACGATAAATCGGCGGCATCGACTACCACAGTGCTGTGGCTGATGCGGCACTCCGATCACCAATATGAAGTTCAACAATTGCTCGTGTTGCGGCATCCACTGTAAGCCACACCCACTGCTCAGCCCCTTTGTTGTTCACAAACGACCATCGTTCATCCATCTGCACTGTCAAGCGCTTTTTTGGCTTGCTTGTCACCTCAACTTGACGGGGCACTTGCGCGGCTTTGCGGTTAACATCGCGTTGAACACAATCCTCAGACAAGTGCCGCACTCGGGCAATTCCCGCTAACGATAGCCGCTCTAGCAACAATCGCTCAATCAATCCTTTCTGTTCGTCGCTCAACATCTGCCACTGTGGGGCAAGCATGAACTGCCGCCCACAATCTCGACATTTGTTATTCTGCTTGCCGTGGCGAGTATGACCATTGCGATTGACATCTTCAGCACCGCAGGTTGGACAAGGATGGATTTCTGGCATATCTGAGCTGCACCCAACAACTCGCTCTATTCTAGTTTCTATCCTTTCCTTCAGGGCACTACCAAGGTTCCACCTCTAAATTTTGGGTTGATTAAGCAGGTTGCTGTGAGAACCAGAATTGGTGCCACTGACCATTGAGTTCCAGGACTTTGAGCAATCCGAGTGCGCGACTACCTTGAGGTCGCCAGCTTGTG
>Ga0224722_1000164_pt1 | contig 38203 bp, 38 predicted proteins | sample Balambano_FR1_Me_FD_161646 | JGI IMG/M metagenome (GOLD analysis project Ga0224722, IMG submission 161646) | Freshwater sediment microbial communities from Lake Towuti, South Sulawesi, Indonesia - Balambano_FR1_MetaG | ecosystem: Environmental > Aquatic > Freshwater > Lake > Sediment | place...
GCTCCCAACGATGTGTTGTCTTGTAGCCATTGCACCCGCTCAGTCAGCGCATCCATAAATTCAAACCTTACCCTGTAGGATCAGTAGGGGCAAAGCCTTCTTCCGCCGCATCCTTTAACCCCTACATCATCATTACCGAATACAAGATCCGATTGGGCCGTTGCAATCGATTGTAACAACCCAGTCGGTTGGATCAACTGTTACAATACTTTCTACTGTTGGCGTAGTGGAACCGGGGAATCCGCCTGTAAAAGTGAAAGTAATACTACCGTCTGCATTAAATTCATGGGGAGTTCCGGCCGCTGGGCCATGCATGGCAGCTTCTGCCCGGTATTGGCCTAAGCCCCCATTTTGTTGTTCTGCGGCTTGTCGTGCCAAATTTTTAGCCCGATTTAACGTAGGGTTAATTGTGCGAATCACCTCTTGCTTTATGTTCGTCTCTCTAGGAGAGGCTTGCACCTCTGTATACAGAACACTACCGACTAAAGTAAAGCAGGTCAGAGTAGCGATCGCGATTGGTTTCATCATAGTGGTTCCTATTTTTACGAATTTTTTCACTAGAATAACATTCGGGATTTGTCTAGAAAGGTTTACCAATCGTCATTTGTGATTAGACTTTGAGCGTTCTGTAGCAATCCCGTTTGAATCGCAACCAGACAAGGGGCTTAAGCCCCTTATTCTACGGAGTTCTCAGTTCAAACCCATCTAGGATTGTTATGTAACGCTGCTGCTACTTCAGGTTTAACAGACCTTCCTCTTTCAATTTAGGGTCAAATCGAATCGGGAAAGCCGCGCTGCGTGCCTGTAAACTAGCTAACACCTCTGCTTCGACACGGCGAGAGACATGCTTTAGCAACTTGACTCGACTGATTTCGTCACTCTTTTCGTAGAGCGATCGCTCTTCATCTGTCATGCTGTTCTTAGCATCAATTGGCTGATTCCATTGAGCTTCGTCTGTGGAATTGCCTGGAGGCATGGCACCGTGTTCTGCTATCCAGGCAGCACGAATCTCCTCTAGCACTGTGCGACTGGGGCGATCAATGGTCTGGACTTTTAGCCAGTAGCATTTTTGCGGCTGTCTAACCACATGTTGCTTCAAACTCAGCGCCACATCGCGTGAATAACCGATGTATTGTAATACTTTATCTGCATCAAAGATGGCATATACTCCAACCTTGCCCTCAAATTCTGGGGCAATCGTCCCGTCTGCATTGAGATAAGGGATAAATTGTAGATGGCTTAAAGAAGCGCTTTGAAGATTCATATAAAAACCTGCTTCACTTAATATTAACCTGGCAGTAGTTGTTTTTGCCAAATGTTGTTTTTGCCAAATACTGTGCCTCGACTGCGCTCAGCACTCGAATGTCGTGTGGGTTGAACGCAGTCGAACCCACGTCTCACTGTCAGATCTTTAGTTGCCAGGTTAATAAGTTCTCCTGAATACAGGACGCGCTAGACGATTTGATATTAAACTTAACAGGTGACATCAGAAATCAGGAGAATGTAGCCTTGCTAAACGAACAAGCTAAGAAAACAATCCTCCGTAAAATTCCCCACGGGCTTTATATCTGTGGTGTTAAAAGTGGCGAGGAAGTCAACGGATTTACGGCAAGCTGGGTGATGCAAGCTTCATTTCAACCTCCATTAGTGGTGAATTGCGTGCGGCGAGATTCTGGTTCTAACGCGATGATTCAATCCAGCCAGGTTTTTGCTCTAAGTGTGTTAGAAGCCAGCCAGAAAGAGTTAGCTCAGAAATTTTTCAAACCCCAGCGACGAGTTGGTAACAAGTTTGAAGACGTGGAGTTTTACCTGGGTGAAACAGGCTGTCCAATTATTACAGAGTCCCTGGGATATGTAGAGTGTCAGGTGGTTGGCATGGTGGACAAAGGAGATCACACAGTATTTGTAGGTGAAGTGATTGCTGCTGGAGTGCATCGGGAGGGTGAACCCCTATTGTTAGAATCAACTGGTTGGCAGTACGGTGGATAATTAAAGCTCACTTAACTCCCAATTCAATTAGCCAGTACATTTTCGTTGATTCGTTATGCCATTAATTAAGGTTCAAACCTCGGTTTCAATTCTAAATCATTCAACTACCGTCGCCTTCATGCAAGAGTTATCCGCCAGTCTGGCGATGCATCTGGGCAAACCTGAAGCCTACGTCATGACAATTTTTGAACCTGAAATAGCAATGACTTTCAGTGGCTCGACTGAACCCGCTTGCTTCATAGAGATTAAAAACATTGGTGCGATGACTCCAGACCGGACTAACGCCATGAGCAAGGAGTTTTGCGATATGGTTAAGCAGAGGTTAGGAGTGCCCAAAAACCGCGTTTATATTGAATTTATCGATGTCCCAGGCTATATGTGGGGTTGGAATCGCTCTACGTTCGGCTAAGTTCCAAGCTTGGAGATGAACCACAGAGGCACAGAGAAAACAGAGAAAAAATAAAGTGGCGATCGCATTTCCATTTAGTACTTTTTTCTCGACATTACAGGTGATGAATATCAATTTTCACGTTCATCCTCTACGTTCTCCGTGTCTCTGTAGTTGTTATAGCTATAGCCACAGCGGTTAGGACAGGGAGATTTTTGTGGACGCGCTAAGCGCGTCCACAAAAATGTCATAACTAATCCGGCTACAGCTATAATTTATTCTCTATGCCCGCTGCATTATCTAAAAGTCATTTCGCTCATTTAAAGTTGTTCTATTGGGACATAAAATCATGTTAAAAGCGCTGCTGTTTGATCTCGATGGAACGATGGTCAATACTGATCCGGTACATTACCAAACCTGGCAGGATATCTTGCAACCATATGGTATTCAATTCAATCCTACTTTCTATCGACAGCATTTCAGCGGTCGTCGTAATGCTGAAATTTTGAAAGATTTGCTGCCTGATTTCACAGATCAACAAATTGAAGACTTCAGCATTTACAAAGAGGCAGAATTTCGTCAACGAGCGCAGGACTTGCAGCGAACTCCAGGTTTAACAGAGTTCTTAAGCTGGACGAATCAACAACACTTACGCCGAGCCGTTGTTACAAATGCACCGCGCCAAAATGCCGAGTTTATGTTGCAGGTGTTGCAATTACAAGATGTATTCCCCGTCGTCATCTTAGCTGATGAATTGGTGGTTGGTAAGCCAGACCCGTTGCCATACCAGCTTGCGGTCAGTCAATTGGGGGTGTTACCTGAAGCATCAATCGCCTTTGAAGATTCTCCCTCAGGGCTGCGATCGGCGATCGGCGCAGGCATTCCTACAGTCGGCATCGCTTCTACCCATGCGGCGGAAGAACTGTATGAACTGGGAGCCATTCTGGTCATTGAGAATTTTGCCGATGTGCGCCTGATGGAGCGTTTGCAACAGCAAGTTGAGCCAATGTGTTCTCGCTGATTACATTTGTCCAGAGAGTGCGATATTCTGACAGCAATTAATCCGCGTCTATTCCTGAATGGTAAAAGAACGTGATCCCTCTGATTACTCGTGCTCACACACTCAAAGATAAGATCGCGATCGCCTCTGCTGAAGGCACATCGACTTATCAGGATTTGCTCTACGCCTCTGCCCAGGTAGCAGCGGCTCTACTGCAATCCACAGCAGATTTACACGAACAGCGAATTGCTTTTCTCATGCCCTCTGGCTTTCAATATGTCGCCACGCAATGGGGAATTTGGCGGGCAGGTGGCATCGCTGTACCACTCTGCGTGCTACATCCCCGACCTGAACTGGAATATGTCATCCTCCATGCAGGAGCATCAGCGATCGTTGCCCATCCTGATTTTGCATCACTGCTCCGTCCCATTGCCCAAACCCACCGTATCAGATTACTCCTGACCTCAGATCTGTTCTCTGGTGAGATGCAGCACCCACACTTACCTGATGTTGCAACCTCCAGACGGGCGATGATTCTCTACACGAGTGGCACCACTGGAAAACCCAAAGGAGTGGTTACAACCCATGACAATATCACAGCCCAGGTAACGAGTTTGGTGACCGCCTGGGAATGGAGTTCGAGCGATCGCATCCTCCACATTCTACCGTTGCATCACATTCATGGCATCATCAACGTTCTGACCTGTGCCCTGTGGGTCGGTGCAGAGTGCCATATGCTGCCCAAATTTGAGGCTGAAGCTGTCTGGCAACGCATCTGTGCAGCAGATTTGACCCTGTTTATGGCCGTTCCCACTATCTACGTCAAACTGATTGCTGCCTGGGAAAAAGCAGACAGCGATCGCCAAGTTCGCATGACTGCTGGCTGTGCCCACATGCGGCTGATGGTATCCGGTTCCGCAGCCTTACCCGTTTCTGTCTTGGAACGATGGCAAAACATCAGTGGTCATTTCCTGCTAGAGCGCTACGGTATGACTGAAATTGGCATGGCCTTGTCCAATCCACTGCACGGACAGCGCAATGCAGGCTATGTGGGCAAACCCCTACCTCAAGTAGAAGTCAGATTAGTGGATGAAAAAGGAGAAGCAGTGCTACCCGGAACTCCTGGAGAAATTCAGGTAAATGGGCCAGGAGTATTTTTGGAATACTGGCAAAACCCGCAAGCTACTGCAAGGGCGTTTCAGAACAGCTGGTTTTGTACGGGAGATTTGGCCGTCTTGGAAAATGACAACTATCGTATTTTGGGGCGTTTAGGCGTAGACATCATTAAAACTGGTGGATACAAAGTTTCAGGATTGGAGATTGAGGAAGCAATCTTATCCCATCCTGATATTCAGGAATGTGCAGTTGTTGGAGTAGAAGACCCAGAGTGGGGTGAGCGGGTATGCGCTGCCCTGGTTTTGCAACCTGAGAGCAATTTAACCTTAGACTCGTTTAGAAGCTGGGCCAAAGAGCGTTTAGCGGTCTATAAAATTCCTACCCGCATCCTCCCTGTGGAAACCCTCCCCCGCAACGCGATGGGCAAAGTCACCAAACCCTCAGTAGCTCAATTGTTCCGTTCAACTGCACCATAATATGCCCTACCCAATATATGCTCTACTCGATCGCAGCCATTAACCAGATGACCCAGTCCGAATTTGTCGCTGTCTTTGGTGCTGTCTTTGAAGACACACCAGCGATCGCCGCACAAGCCTGGAACGCTCGTCCCTTTACCGATTTGCTGGATTTACATCAAAAGATGCTGAACGTCGTACAATCCCTGAGTCAAGCACAGCAAATCGCTTTAATCCAGGCGCATCCTGACTTGGGCAGTCGAGTCAGGATGGCCGACGCTTCCGTGCAGGAACAGTCTCAAGTTGGGTTGAATCAGTTAACCGCTGAAGAGTTCGCTTGCCTGCAACGCCTGAATCAGGACTACAAAGCCAAATTTGGCTTTCCCTTCATCGTGGCAGTGAGATATCACACCAAAGCCAGCATTCTAGACACATTCAAGGCTCGTTTGCACAACACCCAAGATACAGAAATTCAAACCGCCCTCTGCGAAATCGCCCAAATTACCCGATTGCGATTGCACGATTTAATAGAACTAGAACCATCTTTACATTGATTGAATACAAAACTTAACTACCACGGTAAGTGCTATAACTCCAAGGGGAAACTAGCAGCGGCACATGATAGTGAAGCAATGTATCAGCAATGCCAAAGCGGATGGGGATGCGATCGAGAAAACGCGGAGTCGGTAAATCACTTTGCTCAACAAAATAATCCCCAACAAAAAACACCAACTCATAAACTCCACTCTGCACCTCCTCCCCCATCAACAGCGGTGCATCCGTGCGTCCATCGCTATTGGTGTGAATTGTCTTGAGCAGTTGCTTCTCGCCCGACTCAGGATCGATTTGCCAAAGCTCGATCGCCACACCAGCAGCAGGAAGACCCCGAGCCGTATCTAAAACATGAGTTGACAGTTTACCAGGCATCGCATTAACTCCAGCATCTAATTTCCGGCGTTGCTCAATTGGGGAATAATTTTGGAGGTGGGGACGGAGTCCCCACCTCCAAAATTATCTTTTGAATCTGAATCAAAAGCCAAATCACTCCTACTGCAAGCGAATGAATTCTAAAGGCAGACCGTCAGCATCAGCGATGAAGGTGACTTCATAAACGCGATCGCCAATCATCTGCTGTCTCGGTGCCAACAACACCTTTAGGGGAGGCTGCTCTGCTTGCTCAAATTTTGCCTGGAGAGTCGCTAACCATGCTGGCAGATCGTCCGTTGCTTGGGTCAAGTCAAAAGACAGGTGATAGTAACCTGTGTAATGTTCATCGGCAAACGCATCAGGAGCCGGTCGAGGCTGCGGAACTTGCAGGAGTTCGATCCGCCCATGCAGTCCTTCCATCCAGCAAGCGAGAGTGATCCCAGCCGTGAAGCGTTCGCAGACCGAAAAGCCCAACAACTCGTAGAAGGCGATCGCTCGATGAATATCAGCAGTCCGAATGGAAGCGTGGTGCAGCATGACGAGTGTGATGAGAAGCGGATTTCAGTAGGGTAGGCAGTGCCCACCCGACCAATCTTTCCAGATTTTACATTTACTCAAACAGGCGAAAGTAGGGATATCGCACAGGAGCACCTGGCTCCTTGTCAAGGTCAAAATTGATCACTTCCCAGCAGGGTTCCTCTTCGGGATCAGGGCTGAACTCCACCGGAAGCCCATATAGACGAGGGCGATTGGATTCTGTCTGCCCTCGCCAAGGGGTGTTGCGCTCCAGATACGTGCTAATCAGTTCGCGATATCGCTTGGCGATGATCACCTTGGTCGCTCGATAGCCCTGGGTATAAAGCTTGTCCAAAGCCTCATGAATTTCAAAGCGAATCCCATCGGGGTGAGTGTGCTGACGATACCATTCATTGTTCCATCGCCGCCAGTGTCGTCCTGACTGAAGATGAATGAGTTCGCCGGATTTGGGATCGGCCTCAAATGCGCCATGACGTTGACACAAATAAGTATCCGTAAGTGTCAGTGCCGGAATCGTCTGGCGACAATGAGGACACTGAATTTCCGGTCCAAAAATAGGGTACTGTAAGGCTGGATTCATCATGAAATCATTGCCAGCAAGAGTCTCCGTTTGCCACCATTAGTGGCTCTATTATAAGCTCAATCCTCCAGTTCGTAGCAGGTGTTCTCGCCTTCAGGGATAGCTATTCTCATAGCAATCCCTGATGTTTGCAGTAGTATCGATCGCCAACTTTGTTATCGGTTCCCTTTCCCCGTTTATTACCTGATAGGATCAGTCGATTAATGTCTTATTTATTACAACCAGATCTGTCTCAAGCCGCTTTTGTCGCTACTAATGCTACAGTGATTGGACGAGTTAAGATCTCGCCTGGGGTCAGTATTTGGTACGGTGCGGTACTCCGGGGCGATATTGAAGAAATTATTTTGGGATCTGGCACAAATATTCAAGATGGTGCCATTTTGCATGGCGATCCGGGTCAACCCACAGTTCTGGCAGACTATGTCACTGTGGGTCATCGGGCTGTCATTCATAGCGCTCAAGTGGGTTCGGGCAGCTTGATTGGGATTGGGGCGATCGTTTTAGACGGAGTCACTGTGGGACCTGGAAGTATTGTGGGAGCAGGAGCCGTGGTTTCTAAAGATGTGCCAGAGCGATCGCTCGTTGTGGGAGTTCCTGCGAAAGTAGTGCGCGTTGTATCCGAGGAAGAGGCAATGGGACTGATTGAACATGCCAAACGCTATGAACAATTGGCGTTAGTCCACGCCGGGAAAGGCACTGATTTGGGATTTGAACTCAATTGACAGGTAGAGGAGTTACGCAGTTGGGGGATTTGTGGGGCGCAACGCGCCCCACAAATCCCCCAATCATTCCGAGTTTACGCACGAAGTTCGTAAGTCCTAAGGTAAAATAATTGTAAATAAATGTTGAGTTACGACTGAAAAGTTGTAGCATTCTGTCGCAAAATAAATGTAAAAGATGAGACTGATTTATAAATCTTTAAGTGGAGGTTCTAACTATGGATTGGCGCATTTTGATCGTATTATTACCCGTCCTCATTGCTGGTAGCTGGGCGTTGTATAACATTGGCGCAGCTGCTTTGAAGCAAGCTCAGGCTTTTCTGAATAAGAAGTCTGCTTAACTGTAATGTGTAGTCTGGCTTGATTTTGCTTAAGCCTTGGGCAAGTTGAAGACATTTGGGTTTTGCTCCAATCGGTTTAGGAGAGGTTAAGCTACACAGCCACAGCATCATTGATGAGCGATCGTCTCACTCAGAAATTTCCACTCAGGAGCTTGTGCTTAGAAGGAGATTTCTGTGAGCGATCGCTCTTTGCTGTTAAAGTGTTTATTGCTCAGACGATGTTGACGATGTTAAGTCATCAGAGCTGAGGTTTAGCAAGAATGGCAACCCGGATGAGTTACCCATAACCAATACCTTGGGCATCTGAGCACCGCCCTCTCGCCACGCTTCGATCGCCTCTTTTTGTAAAACGAGCTGTCCTCCCGATTGTTTCAGGGTTTCAGCCAGCAATCGTTGAGCTTCAGCCTTACCTTGGGCGCGATTGATTTCAGCTTGCGCTTGCTGAGAAGCTTCTTGGGCTACATAGATGGCTCGTTGGGCCCGCTGTTCAGCAATCTGCTTCTCTTCAACGGCTTTGGCAAACTCGTTAGAAAACTTGAGATCCACAACACTGGTGTCTAATACAATTACGCCATATTTCTGAAGCCGTTCACTGAGAGCGCGATCGAAATCTTCCTTCAACTCTGTCCGCTTGGTGATCGCTTCTTCCACCGTGCGCCGCGCCGCTGCAATCTTAAAGGACTCTTGAGTTTGGGGAGCGATGATCTTTGAGACTAAATTTTGCAGGCTGCCCTGGGTGCGTCGAATATCCACAACCTGATTTGGATCAAGCCTGAAATTAATCGCAAAACTGGCAGTAAGCTCTTGCAAGTCCTTCGTTGAGCTTTGGGCAGGCACTTCAAACTTCTGTACTGTGACATCATAAATGTCCACCTTAGAGACAAAGGGCGGTTTGAAATGCAATCCCTCTTGTAAGGCACCGTCTCTGGCTTTCCCCAAAATACTTAATACTCCTGCCTCCCCTGGATTGAGAATGACAAATGAGTTGAGCGCAATAAAGAGGGCGATCGCAGCTAAACTGCCCAGTACCACTGCCGATGGACTTAGACCCGATGAACCTTTCATTTTCCAACCTGCCTTGCAGAATGACCTCAACCACTATTAAAACTAGATCTCCAACTTCTGAAAGCAGTTAGAGACTTCAATGCGGAAACCACTGCCTCTGAATCCAATACTACTGACCAGTGGGTTGAGCATCAGGTTTGAGGTCTGGCACCTCTTGCCATAGCCCTAATCCCCGTTTAGCGTCTTTGCGATCGCCCAATGTAAAGCACTTAATGCCAATCTTATGGGCAATTAACGGAATGCTGTCGGGATCGAGAGTCCCCTCTACGGGGCAATTGTAAGGAGGTTTGCGGATCTCTTGCAGCAGATCATTGAACTGCTCAATCCATTCAGCCAGTTCTTCCGATCGCTGGTTAATGGCATCGGCTAGGGGGCGCAACTGGCGCAGTTTTTCATCCAGAGCGGTCTCCGCCGCAGCCATTCTTTTGGCTTCTTCCAATCGTTCAATTTCGGCTTCAATCCGATTGCATTCTTCGACCCAGGTAATTTGCTCATTCGTGATGCGCTGCACTTCATGATTGGCAAATTCTAGCCCCTCCTGAGCACGGGACAATTCTGCTTTCAGGCTTGCAATTTGAGAACTGTAATCTTGTGCTTGCATCAGTGTCTATTCCACCCTGGAGACAAAAGTTTAAAAGGAATCTGGCTCGTCAATTAAGGTTTCAATCAACAGATCAATTTGACCTTTTTGGCGATTGAGAAATGCCTCACAGCGCCGCAGATGATGAACTGCGATAGCAAACTGATCAAACACTTCTGCCAGTTCCAATTCTCCCATTTCAATGCGATTGATGATCGCTTCAATTTGAGCAACTGTGGCTTCATAGTTCCACTCTGAGTCAGACGGAGAGCTAGATGAGGGTTCCGCCAATTCTCCAGTAGAGTGCTTAGGCGATGGCAAATTAGAACGATCAGTTAGATTACTCATGTGGGTTTTGGATCAGATCAGGAAAACAGGAGACATCCAGGACTTCAAGAACAGAAACTTTTGCTTGACCTTGAGCCAATTGAACGGATAGTTCTTGCCCAACAGTCAATTGGTCGGACGATCGCACTACTCTCCCCTGTTCTTGACGCATCACTGCATATCCCCGCTTCAGCACCGACGTGGGGTCAAGTGTGATTAATTTTTGCCGGAGTAATTGGCAGTGCTGCATCGACTGCTGCATCCGTTGGTTAGTGGTTTGAAATAATCGCTGCCGCAGCCAGGTCAAACTCTGTAATTCGCGCTGCACCTGTCGATCTAGCCGCAGTCGCCGAACTCGCTCCTGTAAGCGCTGGAGTTGATGGTAAGCACTCTCCAAACGATAACTTAGCGCATTGATCAGGGCATGGAATCGCGCCCGATGCTCATCATATAGCTGATCTAGTTGTGGAACCGCTTGTTCGGCCGCCGCTGTCGGCGTGTGGGCACAGATGTCGGCAGCTAAATCGGCTAGGGATTCATCCCGTTGATGACCAATCCCTGCAACGACGGGGATAGAACACGTTGCCACTGCTCGCACAACCCGTTCATCATTAAAGCAGGCCATATCTTCGATCGCCCCCCCTCCCCGCGATAAGATCAGCACCTCAGCGCGCCCGTCTCGCTCTACCCGTCGCATGGCATTGACAATCGAAATTGGGGCTTGCTCCCCTTGCACAAGAGCAGGTGAGAACAGCACATGCAAGCCTGGATAGCGCCGTTTCAAAGTCCGCTGGATGTCTCCCCAAGCAGCCGCTTGGGGAGACGTAACAACAGCAATCGTTTGGGGATGAGTTGGGAGGGGGCGTTTGCGATCGGCATCAAACAATCCTTCTGCTTCCAAGCGTTTGCGTAACTGTCGATACCGCAGAGCACGCAATCCCTCACCCGCAGGCAGAGCTTGCCAGACAATCAGTTGATAACTACCACGTTGAGGATGAACATGAATTCGCCCCAAGATAATCAGTTGATCACCCGGAACCGGAATCGTTGCTAGCCGACTTAGTTGATTACTCCAGACGACACAGTTTACAGCAGCTTGAGCATCAGGATCTTGCAAGGTGAAAAAGAGTCCACTCCGATATCGAGTTGCACTTGAAACTTCCCCTGTCACCCAAATCTGTTGGAGTTGGGCATCTTGTTCCAAAAGCATCTGAATGTAAGCTGTCAGTCCGGCAACTGAGAGAGCAGCATCTGGAAGCAGTAGATTGGGAAGGTTAGAAGTCATTTGCTGATATTCATTGGCTGGATATGCAACACTTGACGGGATCAACTAGGAACAGCTTTAAATCCCTGAACGCTGGCTGGATTAGCACCGATAGGTGAATAGAGTCGAGAGAAATGTCCCATAAATATAGTACGCTTGTATGTCGATCGACGATAAAAGCGATACAATTGCTAAGGGATGACTGCAATCAAAAGCAAATTAAAATGAACGGTTACAACTTACGTCGGAAATTGATATCAGGGTTAACTATCGGGGTTGGCATTAGAGGCAGATGGTTAACAGGGATGAGGGGCGAGGATCAGGCTTACCCTATACAACTAACCAGTTGAAGACAACTGTTGACAATTGTTGAGGAGTAACTCTAATAGCAACTGTTTCTGTCTATAGATTAACTAGATTAATCAGGAAGAGGGCGGTAACTTAGAACTAATTTGCCAGATCCACTGACGGTTTATGTTTGGCTGTAGGCATCTGATGTCTATTTGTAATTCCCTTGACACCTGAATATCGACTCGATACCGCCTGAATACCGATAGGATTTATTGCTAAATATCAATCTCTAAGAACCCCTTGATCAATCTCCAAGATTCGTCTTCTTGCCCCACGTCGTTTCTAGTTCTGGTTCAATTTTGGGCAAATGGGCAGAATGAAGATGTCCCTCATGAAATGTTCTTGATGGCAAGTCCACATTGGCCCTGAGGCTCTTATCCATGGGACAGTCTGTATTTTTGGTTTACATCCTAAACTTGTTTCGAGGTGCGAATGGCTAAAGCGAGCAGTGAAGTCTCCGAAAAAGAGAAAGCTTTGAATCTGGTCATGACCCAGATTGACCGAACGTTTGGCAAAGGCACGATTATGCGCCTGGGTGATGCCAGCCGCATGAGGGTTGAAACCGTTCCTACTGGAGCTTTGACTCTAGATTTGGCGCTGGGCGGAGGACTGCCCAAAGGTCGGGTTATCGAAATCTATGGTCCAGAAAGTTCTGGCAAAACAACCCTGGCCCTCCATGCGATCGCCGAGGTGCAAAAAGCTGGTGGGATCGCTGCATTCGTCGATGCAGAACATGCTCTTGATCCCACTTACTCAGCAGCGTTGGGGGTAGATATTGAGAACCTCCTAGTGTCTCAGCCTGATACGGGGGAAGCCGCGCTAGAGATCGTTGACCAATTGGTTCGGTCTAATGCAGTCGATATTGTGGTGATAGACTCCGTAGCGGCTCTGGTGCCTCGGGCTGAAATTGAGGGAGAGATGGGGGATGCTCACGTCGGTTTGCAAGCTCGTTTGATGAGTCAGGCCCTCCGCAAAATTACGGGTAGTATTGGTAAGACGGGCTGTAGTGTGGTTTTTCTCAACCAGTTGCGCCAGAAGATTGGAGTCTCCTATGGCAATCCCGAAACAACCACAGGAGGAAATGCCCTCAAGTTTTATGCGTCAGTCCGACTGGATATTCGCCGAATTCAAACTTTGAAGAAGGGAACCGAAGAATATGGGATTCGAGCAAAGGTCAAGGTGGCTAAAAATAAAGTAGCTCCTCCCTTCCGGATCGCCGAGTTTGATATTATCTTCGGTCGCGGCATCTCTACCCTGGGTTGCTTAATGGATCTTGCTGAAGAAACAGGAGTCGTGACTCGGCGAGGAGCCTGGTACAGCTATAACGGCGAAAATATTAGCCAGGGACGCGATAACGCCATCAAATACGTTGAAGAGAAGCCAGAGGTGGCAAAGGAAATTGAGCAGAAGGTGCGGGAAAAGCTAGAAATGGGGGCAGTCGTTTCTGCTAATTCCGTGGCTCCTGTCGATGACGATGAAGACGACGAAGAATACTTTGAGGAAGAATAAATTCAGTAGTAGGGTGGGCACTGCCCACCCTACACCATACCTGTTGTAGTGTATAAAGGGCAGAGAGCAGACAGCAGAGCGCGATCGCCCCGAACCAATGGTCTCTCACTCTATTCAGTCAATATTAGGACTTACGCACTTGGTGCGAAAACCCAAGAAAGTTAGAGGATTTGTGGGGCGCGTCGCGCCCCACAAATCCTCTAACTGCGTAAGTCTTGAATATCCTGGCACAGCCGACAAGCGTTTCGCCCGCTGAGCTTGGCATCGTAGAGGGCGCGATCGGCTGCCTCAATCAAATCTTCAGGGAAGCGATCGAACCTGGGAACCACACTGGCTACTCCCGTGCTAATTGTGGCATAAGGGCTAACAGGAGAGGCCAGATGAGGAATTTGTAGAGACTCAACTGCCGCTCGAATCAGTTCTGCAATGTGCATCGCACCGTCTTTGGAGGTATTGGGCAGAATAATAGCAAATTCTTCGCCACCATAGCGGGCAACGAAATCTCCGGGTCGCTTAGTTTGCAAACTGATGGTGAAAGCGATTTGCTTAAGACAGATATCTCCCTGCTGATGACCATAGTAATCGTTATAGAGCTTAAAGTAATCTACATCACACAGAAGTAACGAGAGGGGCTGTTGTTCACGACAAAGACGCTGCCACTCGTGGTGAATTTGCTCATCAAAGCTGCGCCGATTGGGAACTTGAGTCAGCCCATCCAGATGCGCCAGCCGTTGCAGTTCCAGGTTCGCTGTTTGTAAAGCCGCTTCGGCCGTGAGGCGGACGCAGATCTCTCTTTGCAAAAGTTCATTTTGCACTTGCAGTTGACACTGCAATCGCCTCAGAGTCAGGTGAGTTTCAACCCGTGCCAAGACTTCGGCGATGTGAAAAGGCTTGGTGATATAATCAACCCCACCCACACCAAAGGCTTTGAGCTTATCGATGACTCCATCTAAAGCACTAACAAAAATAATTGGAATGTCGCGAGTCATAGCGTTGGCTTTAAGACGCTTGCAAACTTCGTAGCCGTCCATGTAAGGCATACATACATCCAGCAAAATCAATTCAGGCAATACCGCCTGAACTGCCATCAGAGCCATGCGCCCATTGAGAGCCGCTCTCACTTCGTACCCCTTCTTCGCTAACAAGTTAGAGAGCAACCGCAGGTTCTCAGGCGTGTCGTCCACAATGAGAATGCTGCCATAGTGTTGTTCAGAGGAGGGGAGGGGTTGGTTCAAGGACTCACAAGAGCGATCGCTCGTACTGAGAGTAGGGGTCATTTCTTATACCGGATGCGACGACCTATACGCTGAACAATGCCTATTCTATTTTCTTGCTACCCCAGTCTAATCAGGAGAGAGCAAAGCTTCCAGAACTAGCTTAATCAATTTTTCCTAGTAACCAGTAGGTAATCATTTCACCAAAGCCTCTTACGTCCATCTTGCCTCGCTCTACAAATCGATATTTTTTTTGTAAAGCTTGATAAGTTGGGGGAGCGACTTGAATCAGTCCAGCTTGCCCTTGGGTTTGCATGCGGCTGGCCAGGTTGACCGTGTCGCCCCAGAGGTCGTAAGCGAACTTTTTTTTCCCAATCACACCAGCAACGACGGGTCCGCTACTAATGCCAATCCGCAGTTGGAACGGTTCACCCCCATTAGACTGAAATTTTGTCAGGCCCTGCTGCATAGCCAATGCCATTTCGGCTACCGCTTCAGCGTGATCAGGACGAGGATCAGGTAACCCACCAGCCAGCATGTATTCGTCTCCAATGGTTTTGATTTTTTCTAAACCATAAAATTCCGCGAGGCGATCGAATTCCGAAAAGATTTGGTTCAGTAAATACACCAGTTCAACGGGTGAAACCTGACTGGAAAGATAAGTGAAATTAACGATATCAGCGAATAACACTGTCACTGATGTAAAACTGTCAGCAATGATATTTTCGCGTTTGCGCTTCAATCGTTCTGCAATTGGTTGAGGCAGGATGCTTAATAATAACCTCTCGGTTTCTTGCCGTTGCCGATACAGTTCAGCTTCTGCAACTCGACGAGATGTTACATCTTGAACCATGCCCTCGTAGTACATCAATTTACCTTCTTTGTCCTTAACTGAGCGAATATTCTCTAGAATCCAAATCTTGGCACCGTCTTTACGATAAACTTGCGACTCAAATCCCGATGCCTGGTCATACCTTCGTAAGTAAACATTCAGTTCACTGTGTCGCCCCGATCGCACATAGAGTTGGTTGATGTTGTGAACGGTTGACATCATCTCGGTCACCGATTCATAACCCAGAATGCGGGCCAGGGCAGTGTTAGCTGTCAGATAATGACCCGCAGGTGTAATTTGGAAGAACCCTTCTATAGAATTCTCCAGAACACTGCGATACTTCTCCTCTGCCTGTTGTCGCTCTGCAATTTCTCGTTGAAGCTGTACATTTTTCAATTGCAACTGATGCTGTAAGCGCCGCAAAGTTAAATGAGTTTCCACTCGAGCCAACACTTCTGCCACATGAAAGGGCTTGGTGATATAGTCCACTCCTCCGGCGGTAAAAGCTTTGACCTTATCGAGGACTTCATCTAGCGCACTGATAAAAATCACAGGAATATCCTGGGTTTCAGGATCAGATTTCAGTTTTTGACAGACCTCATAGCCATCCATTTGGGGCATACAAATATCTAGCAGGATCAGTTCAGGCGGAGCAGCCGACACTGCTGTTAACGCCATTTGACCACTGATGGCAGCTCTGACTTCGTATCCCTTCTCAGTTAGTAACCTGGAAAGTAAACGTAGATTATTTGGTGTATCATCCACGATCAAGATGTTGCCTTTGATTTGATTGAAGTCGTAATTATTCATCCTGGAATCTGATATCAGCCCCCATCTCCATGATGAAATGAATAAAACTTAATCAGTGATGGATTTTTTGAAGTTGAAAATTTATCTTTCGTTTGAGAGCAGCTTGGCTGCGTCCAAAAATTAAATTTCAATAAAGTTTGATTAAGCAGGAGTAATAATTTTGAGATCAGACACCTCTAAGCTCATGGTGCTGTCATATAGGAACGCATCCCACTTTTGTAATCCTTTAAACCCGATTTTGCGAGTGGCGTAGGCGCAGCCCGCGCACTCGCAAAATTGGGATACACTCATCACATAGTAGGTGCTGAAGAAGTTGAAGTAGCGACACCCATAATTAATCTTTGCCACAGCAGTCGTGAGTCAAACGCGCATGACAGTTATGGCAAATAGAATATTCCCATATCTAGGGTTGAAATCGTAGCGCAGACTAATATCTTGTTGAGGAAGGTTTGAGGCCCTGTGGACTCAACTGTCCTGAAAAATCGGCAGGCTACTAAAACCCTACACGAGCAAATGCCCGCCATATGGGGACTGAATCAATTTTTTGCCACAATCTTGGATGAACCGATAAGATACCAGTTTAATCTGCTTCTGACAATTTAATGCTGTTGTGTAAGTCCTCTCAGCAATTCTCATTATGAAAATCTGCTGGGGTTTTAGGTCGCCGTCGGCGACCTGAAACCCCAGCAGATGTTTGGTTTTTCGCCCCCAACGGGGGCGAAAAACCAAACATCTGTTCCAAAATGAGAACTGCTGAAGTCCTCTAAGGAAGAAAATTCAATTCAAGATGTAGGTTAAGCTCAATACACGGTGCCATCGCTGACAATTTCTATGGGCGGACCGCCTTCAGCCCGGAGTTGGGCAGCCATCTTGCGACCTGCGGCCCATGTCCCGCCTTCCAACACTTTCACTAGGGGTAATTGCCTGGTTGACTGCCCCAATCTTTGGCGAATGACTTGAGCAATTTGATCCAGCAGCACGATCGTCAGGGCCCGCCACTCCACGATCGCTTCGGCACCAGGAAGATAGCGATCGCGTAGAATCTTCTCGTCTTTCGGTTGCAACAAGCCCATATCAATGCACAAACCACCGTTGCGGTATTCTGCCAATCCTGTCAGGTCATCCAGATCCAAAAGGGTCAGTCCCAACTCCTCCAGTGGTTCCAGCAGCGAGTAAGTCAGCCATTGCGATAGTTTGTGAAACGGCACCCATTGCGATCCTAAACCAGTCTGAGGCAAGGCAGTATGGGGCCAAACATCTCCTAAGTTGACCTGAGCGATCGCCAAACGTCCTGGCCAGATAGCACTCAATCCCGACAAAACCGCTTGAAATATAGTGTTTACGGTTAGCGTTTGGCTGTGACTTTGTTGCAGCAGGTAGTCCACCAGATTACCCAATCGCGGTGGATGACCAAACAAATCAGGGTCTAGCTGTATCACCTGTCCCAATTTTTGCAAAAGCTCTAACCGTCCAGACAAACCCACCAAAGGATTCTCAGAGCTATGCTGCAATCCGGCGGCTAATTCTGTTTCAGTTAACCGGGTTAACCCGATCGCATCTGCTTGTAAAAGGTAATTGGGCTGGCTGGAAAAGTATCCCTGACGAAACAAATGAAAACTGGCGATCGCCAGACCTTCGGAGCGCCGCAGCAGCAAATCGGTATCTGGCTCTCGATAACACCACTGCTGACCTGCGCCTGCATCCAACAGCACGCTGGTAATCGCCAGATCAAACTTGATGCGGGTTCGCTCAATTGGATCAAGGGACTGCATTTGTTGATTCAACCAGTCCATCCGAGATCGCCCGCCGACTTCAAAATGCCGCCAGCGGCTATGAAAGGGAATTTGCAGATCGGGGTAGTTCTCTTGCATCACCTGAATCACATAATCTGCTGTGGCATCCAGACGATCCAGATGACAGCGAAAATGCTGCAAGCGATCTTGCATTGCCAACTCAAAGATCTGTCCACAGCGCTCCCGGATCGCTCTGGGAGAACGCAAATAAGCGATCGCCTCTTGTTCTACCTGCAACATGTCAGTTTCCCTCATCGTGTGCCAAACAAGCGATCGCCTGCATCTCCCAAGCCTGGGATGATATAACCATGTTTGTCTAACCCTTGATCCACAGCAGCAGTATAGACCGGGACATCGGGATGCTGCTCATGAAAATGTTGGATGCCTTCGGGAGCAGCCAGCACACAGACAAATTTGATGGAAATAGGGTTGGTTTCTTTGAGGCGATCGACGGCTGCCACCGCAGAGTTACCCGTTGCCAGCATGGGATCAACTACAAGCATTTCCCGGTGTTCAATATCAAGCGGCAACTTGAAATAGTATTCTACTGGGATTAAAGTTCGAGGTTCACGATACAAACCAATGTGTCCGACTTTAGCAGTGGGAATTAGTTCTAACATGCCGTCTAGCAAACCCTGCCCAGCTCGCATAATCGAAACAATCACCATTTTTTTGTCTGCTGCTAACACAGGAGCCTCCATCTCTGCTAGAGGAGTTTGAATTTTTTCATACTTGAGTGGCAGATCTCTTGTCACTTCGTAGGCCAGCAGCATAGCAATCTCCTTGAGCAGCTTGCGAAACTCATGAGTATAGGTTTCTACCTGACGCATAAGCGTCAATTTATGCTGCACCAGAGGATGAGTAATTATGATTAATTCTTTTTCCATTCTCTTTGTTCTTCTACCATAGATGCGTGCTGATATCACTTAGGATTTAGGATTAAGTAAAACCAACAATTCGACTGTGGAAAGTGTGACACTATCACACTTTCCATACAAAAGGTTGATTTCGTTAAACCCCTAATCCTTTAACGCTCAGTCCCAGATGTAAAAATCCTACAGCTAATGATGCGACCTAAGCTGTTGGAGGACTCATGAATCGCCTCGTAACCCAGACATTCTTCAACTCCCTTAGTGCGATCGCCCATCTTGTAGGATGCGCTAGTGCAGCGTAGCGCATCACCGTGCTTTGATTAACCTGGCTTTGATTACTGGCTGTGATTAACAGAGATTCACTTATTCCCAACATCAATCGGTGAAATCACCCTTTCCCGAAATCTCCAATCAACTGAATAAACCCCTTTTGCTACATACCTGACCTCAACCTCTAGCGGTGCAACCAGCGATCGCCATGGCGATTTGCCACCATTGCAATTTGCCACCTTTATGTATAGTACAGCCAAATCCTGAGCAACAAACAGAGCTAGACAGGGCCCCCAGATTGAAATACACTACCATAACACGTTTTGCAGGGTTAGTTGGCAATGGGATGGGGTCACCCTTATTCCATCAGGATTCTACGATTTGTTTCATTACAATGGGGTGCAATCATATGGTGGACAAGCAACAAAAGCTGCGAGCAAAACATATTATTCTAACTTCTCATCAAAATTCAGGTCATACAACAATTACTCCCATTCAATGGGGGGCAGCTCACCCCCGCGATCGCGGTCCCGTGATCGGTTCATTGAGGGGTCAAACCCATCGTAATGTCATTGGAACTCATGCAGGTTCCTATGGCATTTATCGAGCACTCGCCGTTGCCAGTGGCGTTCTCGATCCCAGCCACAAAGCTGATTTGACTAACACATCCCCCATTGTTAGTTTGGGGCCGCATCCCAGTTGGAGTGACCCCGATAAAATTGTTTCTCTGGACCCATTTGGCGCAATCGCAAATGAAGTTTTCGCCAATTTTGCTTCTGAAGATTTTGATATTTTTCCCACCATTGCGATTACAAAAGCCCATATTAATTTGCCAGAAATCAAAGAGAGCATTGCTCAAGGGCGCTTACAAATTGATGGCAAGATGCTCAAAGCAGATGGCAATTTAGTGGTGACGAAGGCGGCGATCGATCCAGTCTGGTATTTACCTGGCATTGCCCAGCGGCTTCAGGTAGATGAATGGTCGCTGCGAAGAGCACTCTTTCAACAAACGGGGGGGATGTTTCCTGAACTGGTCACTCGTCCCGATTTACAAGTCTTCTTGCCTCCTATTGGGGGTACAACGGTTTATCTGATTGGCGATGAAACTACCATTCCTGACCCCAATCGTCCCTTAGCGGTGCGGGTTCATGATGAATGCAACGGCTCTGATGTGTTTGGGTCGGATATTTGCACCTGTCGCCCCTATCTGGTACATGGCATTGAGGTTTGCATTCAAACAGCGCAAGCAGGCGGTGCTGGGGTGATTGTCTACTGCCGCAAAGAAGGACGTGCTTTGGGAGAAGTCACGAAGTTCCTGGTTTACAACGCTCGGAAACGACAGCAAGGCGGCGATCGCGCTGATGCCTATTTCCTGCGAACCGAATGCGTTGCAGGTGTACAAGACATGCGCTTCCAGGAACTCATGCCCGATGTCTTGCATTGGCTGGGAATCACTCAGATCGATCGCCTCGTCTCTATGAGTCAAATGAAGTACAACGCCATCATTCAATCTGGTATTAAAGTGGTGCAGCGTATTCCCATCCCCCCCGACATGATACCGGCTGATGCCCAGGTAGAAATCGAAGCCAAGAAAGCCTCAGGCTACTACTCCGACAACGGCGTTTTGCCAATGGAAGCGTTAGCAGAAGTGGTAGGGCGATCGTACTAGTAGTCTGAAGGAATTTTTGACGGGTTGTAACCCGTCAAAAATTCCTTAAATTCAACTTTTATTTGACGGGTTCCCCGTCAAATAAAAGTTGACAGAACGCCAGATGCAAGTTAAACACCAGCCTTGAGTGACTCGCATCCTGGGAAAGAAGATTGACGGTCACAAACTTGCTATAGTCGTAACATTGTTCAGATACCACTGATTAAGGGGGGAGAAAAGTGCTTACTTCATCTGTGTTGGCTGTGGTTCCTCGGACTTTAGAATGGAGTCCAACCGTTGCGCTCATCATGATTATCTGCAATGTCGTGATCATTGCTTTGGGCCGATCTATCATCAAATTCCCTAACGTTGGTCCTCAACTGCCCATTTCTGGGCTTCTAGGGTTGAGCATTCCTGCTCTACTGGCAACCACCTCTTTAGGACACATTATTGGCACAGGCGTAATTCTGGGTTTGCACAACCTGGGAGCCATCTAAGCAAGAAACCATAAACAAGCAAATTTAAGCGATCAGAGACGCACAAACTGCGCCTCTGATCATCAGTTGCCTGAACCCTATGAGTTTTCTAGTGGGCCAAAGTGTTCTGGGGTAAAAGTCCCATGTAACCCATAGGGAACATGATGTTTTAACGGCAGACGAGCGATCGCCCCTCGGGTTAAATCTTGTGCATCCAAAATAACGAGTTCAGAGCGATCGCGTTCAGCATTAAAGACTAGAATCAGCAACCAACCGTCATCTTCAGCCCCACTGTAATTGACATGGGGCAAATTGTCCCGGTAGGCAGCGGGCGATCGCGGCACAAATACAGGTTCGCCCACAAAACCACGAGGAGCCGCGCTCCACAATTGCTGTTCTCCTGTGACGCGATCTAGCTTGAGAATTGCCTGGAGGGGAGCGTTACCTGTGGGGTGGTGAGCAGCGGCCAGGTAGACGTAGCGGTAGGGACGACTAGAATAGCTAGGATGCAGGGCCGGGAATTCACAGCAGCGGCTCTCTAATAAGGTGCGATCGACCGTCTGGTCAGTCAGATTCAGTTGATAGCGCCAGAGTTGACCGGGAGGAAGTCCAGAAAACTTGACTTCAAGGTAATCTTGATCGGGCTGTACAGCAGGGAAATCGGCATAAGACACCGAATCGATCCAGAGGTGACCATCCTGCTCATAGGCATTGGCATGGTGGAAGACAAAGCCCGCTTCCGCTGTCAGCAGTTGCACAGGTGCAGTGCCGCGTCGGGGAATCACAACGATTTGAGTCGGTTGATTTTTTCGCAATGTGATACATTCACCCGCTCCCCGCAATCCCAACAAAAATGGCAGTGGGTTGAATGTCACTGGATTTTGGAAAAAGAGGCAGTAGTTAGGCGTAATGGCGAAATCATGAATGAAAGCAAAGCCAGGAATGGCATGACTATACTTTCGCAACAGTTGCCCCTGACCATCCAATTCGTAGATCGTGATAGAGGTTGAAAGCCCAGGCTTGAGGGCAAAGTTCACTAAACAGGGCTGTCCGCCTGCAACCTCAGAGCCAGGATCAATTCGAGGATGGGCCGCAAACGCATCTCCTGGTTTAAGAATGCCATTCAGATCATCTTGCCCCAGCGTATCCAGCGTATGAGGATCAAGCCGATAGGGAGCAGCGGCTTCCCATAGGGCCAATAGCTTACCGCTCCAGTAAATCACCTGAGTATTGGCAATATTCTTGAGCCGCAGATCAAACGCATTGGCAAACCAGCCCCCCGGTTTAGCACTGCCAAAAACACCACGGTAGAGGGGAGTATTAGCCTGCTGCTCAGCCACATAGCCCTCGGTGCGGACAAAGCGATTGCGGAAATAGGCGCGTCCCTGAGAGAAGGCGATCGCACACACCATGCCATCACCATCAAACGGGTGTCGCACCCGATGACCGTTTACATCCAACAATCCGGGGCCATTGCGGAATAAAGTGCCGTGAAGGTCAGGCGGAATCTGCCCTTCTATATCCTCGATCCAGTACTGATATTCCTGGCGGAGCGATCGATAGCCCTTCTGCCAATCCTCCATTTGAAACGAAGGAGTGAGGGATTCGTTAGGTTGAAGCTGAAGGCTCTGCATATAAACCTGGCTGATGTAAACAGATAGGGTAGATGGGTAGAACTGATTGCCGTAATTCTGGTTGTCAGTCGCGATCGCTATAGGGTCGTTATGAATTGAGGCGATTCGTTGACTCAATGGGGAAATAGTTGTCAAGGGGAAAACAAGAGCTTCTGAAGGGGCTGACACGCAAGAGTTGGGTAACGAGAGAGAGCGATTCTGGCCACAGTCTTTGCTTCCTGAAAGAGCCTGGATTCTACGATTCAGTCCGTTCTTCCAGCGCTAACGCAGTTGGCAGCAATTCGGGGATTGCCGGAGCAGTGGATAATTCCATGCGGTCAAGTTCTGAATCGGGTTGCAATTCTCCAGGATGCTGATTAGGCAGCCAACCGACAAAAGGTAGGGGTAACAGGGTTGTCAGATTAGTGATGACAACCAGTAACCACAAACGTTCAAAATTAGTGTCTGTCACACCTAGCCAGTGGGTCAAACCGGCCCCTAGCTCATAAGATAGCAAACCTGCCAGATTGGTGATGGACATCAGCAGAGCAAACAGGGTAGCTTCAATTCCTGGAGGACACAGTCGTGCTGCCAAAACCAACACAGGCATGTAAGCAATTTGTCCCATGACGGTGAGGATCAAACTATCTCCCAAACTGAACCAGTGATCATCAATGCCCAATGCCCGATTCGTATGGGTAACTAACAACAGCATAGTCATTCCCAAGACTGTGGAGATTACTGTTGTCCAGGTAAAGATTTGGCGAAATGGCACCGTCCGAAAGAAGCGCTGAAACATCCAAACTCCTAGCAGAGAAGCAACGCTGGTGACTAGCCGGACTCGCCCCAAAAATTCTGGCGAAAACCCTAATTCATTTGTGGTGAAAAAGAAGAAAGCCGAATCAGCCGTAGGTGTAGCCTGCCAGAGAAACAAAAACGCCGTAGGCAACCAAATCGACTTCTGGCTGACGGCTTGCCGGAGTTGTTTGATTTGTTGCCAGACGATCGCCCACTCGGCAGAGTGCTCAACCTTGGATTCAACAATTAACCCAGCCACAAAGGAGACAATCAACGGAAAAGTGGCCGTGATTTCAAACACCGTGCGATTGCTAAAATGCTCCAGCAAGAAACCACTGAAATAGGCCGTTAGCAAGCCACCGAGAGCCGTCGAACCCCAACAGAGGGATTGCAGAGAGCCTGCATCTTGAACCGATTCGTTTCTAGCTCGTTCTACAACGATCGAATCCACAATCACATCACTGACTGCGATCGCTAGAGAACTGACGGTAATCGTCAAGGTCGCCGCCCAAGCAGAATGGACGTACAATGCCAGCACTAACCAGGAAGCCGCCCCGACCACTCCTGACAATATCAAATAGGGGCGACGACGATACCCAAACAGGGGCAAACCATCCGAGACAAACCCAAATACAGGCTTGATCATCCACGGAATCGCCACAATGCCCAATAGTGCCGATACCTGAGCCGGACTAAGGTTTAGTTCGTCCTTCAAAAAGAAACTGACTGCAAGCCGAGCCAGTCCCAAAATCCCCTGGACAAAATAAACCAGCAGAATCGCAATTAACTCAGGACTGGGTTCATGCCCAAAGAACACCTTTGAGACAAAGGATTCTCTAAACCGACTAAAGCTAGGTGAAGAAGCTACCATCCAATCGTTAAGAAATATCAACACTGCCTACTATGATATCGTCCTCTTGATTTCTGTCTAGCCCAACCCTCTCAACCCAGTAATTTTCATGGTGAAGAACCTGGGTTTGGCTTGGGAGCACTCGCCGACAGCGAGTGCTCCCAAGCCAAAATGAGAATCGCTGGTTACCCCCGCTCCTTCTGCTCCGGCAAACGATATGTCATCCATTTACTCGTTTGTAGCTTGAGATGAATTAACATCTCAGCAAACTTGACCCCCGCCGCCACAGGATCAATGCAGGGAACTCCCAACCGATCGCTCAATAGGTCAGCCATCCCTGCCATCCCAGCGCAGCCCAAAATCAGCGCTTCGGCTCCATCTTCGGTCAAAGCCGACCGTCCCGCTCGCTCCAACCCTTGCAGCATGGCATCTGGATCGGACTCACAGGCCAATACAGGCAGATCCACACAGCGAACTGAAGCACAACGATCGCCCAGTCCAATTTTCTTGACCGTAGAAAACACCATATGGTGACTCCGTTGCAGTGTGGTGACAACAGACCATTGAGGGGCGATCGCATTGGCAGCATACATAGAAGCTTCAGCGATACCGACCACGGGTTTAGCCGTGATTTCTCGCACTGCGTCTAACCCTGGATCACCCCAACACGCCAGCACAAAGCCATCAAAGTCTGCCTCCTCGCGTTGTACCTCGGTCAACACATGAGGAACTGCCAAAAATTCATCGTAGTAACTTTCAATGGAAACAGGCCCCTGCTTGGGGCAAGTAGTCACTACAGTCGTACCAACTCCAGCCTGCGCTGTAGCAATCCGGCTAATGGAGGCTGTCATATCCAAACTGGTATTGGGATTGATAACTTTGATTCGCATCACAAACTTCACAGAAACTTGTTCACAACCTTACATGTCTCTTGTTACCACAGGGAAATCTGAGCACAGAACTAAATGAAGGAGTTCCTGATGCAATTGATGAGATATTTGCTACTCGCAATCACCGTGGGTTTGCTGGTGTTGAATGTGGCTACAGCACAGGCGTGTGATCCAAGCTATCTTGATGTCTGCATTCCTCCTCCTCCCGATCTAGATTGCACAGACATTACATTCAAAAACTTCAGAGTTCTGCCCGATGACCCGCACCGCTTTGATGGCGATCGCGATGGCATTGGGTGTGAAGTTCCCCGTTAAACTGTGGTTGACTGGTAGTCCGAAGGATGAAGTAGATATACCATTGCTGAACCTGAAAGCCAGGCAAGGGGCTTAAGCCCCTTGTTCACGGGTAGATGAACTCATACCAATTCCTTAAAAATCCATCTGTCGTCGTGGTTTTGAGAAATGGTATAACCTGGCAATAATTGAAAGTTGATTGAACGTCGATAAGGGTGAAGCATATGGCATTAGGCATGTTGATTGATGGCAAGTGGGTATCAAAGCGAGAACAGGAAGATGGCAAGGGGCGGTTTGTCCGCCCTTCAACTACCTTTCGTCAGCAAATTACAGCAGATGGTGCTAGTGGGTTTAAGGCAGAGCGCGATCGCTACCATCTCTACGTTTCGCTGGCTTGTCCCTGGGCCCATCGCACTTTAATCATGCGATCGTTGAAAGGGTTAACAGATGCCATTTCAGTGTCCATCGTTGATCCAGTGATGGGAGAAGAGGGTTGGGCTTTTTCAGATGCACCTGGAAGCATTCCTGATGCAGTGAATCAAGCGCAGTTTTTACGCGAGATTTATCTTAAACATGAACCTCAATATACAGGTCGAGTCACGGTGCCTGTGTTGTGGGATAAACAGACAGGGGTAATTGTTAACAACGAGTCGCGTGAAATTATCCGCATGTTGGATATGGAATTTGGCGCGATCGCCCAACACGATGTTGATTTATATCCAGAAGAATTACGTCAGAAAATTGATGAAACAATTGAAGCTATCTACCAGCCTATCAATAATGGCGTGTATCGAGCTGGATTTGCCACGACTCAGTTTGCTTATGAAGAAGGAGTGACTGAGTTATTTCAGGCTTTAGATCATTGGGAAACTGTTTTAGAAGATCAGCGCTACTTATGCGGCAACCATTTAACCGAAGCAGATATTTGTCTATTTACCACGTTGCTGCGGTTTGATTCTGTGTACTACGTTCATTTCAAGTGCAATTTGCGCCACCTTTATGAATATCCCAATCTATGGGGCTATTTGCGGGATATTTATCAGCTTCCAGGCGTGAAGGAAACCTGTAATCTAGACCATATCAAGCAGCACTATTACAAGAGCCATCCCACAGTCAACCCCAGCGGGATTGTGCCCGTTGGGCCCAAGCTGGATTTGGAGTCTGAACATGGGCGAGGCGTGCTTCTTTTATAGTTTGCCAATTATTTTGTTGGCATTGCTGAATCCGAATATGAATTTTGATTTGAGAATCGCGCTGAGCGCGGCTCTCAAATCAGCAATCCCATTTTGTTTTCCAGGCTTGGGGTTGCTGAAACTTGTAGACATCCTGGATCACTTGTGTCCAACTGGCTGCTAAGGAAGCGAGGAGGCGATCGCCCTTCTCTTTAGTCGCGACAGTTGGATCACCTAGCACACCACTCCGGCTCAAATCCCGGGTCGTCCAGGCAAAGGGCAAGTTGCCTTCCATACTCAGCAGGCTATCCGCAGGCAATCCTTGGGGATACTCTGCGATCGCAGCATCCATGCGGACTTGTTCAGGCAGAATAGACAGCATCAGACTCGTCTCGGCATCACCCGCGTGAATGCCCAGTTCGAGTTCTTTAGAAGATAATAGCTCTGCTGCATTGTTCGGTACGCGCCAAACAAACAGAGGAAACACCAGCAAATCTTCATACTGCTGGTGTAAATCCCGGGCCACCATTTCCATAATTTGGGGTTGCCCCCCATGCCCATTGACCAACACAAATTTGCGAAACCCCGCCCGATAAAGACTCTCCCCCACTTCCATCAACATCGCCATCAGAGTTTGGGCTGTGAGCGTCATCGTGCCAGGAAAGTGCCAATGCTCGTTTGACTTGCCGTAGTACAGAGTAGGTAACGCATAAGCCGGAGTATCCGCAGATAATTGGGACAAGGCTTGACCCAGAACGGCTGTGGCGATCGCAGCATCCACGATTAGGGGAAGATGCGGCCCATGTTGTTCGATCGCGCCGATTGGTTGCAAAATCACCACATTAGCGCGATCGGGCATGTCTCGAATCTCTGTCCAAGTGAGATAGGGAAAAAACCGCTCTGGGGGAATGTAGTTGTGCATACAAGTGTGAACTATGTGAGAGGGGTTGCGATCGATTTTAGAAGGTTATCAACCAATTATCGACAAATCCGAATTTTGGGGATGACCACAAACCAGTCTTCTAGAATATCACCCGTCACCTCATCGGTTTTCAAGTGGCGATAGAGCGATCGCACTGTCACCTCACCTGCGTGAAATTGAAACGTTGTGGGATCAATCTTTTGTTGCTGCAAGTTTTTATTTGCATTTTTTGACAATGTTCCCACCATGACTCTAGCAGAGGTGTAAATGTCCCAGCCGTTGCTCCAACGGTTTGTCCTCAAAACTAGAAGCTCTCCCTCTCGCAGACGTTTGATCGATTTCTGTTCCTGTTGGGTTTGTGGGTGGCTCAAATAAACATCTTTAGGAGACAAATCAATGTACAGCGGATACCGAGGCAGCATTTGGTTTGCTACGTTGATTGGTTGGATTTCTACTGTGGTCTCCTCAATAAATGTGTTCTTTTGAGTAGAACACAAGATCAGTTCTTCTTTAGCACGAGTCATTGCTACATAGAATAATCTACGCTGAGACTCTATTTCGTCAGCACGAGTCGTTCTTTCATCAGTTAGCAAAATTACCTTACGAAACTCTAACCCTTTAGCACTGTGGCAACTCGTCACCGCAACTGCATCGTCTTGAGTGAAACCCACATCGCTTTGATTAAACTCGAAAATCTCTGTCAAAATCTCATCTGTGCCCATTGGCATCACCTCTTCTGAGCCAAAATTCCGCTCTTCATCCAAAGCCTGCGCCAATTTCAATAAAAGCTGCACAGTTGGTTCTGCTTCATCTCGCTGTAAGTGTCGAAAGAAGGTGTGAAATCGCTCCCATACGGATTCTTGTTCTAGAACTCTGCTGGCTCCTACGGCTTTTAATTTCTCAATCAGACAATAGGTGACATAGTGGCGAACCAGTTTGATGTCATTGTTCTTGAGAGCATAGGTTTTAATGCCTTGCTGCTCTAGGAGAACCCGTACCTGGCTCAAATCATCCCATTTACGGGCAATGATGGCAATTTCGTTGCGTTTAACTTCTTGCTGCAACCAGGATTGTACCTGTTGGGAAATCCAGGCTGCTTGAGCAGACACCCCATTGAATCGTAAGGCGCGCACAGATTCTCCTGCTTGTCCCAAACGCTCTTGATTAATTCGGACTTGCTCCTCTGGGGTACGTTTGCAACGCTGTTGATTGTGCAAGATCAGCGCATTAGCAGCAGCGATAATGGGTGCTGTGGAGCGGTAATTTTCTGTCAACAAAAAGCGCTTGGCTTTGTACTCTGTTTCAAAAGCGAGAATATAGCGTGAACTTGTGCCACGAAATTCATAAATATTCTGATCATCATCTCCAATCACACATAAATTGATTTGTACCGATCGCTCCTTATCCTCAGACTGCCCCAATCCAGCAATGAGTCGAATCAAGCGATATTCATTTTCTGCGACATCTTGATATTCATCGACAAAGATATATTCCAGATTTCCGAGTAGCTGAACTCGTCGCATTTGAGTTTCACTATCAATCTCTTCTTTGGAGCGGCGATCGCCGCTGCCGTCCTCTGCATTCATCGGAGTTTCGGAACTATCTGGTATTTCACCCTGCTCCAACAACGCACATGCTTGACGCAGCAGTTGCTCAAAATCCTTCTCATTGTCTCGGCGGGAGTCTCGTTTTAAACTACAACCTAACAACGACAAGGCCAGACCGTGGAAGGTATAAACCTGGAGATTGGATGCCAATGGGCCAATCAGGTCTTTTAGGCGCAATCGCAGTTCGCGCACTGCATTCCGGTTATAAGCGAGAACAAGAATGCGATTGGGCTGCACTCGCTTCACTTTAATCAGGTAGGCAATGCGATGAACGATCGTGCGGGTTTTCCCTGAACCAGGGCCGGCTATGACGACCATTGCTGGCTCATTTGCTTCAACGATCGCCCGTTGAGTAGAATTTAATGGTGACATGATGCGATCGTAGTCAGCTTGTGTCACAGGACGATGGATTGCATCCCCTGTCAAGTCAGGATATCGTTGCATGAACGTTTCAGGTGATAATTGGAAATAGTCGGTAATCAATTGCTGACGCTTCTCGCCATCCGGCTCTTCACCGTATTTAATCATCGCGTGCGTGCGGCGGGTTTGCTCCTGGTAATGCGTCTCAATGTCTGGGTATCGCCTATGAATCGTGGTGACATTCGCTTTTTGCATCACTTTCACCTTGAGACTTTGCTGAAATAAGCTTAAGCCATCCGTCAGTCGCAGGATTTGTTGCTGATGCAGATAGAACAATGCAGCTTTGAGGTCATTTTCTGTCCAGACGAGGGGACGAATCCTCTGTTGCACTTCCTGAAGCACTTGATCCAAATCGAATTCTACTCTCAGACGTGCTCCTGTTTTCTTACCAATCCGCTGATAGAAAATCTCCAAAATCTTCTTACAAAGATCCTGATGTTGTTCCAGACAATCGATCACCTCTAGTTGCTGCAACTTGACGACATAGGCGCTGATACGCTGTAGTTTAACCCATTGCAATGTTTGCCAACTCGTCAGAAGGCTCATTAGAGTAGGAGCGCTGAGTTTTCGGCTTCTGTCAGGGTCAAGCCGAGTCGCCAGGCCGCGCAAATTGATTTGGATGGATGCCGAGTTGCCTACGAGATCAAGGAGTTCCTCCAACAGATCATTTTCTACCTGACAGAGGCGATCGTATTGCTTAAGCGCATCCCCTGTCCCCCCCTTGGTCAGCAACACAGTAACCGGAATTTCATAGGAACAGATCTCTGCTATTTGCAATTCACGAATGCAATCGCTCATTTCCTTTATGGGTATCCCTGATTCATCACTCAAACGTTCTAAGGAAAAAGGCTGTTCCTGATTTTCGCACTGTTCTTGGACGCGATACATGGCATTGATTAATCGGTTAAACTGCTTGACTTGCTCCGGCGCTAAATTGTTGACGCGACTGTAGCGTTCAAATTGGCTGAAGGCATCGCTTAGACAAAGTGGAATCAAGCTAAACTGAATCATGCTAGATGAATTTTCTGCTCTTTCAACCAATCCAAACTGCTCTAAATGATGCAATGCAACTTTAATTTTGGTATCTCGCTGCTCATTATCGTTGGCGAATTTTTCATCTAAATCACTCGTATGAAAGACCTCGTCAGCAGTGACCCAGAACCAATCGGTTGTGACCTTACGATTTTCTTTGAAGAAGCGATCGCGCAAAACCCGAATTGCCAAAAAGAGGTTACGCAGTTCAGGTTCACTCAATTGATTCAGGCTTTTCAAAAAGAAAATCGTGTCTGCATCGGGTTCGCTAAACAACAAGGTACAGGTAGCGGGTAATCCATCCCGTCCGGCGCGTCCCCCCTCCTGAACGTAAGCTTCCAAACTACCGCTCATGGTGTGATGAATTACAGCCCGGACATCCTTGCGGTTGATGCCCATACCAAAGGCACAGGTGGCAGTCACCACGTCCAACTTCCCTTGTTTGAAAGCTTGTAAAACCTCTTCTTTATCCTGGCGTGAGATTTTACCGTGGAAATGGCGTGCCTGAATTTCATGTTGATTGAGCAACATTGCCAATCGTTCGGCATCCTTGCGAGTCGTCGTGTAAACCAGAACGCAACCACCCGACTTTAAACCTTGTCGCACCAACTTCAGTAATTGCTGATCTCGATCGCCCTCGACAGGAACAACTTGATAGTTTAGATTCTCCCGGTTCATGTCAGCAACCACATCCTGCTGAATGGGTAACTGATGCTGAGCAAATAATTCTTTAATGTCTGTCTGCACGGTATGAGTAGCCGTCGCTGTAAATAATGCGAGATGAGGTGAAGGTAGCTGTCTTTCCTCATACAGTTCTTGAATGAATTTGGGAATATAGCGAAAATCAGGGCGAAAATCATGTCCCCACTGGCTAATGCAATGTGCCTCATCCACAACCCAGAAAACTGGAGGACGCTCTTGTAACAATGCTCGAATACTGAGCGATCGCAGTTGCTCTGGACTGATGTACAGTAGCCCCTTATCGCCATTGCGAATTTGCGCGAGACGTTGCGATCGTTCTTCGGCAGTCAATGTGCTGTTGATAAAGGTGCTAAAGTTTAAGCCATTTTGTTCAAGGTCGGCAACCTGGTCTGCCATTAAGGCTTGTAAGGGAGAGATGCAAACGGTGAGTGCCTGTTGTCGTCGATGAAACATGAGCGCAGGCAGTTGATAGCAAAGCGACTTGCCACCCCCCGTTGGCAGCAAAATTAAAGGATATTTCCTGGCAAGAATTGCCTGTACCGCTTCTTCCTGATGCGGACGAAAGCTAGAAATACCAAATTCACGTAAGTAGAGCTGATAGGTAAATCCTCTCGTAATCACAGGAAATAGAATGTTAATGAGAATTTGAAAATCTGGCAAATGAGACAACCACACACAAGGCCCTTGTTTGGACTGGGTTCGATGCCGTTCATAATTAAACGCTAGCAGCGCAGCAAAACAAAGACGGGTATCAAAAGGTAGTTGCTCCACCGTTTGACAGCAATATTTCAAAAAAAGACAATTTAAATTTGAAAAATCAGGAATGCCATCGTCTGGCACCTCATCTATTTTCCATATCTCCTCTAGTGCAGGATGATGCATTCCTGCGATCGCCTCCTCTGGCAATTCATTCAGGATTCGTCGCCTCTGTTCCATTGCAGGCAGCGTTTCGACCAGTAGACCTAACTTTTGAAACAGGTTTTCGTAGGCCAAATCAGCAGTCTCGACACCACAGGTGAGTAAATAGGCATAGGCACGTTGCAAAGATAGCGGTTGGTTGTCTAACGCTTGCAAAATTTGCTGAAATAAAAGCTGTGTAGCTTGAGCATTTTCTAATAGGGTATTGCTGGCATACTGACTCGGTTTGTCATCCTTGAGGAGGTCGTGAGAGACTTCCAGGGGAAAGGCAAGCAGCGATAATTCCAGCGTGTCAATGGTGCGGAGTGGTTTTAGCTCTACCCACTGACGGGTAATGTGGGGCAAATCAAAGCGTCGGATATTGTGTCCACATAAAACCCTTTGGTTTTGACAGAGAAATCTGAGGTGCGCTTGCACTTGACCCGCTTGAGTTGCGTCTAAATCCCAGGAACCCAGCGGAGAAACTAAGCCAAACCGAAATATCTTTACTTCAGCATCGATTTCTACATCCAGATAACTATAGCCAAGGTCAACTTTGGCAGCGGGCAATGAGTAGGTGAGCATAGAGGGTATTGCATATTTCCTGACCCACTTATTAATCCCTCAGATTCAGTAATTAGCCCACGCTTCTTGAATTCTTCATCATACACTTTGTCTGAACTCTCGCACAGCTTGAGGTCGTGACTCGATCGCAGCACACCTGGCTAATCGCTCAAGATTGATACCCTCAATCAACTGACTCTCGTTGACCTTCTGATAGCCTGTTGCAACTAACTGATAGATATAAATCTCGCCATTCTCCCAAAACCAAACCTCTTGAACCCCCAGCGCCTGGTATCGCTTCAGCTTGCTCGGCCCACCGCTGGTAATAACAACTTCGATGGCCAAATCTGGAATTGGCTTTCTCGTGCCAAAACAATAAGATTCATCTGCCTGAGCAGCAGCTACCGATTCCTTCTCTTGAGAAAAAGAGCCAGTGGCAACAAACTCCAATCCCTGGTTGAGCATGTAATCTTCAATCAAATAACCAATATTGCCCTTCACAATCTCGTGCTTTGGTGAAGTAGACAAAATCTCTAGCTCCCCCTCGTAATAAAACAGGCGAACTCCGGGTGAACTAGCAAATCCCCTTTGAATGACTTTGAAATCTTCCCAACTGATACCAGTTTGGACAAATCGCTGTTCAGTGGGTTTGTCTAGAACTGGGGTCATTTTGCTTGCCCTCTACTGCTATTTCGCTCTACATTTCACTATAATCGATTTGAGGTTGCTGATTCCAAATATGTTTTTGAACGTGAAACCAAAGGTTTCACGTTCAAAAACATATCACCATTAAGCAACGCCCTCGATTTGAGGTGTAGCTAATTTAAAATTATTCTCCAATTAAGAATACTCAATTTGACGGTTATCCTATTTTTTTTGAACGGCTGGGTGCAAGAGTCGTTTGTGCTACAAATCCATTAGTGAACAGTTTGCCTTAACAGCAACAAATTATTGCAATTGCTAGAACACTTGCAATCCAAAATCCAAAATCTAAAATCCAAAATCGTATGGCAAATGGGATTTACACACTCGCTAACGATGTCGTTTATGATCAACTCGTCGCTTTGCTCAATAGTATTGAAGTTCATGCAGGTGAAGATTTTCCGGTTTGTGTGATTGCTTATGACGATCGCCTACAACGAGTTCGAGCCGAAGTATCACAGCGTAAAAATGTTAGCCTCCTGGAAAATCCAGAGATATTCCAACGATGGGAAGAATTTTCTCAACGAGTTTGGGCAACTCATCCCCATGCTTTAACCACTTGGAAGGCAAAAGGAATTGCGGGTGTCTATCGGTTGAATTGTAACCATAGATATGCTGCATTTGATTTAGAAGCACCGTTCGATCGCTTTCTCTACTTAGATGCAGATACATTACTATTAGATTCGCCTCATATTATTTTGGATCAGTTAGAACATCATGACTTTGTTGTGTATGACTTTCAACACAAAGATCCTTCCCATATTTTCAATCTTCAATCTGCAAAACTTCTAGAAATCTTTAACTCTGAGCAAATTCAAACTCAAATTTTTTGCTCTGGTTGTTATGCCTCTAAAAAAGGCATGTTTGATGCCAAGCAGCGAGATTGGATTGTGACTCAATTAGACCAGGGAGAAGCAGAGATTCTTTACCTTTCGGCTCCCAATCAATCTGTTTTGAATTATATGGTGATGCGATCGCAAATTCCCATATTCAATTTAGCGTTACATTTCCCTCAGGATAAAGTTACAGGAAATGCAGTTACTTCGACTCATTTTGAAGAACGCTATCATATTTTGTACGATCGCGGCAAACGATTAACTTATCTGCACTATATTGGTATCCCGTCTAAAGCCTTTCAACTGCTTTGTGCTGGACAGAATGTTGACCTGCCTTATCGTGATGTCTTCTTACACTATCGCTATCTGCATGAACCAGAAAGCAAACCCAACCTTAGGGGGAAACTGCGTTCTTATCAACAGGCAATTCAGCCATCCTTAATTCAGCGGATGCTCAATCAGTTTTTGTGAATCAGGTTTTGATTCACGCGATCGCTCTGGCGAAAGTCATACTTGCGATTAAACTATAGCAATTACATTTGAATCGTGAACAGGCAAGGGGCTTAAGCCCCTTGTTCTACGGAATTGTCTTTTCCTAAATTATTTGGGATTGCTATAGAAACGATTAGAATGTTTTGGAGTGCAAAATGATGAGTTCCTAATCAAGTTGAGTTGTCAATTAATCAGGAAATAATCCATGAATTGGGGGATTTATATTACAGCGAATGATAAAGTGTTGGATCAAGCGATCGCGCTGCTCAATAGCATTCGCCTGCATGATGCTGAAATTCCAGTGACTTTAATTCCTTACGACGAGAATTATCACACGGTTTTTAAGTATCTTCATCAAATCTTTAAGGTGCAGCTTTATGAAGATTTAGATTTAATTGAGCGGCTCTCTCTTCGGCTGCAACAGATTTTTGGATCAGAGTTTTTTGCTCGCCCCAACCAGTTTCGTAAGCAGGTTTGTTGGTTTGGAGAATTCGATCGCTTTCTCTACATTGATACAGATATTGTCGTATTTGAAAAAATTATCGAGTGTTTATCTTATCTAGATCACTATGATTTTATTTGTTCAGATTATCAACATGCTGGAGGAATTAAGGATGTGTTTACTCCTCAGATCCTAGAAGCAAATGTTTTGACTAAGAAAGAGTGTGTGGATATTTTCAATTGCGGGTTCTGGGGTAGCAAAAAGCACCGAATTTCAGAGGCAGAACTGTATGAAACGTTTACTGAATGTGCTGCTCATCCAGAATTCTTTGATTTTTCGCAAAAGACTTCTGATCAACCCATTATTAATTATTTAGTTCTAAATCGCATCCCACAACGCTTAAATCTGGTCAAACGACCTGAAAAAGCACCAGGCAATTGGGCGGGTAGTCCTCATTTTATTCGGAAAGGACACATTCTATTTGACCCTCACCTCAATCAACCGCTGCAATATCTTCATTGGGCAGGCATTCGGATTCAACCGGGTTGCCCCTACTGGTCACTTTGGCGGCATTATCGCTATTTGCATGAACCAAAATCTTGGTGGCGCTGGAGATGAGTTTTTCTCGTTAGTACTGCTTTAGAAGCGATAGGACAGTATACTAACCATCTCCCGACTGCTGCTATCGTGTATGATTGGGTGGATGAATTACTCTGTTTTCGGGAAACGGCACCTACTTTAATTGGGCATAATTCAATCACAGCGATCGACCCGAATCGTTTGTATCACGATCTGGTCAATAGCTTGGGTCATCACCTGCCCAGATTGTCCAGGTTGGTTAATCACAATACTGAAGGCGATCGTCCCATAATTAGGATTTTCTACATAACCAGATAATGCTCTCACTCCTCGTAAAGTCCCAGTCTTAGCATGAACCCTCCCTTCAGCCAAGGTATTGTGAAAACGATTTCGCAAAGTTCCTGTCACTCCGGCAACTGGTAAAGACTGATAGAACAATTTACTTTCGCTGTGAGTATACATACCCTTCAACAAGGTCACAAAAGCTGAGGGTTGGGCTCGATTATTGCGGGATAACCCCGACCCATCCACCTGCTGATAGCTATCGGGATTCACTCCCAAACTGACAAGGGCTTGTCTCACTATGCTTTGTCCTCCAATGCGGCGGAGGAGGGCATCCGCTAAGCTATTGTCGCTGTCTCGATTGATGACCGTAATCCAACTTTCTAGAGCAGAGAGATATTGAGGCGTGCGATCGCCTACTACTCTCAGGGCGGCGGCTGTGGTCAACAATTTGATGTTAGAAGCTGGAATGAAGAAAGCATCTGGGTTGTATTGATACAGAGTGGTTGGCACTGAGACAGGTTCAATCAAAATACCCCAGTGGCAGTGCGAAATCTTGGATTGTGAACAACAGAGGCGATCGCCGCTTCCAAATCATTTGGGCAGAACCTGGGTGCCATCCGGTAAGCAGCAGGCTCAGATGCAGCAGCAGGACTGAGTTGGCTAGCTTTGACAGTTTGGGCAGTCGCACCCTCGCTCTGGAGCAAACTTCCCAGACTGATCCCCACAATCATAGCAGTAACACCTATGATGCCCGTCATACTTTTGTATAGCCAGATGTATAGCCAGATTGGAGTTCTCGCTCTAATACTTCTCATCGTGCCTCACACCGCGTCTCATCAACTTTTCAGGATTGCTGAATTTAAGAACACATTTGATCTTGAGGAAACGATCCTCAATTGGCCAAAATTATCCTAGCAAGCCGCAAACCAAATTGTCCTCTAAATCAGAATCTTTACCGTGAGGTAATATATCACAGACTTAACCTTCACATGACCTTGACAGAAACTCGATAGCCCAATTTTTGTGGGCGCGACACGAGCAAATTGGGCTGTTGGAATTTTTCACGACGCAGAAAATCTCAACAGCCCCGTTCATCGAATTCACGCTACCTTCATCCAACGTGAGTTCGACGAGCGGTTTTTCGTGGGGGTGGGCGCAGCCCACCCCCACGAAAAACCGCCGTTTTGAGGGTGTGGCGCGTCGCGCCACACCCTCAAAACGGCGATTATCGAACTCACGTTCAAAATCATCCCCTTATTAAGCAACGCCAGAAAAAAACAGTTTGAGGCCACAAAGCAACCTCAAACTGTCCTAATCACATTTACATAACACTACTCAACTACTCAACAACAAAGTTGAGGGAACTGATGCTAGTCACGGATAGGTTATTGAGAGTCACAACAGTAATGAAATTGTTGCCACTGCCGCTACCATCAGCATCTATCCGAACTTCAGTATTCGCCCCGTTTTGCACGAGTTGGGTGAATTGGATGAACCGAGTGTAAGGAGTTCTGCCGCCAAAGGCATCTGCGGCAAAGATGGAACGCAGGTCAATTAAGTCTTTTGTGCTTTCAAAATCGGTAATCACATCACCTTCAGCAACCAATCGATCGACGATAAAGAAATCGCGATTACGTCCACCGGTAAGAACATCCATACCCGCACCGCCAATCAGCGTATCTCGACCGCGTCCACCTACAAGCGTATCATTGCCATCATCACCCTGCATTCGATCGCGACCTCGATTACCAAAGAGTAAATCATCTCCCTTATCGCCACGAATGCGATCGTTTTTCCGCTTTGCAGAAATTAGATCGTTTCCACTAAAACCCCGCAAAATATCCTTGCGGCGGGTTCCTCGTAACATATCATCCTGTTGACTGCCCATCGCCCGGATTCCTAATGAACCGCGACGAAAGTTGATTGGTTTTGGGGCTATGCCTGTTAAACCATCCCACAACTCCAGTGTTGGGTTAGGAGCAACCTCTGACGAGAGGTCAGGCATTGATGGAGTTGTGGTCGATACGGGGGTAGGCGCTGGGG
>Ga0224722_1000165_pt1 | contig 38115 bp, 30 predicted proteins | sample Balambano_FR1_Me_FD_161646 | JGI IMG/M metagenome (GOLD analysis project Ga0224722, IMG submission 161646) | Freshwater sediment microbial communities from Lake Towuti, South Sulawesi, Indonesia - Balambano_FR1_MetaG | ecosystem: Environmental > Aquatic > Freshwater > Lake > Sediment | place...
CGGGCTACGGATGTCAGAAGCTAGGGGAGATTCTGATCTAACTCTGGTTAGACCAGTTGGCAAAATCGAGTTTAGAGGATTGGTTGGATCGGGTTTGGGTTTACCGCTTAACGTACCAGCCACAGAATCTAAGCTTTGCTGGCTATAGGCAGGTGTACTAGGCTGAGTTGAGTTACTAGTGCGTTCAACTGAGCGAGGTTGGGTGGTCAGCGCCTCGCTGCGAGTTATTCTGGGTGCAGCTTCTGTGGTTTGGGCAAAAACAGAGACGGGCACGATCGCCCCAAGTATTAAACCGATCGCCGTAGCATTAAGTAGGTACTTCATTTAACCACCTCAGCATTAAAAAGCGATTTAGCTAATCACTATCACTCTAACCTCATCAAGAGATAGAGTCACCTGGACAAAGTGTCAAATCTGCAGGCTGTAACCAGAAGCTTGGTCAAGAGCCGAATTGCCCAAAACTTTGGATGCCCTTCTTGGGGTGTACTTCACACTGCTGTAGAATAACTCCCCAGGCTGGATTCGAACCAGCGACCAATCGATTAACAGTCGATCGCTCTACCGCTGAGCTACTGAGGATTGCTCATCTTGCGAATCTTATCGTAGCGATAATAATCCCCCTTTGACAAGCTTTTTTCCCTAAATATGCGAAGAAGGCAATGGATGCTGTCAGGCAGTGATCAGAGAACGGATGCTGTCTGCCAGATTTTGACTGGGACTGTCGGCAGTGACAATTTCAATTTGCTCAGCGTTGCTGGCTCCTAGTCCCAACTCTACAGCACGACGGATTTGTTCAAGCTGCCAAACGGAACCACGAGAAACGGCATCGGTAGTGCCCAGCGATCGCAAAATGCCGATTGCCACAACATCGACCGCGACGCGATCGGTACCGGCCAAAATGACGTTGGATTGTACCTGCTTCCCTGCTTCTGGGCCACCATTGACCAGCGCGTCTACTCCATCCAGCAGAACCAACGCAGGTTGGTAAGCTTTGTTGATTTCAGCAACCATCAGCCGCTGGTGCAGTGAAGAGTGCAGTTCGCCCATGTAGTTGTAAGGGTCGCCAGGAACGTATTTCGCGACCATGCCAACTGTATTTTTGAGAGACAGGGTGAAGTGGCCGCCAAAGCGATGGGTTTTGAGGCAGCAGGTGTTGACGATCGCGCCAGCATCCAAGATGGGTCGAGCAAAGGCAAACCCCTGCGACCAGTGAGTTCCCTCCGCTGGAAAGTACTGCCAATCTTGCGCTTTGAGCTCATCGAGTACCAACGCTTGTAGGCCGTATTTGTCGGCGAGGCGAAAAACGCCTTTGCTGGTCATCGCCTCACGGGTGTTAGCCATGCCACTGCGATCGCCAATCGTAATGCGGCCTACCTTTGCAGCCTGCAATTCTTGTATCAAAGCTTCCAGCAAGGGTGTATCTGTGGCTGCTGGAGCGGGGTCGCCAGTGTTGTAGTTGGGTTTGAGAAAAATAGTCTGACCAGTAAGCCCCTCAGGTTGAAGCAAATCTAGTGCCTTGCGAGTACCTGCCACGCGATCATTGGTTTTTACCAGCACTACTCGGCTCATTCTTGAATTGGCTGCTATCGAACTGGTTTGATCAGGTTTGCTGACACTGGCTGGTGAGGCAGGTTGGGATGGGGCTGGGGCTGGCAGCGATGTAGTGGCCTCAGTGTTGGCTCGACATGCACTAGGAAGGGTCGCAGCTCCCAAAGCTAAGCCACCCAGTTGCAACAGTTTTCGCCGTTTCAAACGACTGTTATTTTTCATGGCATTAGTGGAGGAGTAAACGGCTGGAACTCTCTTTTAGGATAGCGAATGGCTCCTAGACTTGGGTTCAGCTTCTAGGGCGTGTAGCTTTGTTGAAAGGACGTTGAATAATGGTTTCAACAATGCGACGACGATCCTGCGGATTAACGCCCACTAGGCGAATGTAATCGCCAGCATGTTGTTCTAGGCAGGTATCGAGTGCTCTCAGGGCTTCTGCTGCATCTCCACTAAAGCTACCGTAGCAACTCCAGGCATTGGTGCGAAAGCGGCGATCGTCCACAAACTCAATTCCCAAACGATAGCCCTGTCCCAGAATTTGATTGACTTCGGTCACTATGTTGGGTGTGAGGCGGGTGCTGGAAGGCTGGCCTGGGGGGGATGTTTCGCCATCTGCTGCTGGAAAGTTGGGGCGATAGGCGCGGAAAAACGTACCAGAGGCAATCTGTTGGCCTAGAGTGTCGCCATTGGAAGTGCTGGATGGTTGTGATAGCGCGATCGTCTCTTGTTTTGGTTGCACTGTTGGCGTGGTGTCCCCTAGTCTCCGGTTGTAGAGAAACTTGTTGTATTCCTCAGCTAGGCGCAATTCTCGGAGGTGTGCTTGTTCACGGATAAGCTGGTGTCCTACCTCCATCAGGTGTGGCAGGCTGAAATCAGGCGGGCGAAATTCGGGTGGGGCTTCGGTGCTGTTGACAATGCGCTGAGCTACTCGATCAATGCCCACATGGTGAATGAGCTGGCGAATTTGCTCGTCATAGAGGCGCGATCGCATCGCTCCAAAGAAATCGATCGACTGATCGGCAAACTGATCTACCAATGCTGCAACATCTGCTTGAGCCAGCCGATCGACCGCGAAAATGCCGCTAACAATGCCAATGCGATCGGCGCGATCGGGCTCCCAAAAAAACTTCTCCATGCGGCCATCCCGTACCAGGGGTTGATACAGTGTCGAAAAATCGTTTCCGGTAACGACGATCGGGATGCGTTGAATTGGCTCAGCATCATAGCTACCAGGCAGTTGTACATTGGTTGGGTTGTCCGCAATGTTCATCAATGTGGCATTCACTAACTGGGTATTGACTGTGTATTGGGTATACTGGTCAACCCGTCCTGCACCTGCATCCAAGTCGTTAATCACCAACACAGCCATCTTGCCGCGCACTTTCACCAACTCAGCCGCTTCTCGATAGCGCAACCGCAATAAACGAGCCGGATCGCCTGCGTCGGGGCTTTCTAGCTCTCCCCCCGACATCATTACTGGCACGACCCCCATCTGCTCAAACACAAGCTGGCACTGAAAGGTTTTGCCTTCTCCTTTACGGCCATGAACCCCCAAAATTAGAGGGACTTTTACCTGGGGTAGGTTGAGGTAATTTTTGACAAGGTGGATGGCCAACTTATCCAAAAAGCGTGGCGAGATGTAGAAAGCCATGGCAAACGGCAAAGGTATTATCGATTCCCATGTGCACAATAGCCTAAAACGATCGCCCTGGCAGCAGCCGAGTTAGAAGCGAAAAGACCCCAAAGCCAATTAGCAATACACCACTGGCTGGGGTAATCCAGCCTGACCAGCGACGCACTTCTAGCAGTCGTTTGACCGATGCGGTAAAGGTTCCTGCTAGCACCAACGGTGCAACGTAGCCCACCGTATAAGCCAGTAGCAGCACGCTTCCCAAGAGAGGATCTTTGCTCTGAGCTACCCAGGCCAGTAACGCGCCCAAAACAGGTGTACTGCAAGGTGATGCCACCAGTCCAAATGTAAGACCAACAAGGTAAGATTTTACGCCTGTGGGCATTTCTTTCGACATCCAGCCCAGCCCCGTGTAGGAAGGCAGTTGCAGGGGGAGCAGTTCTAACAAGTTCAGCCCCAGCAAGATAGCAATGATACTGACGATGATAGGCAACCCGAACCCTACCTGGCCATACACTTTACCGACGATGCCTGCGACGATTCCCATCAAGGCCAGCGTGGTGGCTAAACCCAGAGCGAACCAGGTGGACTGAATTGCAGCTTGCAGACGGGTTTTGGTTTCGTAGCCGCCGATATAGCCGATCGTGATGGGCAGCATTGACAACATGCAAGGGGTCAGGCTGGTGAGCAATCCTGTCAGCGCAATGATACTGATGCTGACTGGTGTCAGATGCTGCAACTGAGTTTGCACTAGGTTTGTGGAGAATTCGGCTAGCTGATACAGCCAAGTTTGAACAGTATCAAGCATGAAGTTTGACCGGCGGAACGAATGATTAATTCCATTTTAACGCTGGATGCTGTATTCCCTCAGTAGCGTAGCTGGGGCGATCGTCCCTGAGTAGATGGTGTGGGCGATTGGCGATCGGCCAGCTTTACTATTGTTGCCTCGCTAGTTTCCCGTGCTACGCGCACCAGCACCCCGGCTGCCAGCAAACTAGCAATCATGGAACTACCGCCATAACTCATAAAGGGGAAAGGTAAACCTGTTGTGGGTAACATGCCGGTAGCAACACCAATGTTCAGCAAGGATTGGCCAATGAGCAATACCATCATGCCGATCGCCACTAATCGATGAACCTCCCGCTGAGCTTTGAGGGCAACCCACAGCGCCAATGTGGCATACACCATGAGCAGCAGCAACAGCAACACACTGCCCACAAAGCCAAATTCTTCGGCAAAGACTGAAAAGATAAAGTCTGTGTACTGAATTGGCAGGTGAAATAACTTCTGCTGAGACAAGCCGTAGCCAGTACCTGCCCAGCCGCCAGAGCCGATCGCCATCAAGCTTTGGGTCAGTTGATAGCCAATTCCCGTTGGGTCATTCCAGGGATTGAGAAACGATAAGATCCGTCGCTGTTGATAGGAATGGATACTTACACTCAGGGTCGCCAGTAGGCTACCGGCGATCGCAGTTCCACCCAACTGGATCAGCGGTAGCCCCGCTGCTAGAGCAATCAGCCACACAGTCATGCCACACAAGGCTGCAGTACTTAGGTTAGGCTGCAATAAAATTGATGCCACAACTGCTACAAAAATGCCCAGCCACACGGCTCGCACTAGCCAGTTCAGCCGCTCCCATTGGCTGAAGATGCGGGCACTTTGTAGCACGAGAAAGGGTTTAACAAATTCTGAAGGCTGAAGCGGAATCGGGCCAATGAACAACCAACGAGTTGCGCCTTTCACCGAAATGCCCACACCAGGAATCAGGGTGACAATGACCAGCCCTAGCGCAACTAGTAGCAGCCCGCTGGTCAAGCCTAGAACGTAGCGCAAGGGTAGATGCACCAGCAAGTTAAAGCCCACCATGCCAACCAAAATCCAGACAACTTGGAGTTTGAAATAGTAAAGGCCATCCCCGTGGTCATAATCGGCGATCGCGTAGGATGCCGAAAAAATTGATACTAGTCCAATGGCCATCCACAAAAATGTCAACCAGCGCAACAGACGGGCTGGCAACGACCACTTGCTAGCTGTGGTGTCAAAAAAAGGAATGAGCAGACGCAGGTTCACAACAGGTTCGGCTCTCATATGATTGGAGCGATCGCCCCACTAGGGGCTCTACTTTACACCAGCTTTCTCAAAGCCACAAGTGTTGTGTTCAACCTACAGAGCCTAGCCTGGACAGTTGACTAGGGCTAGGTTAATGCCAATTCGCGCACGGCGATCGCACCATCCACTGGCTCCACAGACGTGGCATATACTTCACAAGAGTTATTGGGACTCTCAATCAGCTTCACCTTGTAAAGCTCAGCGCCAATCTGTCGAATCGGTTCCTGTAGTAAGTCGCGAATGTGCACAGCAATGTTTTCAGCCGTAGGCACAACTGTGGCAAAGTAAGCAATATCCTTGTTTAAAAATGTGTGGTCAAATGGCTCCACCACATAGTTATCTATCAGTTTTTGCAGGACACCAAGGTCAGCAATCATGCCAGTGCGGGCATCTATTTCGCCTTTGATGGTCACTTCCAGATGATAGTTATGCCCATGTCCATTGGGACGGGCGCATTTGCCGTAGATTTCGCAGTTTTCTTCAAAGCTTAAGTCAGGACGGGCTAGCCGATGGGCAGCACTGAAATGGGTACTGAGGGATAGATAAGCTTCCATAGAATTTCCGTAGTAGTCGGCCCAAAGTTCGGGATGTTCAAACAGTTGAATCCGGACGATCGGCAAGTGGGGTGCCAACCGTTGCCAAATAATCCTAGCCAGGTTCTCAGTGGTAGGTAGCGTTTGCTGAAACTCTTCCCACGCCTCATTTAGAAACGAGAAGTCTAGCTGGCTGGTTACTTCTCGCTTAATCACATGCTTGACTTCGGATAGGTTTAACACCATGCCATACTCGTCAAGTTCTCCTTCCATCGAGACGTAAAGCACATAGTTATGCCCATGCCCTGGAGCACGGCTACAAGCACCAAACTGCATGACATTTTCAGCATCGCTTAGCTCAGGTAGCCAATAGCGATGGCTAGCAGAGAATTGCGCTCGACGGTTGATGATACATTTCATGAAGCAACAGCCAGGATGTAACGTTATGCAACAAACATAAATACAGGATAAACCATTTGGGCGGTTGTCGTTGGTGCTTGTGGCCAGGCAAGATCAAACAAAAATCCCCCGTCGATCGACAGGGGATTTTTACTACATTCAGCAAAGCTACATTAGCCGAACTTGGCTGCTGTAGACGCGATCAAGAAGGCCGCATAGGTGACGATGTAGCCCACGGTGAAGTGTGCCAAACCGACTACCCGAGCCTGCACGATAGATAGAGCAACGGGCTTATCCTTCCAGCGAACCAGATTCGCCAGAGGTGTACGCTCGTGTGCCCATACCAGGGTTTCGATCAGCTCTTGCCAATATCCACGCCAGCTAATCAGGAACATGAATCCAGTTGCCCAGATTAGGTGTCCCAGCAAGAACATCCACGCCCAGACAGCCAAGTTATTCATGCCGTAGGGGTTGTAGCCATTGATTAGTGGACCAGAGTAGAGCCACAGATAATCCCGCAGCCAACCCATGAGGTAGGTCGAGCCTTCGTTAAACTGAGCTGCGTTACCACTCCATAGGGACAAGTGTTTCCAGTGGAAGTAGAACGTAACCCAGCCGATCGTGTTCAGCATCCAGAACATTGCCAAGTAGAAGGCATCCCACGCAGAAATATCGCAGGTGCCGCCACGACCGGGGCCATCGCAAGGGAAGCTATAGCCAAAGTCTTTCTTGTCAGGCATTAGCTTAGAACCACGAGCATCCAACGCACCTTTGACCAGAATCAACGTGGTGGTGTGGAGACCCAAGGCGATCGCATGGTGCACCAAGAAGTCACCAGGGCCAATTGGCAAGAACAGTGAATTAGAACCGCTATTGATAGCTTCTAACCAGCCCGGTAGCCAAACGTTACCATTGTTGGGCCAAGCAGTGGTCGCGATACTGTCAGGATTGGACAACAAGGTATCCATGCCGTACAGCAACTTGCCATGAGCTGCCTGAATAAACTGGGCAAACACAGGTTCAACCAGAATTTGCTTCTCAGGCGTACCAAAGGCGACAACCACATCATTGTGAACGTACAGTCCCAGAGTGTGGAAGCCCAAGAACAATGACACCCAGCTTAAGTGAGAAATCAACGCTTCCTTGTGCTCCAGCATGCGAGCCAGCACATTGCCCTTATTTTGCTCTGGATCGTAATCCCGCACGAGGAAAATTGCTCCATGAGCGAAGGCACCCACCATCAAAAAGCCAGCGATGTACTGGTGATGGGTATAAAGAGCAGCCACCGTGGTGAAATCCTTTGACAGGAAGGCATAGGGCGGCAAGGAATACATGTGCTGAGCAACTAGAGACGTAATCACGCCCAAGCAAGCTAGGTGCCAACCCAACTGGAAGTGGAGCGAGTTGTTGTAAGTCTCATAAATGCCTTGGTGAGGCATGTTGAAGGGACCTTCAACCGGACGACCAAAGAACGTCTTGGCGTCCATCATCTCTTTGATGCTGTGACCAATACCCCAGTTAGTGCGGTACATGTGGCCAGCCACGATGAACAACACCGCGATCGCCAAGTGGTGGTGAGCAATGTCCGTCAACCACAGCGAATCAGTCTGAGGATGGAACCCACCCAAAAAGGTCAGAATAGCTGAACCTGAGCCTTGAGCCGAACCAAACACATGCTGTGCCGTGTCAGGATCTTGGGCATAAACACCCCAACGGCCTGTAAAGAATGGCATCAAGCCAGCCGGGTGAGGCGGAGTAGACAAGAAGTTGTCCCAGCCCACATGCTGACCACGAGCTTCAGGAATAGCCACGTGAATCAAGTGACCAGCCCAAGCCAAAGAGCTGACCCCAAACAAACCAGCCAAGTGGTGGTTCAGGCGGGATTCAGCATTCTTGAACCAAGACAAAGAGGGACGAAACTTAGGCTGCAAGTGAAGCCAGCCTGCAAACAAGAACAAAGCCGACAGCAGCAGCAAGAAAATGGAACCCATGTAAAGGTCGCCATTGGTGCGCATGCCGATGGTGTACCACCAGTGGTAGACCCCAGAGTAGGAGATGTCCACTGGATAGGATGCGCCTGCCTGAGTAAAGGCTTCAACAGCATCCTTACCGAACTGAGGATCCCAAATCGCATGGGCGATGGGACGAGTATTAAGTGGATCTTTAATCCACTGGGGGAAATTGCCTTGCCACGCTACATGGAACAGGCTGCCAGACGCCCACAGAAAGATAATGGCAATATGACCAAAATGGGAGGCAAAAATCTTTTGGTAAAGATTTTCCTCAGTCATACCATCGTGACTTTCAAAGTCGTGCGCTGTGGCAATCCCGTACCAGATCCGCCGAGTTGTCGGATCTTGAGCGAGGTCTTGGCTAAATTTGGGAAATTTAGTTGCCATAACTGTTTTGGTTCTCCTCGCGCTTAGCCCAATGCAAGTGTGCGAGCCAGGAAGAATGCCCAAGTTGTTGCAATGCCTCCGAGGAGGTAATGAGCAACTCCAACAGCCCGACCCTGAGTAATGCTCAGTGCGCGAGGCTGAATGGCTGGAGCAACTTTGAGCTTATTATGTGCCCACACAATTGATTCAATCAACTCTTGCCAGTAACCACGGCCACTAAACAAGAACATAAGGCTGAAGGCCCAGACGAAGTGTGCGCCCAGGAACATCAGTCCATAAGCAGATAGGGCAGAACCGTAGGAGGTAATGACCTGAGTTGCCTGTGCCCACAGGAAGTCCCGTAGCCAGCCGTTAATTGTAATCGCGCTTTGAGCGAAGTTACCGCCAGCGATGTGTGCTACGGAACCATCTGGGTTAACCGTTCCCCAAACATCCGACTGCATTTTCCAACTGAAGTGGAAGATGACAATGGAAATAGAGTTGTACATCCAGAACAGGCCAAGGAATACATGATCCCAACCAGAGACTTGGCAGGTGCCACCACGACCGGGGCCATCACAAGGGAAAGCAAAGCCGAGGTTTGCCTTGTCAGGAATCAGGCGAGAACTACGAGCAAATAGCACGCCTTTAAGCAGAATCAGCACCGTCACGTGAATGGTGAAGGCGTGGATGTGGTGCACCATGAAATCAGCCGTGCCGAGGGCGATCGGCATCATGGCGACCTTGCCACCTACCGCAGCGATTTCGCCACCAAACGCCAGACTGGTTTGAGCCAGAGCATTTGGTGCAGTAGTTCCAGGTGCTACGGTGTGCAGGTGCTGGAGCCACTGAGCAAAGATAGGCTGGAGTTGAATCCCAGTGTCTGAGAACATATCCTGAGGACGACCCAGAGCGCGCATGGTGTCGTTATGCACGTACAAGCCAAAGCTATGGAAGCCCAGGAAAATGCAGACCCAGTTGAGGTGCGAGATAATGGCATCTCGGTGACGCAACATGTTGTCCAGTACGTTGCCACGGTTCACAACTGGATCGTAGTCCCGCACCATGAAGATGGCTCCGTGAGCGGCTGCACCTACGACTAGAAAGCCACCGATCCACATGTGGTGGGTGAACAAGGACAACTGTGTGGCATAGTCAGTGGCTAAGTAGGGGTAAGGTGGCATGGCATACATGTGCTGTGCGGTAATGATGGTTACTGAACCACCGATCGCCAAGTTTACAGCCAATTGAGCATGCCAGGAGGTCGTCAGCACTTCGTACAGACCTTTGTGCCCTTCACCCGTAATCATGATGGGATCTTTATGGGCTTCCAGAATCTCTTTCATGCTGTGACCGATGCCCCAGTTGGTACGGTACATATGTCCCGCAACAATGAACATAACGGCAATAGCCAAATGGTGGTGGGCTGTATCCGTTAGCCACAGTCCCCCGGTGACCGGGTTAACACCACCCTTAAAGGTTAAGAAATCAGAATAGGCTCCCCAATTCAGGGTAAAGAATGGCATTAACCCTTTAGCAAAGCTGGGGTAGATATCTGCCATCAACTGCTTATTGAGGATGAACTCATGGGGCAGTGGAATGTCCTGAGGGGCAATACCAGAATCTAGCAAATGGTTGATGGGTAGGGACACATGAATTTGGTGTCCTGCCCAGCCCAACGAGCCGCAACCAAATAACCCAGCTAGGTGGTGGTTCATCATCGACTCAGCGTTCTGGAACCACTCCAGCTTAGGAGCTGCTTTGTGATAGTGGAACCAACCGGCAAACAACATTAGTGCTGCCATGACCAAGCCGCCGATCGCGGTGACGTAAAGCTGATAACCATTGGTAAAGCCAGAGGCGCGCCACAGATAAAAAAGCCCAGAGGTAATCTGGATTCCGTGGAAGCCGCCACCAACGTCTGCATTCAAAATTTCTTGCCCAACGATTGGCCAGACAACTTGAGCGCTAGGTTTAATAGCGAGTGGGTTTGCCAGCCAGGCTTCATAGTTTGAAAACTTTGCGCCATGGAAATACATGCCGCTGAGCCAAATAAACACAACGGCAAGGTGCCCAAAGTGAGCACTGAAAATCTTACGAGATACGTCTTCTAAGTCAGAAGTATGGCTATCGAAATCGTGAGCGCTGGCGTGCAAGTCCCAAATCCAGGTGGTGGTTTTAGGGCCGCGGGCAAGCTTGCGATCGAAATGACCAGGCTGGGACCACTTCTCGAAAGAAACGGGTACCGGGTCTTTGTCGACGACAACCCTTACCTTTGCCGCTCGCTCCCGTGGGGTAGTTGTCATTGAGACTCTCCTCTCTCTAGACAAGGAACGAGGAATTCCCATTCAAATCATGCAATGACCCAAGCTATCTGGCTGCTGACAAGACTAAATCGGCATAAAACCCAAAAATGAGTTCTTTAGGAAGGCCAATCTGCCTATTCAGTTAAGTTGAACTCGGTCTTAAAATCAGAACCGTTTGTCAACCTCTAGGGCAAGAGTGTGCTCGAAGTAACAAAGCATGCCTGATTGGGGGTTCTCATCGTGACATTATAGGATTGCTGCTACTCCGAATGGGACGGGTTAACAATAATTAAAAACCTCTCAAGTCCGGATGCAGACTGGATTGGAAATCCATGCTATTCGCAACATGTCAAGCAATGATTTGCTTTTGTTTGCAAAACGAAACAATAACCTGGCGGCACATTTATTTCTTGTTTGCAATAAACATTGATAATTTGTTTTTTAAGTGGAATTTATTGAGTAATCTCTATAACTAAATCTGATTTTCTAAACTATTCAGCTAAATTCTTTTCAAATCTTTACAAATATTTAATTTGACCTTGTCTAGCCTGCTCTGTCAGATAGGGTTTGGGCTGAAACTCCCGTGGCCTCAGTCTTGGAGCTTTTGCCCGCGGATCGTCTGAAATACCTTGCAGAGTGCTCGGTTCCCCGTATGATGATTCGATGGATAGCTGCTTTGACCTGTAGGTTGGCTAGGCATATCTGTGTTGGCATTTGTGCTGGTTGGCAGGAGTTGTGTGGTGATTAGACGTAGCTGGCGAGCGATCGCGCCCCTCTTTTGGGTGGTTCTGCTAACAGGTTTGTGGGGATGGGGAGGCATGGATATAGCTAGGGCTGCACGCAATCCCTTTTTGGGTGGCCGACCTCCAGCTAGCGAAACCAGTGCCAAGTCAGCCAAGCGCCCTATGGCTGTTAGTGAGGTGTCTCCTCCGGCAGCGATTCAAGCTCTGCGCGAAAGCCTCGATCGCTACCAACCTCAAGTCAAAATTCTCGCTCCTAAGCCTAACGAAGTCTTAGAGAAAACAACGGTTTCCGTTAGCCTCCAAGTCAAAGACCTGCCCATCTTCAAAGACAAAGCACTTGGGTTAGGTCCTCACCTCCACGTTTTGCTAGATAATCGACCCTATCAAGCCGTTTATGACCTCAACACACCCCTCACCTTTGAGAATCTAGAGCCTGGAACCCATACTATCCGTGCCTTTGCCTCTCGCCCTTGGCACGAAAGCTTTAAGAACGAAGGAGCCTTTGCTCAGACAACCTTCCACATCTTTACCAAAACTCAAGAAAACAGCCCAGACCCCAAGCTACCTTTGCTGACCTACAGTCGCCCCCAGGCCAGCTATGGTGCAGAGCCAATCATGTTGGATTTTTACCTCACCAATGCACCGCTACACTTGGTGGCTCGGGAAGACAGCAAAGACGATATTCTCGATTGGCAGATTCGCTGCACGGTAAACGGCAGGAGCTTTACAATCGACGAGTGGCAACCTATTTATCTGCAAGGATTCAAACCAGGACAAAACTGGGTGCAACTGGAACTGCTAGATGAATACGGCAATCCAATCAAAAACGCCTTTAACAACACGGCTCGTCTCATTACCTATGAGCCGGGTGGAACCGATACCCTAGCGCGTTTGACACGGGGAGAATTGGCAGCTACGGAGGCTCAGGGCATTGTTGACCTCAACTACAAACCAGCTCCACCGCCTGCACCGATTCCCAGCCCATCGCCTAGCTCCATCCCAGAATCTACCAAATCAGCTCCGGCGATCGCTCCATCTTTCCCAGCACCCACTAAACCTGTACCTGCAACCCCGGCTACCAAGCCTACGCCAACCTCGACGCCTTCACCAGCAACAACAGAGGAAGATAAGCTTGCTGCGCCGAAGCGGATTCCTGACCCCAAACCTGCCCCGTCTTCTGTGCCTACTGAACAGGAAGACAAACTTGCTCCACAGCAGCGGGTCGTCCCAGAACCCAAGCCTACTGCGACATCTACTAACTCCAAAACAGTTGAGGCCGACAAGCCCAAACCTCCAGCATCCAGTAGCTTGAAAGACAAGCCCTTTATCCCTAAGCCAGTTGCCTCACCCGCGCCCAGCAGTTTGTCCAATAAAGCGATCGCCCCAGCTCAGCCTGACAACCCCATTCCCAAACCCGTTAGGGGCACCCAAACTGACAAGCCGGTCCAAGAGTCGGCTGAAAAGAGTGTCCAGTCCCCAACATTACTGCCCGATCGCGCAACGCCTCCTGCATCCCCCTCCGCCGTTCAGGAGCAGCGCACCAGAGAAGTTCCCAGCCCTGCAATTGCCCCTCTACCCAAAAAGTCAGATGCGATCATGCCAGAAAGCATGCCCTCCGAGGCACCCATACGCTCCTCGAAGGATGGCTTGGAGGAACTGAAGCGCTACCTACGTCAGATTCGCGCTGAGATTCGTAGTGCCAGTTAGTCTAAACGTAGCCCCGCACCTGAGAAAGGCATCGTTCAACTCATTGAAATGCAAACAAAATTAGTATTAATGTACTATTCTGTAGAGACTTGTAATTAGGAGGTAGTCATGAACATTTGCAAGCGATCGCTAATCTTCTGGCAGTAGAGTTCTAACCTGGTCGATAAACGCTTGATGATCAATTACAGGCTTGGAGATGTAACCATCGGCACCGCTCTGTTTGAGGAAATTTTCTCGATCGCCCTCCATAGCATGGGCTGTGACCAAAATAATTGGCAAACTGGCAGTGACAGGGTCTTCCTTCAGCATTTGAGTGATTTTAATGCCATCTACTGACTTCCCCTGATAAACGCTACGCGACAACGACACATCCATCAAAATGATGTCCACCTCGCGCGCCTGAGCGATTTGCATCACTTCTTCAACATTTTCGGTGTGACGCACGTCCAGTCCACCCCGTTTTGTCAGAATTTTGGTAAACACTCGCGCATTAACGAGGTCATCCTCCACAATTAAAACTGTTTTCATGGTGTATTCCTAAATTCTGGGGCTAACAACATCAATCAATTAAAGCTGACTATTGCAAGATACAACTTGGGAATTGTTAGGGTGTTAAGCACTATTGCAGTGACCCCTCCCACGGCTCCTGAGTCGTTCAACAAGGAGAGCGTTTAAGAATGGCTGACCAACTCAACATGCTCTCAACCGGGCAAATTATTTCTACTGCGCTGCACACGGAAATGCAGCAGTCCTATCTTGAATATGCCATGAGTGTAATCGTTGGGCGTGCCTTGCCCGACGTTCGCGATGGGCTCAAGCCAGTGCATCGACGAATTTTGTACGCTATGCACGAGTTGGGGTTAACGCCCGATCGTCCCTACCGCAAATGTGCTCGTGTTGTTGGGGATGTGCTGGGTAAATACCATCCCCACGGTGACCAAGCGGTTTATGATGCTTTGGTGCGCATGGTGCAGGACTTCTCCAGTCGCTATCCTTTGTTGGCAGGGCATGGCAACTTTGGCTCTGTGGACGACGACCCCCCCGCTGCTATGCGCTACACCGAAACGCGGTTAGCCCCCATTAGTAACGAGGCATTACTGAGTGAAATTGGCGATGCCACCGTTGATTTTGCTGGCAACTTTGACAATTCGCAGCAAGAACCCGTTGTGCTGCCAGCTCAGTTGCCGATTCTGCTGCTGAATGGTAGCTCTGGCATTGCTGTAGGCATGGCTACCAACATTCCGCCCCACAACCTGGGAGAACTTGTGGATGGGTTGATTGCGCTAATCGATCGCCCCACCATGTCAGACGAAGACCTATTCACGCTGATTCCAGGGCCAGATTTTCCCACTGGAGGCGAAATCATTGACACTGAAGGCATTCGTGAAGCTTACACCACCGGGCGTGGCAGTATTCCTGTCCGAGGAGTAAGTCGGTTTGAGGAAATTCAACCCGGACGCGGACGGCACCGTCGCCCTGCCATCATCGTTAGTGAGTTACCCTACCAGGTCAATAAAGCTGCCTGGATTGAAAAAATTGCAGATCTGGTAACTCAGGGGCGTTTGGAGGGCATTGCTGATATTCGTGACGAGAGCGATCGCGCTGGCATTCGCGTTGTGATTGAACTCAAACGCGAGGCTAATCCCCAAAAAATCCTTGCCTTTCTACACAAGCAAACAGCTCTACAAAACAATTTTGGTGCAATCTTTCTAGCGCTGGTGGATGGGCAACCCCGACAGATGTCCTTGCGGGAACTGTTACAGGAGTTTTTGAGCTTCCGTGAAGCCACTCTCACCCGTCGCTATCGCCACGAACTTACCCAAGCAGAAAATCGGCTGCATATCGTGGAGGGTATGCTCACGGCGCTGGATAATCTTGACCAATTGATTGATATTCTGCGCCACGCCCCCGACGGCAGCACCGCTAAGCTTACCTTGCAGGAGGAGCTAGACCTGAGCGATCGCCAAGCCGACGCTATCCTAGCCATGCCCCTGCGCCGCCTCACAGGTCTAGAGCGACAAAACTTGCGCCAAGAAGCCGATGAACTCAGTACGCAAATTGCCGAGTTGCAGAAACTTCTAGGCGATCGACGAGAACTACTGAAAGCGCTGAAAAAAGACCTGCGCGCACTGAAAAAGAAGTACGGCAACGATCGTCGTACCCGTATTCTCACAGCGTCAGCCAGCCCTGCTGCCGAGCAAACTTCAGCCAGCGATTTGGGGCAGCCCATAACGGAAGCACAACTGCTCCCATTAAGTGCCGAGTTGGAAGAAGAGGCAGAAGACATTGTCCTGGAAATAACCCAACGTGGCTACGCTCGTCGCCTCACACCCAAAACTTTCGAGCGGCAACGCAGCCGTCGTGACCAACCTACTGGTGTTTTGGCAGAGTTAGACGATCTCGCAATCCAAACTCAGTTCATTACGACGGCTCAACCTTTAGTCGCGATTACTCGCAGTGGCAAAGCCTACCCGATCAAGCCAGGTGAGATTGCTCCGGCTACTGGACGCAACGCCAGAGGGGTACCTCTAATTACCCTGCTGCCTGCCTCGGCTCAGGCTAGCCAAGACGCGATCGCCCTGACCTTGCCTCTACCCCAGAACCCAGGGGATACCCATCTGCTATTAGTTACCGCACAAGGCAGAATCAAACGCTTACCCCTGGCAGAATTTGCTGAATTAAGCGGACGTGGCTTGACCCTGCTCAAACTCAAAGAAGATGACCACATTACCCAAGCCATACCTGCGTCGATCGGCCAATCGATCGTTCTTGCCACCAGCAGCGGTCGTCTAATTCGGCTAGCGGTGGATGATCAGAATCTGCCCTTACTCAGCCGCACGGCTCAGGGCAACCCTGCCATGCGTTTAGGCAAGAAAGATCGCCTGGTTGGTTGCGTAGCACTAGAATCAGAGGATGAACTGTTCCTGATAACGGCCAAGGGCTACGGCAAGCGATTACCTGTAGACTTGCTGCGCTATTCCAACCCAGGCGAGTTGGGCAGTCAGGTTCTGCAATTTGCCACAAAGACAGATGGGCTAGCCGGTATGGCTGCGATTTCTACTCAGAGCGAAGACATACCTGAACTGGTGGGGCAAACCAGCGCTAACCGGTTTGTCTGGCTAGAGGCCACCAATGCTCCCCTAGAAGACCGTGATGGTCAGGGCGATCGCCTCCTCACCTTGCCCGCTGATGAAACCCTCACAATGCTGATTTCTCCTAGTTCTAGTGGCTAGCGGTTCCCGAAAGAAGCGATCACCTCTAAATCAACGATTGATCCAACTCGCTGGGGTCAGCGTTGGGAAAGAGCAGGTGATCGAGGGCATTGACCAGGCGATCGCTGTCCATCGGCATAACCTCTTGACCATTCATCATCACCTGGACTTGTACAAAATAGACGATCGCCCCCACCACAATCCGGGCAGTGGCTTCTGGGTCAGGCAAATTTAGCTCTGGGCAAGAGGCGAGATACTGCGTCAAAAATTGGATGCCTGGCTTAGGCGCATTTTCCAAAAAAATCTGAGCCAGTTTCGGAAACCGCCCCGATTCGCCAATAATTAACCGAATCAGAGCCATCTGCTCAGAGGATTCAGTATTCATCTGAATTAGAGCCAACCTAGCCAACCGTCGCAGGACTACCCGAGGCTTTCCTTGAAAATTTTCTGGTTTGAATAGGGTTGAAAATTTAGCCGCAGTAATCTGTTTCACCAGTGCTGTAAATAGTCCTTCTTTATCTTGAAAGTGGCTGTAAATCGTGGCTTTGGAAACTCCTGCTGCTGCTGCTACCCGATCCATGCTAGTAGCGGCATAGCCATGAGTAGCGAACTCCTGCATCGCTCCCCGCAAAATTTGCTCGGCTTTGTCAGACAGGACTTCTGGTTTTGGAGGAGTGGATTCGGGGGTCAATTGAGCCATGCCAGATTTCATCATCATTAGGTCGCACCTCATTGTAAGGGGCAAGGTCGTTTGCCAAAAATCATTGCTCGTCTGGGAGTGAACGATCGTGTCCTGGAATGAGTGGAGTCTGACAAATTACTTGACGAATTGAACTATACGGTTTAGTTTTAATATAGCTTAAGATTGAACTGAACAGTTTAGTTCAATATGAAACATACTTCAGAGGCAACTATGACCAGGCAGATCCGAGTTGAATCCACCTCTTCTCAGGGCTTGTCCCGCTGGTTGATTGGTTTAGCGGTGGTAGGTGTTGTAGGGGCTGGTGGCATTACGCTAACAACCGTGTCTCGCTTTAAGGCACCGGCGGTACCCTCCCAGCCTAGTGTGACGGCTCCTGTTCCGACAACGGTGACGGCTCTGGGACGACTAGAACCCGCCGGTGAATTGGTAACGATCGCCGCGCCTACCTCCACTGAAGACAACCGCATTGCAGAACTGCTGGTGAAAGAAGGCGATCGCGTGGACAAGGGTCAACCAATCGCGGTGCTGGCATCGCGCGATCGACTCCAAGCAGCACTAGAAGAAGCGCAGCGGCGAGTAGAGGTTGCCCAAGCCACCGTGAACCAAGTCCGTGCTGGAGCCAAAGCCGGTGAGCTGGGGGCACAGCAAGCGACGATCGCCCGGTTAGAAGCTGAGCGCACTGGAAATTTAGCAACCCAATCGGCCACGGTCGATCGTCTCATGTCTGAACTACGTAACGCCGAAGTAGAATATCAGCGCTACCAGGATCTCTACACCGAAGGTGCTATTTCTGCATCCCAACGAGATGCCAAGCGGCTAACTTTGGATACCGCTAGTCAACAGGTGCGCGAAGCCGAAGCTGCCCTAGAGCGCATTCGCTCTACGAGTGAGCAACAACTCAGCGAGGCTCGCGCTACCTACGATCGCATCGCTGAGGTTCGCCCTGTTGATGTAGCGGCGGCTGAAGCCGAAGTTCGCTCTGCTCAAGCTGCGGTTAGCCGTGCGGAGGCAAACTTGGCTCAGGCTTATATCAAAGCGCCCCAGAGTGGCCAAATCCTCAAAATTCACGCCCGCCCCGGTGAAACCGTTTCCACTAACGGTGTTGTGGAAATTGGCAAAACTAGCCAGATGACGGCGATCGCGGAAGTGTACGAAAGCGACGTCAGCCAGGTGAAAGTTGGGCAGCGGACGACCGTTAGCAGCAATGTCTTTTCTGGTGAGCTACAGGGCACCGTGGAGCAAGTAGGCTGGAAGGTGCAACGCCAAAATGTGGTCAATACTGACCCCACCAGCAACACTGATGCTCGCGTGGTAGAAGTTCGCATCAAACTCGACCCTACCTCCAGCCAACGTGCTGCTAAATTTACCAATCTCCAAGTCAAAGCTGTGATCGACGTTAGCAAGTCCTAGCTTGTGTCGCAATTCCCTGTGTGTGCTGTGTGGCTTGCTCCTCTGAGGCCGATCGCACCAACCCGCCTTCTACCTTCGCAACATTGAGCTTGCATTATCCTTCTGCCAGTCTCCTACTATGACAAACCCTCTACAAACCTTGCAACGTCGCACTCCCCTCGGTTGGCTACAACTCAGCCATGAAAAAGGTCGCCTGCTAGTGGCGATGGCCGGTATTGCCTTTGCCGATGTACTGATGTTTATGCAACTGGGGTTTCAAAATGCTCTCTACGACAGTGCTACCCGGCTGCCCAAAGAATTGAACGCTGACATTGTGCTACTTAGCCCCCAAGCTCGCAACCTGATTGATCTGTCAGACTTCTCGCGCCGACGACTGTACCAGGCAGCCAATGTTCCTGGTGTCGAGTCGGCAGAGCCCCTCTACGCCAATACTGTGAGCTGGAGAAACCCTGAAACCCGCAAGGAAACTCCTATGCTGGTGGTGGGGTTTAACCCCAGTCAGCCTGCGTTCAACTTGCCAGAGGTTAATCGCAATGTAGACAAGCTAAAGCTACCTGACTACGTGTTGTTTGACCGGGGTTCGCGGGGAAATTACAAAGAGACGATCGCCCAGCTTGACCAGGGCAAAACCGTCACCACCGAAATTGAAAACCGCACGATTTACATCGACGGCACCTTTCAGGTAGGAGCCTCCTTTGGCGCGGATGGCGCCTTGATGGCGAGTGACCAAACCTTTTTGCGTCTGTTTCCCCGCCGAGATGCCGCCAAAATCAGCGCTGGGTTGATTCAGGTGCAACCGGGACAAGACCCCAAGCAAGTAGTAGACGCTATGAAAGCGGCTCTGCCTGATGATGTACGTGTGCTTACTCGCGATGAATTTGTCCAGTTTGAAAAGTCTTACTGGCAGCAGAACACGGCGATCGGCTTCATCTTTACCCTGGGTACGGCCATGGGTTTCGTGGTGGGCGTCATCATCGTCTATCAAGTGCTGTCTACTGATGTCAATGCGCACATGGCTGAGTACGCCACCTTCAAAGCCATGGGCTACCGCAGCACCTACCTGCTGGGGATTGTGTTTGAAGAAGCCATCATTTTGTCAGTGTTGGGCTTTTTGCCAGGAGTGGGCGTATCCGTGGGTCTTTACCATCTCACCCGCAACGCTACCAATCTGCCGCTGATGATGACTCTGGCGCGATCGCTAGGGGTGCTGTTCCTCACCTTCCTTATGTGCATGATTTCTGGGGCGATCGCCACCCGTCGTCTTCAGTCTGCTGACCCTGCCGACATCTTCTAACATTGGAGTGGCTTTAGCAATGCAATCTCATCCTGTTATTTCTGTCCGCAACCTCAACCACTATTTTGGTAGCGGTGCTCTCCGCAAACAAGCTTTGTTTGACATCAACCTGGACATCCAGGCAGGCGAAATTATCTTGATGACTGGGCCTTCTGGGTCAGGCAAAACCACTCTGTTGACCCTTATCGGGGGACTGCGGGCAGCCCACGAAGGGAGCTTACAAGTTTTAGGACGGGAACTAGTGGGTGCCTCCGCACGGCAACTGACCCAAGCTCGCCGCAATAATGGCTACATCTTTCAGGCGCATAACCTGCACAACAGCCTCACCGCTTTGCAAAATGTGCGCATGGGATTGGAGGTGCATGGCGATCGCACTCCGGCTGAAATGACTCACCATGCTGCTGCAATGCTGGAAGCTGTAGGTCTGGGAAACCGCCAAAACTATTACCCCGGTGACTTGTCTGGTGGGCAAAAGCAGCGTGTGGCGATCGCCCGCGCCCTGGTTAGCAATCCCAAACTGGTTCTAGCCGATGAACCCACGGCTGCCCTCGACAGCAAGTCAGGCCGCGAAGTAGTCAGCCTGATGCAAACCCTGGCCAAAGAGCAAGGCTGCACCATCTTGATGGTGACCCACGACAACCGCATTCTAGACATTGCCGATCGCATTGTGCATATGGAAGATGGCCAGCTAGCCACGCCCCCTGTTCTGGCACCTGCGGCTTAGCGAAAAATTAACTACAGCGAGCTGATTAGATTTTTGAAAGAAGCAAGGGAGAATGTGAAGGCCGCTCAACATGGAGCTTGCTCAAAAATCAAATGGGATTTCCGCACTACTGCTATCACCCATTCAGTTCCTCGGATTATCTTAGTTTGGGGACTCCGGACAGCCAAAGACGGTACATGCTCCTGCATTCGGGTTCGGACATCCATAGGGATTACATTCTCCGCCACCTGGCTTGGGACATCCGAACACATTGCACTGAACTCCTGGGGATTGAGAGCATCCATAAACATTACAGTCGCTGCTGTTCCGGTTCCGTTGTTCCTGCTGGCTTTGGCCTTCCTCCCGTTTACGTCTGCCGCGATCGTCGGGGCGATTGCTGCCATCATCGATGACTGGATCGGGACACCCTAAAGGCGTACATTCTCCCCCACCTGGCTTGGGGCAACCAAAAGTATTACACTCAACACCAGGCGATTCAGAACACCCAAAAATATTACAATTCTCGCCATCGGCGATCGCACTTTCAGGTGCGACGACACAAACAGCACTGAGACTGAGAACACCAATCGTCAATGCTTTGCCTAGCTTAGCCCATCGGTTTTGCAACATATTTCATCCTTAAAAAATAGAGTAAAAAACAGAGTAAAACGGGTTAGGCTGATTTCATTTCACTTGAGGGACTGCGTTATCAACGGCGAATAAATGTGTTACCCGGAGAGTCAGGACAGTAGCAACGGGAGCGGGTTACCACAGTCTCACACTGATCCAGAGGGGTATTTTCAGAACCGCGGCAGTATTTCTCATCTGTGCAGATAGCATTGCGATAGCGGGTTCGCTCACTCCGAGACAGTTCAATCGTGAAGGCACCTTTTTCGAGGATCGTGCTATCGCCCCGTTTAATTTCGTATTCCAGGCTGTTTTGTCCTTCTAAGACTGCAAAGTGTTTCAATTCATGACGGGTGCCAAACTTAACTGATGTCGATTCGGACAGGGACCCTTGACTGTAATCGCGATCGGTATACGGCGCTTCACCCCCAACCAAGCCAGGGGACACATTGCGAATCACAACTCGTTGCCCCGGAGCAGGTGGTGTTGCAGTTGAATAAAAGCGAGCTCTGATATCTCCTTGCTGTTCACCTGGACATTCGCCTTGAAAAATTGTGTCGGTAATTCTGCCCATGTTAGGGGTTCCAACCCCTTCAAACTCGAAGCCAGCCTCCTTTTGAGCAGTCGGTACAGGGGCTTGAGCAAAAGCAGAGGAACTGTGACTGGACAATGTAGGGAAAAAAGTCGGAAGAGCAGACAAGAGGACAGTTAGAGCAGAGATGGCAATCTTCATAAGGGACAAACCTGCAAGTAACAAATTAGAGAATTAAGTAACAAATTAGAGAATGTCTAAAAGCAGTTACAAGACATTGTTAGCAAGCGTTGCTGAATGAGTTTATGGATCTAAAACTGCCATGCTGACTGAACAGAGCAACGCGAAGTGAAGTATCTATCGAGATTCTTCACGTCACTCCGTAACACTTAGAATGACAATCTATACCTTGAATCAGCAACGCCCGCTAATAAAGAGTCATGGCTATTTCAAGAGAGAATTCACCTGACTCGTAGTGGTTTGACAATCCTGGCTAGTGACGGTTGGCAAGCCCTTTCCAGCCAGTGTTTTATTGAACTGGTCATAGGCTAGAGTAGACAACTGCTCAGCCTGAGCTGGGGGTAATACCTTTTGATTCTTTGCAATATCTGTCACGCTACAGACTCCATATTTAAATCCCAAGGCAGTACCGCCAGCTCCGCCCGCAATGCCACCTGCGGTTCCTCCGATTCCAGCACCGATAAGCCCCCCTGCAAGTGCAGAGGCTAGTGCAATCAAAGCTACATAAATAGGCTTCATATCCTGATTCTCCTGAATTTGATTGATGAACCGTTGAAACGAGAACGGCTTAGAGGAAAATCGAAACTCTGACTACCAAAGAGCGCGAACAGCTCCAGTAGCAGGCTTGGGTGAGGGTTCGGTCACAGTTGTTGTCTGAGTTGCCGTAGGACGAGTTTCTCTCACAGAAGAGGAACCCGCAGCAGACCCAGAAGTAGCCCTAGTCGCTCTCGCAACCGTGCAATTAAAACTGGTGGAGTTCACTCCCCCCTTACCGCTGGTTGTAAGGGTAGCCTTACCTGTAGGGAACTCCTCGACAATAAATTCGGAACCATCTTTTTCCACAAAGGTATAAATGGTGCTGGTGGCATCCCCATAGCCAACCCCATTCTTGAGGGTCAAGGTTTGACCTTTGGTGTTGACGCCTTCATAGGTGAAGCGATCGTGGTTTGTCTCATTGCGCGTTAATGTGACCGCCCCAACCGAGCCACAATCATAGGCTGTCTTCTTCGGTAAGAGCTTACTGATGAGAAAGGGGGGTTGGGTGGGCTGGGGATTGGCGTTGGCGATCGCAGGCATCCAGCAAGTCCCCAAGATAGCCAAACTAGGGAGTGCGATCGTAGTTACGAATAATCTCTTAGAGTAGAGCATTACAAAATCTCCTATCGATGAAGAAAGGGTTTAATTCTCCCAGGTACATTGCTTATTTACGATCGGTTCTCCATAGTGGAACACCTGAAGTCTGCCATTTCCACTGGTATCGTACTGATTGACAAAATTGACAGTAACCCGATATTCGTAATCACTGTTGTTGAAGACGTAGTCATTTCCGTCCATCCGTCCACCTCTCAGAAACAAGCCCCGGGTTTGATAGGAGTACCGGTCACTACCCGTCGCACCGTCATAACGGATGGAGATGGTAAACTCACCACACTGCAACACTGCAATTCGCTGATTGGCTCGCTGCGCCAGCAGGATGGGGGACTGGGACGGCATAGCCAATGCGGAGGTGACAGTCAATGTGGCTTCAACCCAAAGGAGACCTGCAAATACTCCCAAAGTCATTAATCGCTCTTTTGTACGACTCATTCAATGCTCTCCTTATCTAGAACAGAAATGGTTATTAACTCCAGGTGCATTGCTTGCTCAAAATGCGCTCGCCATAGTGAGAAACCTGGAGCCTTCCTGTTCCTCCACCGATCGTAGTAACGCGATATTCATAGTCATTGTTGTAAAAGATGTAGTCATCGCCCTCACGGGTGCCATTGTTTAAGAACAGCCCTTGAGTCTGATAAGAGAAGGTTTCACTACTGGCAGGCCCGACAAAGCGGATTGTGATAGTATATCCACCGCACTGAAGCGTTGCGATACGACCATTCATCTGTTGAGCCACGAGCAAAGGGTTTTGTAGCGGAGTGGTTGCCCTCACAGATGGGGCTGTTAATGCTGCCTCGACACACGCCATGCAAACAATCGCCGCCAAACGAATCGGCCATTCTTTTGTAGTAATCATAGAGAAAACTCAGTTGTGGTTTACTTAACCCAAACTGTAGGAGGATTACTTAAGTTTGTCTACAACTCTAAGTTCGGGGCAAAACCTATCAAAATGTTGGGTTATGCAAGTTTTAAATTTTGAATTTTGGATTGCCTTTTGCCCTGGTTCACAGGCTAACAATGCCTTGTTTGACAGCCGAGATGACAGCCTGGGTGCGATCGCTTACCTCTAGCTTACTTAAGATGTGACCGATATGAAATCTGACCGTACTTTCTGCAATCTTCAAGTCCGCGCTAATTTGCTTGTTGGTCTTGCCTGCCGTCATCAGACCCAGCACTTGTAATTCTCGTTTGGTCAATTGTGGTGTAACCATAGACTGTTGACTAGCAAGTAACGGTTAACAGCTTAGTTTAGACGACCAACCTAAGCCTGTCGCCCGCTCACGGATGAGTTCTGGATCTAGCAGAATGTTGGGTGATGATCACGACAAGCTGACGATACCCCGGTTCACTGCCGTAATCACGGCCTGAGTGCGATCGCTAACGCCCAACTTACTCAAAATATGGTTGATGTGAAATCGAACTGTACTTTCAGCGATGTCCAGGTTTGCACTAATTTGTGGATTGGTTTTGCCCTTTGCCATCAGTTGCAGCACCTCTAACTCACGATCGCTCAGTTCTGGCATAGTCATTCGTTGTACTAGCTTAGCCCCTACCTGCGGTGGAATATAGGGTTGGTTTTGGTAAACGGTACGAATGGCCGTTAACAGGTCTTCTAACTTAGCTCCCTTCAGCAGGTATCCTTTTGCCCCGGCCTGTATGCTGCGATAAATATCCTCATCGCTATCGTATGTCGTGAGCACAATAATTCTGGCTTGGGGGAACTTGGCTCGAATTGTTGCGATCGCTTCTACTCCACTGATTTCGGGCATCCGCAGATCCATTAACGTCACATCGGGTTGATGCTGTTGGTACAGGGCGATCGCCTCTCTACCGTTGTAAGCATGACCAACAATGGTAATACCCGGTTCACGCTGCAACAGTAGAGCTAGCCCTTGCCCTACGACCGGATGATCATCTGCCAGCAAGACACGAATCACTGTATCAGGAATGTCCATCGATTGACTCCCGATTTACCCTGACCTGGACTTCTGTTCCCTGGCCTAGAGCCGTTTGAATGGTCAGTTGAGCGCCAATGTGATCTGCCCGCTCCTGCATTCCCATTAGGCCAAAGCCACTATCCTCTGACCTAGCGCGAGTGGACTGACCACTCCAGACAAACCCTTTCCCATTGTCTTTAACCTGCAAAACACATTGGGTCGTTCCAAACCTTAAAGTCAGTTGAACTTCAGTTGCCTCAGCATACTTGGAAGCATTCATCAATGCTTCCTGCCCGATCCGCAGTAAATGATCTTCCACCCATGGTTGGAGCGGATAGCGATCGCCCTCACAGCTACAAAGCACTGATGTATCCGTATAAGCAAACAGCGACTTAGCCAGCAGACAGAGCGCCGTATAAAGATCATCTTGCTCAAGATATTGGGGTCGCAACGCCGCCACCGATCGCCGTGCTTCCGCTAACCCTGTCTGAGCTAATTCATAGCTGGTTTGCAGGCACATCTCAGCAGTCGTGGGGTCGGTCGCCATTGCCAGGGATGCTACCTCTAAATGCAAGAGAATACTGGTAAACGATTGCGCCAAACTATCGTGAATTTCCCGCGCCATCCGGTTGCGCTCTTCTAGCACTAAGGCTACCTCAGCTCGCCTGCGGTCAGTAAGATCCAGAATGAACCCGATCGAAATTTCCTGCTCTGGATCAAAGGCGACGTGTCCCACGAGAATGGGAACTCGACTCCCGTCTTTGCGGTAATATTCCTTCTCAAAAGGGGTAAATGTTCCTGTTGTTCTTAAGGCTGTGGTGGCCTGATGATCAGTCTCACGATATTCCAGTGGAGTCATCTTTTTCCAATTTATTTTCCCTGCATACAAATCCTCACGGGTATAGCCCACCATATTCAAAAAGGCATCATTGGCTTCAAAAAACTGGCCATCGAAATGAGATTCAGCAACTCCAAGCAGACTAGCTTCCACGAACCGCTTAAATTTTGCTTCACTCTGCCGCAGTGCTGCTTCTGCCTGTTTTTGCTGACTAAGATCGACTACAAAGCCAATAGTTTGTTGCAAGGCACTATCAAAAACGACGCAACCGAATAGAACAGGGACACAACTCCCATCCTTGCGATAATATTCCTTTTCAAAAGGAGTACACACGCCAGTCTCTTGCTGCTCTTCCAGGGCTTGCCGATCCACAAGATGGTATTGAGAAGGGGTCATTTCAACCCAATTCATCTGCCCTGCGTGCAAGTCCTCTCGCGTGTAGCCCACCATGTCCAAAAAAGCGTCATTCGATTCAAAAATCCTGCCACTAAAGTCTGCCACGTACACCCCAATCAGGTTCGCTTCAATCAACCGCCTGATCTTGATGTCATTCTGCTGTAGTTCCGGTGCGGATTGCGGCTGTATTTGAGTACCAATAAACCGCGTATGGCTAGTAAACCACCAAGTTAGCCAGCTTCCAATCATGCTACCCAATACCAGAGCCACAACACCTACCGATACTGTGATGGAAATCTCAGCGTGAATTGGATCCATGACATTGAAAAATCACTTTCAAACCCAGCCAAATTAACCATATCACCTCCTCCCTTTATCCATACTTTGCTGCCAATTGTGTTGCGTGTCATGACGTGGCAGTATACGTGTTAGTCAGGACGGGGTATAGGGGTTCCACTCCTATGAGGGCAACGCTCCTATACCACCTACGAACCAAATGTCTTACCCTTCCTGAGGATAGCTATAACTGGATAGGCGGACGCCACCATTTCAGCGCGAGATGAAACGTTTAAATTGCGAAACATCCGCTTCATTGCTTGCCTGACTGAGTTTTCTGTAATCCAGAGTGCGGTACCAATTTCTTTGCTGGTTAATCCTTGGGCAACCAGTTCTGCAATTTGAGTTTCGCGGGGCGTTAATCGTGTGCAATTCAGTGAAGTGATGGCATTTGCCGTTCTAAAAAGGCACATCATCGTCATCTTCGTCGATGTTCTCGCTATCTTCTGAAGGCTGCCATGAATCCGAGATAAGGCTGGTTTCCTGGACAGTGGTTTGGGTAGGGGTGGCTTCTGCGGAAGCGGGAACTGCCTCATCCAGATCCACAACTTTGCCATTGAAAAAATCAGCCAGTTGTCTGGCCGATCGCGTCACCTCGTCTTCCTGCCAGGATTCTGGAGACTCAGAAACTTGAGAAGCCCAGTCTGGGGTAAACGGAGCCTCAGATACCGGGGAATCCGCCAATTTGCGTTGGGGACTAGTAGATGGCTCAGAGGTGTATTCTAAGGTCGCAGGATTGGCTGGAACGAGGTTTGCGGGTGGAGAAGCTGCTTCGGACTTGGGCTTGGTTGAGCTAACGGCTTCTAGGCGCACCTGCACCTTGTATCCTAAAACGGCCTCGAATCCGGCTTCCAGATTAACTAGCTTACTCTTGATGTTTTTGTGCCATTGCTCAGTAAGGCCAACGATCGCCTCTTTGCTAGTCAGGTTCAGTAAACAGCCCTGCTGGCTCAGCAGCGCCCTAGTCGAGGGTTGCAATTGTTGCAGCACCTGTGGCCAAACCTGGTTAGGGTCTGACATCTCGGATGGTACAGCGAGCTGAGTTGTGTCAACTGGCGCGCTCACGGAAGGCGGGGCAGCCATCAGTGCTGGGGAAGCTATGGACATTCCTAGTTCTGGTTTCACAGTAGGTTTGCTAGGAGCAACAGGATTTGGCTCGGCTACGACTGGTTTGGAGGCTGGTTTGACAGGTTCTCCGAGTGGGACAATGGGATTCGCACTGGGTGCGATCGCCCCCGGCAACAACCCCATGAGCGTCACCTCCAGCCACAGCCGAGGTTGGGTCGTATTTTTGACCTGGACTTCGGCACTGCGTAGATGTTGCTGTCCGGCCAGAATGTCGTTGACTGGCATAGACTGAGCTAGTTGAACCAACACTGTCCAAGTTGGCGAAGTCAGTGCTACTAAATCCGATCGCGTCGGGGCAGTTTTAGCAATTAGCAAATCGCGGTAAAAGCTGGCAAAGTTCTGCAACACGGTCAGCGGTTCGCGTCCACGATCGAGCAGTTGTCGTGTGCTGTCCAGTAAAGCTTCTGGGTTATTTTGTCCGATCGCCTCTAGCAACGCCAGCAAGTCGCGCTCTGGCACTGATCCGACCAAGTTCCACACCTGCTCTGGGTCAATCTCCTCGGATAACAAACTCAGTTGATCTAACAAGCTTTGGGCATCGCGCAGGCCGCCTTGAGCTAACTGACCCACTAGCGTTAGAGCTTCTGGTGTAATCGCAATTTCTTCTTGTTCAGCAATCCATTGCAAATGCTGCACCATGTCTTCTAACGGAATGCGGCGAAAATCAAACCGCTGACAACGGGAAATAATGGTGGGGAGTACTTGTTGGGGATCGGTGGTGGCCAGCACGAATACAACGCGATCGGGCGGTTCTTCTAGAGTTTTCAACAGTGCATTAAAGGCGGCCTTGCTCAGCATGTGCACTTCATCAATGATGTAGAGCTTGTAGCGGCATTGCACTGGTGCGAATTGGGCTTTTTCAATTAAGTCACGAATATTGTCAACACCAGTGTTGCTGGCTGCATCAATTTCAATCACATCTAGAGCGGAACCATTGGCAATACTTTGACACACATCACATACCCCGCAGGGTTCTGGGGTAGGCTTGCTGGCTTGGAGGCAGTTGAGCGATTTGGCGAAAATCCGCGCACTGGAGGTTTTGCCGGTTCCCCGCGCTCCAGTAAACAAGTAAGCTGGCGCAATTTTTTCCTGTTGTAGGGCGTTGCAGAGGGTTTGGGCGATCGCCGCTTGCCCAACTAATTCGGAAAAGCGTTGGGGACGATACTTGTGATGCAGTGGTTCGTAGGTCATAGGTTAATCCCAACAGGCTTTCTTTAGCGTAGGCGATTGAATGTTGGAACGTCCGTTAAGATACAGGCAGTAACGCTGGGAACGATCACTATGCTGAAGAAGTATTATCCCTGGCAGTGTTTGCCCTCTTCAGAAGAATTGCCCGATTCTGACGATACGCCCGTGGATAACGAACTGCAAGATCTGATGCCCAGTCTGCTGAAAATGATTCTGGCAAGTCTGTGGAAAGACCGCATGGATTGGTTTTTTGGGGTTGATATGGGTATCTACTACGACCCAGAGGAACCCGCGATCGTCCCCGATGGCTTTCTCAGTATTGGCGTAGAGCGGATTGTTGATGAAGAACTACGGCTCAGCTATGTGCTGTGGGAAGAAAACAACATCCCTCCCATTTTTGTGCTGGAAGTAGTTTCTCGCCGCTATCGAGGTGAATACAGCCGCAAGAAGGCGTTTTATGCGGAATTGGGTGTGCTTTACTACTTCATTTACTCTAGTCGTCGCCGCCGCAAGCCCCCGATCGAAGCCTACAAGTTAGTCAATGGTGAGTATGTGCCACTTATGGGCAATCCCATTTGGTTACCAGAAATTAATTTGGGCATTGGCCGCGAGCGAGGTACCCATCAAGGCATTACGCGAGAATGGCTGTACTGGTACGACCAGGCAGGCCAGCGCTACCCTACCCCAGAGGAACGAGTTGAAGAGGCTGAACAACGAGTTGAAGAGGCTGAACAACGAGTTGAAGAGGCTGAACAACGAGCCGAGCAAGCCGAGCAGCGGGCTGCACGTCTAGCAGCTCAGTTACAGGCGTTGGGACTTGACCCGGATAATGTCTGAAATTGCGATCGCTATGACTGATCTTCCCAAAATCCAACACCTGTACACCGACGGTGCCTGCTCTGGAAACCCTGGCCCTGGCGGCTGGGGAACCGTAGTGTACTTTGTCGATGGGTTGCGCCACGAAATGGGCGGAGCCGAAGCCAACACCACCAACAATCGCATGGAGATGCAAGCTGCGATCGCCGCACTCAAATTTTTTCAAGACAGCGGCCAAACAGAGGCTGTCAATCTCTATACCGACAGTGAGTATGTCAAGAATGGCATCACTCAATGGATTAGAGGCTGGAAGCAAAAGGGCTGGAAAACAGCAGCGGGCAAAGCTGTGCTTAACCAGGATCTGTGGCAACAACTGGATGCGCTTAATTCATCTAAGGTGAAGTGGCACTATGTTAAAGGGCATTCTGGCAATGAAGGCAACGATCGCTGCGATGCGATCGCCCGTGCCTTTTCCCTAGGACAGCAACCCTCCCTAGTACGCTACAACGGCCAAGCTCAGTCAGCTAACCCTACGTTATCCTCTTTGCCGAACAGCACATCGCAACCAACAACGATACAATCCGATGTCGTATCCAGTGTCGATTCCCACTCCGACGATACCCCTATGGAACCTTCACCTATTTCCCCTGCTGAATTAGTCGATGACCTGCCGCGAGAAGTCCGCGTTGGACAGCTTCGCAACTTGATTGACACACTTCACATTGCTGACGAAATTGCAGCCAAAGGGTACTTGATTACGAGTTCAGAATTGGCAGATTTGATGGATATCAATGCCAGTGCGGTCACTAGCCGTGGTGACAATTGGGTGTGGCGCAACTGGATGGTGTCTAGGGTCAGACGGGAAGGCAACCAAATCTTGTGGCAATTGGAGCGGATTGATTAGGTGTTTCTGGGAAAAGTGCTGGTATGCTCTACACGCCAATGATGTGCGATCGTGCTGCCTTAGCACCAGACTTCTGGCCTCCCCAAATCACCGTTACCTTGCGCTAAGATCGGCTTAGTTCACACGAACTACCACCTCTTAACCCTACGGTTACCTAAACAGGGATGTGGCTGGCCAAGTTCTGCCGATACGCGAAAACATTGCCCCTGTTTCCGAAATTAGCCCAAATTGGGCTGTCTCCTTAAGCAGGAAGTCAGGAAGCACTGCCCATGCAACTCAAGCGATCGACCCCAGCCGCCTTAAAACAAAAGCGTTCTCATCCCAGTGGTGCCGCACCCCAAGCTTTATCTAACTTAGTCCAGGAACTCACCCCTTTCCAAGCACTGCAACGCAGTCTAGGATTGGTGCTCCAAGCCGCTCCCTCAGAATTACGAAATTTAGCCTTACTTAACTTGTTGACCGGGGCAGGCCCCTCAATCACCCTATTCCTGGGTAAGGTAGTGATCGATGAAGCTACACGCCTGATTGGTCAAGCTGCTGGCAGCGATGGCATTGCCCTGTTACTATCGCAACCTGTGTTGTTGTGGAGTTTGGCTATTGCTGTTGGCTTGAATCTTTTGGTCGATTCCATCGACTCGGTGACAAGCAGTTTGTTTGCTTCCTTGCGCGATCGCATCCAGGGACATGCCCACACCCAGGTGTTGCACAAAGTCGCCTACTTTGATGACATTGCCCTGTTTGAAACGCCAGAACTGCTGAACCTAGTGCAACTGGCAGAAAAAGGCATCAGTCGATTGCAACGACTATCGTTCATTGTGGCAGCAACCTTGATGGGGATATGCACCTTTGTCCCGTCGGTGCTGGTATCGGTAACGATCGCCTGGTGGGTTCCGTTGGTTCTTCTCCTGTCCTCATTTCCATCCATCCTGGTCGAACTGAAGTACCACAAGAAAAGCTGGCGTGTAGAAGAAACCCAAGCAGGCATTACCCGTGAAATGGACATTTACGCCCGTGTCCTGACTGGAGAAGCTTACGCCAAAGAACTGCGCCTATTTTCGCTGCAATCAATTCTTCTAGGGCGGTGGCAGGGCTTGTTCAAGCGCATGTTTGATGGCATGGAGCGTGTCCGCCGCCGTGGAGCCCTAGCTGTCATGTTGTGGGCGCTGATTGGGGGATTAGGGGTAGCGCTGCCCTACGTGTATGTGGTGCTGGGCGTGTTACGCGGGCAGTACTCCCTGGGAGATTTGGCGCTCTACACTGGCATTATTTTGCAAGTTCGCCGTAGCCTCTATGTGTTGATTGCCCATACAGGAGATATTTATGACGTAGCTCTGGCAACGGCTCCTATTTTCCAGTTGCTAGATTTGCAACCCCAGCTCCAAAGCAGATCGCAGCAGCCAGACACGATCGCCCCAATTCCACTCCCCACAGTTACCCAACCCACAATCACTCAGGGAATTGAACTGCGGCAGGTAGGCTTTGCCTATCCCGGTGGACACAAACCCATTTTGCAGGGGATTGACCTGCACATTCGCCCTGGCGAAATGATTGCTTTGGTGGGTGAGAATGGAGCAGGCAAAACCACCCTAGCCAAGTTGCTGTGCCGTTTGTACGATCCGACGGCAGGCAATATTTCTTGGCATGGATGTGATCTGCGATCGCTCGACTTACAAAATCTGCGATCGCGCATTGCCGTTGTTATGCAAGACTATGCCCGCTTCCCAGCGACTCTGCGAGAAAATGTGGGTTGGGGACATTTGCCTAGTTTGCAGCGAGATAACGACATTCAAACCGTTTTGCAAGAAGCTGGGATAGCCTCCCTTGTACCTGACCTAGAGCATGGGCTGGAAACCCCGCTGGGAAAGCAATTGGAAGAGGGGGTTGATCTTTCTGGTGGCCAGTGGCAGCGTGTGGCGATCGCCCGCGCTCTATTGCGCCTGTCCAATGCCGAACTGCTCTTATTCGATGAACCCACGGCTGCCCTCGATCCTAAAAATGAGCATGAAATTTACGATATTTTTCGTACGATCGCCCGTGGCCGCATGACGGTTGTCGTCAGTCATCGACTTGCCCTAGCCAAGCTAGCCGATCGCATCATCGTACTAGAGCACGGCAGAATTGTGGAAGATGGTGACCACAACCAACTCATGGCTCAGAAAGACCGCTACTACACCATGTTTAGCCGCCAAGCCAGCAGCTACCTCTAGCCCTAGTGGCCAAAACCCTTTCGAACACTGCGATTAGATCACTTGGGACGCAGATAAGCTTGGTTTGCTCTGACGTAGCAATCATACGCTTCGCCATCTGCACTGCGAACTCGCATCCAGGGCTTGCCCACACTATCCGTGGCATTTTGTAGCACCTCATCAGATCCGCCTCGACCAACATCCGCTTGCAAGACAGTTCCTTGCTGAAATTGACGAACGATCGCCGCTTGACGATCGGGCTGACTCCGACAATTCAACCGTGTTACCACAACCTGCCACAGATGACCGGGTTGCAGCTTTTTGTTAGAAACACGACCTAATGTATAAGAAACATTGCCAAAATAATCACCATCTTTGTTAGATTTTGCAGGTGGATAAAGCGACTCATTCCAGTCCACAGCCTGAACTGGAATAGATAGCAATAGTGGAAGAATCCACTGAATAGTATGCATAAAAACTCTAGCTAGAAACCGTTTCAGCCTGTTCTAAAAAGGATTGAAGTTGTTTGATTTGGAAAGTTTGACTTAGTTGACGCACCTGAGTGACAAAACTTTCTAGCTGAGGTGAAGTTTGCTCTAAATCAGCAATATGTTCTTGAATGTCTAAAACAGCTCCCATACGCGCTAGGTGTAGCAACTCCTTGAGAATTTCAGGTGGTATGGGTGGTAGAGCTACTGGAGTAGGTGCGATCGCAGCAGGTTCACTAACCATATGGTTTGCATAAATCCATTCCAAATCCAGCCATTGTCCCAATATATCTAGCAACGCTTGCAGGCGAATTGGTTTGGAAAGAAAACCATTGCATCCTACAGCGTAGCTAGTTTGCTCATCTTGGTCAAAAGCACTAGCTGACGTGGCAATGATGACCAAATCAGCCAAAATGGGTGACTGCCGAAGTTGTTGGGTAGCCTCAAACCCATCCATCACAGGCATAACTAAATCCATCAAAATAATATCGGGTCGACACTGAGCCACGTAATCCAAACATTCCTGCCCGTTAGTCACCTCAGCTACATGAAATCCCAACGGTAACAAAAAATTTCTCAGCACCGAACGATTTTCACATCGCTCATCCACAATTAAAACGTGACGTCTGGCTCCGACATAGCCAATGATTTCGGCTGGTGGATTTTCAACCAATGCTACCCACTCTTGTACCGTAGGCAATTCAATCTCTAACCAAAAGGTGCTGCCCTGACCCAGATGGCTTTTAACCTGCAATGTTCCTCCCATTAACTCAGTCAAGCGACGGCTAATAGCCAGTCCTAAGCCCGTTCCTTCTGCCTGCATAGACTTGTTCCCCACCTGCTGAAATGGCAGGAAAATGCGCTCCAAATCTTCAGGGGCAATGCCAACACCTGTGTCTTCTATCTGTAAGCGGATTCGTGTGCTAGCTTGGACAAAACCAACTTTAAGTGTGACGCCACCAGTATTTGTAAACTTGATGGCGTTGCTGAGTAGGTTGATCAGCACTTGCCGCAATCGCCGCTCATCTCCCAAAACAGCATCTGGTAAGGGTGTGAGTGGCTCGTAAAGAAAACAAATCCCCTTTTCGCTGGCGCGCAGGGAGAATAAATCGACGATCGCTGCAAGGAAATTATTTAGAGAAAACTCATGGGGGTGAACTTCCATCTGACCCGCCTCAATCTTAGACAAGTCCAACACATCGTTGATTAGGGTCAGCAAATGTTCGCCGCACTGATGAATAACATTGATACCATGAGCTTGGGCTGGAGTTAAGGTCTGGTCGCGCTGCAAGATTTGGGCATACCCCAAAATGCCATTCAGTGGCGTTCTTAGTTCGTGGCTCATGTTAGCCAGAAATTCAGTCTTGGCTCGGTTGGCCACTTCCGCAGTTTCTTTGGCACGTTCTAAGTCGATCGCAGCCTGTCGCCGTTGCTGCGCCTCAAACGCCAATGCCACTAAGTCAGCTACAGAGCGAGCAAAGGCTTGATCTTGAACGGACCAATGGTGTACGGCATCAGTGCGTTCAGCACACACGACACCAACCGTTTCGCCTCCCACACGAATGGGGGTATCTAACATAGCTGTAATGCCTAGTGGCTGCAAGTATGACTCGTACAACTCTTGTGTCCGAGGATCAGTACAGGCATCATCTGCGGCGATTATTTCTGCTGTTTTCAACGCTTGGAAATAGGCTGGGCACTGGGTAACTGGCAAGATCATTCCAGTGGAATGAGACTGTGTGCTGTGCTCGAACAAGTCAATGCAACGAATCGCGCTACAGTCCTCGGTGTATAGCCAGACACTAGCACGCTCGATTCCCAGGCACTTAGTCGTCACAGTGGCAAACTGCTGAACGGCTGCCTCAAAATCTCCTTGATACAAGGCTTTGTTACTAGCCAATGCGACTAAGGATGCATTTTGCCGTGCTAGCTGTTGCTCCCGCTCTTGCAGGATAGTGGTCTGCTCCTGAATTTCTGCTGTTAGCGTTTCGTTAGTTTGCGTTAAGTCTGTTAATACCTGCCGCACTTGGGTCGCCGTCTGTTGGAAGGTGTTTACTAGACCATCAAATTCCGACACATTGATAGTAGGCAGGGTTGGCATTTCTGAATCCTGGAAGATCGCTTGCGTTGCAGCATCGAGTTGGGCGATCGCACTACTCAACCAGCGGGTCAGTATTGTACCGAGAGTAACTGCACCCCCTACCCCCATCACAAGCATAAGGGTGGACAGCTTAAGCGTGGCTGTGGCGTCTTGGGTGCTGCTGTGTAAAGCAACCCAATCCATAAGACTAGCCATGCCTAGTAGTAGCGCTACTGGCGGAATAACTAGGAGCGATCGCAGCGATAACTTCCAACCTCTAATCCACGACAGTCTCATCCAATGCCCCCCTTGCCAACGTTCCACAAGCTTACCTCCCAAAACTGCAACGTGAAGGGCAGAGGCACACGCCTACCCTGACTAACTATTCTCTACCCTTCATAACTATTTACTTCCCTGATGATTGCCTATCGCCTCTTTACAACTATTTATTTACTTATGGCTTAACGGCCATTTGAAGGTTTTTGTAACTGCGTGAGAAAACCTTGACTATAGGTTTTTGCCTCAATAAATTACGGAGTAGTTTTGTATACCATGCTGTTTTGTATAGCAAAATACAGAATGAGATTCGATGACTTGATGGAATCTGTTAATAGTGTTTCCTGTTATTTGCCTCGGGTTAATGCAAGAGCCATTTGTTGTTTATTTCTAAATACTTGCTTCTCCGAAATTTAGGGTTGCACCTGTCACTCACGATTGAACTAGTGCGGCTAAACGGCAAAGATGCACATGAGGAAACTATCCACCCGCTAAGGACTATACACATGTACAGATTGACCCCTAGAAAATACCCACAACGTGGGAGGAAGAAGCCACTTTCATTGGTTCCTAGATGGTTCCGCCAGCTCTCACCCAGTTGGCAAGCTTCTGTTCCTATTGCGTTGTTAATCTTTCTATTTTGGAATGCGGCTGCGATCGCGCAGGATGCTCCTAAGCTTGAAGATGTTGCCAAGACAGCCGACACCCTCAAAGTTGGGCTAGATACCCTATGGGTGCTTCTGGCTGGCATGCTTGTCTTCTTTATGAACGCTGGTTTCTGTATGTTGGAAACTGGGTTCTGCCGCCAAAAGAACGCTGTTAATGTCTTGGCTAAGAACCTAATCGTCTTTGCACTGTCTACCATTGCATTCTGGGCGCTTGGCTTTGGCCTTATGTTCAGCAGCGGTAGCGACTTTGTTGGAAGCGGTGGATTCTTCCTGAGCGGTGAAGACAATAGCCCTGCTACGGGTGATGCCTACAAAGGTATCTTTGGTTCCCTCAACTGGACTGGCATTCCTCTTGCTGCTAAGTTCTTTTTCCAGCTGGTGTTTGCTGGAACAGCCGCCACGATCGTGTCAGGTGCGGTAGCTGAGCGGATTAAGTTTGTTACCTTCCTCATCTTCAGCTTGCTGCTGGTCGGAATTGCTTACCCCATCACAGGTCACTGGATCTGGGGTGGTGGTTGGTTGGCTAAGCTAGGCTTCTATGACTTTGCTGGCTCCAACGTTGTGCACGCCGTGGGTGGCTGGTCAGCTCTCATGGGTGCGGCATTTCTTGGCCCCCGGATTGGCAAGTACGCTTCTGATGGCACTCCTAATGCCTTGCCTGCGCATAACATGGCGATCGCAACTTTGGGTGCACTAATTTTGTGGTTGGGTTGGTTTGGTTTCAACCCCGGTTCCACCATGAGTGTTGGTGATGGTTCACTAATTGCTCACATTGCTCTTACCACCAACACTGCGGGTGCTTTCGGTGGTGCTGCAGCTACCATCACAGCTTGGATTCTTTTGGGCAAGCCAGATCTTTCCATGATTATCAATGGCATCCTGGCTGGCTTAGTGGGTGTCACAGCGTCTTGTGCATTTGTTAGCTTGCCCTCCGCAGCCATTATTGGCATTGTTGCTGGCATCTTGGTGGTGTTGGCTGTTGGCTTCTTCGATCGCATCAAGATTGATGACCCAGTGGGTGCTATCTCGGTGCACCTGGTTAACGGTGTCTGGGGTACCCTGGCGCTGGGGCTGTTCAGCCAGGGTGAAGCTTTTGGTGCTGTTCCTGCTCCCAAACCTGGTCTACTCTTCGGTGGTGGCATTGAGCAACTGTGGTACCAATTCCTCGGCGTCATTACTGTAGGTGGTATGACAGTCCTGCTCTCCAGTATTTTCTGGTTAGCGCTTAAGGCTATCATGGGTCTTCGGGTCTCTGAAGAGGAAGAATCGTTGGGACTCGATATTGGCGAACATGGGATGGAAGCTTACGCTGGCTTTGTCAAAGAAGCAGGTGGTGTTTCTGCCGGTTCGACCAGCATTTCTAGTGGTTCTAGCATTACGGGTACCAGCCCCTACTAGTCCGCAAATTTCGTTAATTTGCGATCCAGAAGGAGGTAATTGCATGCCTCCTTCTGGATTTTTGATGATAGCAAGTCGTAATCAACTATTGATTTAGACATGCAACTTTATGTAATCACTAGCCAAACTGTGAGCTAACTATTGGGTCTATGGATTGCTCAAATCCCTAGAACCGTTCTGCGTAATCCTGCTAAGAGCATAGGCAAAGGCATGTCATCATTTTGAATAGAAAGTCTGAAGCTAGGAC
>Ga0224722_1000166_pt1 | contig 38082 bp, 22 predicted proteins | sample Balambano_FR1_Me_FD_161646 | JGI IMG/M metagenome (GOLD analysis project Ga0224722, IMG submission 161646) | Freshwater sediment microbial communities from Lake Towuti, South Sulawesi, Indonesia - Balambano_FR1_MetaG | ecosystem: Environmental > Aquatic > Freshwater > Lake > Sediment | place...
CACCGCCACCTGCGCCTGCGCCGACAGTCGCGCTGTCGGCGCAGGCGCAGGTGGCGGTGGCGGTGGCGGTGGTGCGGTAGGTTCAGGCTGCCCAGGCTGTGTAGGTGGCGCAGTTGGCACAGGCGGTGCAGGTGGCACAGGCGGTGCAGGTGGCTGGAAAGGCGGCCCTTCGCGGGTGGGTTCAGGTCGCTGTTCAGGCGTCTCGATGGGCGGTCGAGGTCCGCCGGCCTGCGGCGGCAAAATGACCGTGGCTCGCGCGCCGGGTTGCGGCTGCGGCGGTCGGGGCCCACCCGTTTGCGGTGGCAGGATGACCGTGGCCCGAGCCTCAGGCGTCGTGGACGGCGCCCCGGCCGTCGGTGGCACTGGCGTCGGTGATGGCGATGGCAATGGCGACGTCACAGGGCTGGGCGTAGGTGTCTTCTCAGGCGTTTCGGTCGGGTCTTCGCCCTCTATTTCAGGGTGTTCAGTCGGCTCTGCACCGATGGCCTCATCTGCGTCATCATTCGCGTCTTCTGGCTCGTCCTCCGAAGGAACGGGTTGTGATTCAGGGGCGGGAACGGGAATTTGGGGTTGCGCAGGTGTATGCTGCGTTTGCAACCTTACTTTTTCATATGCCCGTGCCAGCGCCTCGCGCGCGGCCGGGTTGAGATGTTCTCCACCTTCTTCTTCGTCCTGGTCATGCAGCAGGCTCATGGCTTGGTTCACTTGATTGCCAAAGCGCCTCACGAAATCGGACGGCGGCTCATGGTGTTGTGCGGCCAGAAGATCCAGTTCATGGGCGCGCCGGTCGGCAAATTCCACGAGCAACGCCAGCTTGCGATTGTCGTTGCCGGCAAACGTGATGCGCACATCCTCGCTCCAAATCTTGATCGGGTATGCGGGATCGGTTGGCGTCGCGCTCTGCGCCGCAACCACCGCCCCGCCGAAAATCAAGGCGGCGCCAATGGCCAATGCGGCCGACACAGGGCGGAGCGCTGGTGCGAAGATGCGGCTGCGTAGCATGGTTTGCCAACTGGGCTTTGGCCTGTCAGGCTGACCCGATGCCATCGTCTGGGCAAGCGCCAGGAAGGCAGCGCGGCTTTGCCGAGCGCGTTGCGCATTGCGCGGAGGCGTGGCGCGCAGTGTTTCGAGCACGGCAGCCAGCTCTGGCTCGATTGGCAGGTTTGTATCCTCGGCGTTTGAAGCAGATCCCATGTCTTTACGCCGCGTTTGCGGCCTCCACTAACAGGCGTCGCAACGACGCCAGCGCACGATGCTGCAATGACTTGACTGCGCTAACTGGTTTGCCTATCGCAGCGGCGACTTCCTCATTCGTCATTTCTTCGTAAAACTTCAGCACGACCACCTGCCGTTGATCGGGTGTCAGCGCAATCAGCATGGCGCGCACATGATCGTTGGCGATCTTGTCCATAACATGTTGCAGCAGCCCAGAATCGTGATGGTCGGACAAGAAGAGATGATCGTCATCGCTCAGTTCATCCAGCGATATTGCCGCCGCGGCGCTATTGCGGTAATGGTCAGTAATCAGATTGTGTGCAACACGATACAAATATGGGCCGAGATATTCACGAGGCCCGCCATCATTTTTCAGTGATGTGAGAAAGCGACTGAACGTCTCCGTGACACAGTCCTCAGCCAGAGTCTCGTCGCTCAGCAGGCGTATGGCGTAGCGATATAGCGCCGGACTGAACAGATCGTAGATCTCAGTCAGCGCCTGCATATCCAGCTTTCGCGCGCGCTGCAGGAGCGCCTGCTCCGAGTTCATTGGGGCATTTAACAATCAAGACGTGAAACGGGCCGAATGGATACGGGTTTCTTGACGATTCACCCCCTGGTGCCTTCAGTGGGCTAACGCGCAGCGCCGCCGGAGCGTCTGGAACGGTCTATTTCCCAATAATTGCAGCCAGCCGTATCCAGAATCTAGGTTCTGCGTCTTATTAGGTGCCGTGTGCAGCGCGCAGCGCATGCGGCTGCGTAGGCCGATGCAATCCCCCCCTCGAATGTATCGGCCTACGCAGAGCTAATCCGGGCGTCGTCTTACGCCCGCACAGGGCCTTCTCCTACGACGACTCCGCGGCGATACGCTATCGTCGGCCAGTGACAGTCAAAACTATGGTCAACCAAACCGAACCGGAGCAAAATCTGCAAGATGACGTGACTGCGCTGGGCCGCGGGAAGTGTTGAAGGTCGAAACGTGCAAGCCACCGGTCGAGAAAATCAACGCACAGACGGCAGCCGAAAAGGTGCCGCGAGGAGAGCGCCCGGGCACCACGCATGTCGTTACGCCGCTGCGTCCGGCGTGAGCAAGTCCACGTGCAACCTGACCCCCCGCCCCGGCGCCGAGTCAATTGTCAACAGCCCACCGGCCGACCACACCCGCTCCTGAATGCCCATCAACCCCAGGTGGCCGGTGTGAACAAAGTCGGTGAGTGCGGGAGGTGTGACGAAGCCTCGCCCGTCGTCATATATGTCCAATTGCACGCGCTGCGGCTCATAGGACAACCTTACAGTAAAGACCTTCGCCTGCGCGTGCTTGCGCGCATTGTTTGCGGCTTCTTGCACGACGCGATAAATGGATAGTTCGCGTTTCGTGCCCAGTGGCCTGGGCTGGCCGATGACGTCAAATGTGACGTGCGGTGTGTCCCCCTCAAACGTGGCTTGCAGCAACAGTTCCAGGGCCGGGATGAGGCCCAAATCCTCCAACAAACGCGGCCTAAGGTCACGAATGATCTGCCGCACACTGTGTATGGTGTCATTCACCAAGTTGCGTAGATGTGCCAGTTGGGCTTTATAGGCGGGATCGGCTGCGTCGGTCTGATAGATTTCGATCTGGCGCGCGATCGCAAACATCTCCTGGACTGTTTCATCGTGCAACTCGCGGGCGATGTGCCGCCGTTCTTCCTCCAGGGTCTGGGTGATGGCGCCGGCGTAGCGGCGCAAGCCGACGCGATACGCGTTGATCTGCGCGGCCATGGTGTCGAAGGCCGACCCCAGCGTATCAATTTCCTCGATGCCGCTCGTCCTGGTCGGCTCGACGGTGCCGCCCTCTGCCAGCCGGGTGCTCTGGTCGGCCAGCCAGCCCAGTGGCGAAGCAACGCGGCGCACGCCGCGCCACAATAGCACCAACACGACAAGAATTACGGCAGCACAAATCGCCAGCAGCAGCACGCTTTGCCACCGCACGGGCGCCACAGCGACATCCCAGGGTTCTTGGGTGATCACACCCCAGCCTGTGTCCTTGACTGGCGCGAAATCAACGATCAATTGCTCACCTTCCGGCGAGGTCCAGAACAAGCCATTTGTCTCTCCGGCCAGCACGCGCTGCACAAACGGCAAGTCACTCAGGTTTGTGCCGGCCATGCGCGGGTCGTGGTGAAAGAGGACGCGGCCCTGCCGGTCTATCAGGTAGGCGAAACCGTTGTCACCCATCGTCATCGTAGCCAGCAACTCCGTCATCAAGGCATCTTGCATGAACACGCTGCCCAGCAACGCGCCATCGTAGTTCCCTGCACCATCGAACAAGGGTACGCCGACGATGACGTAGTTCGCGCCGGTGTTTGGATCTAGCACGACGTCGCTGATGGAGGGATTGGGGTTATCAGCAGATGGGATGTGGCCCTGACTCACCGCCATCTTCGCTATCTGGGTCACACTGGCCGGAACGCCGACGCCGATGACATGGCCGCTGGCGTCGAGGAGTTCAAGCCCGGCAAATAAATTCTGCGGATTCGAGACGGATTGGCGTAGCGCGGCTTGGGGCACGTTATGCTTTGAGGCTAGCAAAAGATGATCACGAGCGATCGACTGAAGCACCTCGGTGTATTCGCGAATTTCATGTTGCTCATAGTCCGCCGCCAGCGTTGCCATCTCGCTATCGCGATTGAGCAATAACGCCGACACGACGTCCTGGTGGATGAGGAGCGACGCGACGGTAAGCGCGATCATCGCCACCGACAGCGGCGCGACGATCCGGAACGTGAAGTAGGACAGCAGCGAACTACGTTGTCTCCAGCGCATAGGCCGGCCCTCCCCAGGCCCGACTTAACGATCGAGGCTCAGCCACCCCAACCGGATACCGGTGAGCACGGCGTCGAGCCGCGAGTGCACATGCATCTTGTCGAACAGTTGTGCGAGGTGTGTTTGCACCGTGCGGTGGCTGATGGAGAGTTCCTCGCCGATCTCCCGGTTGCTTAGACCACGCGTCAGCAACTGCAAGACACGCAACTCTCGTTCAGTCAATGGCTCCACCGCAGGCTTATCCCCGGTCTTTCTCTGAGCAGAGGGCTCGCGCGCCACTTGCATGACCAGCTTGCGGGTAATGCTGGGATCGAAGGGCAAATTGCCGTCGCGGACCTGATGGATTGCCTCGATCAGATCGGCCACGGGCGCCGTCTTCAGCAAATAGCCGCTTGCGCCTGCGCGCAGCAGGGCGACGACATATTGATCGTCGTCATAGGCCGTGAGCACCAGGACGTGGACATGTGGATCGGCCGCGCGGATGCGCCGGGTTGCCTCCAGGCCGGATAACACCGGCAAGTGCACATCCATGACCACGATGTCCGGCTTGAAGGTGTGCACCAACGCAACGGCGCTTTCACCGTCGGCCGCCTCGGCCACGATCTCCAAATTCGGGGCGCGCCTCAACAGCTCTGCTGTGCCCTCCCGGAACATCGCATGATCGTCAACAAGGATCAGCCGAATTACCCCCGCCACATAGGCAGTATAGCGTAGGCCAATCGTACTGCAAATGTAGGCATCCTATTACTGCAACAATCAGCAGACATGCGCTTGCGGTACTAGAGGCAATCTACATATAGTGAATATAGCGAGTTTATGCCGTGCATTTCACGCATGGCATGTTTGTACTTTTTTGCTTATTCAACTGTGCATCTGCGCGTCCCACGCGCACTAACTGTCTAAGAACAAAAGGGGGAATGTCTATGCAAGTGACCAGCCGATAAGCCAATAAGCAGATGCCTTGGATATCTCGACACCGGAACAGCCTGTCCTTGATTAAACCGATCACGATCACACTGATCACATTGACCAAAGGAGTGCAACATGTACAGCCATGCACTGCGCAGTGGGCCCGGCCGGCGGCTGGGCTATCCCCTTTTCCTTTCTCTGTGTTTGATTCTGACCACCCTGGCTGGGCCATTTGTCGCCCGCCCCGGCGCGGTGACCGCTCAGACTACGCCAGCAGTCACATTTGTCGCGCCCGACGATGGCGCAATCCTGTATGGCCCTGTGACCCTGCGGGCCAACGTGAGTGGCACGACGGCGACCAGCGTGCAGTTCTTCTATGATCCGCACGAAGATGATGAGCCGGAAGTCTCGCTCGGTCTGGCGGCCCTTAACGCCACCAGCGGGTATTGGGAGTTGGCCTGGGATACCCGAACCGTCCTCGACACGTTCAACGACATTGACACCAACCGTCCGCTCGACGGCGTCGAAGACACCACGGTCAACCTGACCAAGCCGCCGACCAGCGACGGCCTGCGCGTGGCTGCCGTTACCGGCGCGGGCAACCTCGGCGCTGCCATTGATATTCGCATCCAGAACATGTTGACGGCGCGCATCTTCCTGCCCGACAACACGGATGACGTGCGCGGCTTCCAGGACCTCGAGGCGCTCATCACTAGCGAGGCCGGGATCGAGAGCGTGCGCTTTGATGTGTATCCGATTTCCTCCGCCGACCCGAGGATGCTCACGCCGTTTGGCGAGTTCGAGTCGCTGGGCGAGCCAGTCCTGAATGCCCAATATGGCCGGAATGCGGATGGCATCTCTCTGGGCAACCCGGTATGGCCAACCGGCACCCCGGCCTACGCGATCGGCGCGGCCACCCTCGAGGGCTCGCGGCGCTGGGTATTCCGCGGCTGGGACACCACGACGGTTCCGGACGGCACGTGGCTGGTCGTGGCGACAGCAGTAGACGATGTGGGCCGCAGGGCCACCTACATGATCCAGACCTTCATCGTCAACAACTTGCGGGTGGCCATCACCGCGCCGGACAATGGCGACACGGTCAGCCGATTCGTCGCCCTCGAAGCGCGCACCAGTTCGTTGACTGGGGCCGACAACGCCGCGCCCGGCAGCCTGTGGCCGGCGACTGCGGTCAACTTCACCATCGGCGCCACCACCATCGCGGCGACCGAGACTCCGCCTGGCAGCGGCCGGTGGCGGGCCGTCTGGAACGGCGACGCGTTCGCCCCCGGCCCCTACACCATCCAGGCCACGGCCACCAACAACAACCCCAATGGCGCCGAGACCGCGACCGATTCCGTGAACGTGACGCTGGCCGCGCCCGGTGCGACGCTGGATGCGCTGTTCCGGTTTGACTGGAGCAACTGCACCCTGCAAGTGTGCTCCTTCCTCGATGGCTCCAGCGGCGGGCCGACATCGTGGCTGTGGAACTTCGGCGATGGCAACACGTCCACCGCCCAGAACCCGACCCACACGTATGCCAACTTTGGCCTGTATGACGTCAGCCTGACGGTGAGCAACGATGGCGGCGCCACCACCGACACCTACACCCGCCGCATCCCGGTGGGCAACACCGGCGTTGTCAGCTTCAACCGCAACGCGCTCAACGACGGGGGGACGCAGTTCATTGACTGGACGTCGGCCTTCAAGAACTTCAACTACACCGTCGGCGCAACCCTGGCCATCCCGGTGATGTGGGAGACCACCGCCGGTGCCGCCGCCTTCAACACGCTGCCCACGGTCGTGTGCGACGATGATGAGACCACCCCCAATCAGACCTGCGTGATCTTCACGCCGGAAGAGGCGACCGGGACAGCGCCCACAATCGTCGGTGCAGCCCAAGATGGCGTGCTGTTTACGATGACGTTCACCGAGGTGCAATACCGAGGTGTGACCGGCATCTTCAAGGGCAAGGCCAACATCCGCGTTGTGGTGAACACCGACTTGGACGGCAACGGCTCGATTGACCAGACCAACCAGCTCGGCACCAATGTTGACGTCACTAATTCCGGCGCGCAAGGCGACGAAAACACGATCGTCCGCATCATCTCGCCCGCCGAAGGGCAGTTCGTCGGCGGCAGCAACGTTCAGGTCACCGCCGGCGTGGTCAGTTCTGTGGCCGCCAACCAGGTCGAGTTCTTTGTGGGCACGACCAGCCTGGGTGTGGACACGAACGGAGCCGATGGCTGGTCGCGGCCCTGGAACACGCTGCTGGTCGCGGACGGCCCGTATCAGCTCACTGCCGTGGCCACCTTTGGCACGCTTACGGCAACGTCGGAGGTGCGCAACGTCACGGTGAACAACGCCGTTCCAGCCGAGCCCACGCCACCGGCGAGCACCTTCCAGATCGGGCGCGTGAGTGACACCACCGGCCAGTTCATCTCCTTTGCCACGGAGATCGAAGAGACGGAAGCCCCCGGCGGCAGTGGCGGCGGACGGCCGGAGCGCATACCGACAGTCAACGCCTCCATGACGGCCGCGATCATCCCCGGTAGCATCACGGTCTACCCAGGCGGGACGCCCAACGGCGGCCTGATCGGCGGCGATGCCATCGAGTTCGACATCCTGTTGAGCAACACATCAACCGATCCGGGCGCTGTGTTGACGGCCTACGCCTTCCAGAGCAAGTTCAGCGAGTCGCCGGCCCTGGCCAGTCGCATCGGCGACAAGGCCTTCTATGGCGTGCTGGTGCCGGACGCCTATCCGGCCGGACCCATGACCTCGGTGAAGAAGAACGGCACGTCCAACGGCCTGTTCTCCGGCCGGTGGAAGGGCATCTGTATCAACAGCAGCACCGACTTCCTGCCCGAGTTCAACTCCGGGCTGGACGATGAATCGTTGGAGTGCGCCGGCAACCGTGCCGACACCAACTTCGACGGTCTGCCGGAACTGCAAATCCCGATCCAGGGCATCTATCCGGGTCAGAGCCAGACGGTGCGTGTGCGCATCGAGGCCGGAACGACCGATGGCGCGCTGCACGTCGTCATGACCGACACGCTGCGCGGTCGTGTCGCAGGTGAGCCGTTCATCGGCCCGAACGGGCTGACCTACTTCGTGCCGACGATCAGCAACACCGGGGTCATCTCCCCCAACGTTGTGGCGATCCCCGACTGGGGCGACAACAAGGTGCTGCGCAACGCCGACGGTTCATTCAACCCGACCTTCGCGCCAGCGGCCGACGGCTTCACGTTCAGGAACCAGCAATACCTGACCCTGCCTCGGCGCAACTTTGCCTTCACCGATATCTTGGGGCGCAACCACACCTGCGAAACCTACGGGCTGCACCTGATCCCTGGGATTCCGTGCAATGGCAACCCCACCGCCAGCCCAGTGTTCGGGTTCCTGGGCATCGGAGACCTGGTGCCTGGCGCGCAGAACTTCGCTGCGCTCCTGCAGGGCTTCGGCGAGTATGTCGAGACCGGCGACCCGGATGACCCGTATGCCGCGCCGAACTTCCCATACGGCGTGCCGTGCGTAAACACGGGTAATTCGGATGGACTGCGTTGCGGTGCCCGGCCCTTCACCCCAATCGCCGAGTTCTTCCGGGCCAACACCGACGGCACGTTGACCCAGCAGATGGTGGCCGGCAGCTACGGCCCGCTGGGCAGTGCAACCCAATACGTGGCCACCCTCGCCACGGCCGCCACTGACGACTGGAAAGAAGAGGTTTACCCCGAGCAAGATGCGGGCGCGCCGCCTGTCGGCCCACAACTGAGCACGTCGGCCACTGGCCAGTTCCACAGCTTGCGGGTGGTTCCCGGTGGCGGGATCAACGGCGGCGATGCGGTCGAGTTCACGATTGACATCATCAACACGTCGCGCAACCCCGACGCCTACCTGACCGCCTTCAACTACCAGACCAAGCAGCGCAACCTGGCCGACATCGGCGGGCTGGACGGCTTTACCCAGGACCGGCGCGACATCCGGCTGGACAGCACGCTGCCGCAATGCCTCAGCCTGAACGACGGCGCCTGCTTCAATACGGCCTTGGGCATCGGTCACTTCCCCAACACGATCGGCAACGGCCTCCTCTTCGGACAAATGGTCTGGCGGAGCGGCCGCGTGGACCGTGCCGGTGAGACCATCGTCCCGGACTTCGTGGCAGTTGACCCGGTCAATGGGATTGACCCAGTGCCCTTCCAGTTGGAGTCAGTGAAGAAGAACGGCCCGTTCTCGCCCATCCTGAAGGGCAACACCAACTTCATCTGCGTCAAGAGCGGCCTGTTCTTCCCCGATCAGGATGCCGACGCCGCCTGCGCGGGCGACCCAGCCATCCTGGTTAATCCGGAGGGCGAACTGGTGCCGTCCAACATCACCCGGCGTCTGGGCCTGTCCCCCGGCCAAAGCCAGTCGGTGCGCATCCGCCAGGAGTTTGGCGACTTCCGCGGGGCCATCCTACAGGTGCTGTCGGGCACGCTCACGGCAGCCAACGTTGACACCCGCTACACCGGCACTCAGGGCCTGGCGCGCTTCTTCGACTGTGAAGATCAGCGCGAGCTGGAGTACTGCCATCCCAATCTGGTGGGTGACCCCATCGTCTATCTGCCTAACAGCACCGCCACCTGGCTGACGCCGGCGACGTTGGAAGAGATCGAATGGGTGATCATCAACCAGCCTGGCGATGCGCCCAGAATCATGAACTTCCAGCAGAACTTCGGCTACATCCTGGCCATGGCCGGCTTCATCCCCAGCGCCGAGTTCTACGCGCCCGATCCCAACCCGCTGCTGGTGGGGACGCCTGATCAGGGCATCCTCATCCGCCAGCAGGTGCTGGGCGCGTACGCCATGACGACCGTGACGCCGGCAGCGCCAACGATCAACTCGCTGGCCGTGACCAGCGGCATAGTCGGCGTGGCCTACAGCTACGACGTCAATGCAACCGGGGCTGCACCCCTTGCCTTCAGCCTGGACACGGCCCCGACCGGCATGACGATCAACAGCAGCACGGGCATGATCAGTTGGACACCGACTGCGGGTGGCGCATACAACGTGGTCGTGCGGGCAAGCAACGGCGTATCGCCTGCTGCAACGCAGAGCTTCACGATCAATGTGCCGATCGTGTATGCGCCGCCTGCGATCACCTCGTCGCCTGTCGCGGCAAGCACGACTGGCGCTGCCTATACCTACCAGGCAGTGGCGAGTGGCTGGCCGGCGCCGGCCTTCAGCCTGACGACTGCACCGACTGGCATGACGATCAACAGCACCTCTGGCCTGGTGAACTGGACGCCTGCGGCGGCGGGGACGTACTCGGTCACCGTGCGCGCCAGCAACACCCTCGGCAATGCCGACCAGTCGTTCCAACTCACCGTGCTCTCGCCCGTTCTGGATAACTTCAACCGGGCCAACGGCGGTGTTGGATCGAACTGGCGCGGCACGACCAGCCAGAGCAGCTACAAGATCGCCAGCCAGGCCGTTGACGTGGGCAATGGCGGCGCGCTTTACTGGCGCAACGCCACGTTCGGCGCAAGCCAGGAGGCCTTCCTCACCTTGAAGACGCTGGACGCCAACAGCCAGCACCACACGCTGATGCTGAAGGCGCAGAACTTCGACTGGAGCAAGGGTGTCATCCTCGTGTCGTATGACGCGAAGAACAAACGCGTGACCGTCCAGTCGCGACCGCCGAACGCCAGTGGTTGGACCACGCACGCCAGCGTCATTGCCATTCTGCAGGCAGGTGACAAGCTTGGCGCGGTGGCAGCCGCCGACGGCACAGTGCGCGTGTATGTCAACGGCGTTCTCATCAGCACTTCAACGGCGAACAGCTACTTCGTGAACCGTAGCGGAGCGGTGGGCGTCTGGTATCAAAACGCGCCAAATGCCGAGTTCGATAACTTCGGCGGCGGCAACGTCAACCCGTAACCCTCAACTCTTGTCGTGGCAAGGTGCGCGGCCCATCCCCCGCCGCGCACCTTGCTAAAAGCTTTCACCACACAGGTATGGCGACCCGGGTAGCTGGGCCGCCACACCTGCCCAACTGGCGGAGATAAACTCATGGCTGCTCAACTGGCCGATCACACCCCCACCACGCCATCTCGAACCGGGGCGAACCAGCACACCGGCGCGTTCCTCGGCACGCTCGTTCTGTCCATTCTGCTCGGCGTGTTCCTCCTGGGCAGCCTGATTTATGCTGCCGGCCCCTGGAACATCCTCGCCAACACCCGCCTGCTACGTCTGCTGATTGATTCCGGCGTGGTGAAATATCACGATCGGGACGCCGGCTTTGTAGAGGGAGTGGCCGATCACAGCTATTACCTTAAATCGCAGGAGCCGGTGGATTGGTTCGTCGTGTTGCTGGCCTGCGCGGTCTTGATGATCTTTTGGGTCGTGAAGTCCGTTCAATTTCACGATATCGCGCGTTATCACGGCATTCCCGGTTCTTTCAGACAGCACGCGCGCGCCTACCTGCTCGGTCTTGTCTATGCCAAGTTGACTCCCTTGTATGTTGGCGATGCCGCCACATCCGCCGCGTTGCATGCCGAAGGCGGTAGGCCAAGGCGGATTCATTCGGCGTTGTTCTTGTTTGGCCAGTTTGTCTTGTTCGAAATTGTCGTTTACGCGTTCTTCGGCCTTTTAGCGATCGGTTGGGTGGCCTGGCTTGGCCAATTGCTCTGCGCTTTGGCAATGTTTCTTGTGTTGTACTGGTGGACGCGGCCCTCGTCCGCGGAGGCGACGAATAAGGGATCGTATTTTACGGCCATCAAGACGCACGTGAGAGAACTCCTGCAACGTCCTCGCCGATTCACCAAACTCAGCCTGCTGTCGTTGCTCGCGCAGGGCCTGGACGACGTGGGCGTGTATCTAATCGCGATGGCGTTCTCCACGCAGCAGGTGTTGTTGCACGTAAACATTGATCTGGTTCTGATGGCTTTGGTGGCCGGGTATCTTGCGCGCTTGATACCTCTGACGCCCTTTGGCATTGGGCAATTCGAATGGGCGTTTACGGCGACGCTGTTCATAGGCGGCATGGGTCTACCGGAGGCGGTCAGTCTCACGTTGCTGTTCAGCTTCTTCTACTATCTCTCCTTCATCGTCTTCTATATCGCCACACTCTCCTGGCGCGGCGCGGCTGTGTCGCTCCAGACAGCCGTGAAGCTGGCGTATCGTCATTGGCCTGTTGCCACTGAAGAGACGGCAACGAATGAAGCCCAGGACCCGGAGGAAGACGTACTCGCCCATGTGCCGGCTGCGCCTATTCCCCAGATGCCGGGGGCTGCCCTGCTTTGGCGCAGGGGCTTGATTGTCGCGTGGGTGGCTCTGGCCGTCTTCGCCTTTGACCAGCTCACGCTGCTGCTGTCTGACTTCTGGCTGTTGCAAAGCCTGAGCTTTGATGCAGTCTTCTGGACAAACTTTGGCCAGGGTGTTCTGCTTTTTGTGATCGGCGCTCTCGCGGTTTCAGCAGCAGGCATCGTCCCGGCGCTGCTGCACCCTCTTTCGCGGACAGCGCGCAGCTTCGCCTTCGGCGCATCTGGCTTGGTCGGCTTGCTGACGGGTCTCTGGTTGGCCGGACATTACCTGGAGTTCCTGTTGACGAGCGGGCCGCCCATGGGCGAGCGCGACCCCGTCTTCGGCATTGACATCGGCTTCTACATATTCACGCTGCCGGCCTGGTGGGTGACTTGGCAGGCAGCGCTGTGGTTCTTTATCGTGATGTTGGCATCGTCGGTCATGTGCGCGCATTTCTCTCGGCGCGATCAAGCCATCGCTACCCGTTCAGACATGGCGAGTTGGCTCGGCGCAGTCGCGACGCCGCCCACCCTGGTGGCCCTTGGCGGGTTGGGTGTGGCCGTGGCCGCAGGCATGTGGCTGAGCCGGTTCAACCTATTGCTGCAGGAGGATAAAGCCACCAGCGTGTTCACCGGGGCCAGCTACATAGACGTCGCCGGCTTGTTTTCCACGCTGAATCAGATCCAGCTGACGGGCATCATCATCTTGGGCCTGACTGTGGCCGTCGTGATTCTGCTATGGGCGCTGCGCCAGCAGACGAGCGGGCGCGCCAATGGCCGCTGGCCGCGCCGCGTGCGCTGGGCGGGAGCAGCTGCCGTGGGGCTGATCGCGGTTGATCTCGCCTTTGCCGGCGCAGTCAGCGTGCGCGACACGCTATTCGTCACCCCGAACCAACCGGTAATTCAACTGCCGTATATCGAGCGCCACATCAACGCCACGCGGCGCGCTTATGGCCTGGACAAGGTTGAAGAGATCGAGTTTACGCCGCGCAACGGAGACGCGACCACACCTGATCTGGAGCGCATCCTGGCCAGCAGCACCATGCGCAATGCGCCGCTGTGGCCCACGTATGTCAGCTACCTGGAGCAACTGGTGGACCCACAGCACGCGCAGCGCATCCTGCAGACCGGGGGCGACAGCATGATCTACGGCCCCACGCTGGAGATCTTCCGCCAGCAAGAGAAGCTGCGCACCTACTACGATTTCCTGGACGTGGATGTGTTGCGCTACAACATCAACGGCGAAAAGGTGATTCTCGCCAGCGCCGTGCGCGAACTGCCCATCCTCGAACCGCAACCCTGGCTGGCGTGGTGGGGGCAGCGCTTCATGCTGTTCACGCACGGCCACGGTCTGGTGATGGCCCCGGTCGGGCAGGTGACAGCAGAGGGCGACCCGGTCTTCGTCAGCGGCCAGATTCCGGTGGAGACGGCCTGGCCGCAAGTGGCGGCCGACAACCCGCAGGTGTATTACGGCGAGGGCAACGCCAGCATGGCCGTCAGCAACGTGCGCGCCATGACCGAACTGGACTACCCGACTGCTCAGGGCCGCGCCGAGAACGTGTTGGGCCCGGATTCGCGCATTGGCGTGCCGATGGACTCTGTGCTCAAGCGGCTGGTCTTTGGCTGGCGCAGCGGCGAATTCTGGGAGATGGTGTTCAGCACGCTGATCACGCCCGAGACGCGCCTGCATTACTTCCGCCAGCCATTGGAGCGGTTGCAGCGCCTGGCGCCGTTCCTGTATTTCGAGGCCAACCCGTATGCCACCATCGTGGATGGCGAGATCACCTGGCTGGTGAACGCCGTCACCACGTCCGATCAGTATCCCTACAGCAAGCATGATTTCATCGGCGACAAATCGCTCAGTCGCTCTCCAACCGCTGTGGCGACACGGCGCGTCAACTACCTGGAGGATTCGGTAAAGGCTACGGTTAACGCTGCCACCGGACAAATCCAGCTGTACAAGATTGCCGATTCGCCAGTGGTCAATGCCTGGGCCGAGGTCTATCCGTCGCTGTTCGTAGACGGCGACAAGATGCCAGCCGAAGTGCGCCAGCAACTCACCTATCCGTTGCAGTTGTTCCACCTCCAGTTCGATGACCTGTACATCTACTATCACATGAATGACCCGATGTACTTCTTCAACATGGAGGACATGTGGGACGACGCCGACGAGGTGTTGGGGCCGGTGCTCGACGAAGGCAAAGCCATCACCTTCTCGATCGAGCCGTATCACATGCTGGTGGACACGGGGGGAATGCTGCCCGCTTCCAAAGAGAAACAACAATTCGTGATGACGATGCCCTTCACGCCGGAGGGCGCGCGCAACCTGCGGGCCATGCCGATGGTGTATCAGGACGGCGAGGACTATGGCCGGCTCATGGTGCTGATGATCCCGAAAGGCGAGTTTGTGACCGGGCCGGAACAGGCCGACGCGATCATTGACCAGGACCCTGACATCTCCGAGAAAATTTCGTGGTGGAACCGGCTCGGCACCGAAGTCATCCGCGGCCACACTTCGCTGTTGCTGATTGACGATGAGATCGTCTACGTGGAGCCGCTCTTCATTCGTTCCAATCAGAACGCCAACACCCAACTGAAACGCGTGGTCGTGGTGGTGCGCGGTCAGGCGCACATGGCCGAGACTCTGGAAGGCGCTCTGCGTCTGGCGCTGGACCCGGGTGCAGCGCGCGCGGCGAAAGTGGCTCCATAACCGGCAAGGCCATCTCCCTTCGACTAAACATCAGTGCTGCCCGGCGGATTCCGAAGCACCCGCCGGGCAGTTCGTGCAGCAGCGCTTTTTCACAGATGTAGCCCAAGACGGCTGCTCTGCGCGATACGCCGTAGTCCGGGCGTCAGTTTCCAGCCCGTATCCGAAGCCACCTCCCCGCGTCTCATCGTCATGGTGCGTTGCGACATACAGTTGCTACGCACGAAGGAGGTTGGATCATGAAAGTGAAAGTGCTTATCGTCAGCCTTTTGAGCATGCCGGGCCTTCTCGGCATGAGCGCGGCGCAGCCGCCGGTGCCCACAGTGACGCCGACCGCTGGGCCTCCGCCCATACCCACACCCGGCGTGACACCGAGTGTGACACCAGGTGCGACACCAGGTGCGACACCGATGCCGGGCCAGTCATGTGAATCCATGATATCGGGCGATGAGGATGAAACTGAAGACGTCGCCACCGGTGTTCGGCTCAGTTGGAGCGGCGCGTTTCGCTGCAACAACGCGCCTGCTCAGGGCAACTACGCCTTTTCGTTGACCGTGTCGAATGCCATGACGAGCACGGCAGCCGCGGTTATCGAGGCCGTTGAGTTGACGCACACCACGCCGCGACCCATGAACATCGCTCCACAAGCCACGCTGACGGCAACCGGTGTGCCCGTGTCCATCACGCCTGGAACCAGCGCCGACATCAGCGTCAGCGGCACTTATTCAATGGTGACCGCGGGCGCGGTGCAACTGGCCAATCTGCATTTCTGCGTCAAGGGCAAGTCGGCGACTGGTGAGCCGTTCTACCTCGGCGTCAACGCCTTGCTGCGCAGCGTCAACATGCCGGAGCAGGCAACGAGTCAGAACCAGCCGCCGGTGATCTCGAACATTGTCGTGCTGCCCATGTGGCGGGGTGCCATCGTGCGATGGGCGACGGACATCCCGGCACGAGGCCGGGTGGTCTTTGGCCCGGGGGCGACTCCGGATCAGAGTCGCTCGGCTGGGTGCGGCGGCGGGAACCGGCATGAGGTGGTGATTACCGGCTTAAACGCCGGACAGACCTATACCTACCAGATTCACGCAAGCGACGCCTTTGGCAACGCCGCAGCGACCGAAATGCAATCGTTTACACCGGCTGCGGTGGGCGTGTTCACACCGCTAACGTTGCGCTAAAGACTGGTCAAAAGGTCTGGCGGCAGTTGGACTGCCGCTGCATCAATTTTGATTGTGGATACGGCAATCTGCCCGTATCCACAATCTGCTTTTCACGTCATACATTGCAAGCGTTATCTTCGGCGTTAACGGCCTCAGCAGCATCAATTTCTCAAGTTGCCATCAGCGCCGCAGGTGCTGCGAGAAATCAATCACCGTGTTCAGACCATCGTGTGTAACGCGAGTCAGTGCGTCAAGGAGGTACATGTATGAGTTGGAAAGTGGCTATCGCAGGCGTCCTCTCGATGTCCGGCCTGTTCGGCATTGGCGCGACGGCGAACAGCGTTGCTGTAGCGCAAGCACTAACTCAAACCAAGCTGCGGGCGGGCACGCCCGTAGCGGCTGCCAAGTTTGGACAGTCGGTCGCTATTTCGGGCAATGTGGCCGTGATCGGCGCGCCGGGTGACGTAAGCGGCGGCAAGACCACGGGTGCCGCCTATGTGTTCAACTTCAATGGGTCTGCCTGGGTGGAACAAGCCCGGCTGACAGCCAGCGATGGCGCAGCAGCTGATGCGTTCGGTCAATCCGTTGGTATTGACGGCAATGTGATCGTCGTCGGCGCTACCGGCAACGATCAGGCTGGCGGCAACGCCGGCGCAGCCTACGTCTATCGCTACGACGGCACCACCTGGAACCAACAAGCCAAACTGCTCCCCAACTCACCAAGCGATAACTCCTTCGGCTTTGCAGTTGCAGCGGATGGGGATGTCATCGCCGTCGGCGCGCCCTACAGCGGCGGCGGTACGATCAACTCCGGCTCGGCCTACATCTTCCGCAACAATGGCGCGAGTTGGGCGCAGGTCGTCAAACTCGCCACTGGGTCGAGCGGCGGTGCGGTGCTCAGCGATTTGTTCGGTTGGGATGTTGATGTGAGTGGTGACACGCTCGTCGTCGGCGCGTATCTTGCCAACGCAGCTTTCGTTTACAAGGACGCGGGTGCAACGTGGAGCCAAACTGCCAGACTGGTTGGCGTTGACACGACATCCGGCGATCGGTTTGGCTACTCGGTGGCGATTGATGGCGTGACGATTGCGGTCGGCGCAGCCGAAGAGGATGATGCCGGCAACAACGCTGGCGCGGCCTATGTCTTCATGGGCAGTGAGTCGGGTTGGAACCAGCAGGCCAAGGTCATCCCAAACGGCAACATGCCCGGCAGCCGGTTGGGTTGGTCGGTCGCCGTGCAGGGCGACACATTAGTCGTTGGCGCGCGCGAGAGCAAGGGCAACAAAGATCAAACCGAAGCCGGCGCGGCGTATGTATACAAACGCCAGAGCAACGCCTGGTCGCTGGCGCATTCATTGTTCGCCAACGATTCAAACTCTGGTGATCATTTCGGCGCATCTGTTGCGGTGGATGGTGGCGCGACGGTGATCGGCGCACCTGATGCAAATGGCAGTAACGCTGACGAAGGCGCGGCCTACGTGTACTCGGGACTTGGCTCAGGCGGACCGTCACCGACGCCTGGGGCGACGGCGAGTCCCGCGGCCAGTCCGACAGCCGGCCCTACCGCTAGCCCCACATCCGAGCCGACTGCCGAACCGACTGCCGAACCGACTGCAAGTCCAGTCGCTAGCCCAACGCCCGGTTCAACGCCGGGCCCAGGCCCGGGGCAGCCGTGTGAGTCCATGACCCCAGGCAGCGAGAACACTGAAGATGTCGCAACCAGTCTCAGGCTCACATGGCGCGGCGCATTCCGTTGCAACGATGCGCCTGACCAGGGTCGCTATCGCTTCACCTTGACCCTCTCGAATGCAGGCACAAGCGCCTCCCCGGCAATGATCGAAGCGGTGGAGCTGACGCACACCACGCCGCGGCCGCGCGGCATTGGGCCACAGGCCACAGTCACGACAACGGGTGTGCCCGTGACCATCGCCCCAGGCGCAAGCACCAGCATCGTCGTCAGCGGTGCCTACACGCTAGTCGGCACAGACGAGGGCAAGTTGGCGAACCTGCACTTCTGCGTCAGGGGCAAGACCATGTCGGGCGAACCGTTCCATCTTGGCGTCAATGCACTGTTGCGCGGCCCGAATGCCGCAGAGCAGGCAAACAGCCAAGCGAATGCGCCGGTGATCTCGAACGTCACCGTCGTACCGATCTGGCGCGGTGCCATCATCAAATGGGCGACCGATAGACCCGCCCAAGGTCGCGTGCTGTATGGCCCCGGCCCGACGCCAGGCAACAGCCGCTCGGCCGGGTGCGGCGGCGCCACCGAGCACGAAGTCGCCGTCACTGGCCTGAATCCCGGGCAAGCTTACGCCTTCCAGATCCGCGCGCACGACGACTACGGCGGCATGGCCGAGACGGGTATTGACTCGTTCATCCCATCCACTGCGGGTGTGTTCACACCGTTGACGCAGCGTTAACAGATTGTGTCTATCGAAAGGAGGCAAATATGTCTATGAAACGGAGATCGTTGTTGAAAGTGTTCGGTGCGATGGCGGCCTCAGTCGTGATCGCTCATGGGAGTGGGGTTGGCAGCGCGGCTGCGGCGCCACCCGGTCCGACCCTGGTGGACGTTGCCATCAGCGTTAACACGAGTGGCCCTTATGCAGGCCAGTTCGATACGTTGATCGCAGCAGTCTTGGCTGCCGACCCGGCCGTGTTGGCGACCCTGTCCGGCAACGGCCAGCACACCGTGTTCGCGCCGACCGATGACGCTTTTGGGAAGTTGGGCTTGAATGCCGACAACATCGGGACTGTTGACAAGGGCTACCTGACCGATGTGTTGCTGTATCACGTTGCCAGGGGCCGGAGAGACTCCGGCCAGGTGTTGGCAGCCAAACGCAACAACATGTTGAAGGGCGGATTCCTGTTCCAGTCGAACGGTGTGCTCACCGACAACCTCGACCGCAAGGCGAATATCGTCGTGACCGACGTCGAAGCGGCTAACGGCATCATCCATGCTATTGACGCAGTGGTGTTGCCTTACTCGCAGTAGCATCCCACAGTCGCACCAAGTGCGTTGATAGAAGGGCGAGTTGCCACAGGCAACTTGCCCTTTTTGTTGTGGGTGTTTTCGCTTGAACTTTTGGCGTTTGGCGAATGCACGACGCTTACGATCATGCGTGCGAGACCTATAATCCCGCGCATGAGCGAGAACACGCCGGCCAAAGTCGTCGCCATTGCCGGGGCAACGGGTGGCTTGGGGCCGTCGGTGGTCAAAGCATTTGCCCACTCTGGCGCAACGCTGTCGCTGATTGATCGTGACCTCGCCAAACTTCAAGCCCTCATGGATTCACTCGGCGCGTCAACACTGCATCATTACGCCGAAGTTGATTTGCTGAATGAATCCGAAGCGCATGATTGGGCAGCCCAGGTCGTTGGGCGCTACGGCCGCGTTGACGCTGTGCTCCACCTCGTCGGTGGCTGGCGCGGCGGAAAGAAGATCGCCGCGTTCGACTACGCTGATTGGGAGTTGCTCAACAACCTGCTGGTCAAGACCACCTGGCACGTCATCCGCGCCTTTTCCGAGCCACTGAAGTTGAGCAAGGGCCGCTTCGTGCTGGTGTCGTCGCCGCAGGCGCAAAAGCCATCGCACACCAACGCCGCCTATGGCGCATGCAAGGCCGCCAGCGAGGCGTTGACGCTGGCCTTGGCCGATGAGTTCAAAGGCAGCGGCGCGACGTCAAACATCATTCAGGTCAACGCCATCCTCACGCCGCAGATGCTGACCGAGAAGCCGGATGGCGACTACGCCAAATCCACGCGCGCCGAGGACATCGCCGCGGCGATGGTGTATCTGTGCTCCGATGCGGCCGCCAGCATGAACGGCCAGCGCCTGGCGCTGTATGGCAAGGCGTAGCACACCGTCACAACACCATGATCATCCGCACGCCCGATCAACGCCTGCGCGTCTTCGTCAGCTCGACCTTGCAAGAAGTGGCCGAGGAGCGGGCCGCTGCGCGCGAGGCCATCACCCGCCTGCGGCTTGCACCGGTGATGTTCGAGATTGGCGCGCGCCCGCACCCGCCGCAGGACCTGTATCGCGCCTACCTTGAGCAGAGCCACATCTTCATCGGCATCTATTGGGAGCGCTACGGTTGGGTCGCGCCGGACATGGACATCTCCGGCCTTGAAGACGAGTGGCAGTTAAGCGGCGACCGGCCCAAGTTGATCTACGTCAAGTCGCCTGCACCCAACCGCGAGCCACGCCTGAAGGCGATGCTGGATCAGATTCGCGACAGCGGCAACGCCTCGTACAAGCCTTTCACGACCGCTGCTGAGTTGCAGCAGTTGATTGAGAATGATCTGGCCATCTTGTTGACCGAGCGCTTCGAGATGACGCGACCCGCGACCGTAGCCGCCGCTTCAGCCGCGCGCCCATCGAACCTGCCCACGCCGGCCACGCCCTTGATCGGCCGTGAACGTGAGGTCGCACAAATTGCCGATGTGTTGCTGCACGCCGACAAACGCCTGGTGACGCTGTATGGGCCGGGCGGCATCGGCAAGACGCGCTTGGCGGTCGAGGTCGGCCATCGCGTGGGCAACCATTTTGAGCATGGCGTGTTCCTTGCGCCGCTAGCCGACATCACCGATCACAATCTGGTTGTCCCGGCCATCGGTCAGGCGTTGGGCCTGGGCGAGACGCGCTCTGCCGGCCTGGCCGAGCGGGTGATGACAACCCTGCGCGACCGGCAGATGCTGCTCATTCTCGACAACTTCGAGCAGGTGATGCCAGCTGCGGTTGAGGTGGCCGATTTGCTGACTGCCGCGCCGCGCATCGAGGTCATCGTGACCAGCCGCACCGTGCTCAACGTGCGCGGCGAGTACGAATACGCCGTGCCGACCCTGGCGTTGCCAGCATCCGCGCCCGGCGGGGCCAATTTTGCCCGGCTGAACCAGTCACCCGCCGTCCAGTTGTTCCTGCTGTATGCGCGCGCGGTCAAGCCCGGCTTCGCGCTCAACGGTGCCAACGTCCAAGCCGTGGCTGACATTTGCGCCCGGTTGGATGGGCTGCCGCTGGCGATCGAATTAGCAGCAGCGCGGGTCAAGCTGCTTTCACCACAGGCAATTCTGTCGCGGCTGATTGACGCCGAACAGAAGACGCGTTTGCTCAGCAGCGGCGCGCGCGATTTGCCCATTCGTCAGCAAACGCTGCAAAACACGCTGGATTGGAGCTATGGACTGCTTGAGCCGCGTGAGCAGACGCTGTTCGCGCGCCTGAGTGTGTTCGTCGGCGGATGGACACTGGAGACAGCGGCGGCGGTGTGTGGGTTCGATAGTGACGAGCTGGATGTGATGGACACACTGTCCTCGTTGGCCGACAAGAGCCTGATCGTGCGCGCAGACGGCGAGGCCGAGCGATTCCACATGCTCAATACCATCGGCGACTATGCGGCCGCGCGCCTGAACGCATCTGGTGAAGCTGACGTGCTGAATCGGCATCACGCCGATTGCTTTCTGGCCCTGGTCGAACGCGTCGAGCCTGAACTAAAAGGCGTCAACCAACAGGCGACGCTCATGCGCATGGATGGGGAGAACGCCAACATTCAGGCCACGCTCGGTTGGCTGATTGATAACGGCGCACCCGAAGTGGCCGCGCGCATGGGCTGGGCGTTGCGCGTGTATTGGCTGATCACCTCGCGCTTGAGCGAGGGCCTGCGCTGGATGATCTCGGCGCTGTCGCGCTTGGACGTGACGCCCGACTCGCCCCTGCCCTTGATCGAAGCGCGGGCGCAGGCGCTGGCCGTAGCCGGGCTGTCGGCGGCGTGGCAGGGCAATGCCGACTGGGCGACGTTTTTGCTCACCGAGGCGGATGGCCTGTGCGCGCGGCTGCATGCGCCGTCCATGTCGGGGCTGGTGTCGGCCGGGCTGGCCATCGCCGCGTTAGAAAACGAAGATGCGCAGGCGTCGCATGCCCTGTTTGAGAAAAGCCTGACGCTATTCCGGCAAGCCGGCGATACGTGGGGCGCGGCCATGGTGCTCAGCGGCCTGGAGCGCCTGGCCACACGGCGCGGCGATTTTGCTGCAACGCAACGCATCTATCAGGAGAGCCAGGCATTGGCACAGTTGCTGGGCGACGGCGTGTCGGCGTCGCTGGCGACATTTGAATTGGGAAGGATGGATCTAGTGCGGGGTGAGGCTGCGCAGGCCGAGCAGCGCTTCCACAAGGCGCTGCAACTCGCCGCAGGTGCAGGCTACCGCGAAGGCATCGCCCGCAGCCTGGAGGGCCTGGCTTCGGCTGCCAGTGCCTGCAACCAGGGCGAGCGCGCGGCCCAGTTGCTGGGTGCGGCTCACGCCATGCGCGACACCATCGGCCTGCAGGTGTGGCAGGAAGATAACCCGGCCTACGTCAATGTAATCAACACGGTGCGCGCGCAGGCGGGCGACAAATATGACGAGGCGTGGGCGCGCGGGGTGAGTATGAGCGCCGCCGAAGTGATCACCTTCGCTCTGGCGCCGGCGCAGGCCACCCCAATTGCGCAGGCCGAGGGACAAACATGAACCTGCTGGATCGCGTGAGGCTGTTGGTGCGTTCGACCATCGGGGGAATTGGGAGCAACTTTCCGGATATCGCATTCACACCCGATGAGAACGGCTTGAAGCTGCTCGATAAAGCCCAGGCGCGGATCGAAATGTTGCAGGCAGACATCGCGCGCGCCGAGAAACGGGGCGATGAGGCGTTGGCTGCGCGTCTGAAGCGCGAGGTAGATGACTTGCAACATACAGTCAACCGCGCGCGGAAGAAGCTGGGCCAACCTGTCGTGCCTGCGGCTTCAACGCCAGCACAACCGGCTGTCGGGACCTCGGCAAGCCAACCCAGCGCAAAGACACGGCACGAGACACCAGCGGTTGAATTACCTCAAGCTCAGACAAAGGAACAAGCCGAGGATCAGCCCATGGACGACTCGCGCGTGGCCGATCAGATTCGCAAGGCCCGCGAGGGCAAGCCGTGATAAAGGCGCCAAAGTTGCGGGCTGATCTAATGACGCAGCATGGGTGGGCTGTTTCAGCCCGATTGATCGGGCTTTGTTTGCTCAGCCCGGCTCTTGAGAGCCGGACACGAGCGCGGACGAGTAGGTTTGCAACTGAGCACCAGAATCCGAGAGATCGGCAACACACGCTCTTCTCGCACGTTTGTTCTACGAGCGTGAATGAAGTGTGAACATAGCCTTAGATTGCCGTTAGAATCCAGCCCGCTTGCGACTGCTGCCGCGTGGTCGCGAATTACTCATCAAATCTCAGAAGGAGAATCGGAAAGACAATGAATCGAAAGCTCTTATCCCTGAGCACCCTCGTTGTTGCATCGTCCCTCGTCCTGGCTGCATGCGCGCAACCTGCTGCCGCGCCCGCGCCCCAGGTCGTCAAGGAGACGGTGGTCGTCGAGGTCGAGAAGGCCGTGGAAAAGGTGGTGGAACAGACTGTCGTGGTCGAGGCGACTGCCGCGCCGGCCGAGAAGGCCAAAGTACTGCGCATCAACCTCGGCACGTATCCCGACGTGATTGACCCGCAGAAGTCTTCGTTCGTGAACGAGATTGCCCACCTCAAGAATATCTACGAAGGCCTGACGCGCCTGAACGAGAAGCTGGAGACCGTGCCAGCCGCAGCCGAGAAGTGGGAATACAACGCCGACGCGACCGAACTCATCTTCACCCTGCGGCCCGATCAGAAATATAGCGACGGCTCGCCGCTGAACGCCAAGCGCTTCGAGTATTCGATCATCCGCAACATCAACCCCGCCACAGCCGGCGAATACGCCACGATCACCAACGAGATCGCTGGCGCGCCGGAGTGGCAGGACGGCGCCGCTGCCGCCGGGGCAGAAACGGACGAGGCCAAGAAGAAGGCGGCCGAAGAAGCTGCCGCCGCCGCAGAGGCAACTGTGCGCGCCAGCGTGCAAGCCCTTGGCGCGGATGGCCAGCCCTGCGCGGACTACGAACAGGCCGACTGTCTGACGCTCAAGGTCACGATGAGCAAGCCCGCGCCGTATTTTCATACCGTGCTCAGCCTGTGGGTGACCTATCCGGCCAAGGAAGAGAACATCTCCGAGGGCGGCGAGCAGTGGTGGAACAGCTCCAAGTTCCAGGTTGGCAACGGCCCATACATCTTGCAGTCGCTCGAGCCGTTCGTGCGCGGCTACTTCACGCCCAACGCTAATTACTGGGGTGACAAGGCCAAGGTTGATATGGAGTTCTCCTATATCACCGACACCGCCGTGGCCTTTCAGGCCTATCAGAACAACGAGTTCGACATCATCGGACTCGCTGCTGAAGACCTGAAAACGGCACAGGCCGACGCGACCTTGAGCAAGGAGATCAACATCTACCCCGGCTCGTGCACGACCGCGCTGCAATTCCGCAACTTCACCAAGCCGTTCGATGATCCCAAGGTTCGTGAGGCGTTCTCGTACTCGATTGACCGCGAACGCTGGGTGAAAGACATCTTGCAAGACTTGGGCTCGCCGGCGCTGACCTGGATCCCGCCAGGCTTCCCCGGCTTCAAGGAAGGCGAGACGCGCTTCGCCTTTGACGCCGAGAAGGCCAAAGCAGCCATCGCCGAGAGCACCTACGCCACGGTTGATGCGTTGCCGCCGCTGATCCTGAGCTTTGGCGACACGCCGCGCAACCGCACCCGCAACGAGTGGCTGGCAGCGCGCTTCAAGGAAGTGTTTGGCGACGAACTGAAAGTGGAACTCAACCCGATTGAGCCGACCGCCTTTACCGCCAAGCAAAAGGATAAGGAGAGCGACCTCCAGTTGTTCCTCGGCGGCTGGTGCGCCGACTATCCGGATCCCCAGAACTGGCTGAGCGTGTACTTCAACGGCAGCACGACGTTCGCTGACCGCATCGGCTTCAAAGACGAAGAGTTTGACAAGCTGACGGCGGCCGCCGACGTCGAGTTGGACGCGGCCAAACGCGCTGACCTGTATCAGCAGGCGCAGGATCGCTTGGTTGACGCCAACCCGGTTGCCTTCTTCTGGAACAACGTCAACAGCTATCTGATCAAGCCGTGGGTGACGGGCTATTTGAAGACGCCGCAGGACGCCGCCTTCCCCGGCGCCGAGACCCCGCAGACGATTGACATTGACACGGCGATGATGCCGTAATGGACCGCAGCAGGAGTCGGACTCCTCCAAGGAGTCCGACTCCTTTTCCTCTCATGGCTGGACTTATCTTCCGCCGCTTTCTGTGGTTCATCCCCGTCATCTTCATCATCTCGTTGGTGACATTCTTGTTGATGAAGGCCGCACCGGGCGGGCCGTGGGATCGCGACCCTGATGCCAAGCAGGTTGACCCCAGGACACAAAAGCTGCTTGACCAGCGCTTTGGACTGGATCGGCCACTGCCGGAGCAGTATCTGCGCTATATGGTCGGATATACCGACGACCAAGGTCAGTTCGTGTGCGGTGCGGTGTGCGGCAACCTGGGGCCGTCGTTCCGCCAGCGCGGCAAGAGCGTGCAGGACATTCTGTTTGGCGTCCCGCCTGGCGATGACCGGACGTTTTTGGATTCCAAATTCGGCTATTCCATCCGCCTGGGTCTGCTGTCGTTGATCTTCGCCATGGTCGTGGGTGTGCCGGCGGGCGTGTTTGCGGCGCTCAAGCAAAACAGCGCTGCCGACTATGGCATCACATTTTTAACAAACATTGGCGTGGCCGTGCCCAGCTTCGTCGTCGCATTCTTCTCCATCGTCGTGCTGGCTGTGGGGTTAAAGCTGATCCCGGTGGTTCAGAAATCGTGGGCGGGCTTCGTGCCGTGGATTGTGCCGGCCATCGTATTCGGTTTCGGCACGCTGGCCCAGACGGCGCGCTTCACCCGCACCGCCATGCTGGATGTGCTGCGGCAGGATTTCATTCGCACCGCCCGCGCCAAAGGCTTGCAGGAGCGCGCGGTGATCTGGAAGCACACTGTGCGCAATGCGTTGATCCCGGTCGTGACAACGCTTGGCCCGGCCTTCGTGGCGCTGGTCACTGGTTCGATCGTGATCGAGAACATCTACGGCATCCCCGGCGTCGGGCGCGATTTTGTGCAATCCATCGGCAACCGCGACTACTCGCTGATCATGGGCACGACGCTGCTCTACGCGGTGCTGATCGTGCTCGGCAACCTGAGCGTGGATATTCTGTACGGCATCATTGACCCGCGCATCCGCGTGGAGTAAAGGCAAGGAGAACGGCACATGGCACAAGCTGCACCCGCCATCCCGCGCGCCGCCAGCGCAGACACACAGGCTGCGCTGCGCAACAACGTCTCGCAGAGCCAATGGGGTTTGGCATGGCGGCGCTTCCGGCGCAACAAGGCAGCGGTCGCCGGGTTGATCATTGTGTGCCTCTATATCCTGGTCGCGATCTTCGCGCCCGTCATCGCGCCGCACAACCCGGTGAAGGACAACAGCGGCAAGCAATACATTCCGCCGTTCTGGCGAGCCGAATCGCCCGCGGCGCAAAAGGCCGATCCAACTTTCCCATTGGGCACGGACTCACAAGGCCGCGACGTGCTTAGCCGCGTGCTGTATGGCACGCGCTCGTCCATCGTGGCCGGTCTATTGCCTGCGATCATCATCCTCATCATCGGCGCGACGCTGGGCTTTCTGGCCGGCTGGGCGGGCGGCTTCACCGACAACCTGCTCATGCGCGTCACCGACATCTTCTATGCCTTCCCCGACGTGCTATTCCTGATTCTGATCATGGTCACGTTGGGGCAGACCGAGATCGGCAAGGCAGGCAATGGGTTGATCCTGTTTCTGTTTGCGTTGGCGTTCGTGTCGTGGACGGGGTTGGCGCGCCTGATCCGAGGGTCGGCGTTGTCGCTCAAGAGCCGCGAGTTTATTGACGCCTCGCGCAGCCTGGGCGCGACGGATGGGCGCATCATCACCCGGCATTTGTTGCCCAACAGCATGGGCGTGATCGTGGTGTGGGCGGCCTTTGCCATTCCACGGCTGATCATCGCCGAGGCAGTTTTGGGCTACCTTGGCCTCGGCCTCAAGCCTTCGATCACCGGCAAGGACTTTTTCGTGACCAGTTGGGGGCGCTTGTTCCTGGAGGCCTATAGCAATGTGGCCAGCCAGCCCGACTATCTGCTGTTTCTGTCCATCACCGTGTCGGTGTTCGTCATCGCCTTTACGTTTGTGGGCGACGGCCTGCGCGACGCGCTTGATCCGAGGATGAAGCGGTGATCGGCGTCAGCGGATGACGAACGAATAAACGGATGTGCGACAAGCCATCCGCTTATCCGCTGGCCATCCGTTGAGTCGAACGGCGCTGAAATAGCACAGCGCACGCCAGCAGCAGCAAGCAGATCGCTCCCCCGACCGACGTTAACACCGCGCCGATGCGCAGAGATGCCGGCTCGTAGCTGAACTCAACCGTCCGCGCACCTGTCGGCAAGTTCACGCTGCGAAACATCACGTCGGCGCATTCGATGGGCGTCTCTACGCCGTCCACCCGTGCCACCCAGCCGGGATAACACGCATCGCGCAGGATGAGTGTTGCGGGGTTGGAGACGGGAGACACGAGAGTGACGATCACCTGCTCTGGCGAAATGTCTTCAATCTTCAATCCCCAATCCCTATTCTCCTGAATGAACGCGCGCGGCGCAGAGTTGCGGTTCTCGTAAATCTTCACGTCGCCGGAATGCACCAGGCGCATGTTGTGGTCGCCGCGCACCATCTGCGAGAGGAACGAGCCATCGGTGGCGTCAATGCTGGTCAGGCCGCGCAGGGTCAAACCTGTCAGGTCTCCAAGACCTGACAGGTTTAACGCGATCGGCGTCCTTCGTTCGCCCCAATCCAGCCGCGCGCTGAAAAAGGGCGTCACCGGCACCGACGCGCGAATGTCGAAGGATTGTGCGCTGCCGTCGTCGAATGTGACCTCAGCTGTGGCGACAAGATCGCCAGCCTGTGCGCCATCCGCACTCATCACCACACCCAACGCCGTCGAAGCGAAGGGTATGAGTGTGATGCTCAACCCAGACGTGATCGGCGCGCTGAACAGCAGGTCGTAATACACGCCCTCCACAAAGACATCCTGCGTCTTGTCGGCGATGAGATAGCGCACGCCCATCTGGCTCAGCCATTTGTCCGCCGGCACGCCTTTCAGAAACTCGCGCAACCGGCCATCCACGCTGCCCGTTGGCGTCGAGGCGAATTGCGTGACGAAGTCGACATAGCGGCGCGTGGGCAGCAGCCCGCCGTCGTAGCCGTCCACGCTCGGCAGGCGGTAATACAGCGACAGGTTGGGCGAGAGCACCTCTTTGTGCTTTGAGGCGATGATGCGGTCATACACCTCGTCGGCGCTCAACTGCCCAGCGAAGATCATCTCCTGCTCGATCTTGTCGCCCGGATCGAAGAACAACGACGATAGTGCGAGTATGCGCCCCCCTCTCGCACTGGGAGAGGGGACTTGTGGCCCACCGGGGACCATGGGGGTGGGGGTCTGCTCAGCCAACAAGTGCGCCGTGCTCGGCCGCAAACTCGTCAACGCCTGCTGGTCGGATGCACGCGAATATGGCTGGAATTGTGAGGCGATGAGCAGCTCGGTGCACAACGCGAGGACGAAGAGGTTGGGGATTGGAGATTGGAGATTCGCGGGCAATCTCCAATCTCTAGTCTCCAATATCCACGCTGCAACAACAAGCGCCGTTGTAACAGCCGAGGCGATGGCCCAACCCAACCGCACGCTGCGCGCCGGCAACGCCGCATATTCCGGTTCCGGCGAGATGCGCGCGCCGACGAGCAGCCCAATCACCAAGAGCGCCATCACCCCCACCCACGCCAACAGCCAGAGGCGCGCCTGCTTGGCCGTCAGGCCGTCGCGCAGGCGCTGCACCCCCAGGCCGATTAACAATGACATGCCGAGCGCCAACACGATCAACCAGCGCGCCTGCGCCCGGAACAGGTTGAAGCCCGGCAGGAAGCGATACAGCGCATTGAACAGCGGCGTGACGACGCCCAGCGCCAGGAGAAAGCCGGTGAGCACCAACGCGATAGCTATGAGCCTACTCCCTCTCCCTCCGGGAGAAGGCCGGGGTGAGGGCGAAATTGCCCCCAGCACCGCCAGCGCCAGCCCAGTTGCGCCGAAGTAGGCCGCGTATTCCGCGAACAGGGGATCACCGTAGGTGGGCAGCAGCGCCCGCGCGATCACCCACGGCCGCCACGAAAACGAGCCGGCCTCGTTGAACGGCAGACCACCGGCGCGGGCGCTCTCGCGCGAGAGCTCAAGCGTGGGCAGCAGTTGAACGGCCGTGAGCAGCGCGGCCAGCAGGCCGGCAGCGGCCACGACCAGCAGCGGAGCGAAGGCGCGGCGGAGCAGGGGCGAGGTGATCGCGCTGCGGTTTTCGATCAGCGCGAGAACTATCTGTGTGATGAGAACGATGCCCAGCGTGACCAGGCTGATGTAGAGCGATTGGGTGTGCCCGGCCGTCACCTGCATCGTGATTAAGGCTGTTAGCGCCAGAATGCGCTTGAGCGCACCCCTAATCGAAAATCGGAAATCGGCAATCGGCAATAGCATGAGCGGCAGCCACGCCAACGCCTGCAATTGATTCAGGTGCTCGGCCTGCGCGCCGAGATAGCCGCCCAAGCCAAACACGACGCCGGTCGCAAACGCCGCCAACCGGCCCAGCCGGAAGCCGGCCCGCGCCAACGCATACGCACCCAGCCCCGCGATGACCAGATGCAGCGCGATGTTCAACGAGACGGCTTGTTCGACCGGCAGCCAAGCCGTGATGACATTGAACGGGTAGAAAAAGCCAGCCTGCGAGTTCGCGAGAAAAGGCGACCCCATGAACGTGTAGGGGTTCCACAGCGGCAGCCGGCCCTCGCGAATCGCCTGCGAGGCGAAATCGCGCAGCGGATAGAAATACAGCAGCAAGTCGCCGCGGGCGATGATGCGGCCGCCGAGGGTGAGCTTCCAGGTCGCGGCAAGCGCGAGGAAGCAAAGGAGCAGGGGTGCGGCGGTGCGGAGGAGCAGGCTCCTCTGCCCCTCGGCTCCTCTGCTCCTTGGCTCAGTCAAGGGCATCCAACAACCGATCCACCTCATCGCGTGTGTTGTAGTGCGTCAGACCGATGCGCACCATGCCGCCGCTGTCCTCGACGCCCAGGCGCTCAGTGAGATTGACGGCATAGTAGTTGCCGTCCCACACGCAGATGCCTTGTTCGCCCAGGCGCGCCGCCGTGGCATGAGGGCGCTCGTCCTTGTAGCGAATGGCGATGGTCGGCACGCGCTCGTGCAGGCGCGACGTCTCGCGGATGCCGAAGAAGCGCACGCCCTTGATGGCGGTGATGTTCTCGATCAGGTATGCGACGAGTTCGTTCTCGTAGGCCTGCGAGGCGGCCATGGCGCGGTGGATGGCGGCGGCGCGGGCGCTCCGAAGTCCCTCTCCCCCTGGGAGAGGGGTTGGGGTGAGGGTGCTAAACCACTCCAAGTATTCCATCACGCCGATCAGGCCGGCCTGGTCTTCGTGGCTCTGCGTGCCGGTCTGGAACTTGTGCGGCGGCTTCGCGTCGGCCGGGCGAACCTTGTAAGCGGGCAGCCGGTCGAGCAGGTCGTATTTGCCATACAGCATGCCCAAATGCGGCCCCCAGAATTTATAAGGTGAGCAAGCCAGGAAGTCCGTATCGAGGTCTTGCACGTCAATCGGCACGTGCGGCGCGCCGGCCACCGCGTCAACATAGGTCAGTGCGCCGGCGGCGTGGGCCATGCCGACGATCTGTTTGACCGGGTTAAGTGTGCCGACGGCGTTGCTGACCAGGCCGACCGCAACCAGCTTGGTGCGCTTGCCCAGATAGTGTTCGAAGTCGTCGAGGGCCAGCGTGCAATCGTCCGGGTTGATGTCCACGATGTTGATCTTCACGCCGCGCTCATCGGCCATCAGCCGCCACGGCGAGAAGTTGGCGTCGTGATCGAGCCGGGTGAGGATGATCTCGTCGCCCTCGCGCAGCGTCTGGCCAATGCTGCGGCTGATGGCGAAGGTCAGGCTGGTCATGTTCTGGCCGAAGATGATCTCGTCTTTACTGCGGGCGTTGAGAAAATCGGCCCCAGCCTCGTGGGCCTCCTCGATGATCGCGTCGCTCTCCTGCGCGGTGATGAACGCGCCGTGGGTGTTGGCGTTGCAGCGGGTGAAGTATTCGACGATGTAGTTGACGCAGCGCTGAGTCACCTGTGTGCCGCCGGGTGCATCGAAGTAGACCAACGGCCGGCCACTGTGCTCGCGCTTGAGGGCGGGGAATTCGTTGCGAATGGTGTCAATGTTGAGCATATGCACGATTTGATAAGTCCTATTATGGCCGCACTATGCTTGCCCAGCCGCAAGCGCCTTGCGCAACGCCGCCAGCCCATGCGCCACGCTATGCTTCGGCGAAAAGAGGGCCGAGCCGACCACGACCATGCTGGCCCCAGCGTCGCGCACTGTGCGGATCGTGTGCGTGTTCACCCCGCCGTCCACTTGCAGTTCGGCTTTGGAACCGATCGCATCCAACATGTGCCGCACGCGCCGGATGCGCGCCGTGCTGCCGGGAATATAGGCTTGTCCGCCGTAGCCCGGCTCGACCGACATGATCAGCACCAGATCCACCAGCGGCAGCGCATCCTCAATGGCGCTCAGCGGCGTGAGCGGGTTGAGGGTGATGCCGGCTTCCATCTCATGCTTGCGGATCGCCTGGATCGTCGAGAACAGGTGCGGGCAGGCTTCGACGTGCACGATCACGCGCCGCATGCCGGCGTCGTGGTAATCGCGCAGGAAGCGATCCGGGTTCTGCACCATCAGGTGCGCCTCGCATGGCAACGACGTGCTGCGCGCCACAGCGGCGCACACGGCCGGGCCAAAGGTGATGTTTGGCACCAGCGCGCCGTCCATCACATCCAGGTGCATCCAGTCCACGCCGGCCTGCTCAGCTTCTTTCACCTGCTCGCCCAGCCTGGTGAAATCGGCGGTGTAAATCGAAGGGGCAAATTTCATGGTTAACTCGGTCAACTTGGTTAGCGCGAGTGCAAATAGTCGCGGATCATGATGGCGGCCGTTGCGCCTTCGCCGGCGGCGCTGGCGGCTTGCTTGGTGCTGCCCTTGCGCGCATCACCGGCAGCGAACACACCCGGCACGGACGTTTCAAGATTCGGCTTGGTGATGATAAAGCCAGTCTCATCCTTCTCGATGCTTGGCGGCAGCCATTGCGTGTTGGGCGTCTGGCCGATGAACACAAACATGCCTGCGACTTGGAGCGCCTCGTCGGCCCCGCTGCGGCTGTTGTGGATGGTGACGCCGGTGAGTTTGCGCTCACCACGCAACTCTGTCACCTCGGTGTTGTAGCGCACGTCTATCCCTGGCGTCTCGGCAATCTTGTTGGCCACGAATGCGCTGGCGCGCAGCCGGTCGCCGCGAACCAGCATGGTCACATGGCTGGCGAAGCGGGTGAGGAACAAGCCCTCTTCGGCCGCGCTGTTGCCGCCACCCACCACTGCCACGGGCAGCCCTTTGTAGAAAGGCCCATCGCAGGTGGCGCAAAAGTGCACACCCGCGCCGATGAAATCGTCCTCGCCCGGCACGTGCAGCCGCTTGTAGGTCGAGCCGGTGGCGATGAGCACGGCCCGCGCGCCGATGTCGTGGCCGTCGCCGGTGTGGATGTAATGTGATTCGGCTTCGTGGCTCAGGCCGGTCACGCTCTGCGCCTTGAGGATTTCGACGCCAAAGCGCTCGGCCTGCGCTGCCAGCCGGTCGGCGAACTCCGCGCCCGATACACCCTGTGGGAAGCCGGGGAAGTTGTCAATACGCTCGGTCACGCCGGCTTGTCCACCCACGCCGCGCCGCTCGATCACCAGCGTCTCCAGACCTTCGCGCGCGGTGTAGAGCGCCGCAGTCAAGCCAGCCGGCCCGCTGCCGACGATGATCACATCGTAATACGACAACTTGGCGTGCGTCTGCAGGCCGAGCTTGGCTGCCAGTTCGGCGTTGCTTGGCTCGACCAGGATCGAGCCGTCGTCGAAGACGATGGTCGGCACGATGCGCTTGCCGTCATTCAGCTTCTCAACCAGTTCGGCCGCCTGCGGGTTCTCGTCCACGTCCACCCACTCATAGTGCACCCGTTGTTCGCCCAGGAATTTCTTGGCGCGCTTGCAATCGCCACACCACGGCGCGCCATACATCACGATCTTTGCCATGCTGTGCATTATCGGACGGGCATGAATTGACTTTGCCCCGCCAACAACTAAATTTGGCCTGCTGTGGACACAAACAAAGTCTCCTTTGGACTCTCGTGTTATTCATTTCCGTTTACGTGTGGCTTCCGCAATCGCGACGGCAAAGCGGTATGTCCGAACCCGATGAACGGCCTCGATCTGGTGGCGCTGGCTGCGCGACATGGCCTGACCAGCGTCGAGTTTCCACTCAGCATCATCCCCGATCACACCGAGGCGGGCATGGAGCGCTTCGGCGAATTGCTGCGCTCGCACGGCATGACTTATTCGCTGGACTTGCCGGTGCTGGATGTGGCGCAGGCGCGGGAACAATTGCCTCTGGCCAAACGCGCTGGGGCAAAGGTCGTGCGCTGCATGGTCAGTGGCTTTCTGGAGGGTGCGCGCGCCGTGCATGTACCTGATTGGGATGCCCACATCACGGCGATGATGGACAAGCTCTTCGCCGTGCGGCCGCTGCTGGACGAGCTCGACATGTTGCTGGCGATTGAGAATCATCAGGACGTGACCAGCGACGACTTGATCGCGCTGTGCGACGCCGGTGGCCCGCGCGTTGGCGTGACGCTCGATGTGGTCAACCCATTGGCCGTAGCCGAGGAGCCGTATGACTTCGCGCGCAAAGTCGGCCCGCGCATCATGAACATTCATATCAAGGACTACACGATTCACCCCACGCCGAGCGGCTATAACCTGGTGCGCGCCAGCATCGGCGAGGGTTGCATGGATTGGCGCGCACTGCTGACGCTCGTGCGCGAGGTCGCGCCGGATGCGTTGTGGCACGTTGAGTTGGCGGCGATCAACGCCCGCCACATCCGGCTGTATGAGGATCAGTGGTGGCGCGGCTACCCGCCGCGTGATGTGCGCGACGTGCTGCCGTTGTTGCGCTTTGTTGCACAGCACGTGCACTCGGCCGATGAGCCGTGGCAGACGCCGTGGGAGCTGGAGGCCGATGCTGCTGCCTGTGAGGGCTATGAGCGCGACCAGTTTGACCGCACGGTGCGCTATCTCAAGACGGAACTTGCTGACATCGTCAACTTGTAATTGTTATTGATTGTTGGTTATTGGTTAACCAACAACCAACAACCAACACCAAACAACCAATGACCATCATCAAAGGCACTCGGGTCGTGATGCCCGAACCATATTCCATCACCTACGAAACCTACGACGTGCCGGCGCCCGGCCCCGGCGATGTGTTGATTGAGTGCGAGGCCAGCGCCATCAGCGCCGGCACCGAACTGGCCGTTTACACCGGCGTGCACCAGTGGCTGAAAGACCCGACGCGTACCTGGCCGAAGTGGCCGTTCACGCCCGGCTACAGCGGGGTAGGGCGCATCACCGCCATTGGCGAAGGTGTGTCGCGCTTCAAGGTTGGCGACCGCGTGATCTGGCCGAGCCGTCACGAGACGCACGCCATCGTCAACGTCCTCGATCCGCGCGCGCTCATCTTCCCGATTGCCGACACGGTGCCGGCCCACGTCGCTGCCTTCGCCACACTGGCCCGCTTCCCGCTGGCGGCGCTGGTGCAAAGCGGCGTCATCCTCGGCCAGTGCGTGGCGGTGATGGGCCTGGGCACGATTGGGCAGATCGCGACGCGGCTGTATGCCGCGGCCGGCGCGCAGCCGATCATCGGCATAGACAGCGTGGCGGCGCGGCGCGCCCTGGCCGAGAAGGTCTACGGCGTCAAGACGCTTGACCCCAACGACCCGCAGATCAAGGACAAGCTACGCGCGCTCAACTCCGGCCAGTTGCCGGACATTGTGGTGGACGCGACCGGCTTTCCGCAGACGGTCAAGATGGCGATGAACATCGCCCAGGACGGCGGGCGCGTGGTCATGGTCGGCAGCCCGCGCGGTATCGCCGGCGACGTGGACTTTTACTGGGACCTGCACGGCCGCTCGATTACCTTGATCGGCGCGCACGGCAGCGCCATCGGTTGGGAGCCGCGCGACAAGTTCCCCTACACCGTGCCGCGCGCCATGCGACTGCTGACGTATTTCCTCGAAAGCGAGAAGGTCAAGCTCACCGAGATCATCTCGCACTTCGTGCACGCCCGCGACGCCAAGTTGATGTATGACGGCCTGCTCAACGACAAGGAGCGCTACGCTGCCGTTGCCCTGCGCTGGTAAGGATTCAAACACGGAGGCACGGAGGACACGGAGAGATTCTATTAACCCTCTGTGTCCTCTGTGTCTCCGTGTTTAAGCACACTATGAAAGCTCTCTTGTATCCCGCGTGGGACACGCTCGAAGTGACCGAGCAGCCCATGCCCGCCGTGGCCGAGGGCGAGGCGCTGCTGAAGGTACATGCCGTCGGCGTGTGCGGCAGTGAGCTTGAAGCCTTCCGTCATCACAACCCGCGCCGCACCCCGCCGCTCATCATGGGCCACGAGTTCTGCGGCGAGATTGTGCAAATTCACCCTCCCCCGTCCAACGGGGGAGGGCAGGGGTGGGGGTTGGGCGACCGCGTCGTGTGCAACGCCCTCGTGCCATGCGGCGTGTGCGTGCGCTGCCGGCGTGGCGACCCGCACCTGTGCGCCCAGCGCCAGGTGTTCGGCATGAACCGCCCCGGCGCGTTCGCCGAATACGTCAACGTGCCGCTGCGCGCGCTCATCCCCTGGCCGGCCGGCATGCCCGCCGAGCACGCCGCGCTGGCCGAACCGCTGGGCAACGGCGTGCACATCGTCAACCTGGTCAAAGACCTGCGCCCGCAAACCGTGCTCGTGATCGGCGCAGGACCGATTGGCCTGCTGGCACAACAGGCGTTTCAGGCGTTGCTGGGCGCGACGACCTACGCCGCCGACCTGAGCGATGAGCGGCTGGCCGTGGCGGCGCGCGTGGGCGCAGCGCAGACCTTCAACCCGCGCAGCACCGATGTGGTGCAGGCTGTGCGCGACCTGACCGCTGGCGAGGGCGTGGACGTGGTGGTGGACGCCGTCGGTGCGGGCGTGACAAAGAAACAGGCGGTGCAGGCGGCGCGCCCGGGCGGGGCGGCGGTGTGGATCGGCCTGCACGAGAACGTGGTCAACGACTTCGCTACCTACGATGTGACGCTGCCGGAGAAGCGCGTGTTCGGCACATATGCCGCCAAGCTGGACGAGATGCAGACCGCGCTCGACCTGATGGCAACCGGCAAGGTAGACGTGACCGGCTGGCCGGAGGCATTTCCGCTTGACCGAGGCGAGGAAGCCTTCCGCCGCATGCTGGCGGTGCAGGGCAAGGACATCAAGGCTGTGATCATGCCGTGAGGCGGCGGGCTAGCTGCGCATCGTAGACAGCGCCAAACGCCAGCGCGACAGCACTCACCAGCGCGGCCGCGCTCATCTGGGCGAAATGGAGCCACGGCAGGAGTGGTGATTTGCCCATCAGCGCGATGATGTTTGGTATGACGACGTGGGTTGCCAGAGCGAGCGGCAACTCCACCAGGGCGAGCAACAACGCGGCGAAGACAAGGCGCATGACCCAGATGTGAACAACCACCACGCCGAAATGCCGCAGCCCAAAGCGGACGCTGTCACACAAAGGCGTGATTGCCGCAAACCTTCGAGGTCCCACTCCCCCAGGCAACTCAGGAACCTGTCGGGACCTCGAAGGTTTGAAGGCCATGACGATGACGAAGCGCAGCAGCGGCTCCGCCAAGACGAGAAGCACAAGACCGGCTAGGGCGAGGAACCATTCCTCATCTGCGGGTAGCAGTCTTCGAGTGTGAGCTAACGTGCGCTCGCCCTCGGTCTCGGCAAGCCACTGTTCGTATTGTGTGACTTGGTCGGACGTCGCCGAGCGCATCGCAGGCAGGCCCACGGCGATTGGCGTACCGTGATCGGGCGTTAACCGATTGATGGCATGCCCCGTGATGTGGCGCGAAACATCCGCCCAAGCGCGAGATGGGCCTGTCCAGGCAGATAACTCCGCGGTTCGGCCCGACCCAGGCGTGATCGCGCAGCACGGCCTGTGTCGCGGCCCAGTGGCCGGCGATCACGGGCAGGGCGAAGCCGATGAACGCGCACGACAGCATTGCGACGGAGTGCGCGCTAAAGGTCGCCAGCGCATCGCGCCACACGTCCAGGACGCTGACCGGCCGAGGCGCGATGGGACGCGTTGCCTTGGCCTGTTCAGTCTGTGCCGCTCGCCTGCGCGGGAGCACCGGCGCGACTGCCGGCGGAGTGAGAATTCGTGCCATCCGTGTTTTGCCCTGGCCCAATGCGTGGCCTACAATGAGCGGTGTGAAGGCAGCAGTTGGAAGCGCCCGCCTTCACCCGCTCACTGCGATGACACGATAGTCATCCGGCGGGCTGGCGTCTTTTGAGCGAGTTTGGATTTTCTTTGGAGCCTGTGCGCGAGGAGCAAAAGGGGATGCAACGAGCGAGCGCAAGCTATACCTTTGGGCGCTTCCATCTGGATGCCGCCGAACGTCGCCTGTCGCGCGACGGCCAACCGATCCCTCTCACGCCCAAAGCCTTCGACACGCTGCTGACGTTGGTGCAGCACAGCGGCCACGCCCTCAGCAAAGACGAACTGATGCGCGCGGTGTGGCCGGACGGCTTCGTCGAGGAGATCAACCTCGCGTCCAACATCCCCATCGTGCGCAAGGCGCTGGCCGATGGGCAGTCGGGTGAGCGATACATCGAGACGATCCCCAAGTTGGGCTACCGCTTCGTCGCGCCGGTGCAGACATCTCCCTCACCCCTTGGGGAGGGTCGGGGAGGGGTGCGCACCAACCTGCCAGCGGCACTCACCCGCTTCATCGGTCGCGAGAACGAGATCGCGCAGGTGCAACACGCTCTTGGCGCAAATCGGCTGGTGACGCTGACCGGCTCCGGCGGCGTGGGCA